>Ga0209274_10000484_pt1 | contig 23945 bp, 21 predicted proteins | sample HubBroMetageREF1_FD_188343 | JGI IMG/M metagenome (GOLD analysis project Ga0209274, IMG submission 188343) | Reference soil microbial communities from the Hubbard Brook experimental Forest, New Hampshire, USA - Hubbard Brook CCASE Soil... | ecosystem: Environmental > Terrestrial > Soil >...
GTTGTTTAGGACAGTGATCACACGAATATCCCGCCGGATATTATGATTAACGCTGCTCATGACGTCGTGGCAGACCTTCGCTCTGGAGAATCTTAGCCAGTGAAGTAGCGCTAACCTCTGACGATCAATAGCAGAGAGCGTCTCTTTCTTGACCGAAACAATGGTAAGCAGGTGGATGGTCAGCAATACTAGAAGTTGCGTCTCCGCCAGGAGCGGCCAGCCAATTCGCTGAGGTGTCGCGATGTGGAACCGTTGGAGACTGCTGGGACTGGGGCTGACGGCAACGTTGTCTCTGTCGGCGTTGTATTTGACCACGTGCCGGGAACGCAAAGAAGCGTTTGAAAAGGCCCCACTCGCCCCCGGACAGATCGAAGTAGTACGCCTCTCGGAGCGCGCCCATCTCAGCGTGGAACGGATTCGTTTCTGGTCCAAAGAGATGAACGAGCCGCGCTTCGTCCTGGCTCTGGTACCAAAGACGCAGGTTGCCGCTTCTGAAGTATTGATTCTGAATCATGGTTGGCGCGACCGGCCCGAAGATTTGTTGAAACATCTCAAAGTGGATCAACTCTACGACGAGATGCTGGGCCGCGGCGAGGTGCGGCCAGCGATCGTGGTGCTGCCCGACGTCCGCTTCAGCAGCTTTTACGATGAGTTTTCCGACCGCTTCCCCTACCACAATTATCTGACTCTAGTTGCGGAAGAGGTCGCGGGCACAGTCTCAAGCCACTACGGCATCCCGTTCGAACGCGAGCATTGGGCAATCGGCGGCTTCTCTTTCGGCGGTTATTTGTCGATGGATGTAGCTCGGCGGTATCCCGGCCGTTTCGCCAGCGTCAGCATGATCAGCGGACTCGTGGATAAAGACTGGAGCTTCTGGCCAACGCAACCACCGCCGCCCGGACCGCTCGATGCTCAGGGCCGCGGCAAACATACAATCATTGTGCCCGGCCCCATTCCCAGACTTTTTCTGGCCTGCGGAACGGACGACCGTCTTTTCTCGATGATGCTGGGCTTGCACCAAAAGCTAGCCGAACTCGGTATCCCGCATGAGTGGTCGACTGGACCAGGTGCGCACACCTGGAAGTACTGGTCCTCGGTGCTGCCACTACTGTTCAGATTCCATCTGGCGAATGAACCCAGTAAGACAACCAGCTCCGCATCTGGGCGAGAATGGCCGCTTCCCGGGAAAATGCCGGACTACCAGAACGTGGTGGTGGGAAAGAAGTGATTGGTCGGGGCGATAGGATTTGAACCTACGACCCCCTGCGCCCAAGGCAGGTGCGCTACCAGGCTGCGCTACGCCCCGACATTCCTTCATTATAAATGACAGATCGCGGTCGGCCTTGCGGTCTGACTTCGCGAGTCCTGGATGGTTACCCGCAAGGCGCCGGGATCAGCGTGGTCAACCTGCTTCCAGAAACTATCCAGGGCGGTCGCAACTTCTGTTGTCGCTGCTGATGCAAAATGAAGCGTGGCCCTGACCGAATCCCCAATGCAATCTGAGCAAGCCGCTGGCCGAAAGCGACTGGACGGCATCGATTTGCTGCGCGGGCTGGCAATTTTTTTCGTGCTGATGAATCACGTCAACATTCGCTTGCTAGGTGCGGACGTGCTCTACACGAGGTTTCTTCCTGAGCAACTCGTGCATTTCCTGGTTTGGAATGGCCAACTCGGCGTTCAGATGTTCTTTGCCGTTTCCGGCTTTCTGATTACGTCGATCACGCTGCGGCGCTGGGGATCGCTGGCAGGGGTGAGCCTGCGTGGTTTTTACCTGCTCCGCTTTGCCCGGATCGCGCCTCTGCTGCTTTTGCTGCTCGCCATTCTCAGCGGGCTGCACTTCGCCGGCATCCACCATTTTGTGGTGCCCGCGAAAACGGGAGGACTGGGGCGGGCGTTGCTGGCGGCACTGACTTTTCACATTAACGTTCTGGAAGCCCGGAGGGGATATCTGCCAGGGAATTGGGACATTCTGTGGTCGCTTTCAGTGGAAGAAATTTTCTATCTCTTTTTTCCCATCGTGTGCTGGGTTTTCGGACGAGGCAAACTGTGCAAACTGTTCTATGCCATTCTGTTCAGCCTGGTTGTGCTGGGTCCGTTCGGGCGCACGGTGTTCGCGCATGGGAATGAAATCTGGGAAGAGTATTCCTATCTGGGCGGGATGGAAGGTATCGCTCTGGGATGTCTTACCGCGCTGATGGTTTCGCGGATGCGCTTCTCACGAGCGGCGCTGTGGGTTCTGGGCGCGGGCGGAGCGGCGATTGTGGCGTGCAGTCTGGTGTTTTCGTGGCAGGCTTACCGGGGTTGGCCAGGCCGAACTGGCTTGAACATGACCATTCTTGGAGTGGGGACGTGCATGTTCATCGCCGCGACAGCGCAGACAGGATGGAGAAGTCCGCGTTGGCTTAGGCCGTTACTGAGAATTGGCCAGTACAGCTATGAGGTATATCTGACGCATATGTTCGTGGTGTTCGGCTTGTTCGGCCTGTTTCTCGATGCCGGCAAGCCGATGCGTCTGGTGCCCGTGTTGTTCATCGCTACCATTCTGGTTTCCGGTTTACTGGGCGCTGCGGTTGCGGGCTTGTACTCGGAGCCGATGAATCGATTTCTGCGCAGGCGCTGGGGAGGCAATCGTGGGAAACTCGTTCCTGCCGCCGAGCCTGCGCAGTCCGTTGCCGAGACCTAGACCTACTAAACCCAAGACGCCTGCAGGAGCGAAGGCTAGCGAAATTAAAACTGCTGCGTCATCCCGAACCGCGGCGCAGTTCAGCCGCGGGAGGGATCTCCCCTGGCATAATTTTCAGGGAGATCCCTCGCTCCGCCTGAAAAGCGGCTCCGGTCGGGATGACCGAAGATTCAAACTGAGCCACTGCCGTCAGTTCACGACGGTCTGACGGCTGTATAATTTTCTTTACAATATGCTGAAGCCGCGTTACGCCCTGGTCGCGTACCTGAAAAATCCCGCCGGAGAGTTTGTGGAGAACCTTCGGCGAGAGCTGCATCCCGACCTTCCTCACCTGGCGGCGCACTTGACCATCCTGCCGCCGCGGCCTTTGGATGGCAGTGAGAGTTCGGCGTTGCAGGTACTCGACCGGATCTGCGGCCGCGAGGAGCCTTTCGAGGTGACCCTGGGCAATGTGGACACATTCTGTCCCGTAACCCCAACGGTGTACATCCGGGTGGACGGGGCGGCGGCGCGGATGAGCGAACTGCATAGCAAGTTGAATACCGAAGCGCTGCGGTTCAAGGAGGAGTGGGCCTACACTCCGCACCTCACCATCGCCAAAATGGGCTCGGAGCAGACCGCCCAGACGGCCTTGCAGTTGGCCCGCACGCGCTGGGCCAACTATGCGGGAAGCCGCCGCATCCTACTGGAAAGACTGACTTTTGTCCGCGAGGACGACCAGAATTGCTGGGTTGATCTGGCGGCTGTAGTGCTGGGCCAGACCTTGGTTTCGGACAAGGTTTCGCGGTAGAGCGGGACACTTCCCGTAATCGACATTTTGTTACTCCTTCGTTACTTCCGCCGTTCGTTCATCCAGTTACTCCCGCCACATGTGCATGTCCCCAGGTACATCTCCCTCCCGTGCGTTGAAAAGCCGCGTCCGTGGCTGTAGATAAAGAGTACGCAAGTTTCCGGCGATCTCGATCAAAAGGCCATATCTGACGCGGGTTTCCGGTGCGGAACGGGAGACAGGACAAAATGCAGATCGGAGTTTACGGTTCGGGATACCTGGGAACGGTGATTTCGGCCTGCCTCGCGGATTTTGGCACTCCGGTTTCCTGCTGCCATCCTGACCGGTCGCGCATGGTCGAGATGGCCCAGGGCAATGTTCCGTTCTTCGAAAAGAATCTGAAAGAAATTATCCGGCGCAACGTGCGGGCGGGCCGGCTAACCTACTCCACCGACATCGAATCGTTCGCCCGCAAGACACAAGTAATCTTTCTCGCCGAAGATAAAGCCGAGAACCTGAGCGAAGTGGCCATGCGCATTGCGCGGCTGGCGACCAAGCCTCCGATTCTTACCATAGTCACTCCGGTCCCAGTAGGCACGGCGAGCGCGCTCGAAAAGAGCATCAAAGACGTGGGCTTGCAGGCCACCATCGTGTCGCAGCCCATGTTTTTTACCGATGGTTGCGCGGTCGAGGATTTCAACTGGCCTGACCGGCTCATTCTGGGTTCGACCTCGGGCGAAGCGGTACAGATGTTGAAGCAGATTTTTCATCCCCTGGTGATGCGCGGCGTGCCCGTGATTGTTACGAATCAGTGCACGGCGGAACTGGTGCGCGAAGCGGCAACGGCTTTCGTGGCGACGAAAATCTCATTCATCAACGAGGTCGCTGCGCTGTGCGAGCGAGTGAATGCGGACGCGGTGAACCTGGCGCTGGCACTCGGCCTCGACAAGAAAATCGCTCCCCGCTGCCTGCAGCCGGGGGCGGGCATGGGCGGGGTGTTCGCGGAATCGGACATGGACTCCCTGGCGGAACTGGCGCAGGCCAATGGCGTGTCTTTGAAAGTGCTGAGCGCGGCGCGCGACGTGAACCACTTCCTGGCTGACCGGTTGGTCGACAAGATTGCCCTGGCGCTGAATTCGGTGGAGAACAAGGAAGTCGGCATTCTGGGACTGGCCTTCAAGCCGAACACGAATTCTGTGGCGGGATCTTCGTCGGTGCGTTTGGCCGAGACGCTGGTTTCCAAAGGCGCGCACGTGCGGGCTTACGATCCGGTGGCGATTCCCGAAGCCAAAATTCGGCTCAACGGATCGGTACGCTATTGCGACTCGGCTTATGCCGCGGCGGAAGGCTCGGATGCCCTCGTGGTGGGCACGGGCTGGCCGGAGTTTCGCGCGCTTGATTTCGACCGCATCAAGCTTTTGCTGAAACGGCCCGTTATCGTCGACACCAAGAACCTGCTGGACTCCAGCCGCCTGCGCGCGCTCGGATTCGAGTACGTGGGCGTGGGTCGCGGGTAGGGATTCCGTGGTCAGTGACGCTTGCTTGGTTTGCCCTCCCTTTAATTTCTTCTCTTTTCCTGCACTATCGGCCTTTCGTGGTGATTTATAGCTGGGGAGCGATCACTCCCACCACGGGCGCCAGCCCTGGGTCATCCAGGGTGACCTGCCTGTATAGCGCCCGCACAAGATGTCCCGCATCGTCACTCCCGAAGGTGCGTACACGGGTCCGCGAGGTGTCTAGAACTGCGCGGCTGAACATCTCGGCCTGCAGTTTCGACCGTAAAGGGAATAGAAATCTCAGTCACGGTCGTTCGTCACACAATAGAGATTCTTGTCTGTGGAAAACTTTACGCAGCGTATAAGATTGGTTCGATGGGTTTTCGATTTGAGTTCGACCCGGTGAACAAGATCCTGCTGGGCCGATTGGACGGTCGGCTGACGGATGAATCCCTGTCCGAGGCTTACGAGGCAGCTCGTGAGCGTGCGGCCGCGACCAATCCCAGAGCAGGTATTTGGGATACGTCAGCGGTGACCGAGTTTGCCGTCTCCAGCGGTTTTGTCCGTTCCCTGGCAAGTCGGGTACCGATAATAGAAGATGCCCAGCTCCCCCGTTTCGTCGTCGCCCCGAAGATAGAAGCGTATGGGCTATTTCGTATGTTCCAGCTTACTGGAGAGAGCACGCGACCTGAGCTGAGAATCGTGCACACTATCGAGGAGGCGTTTACGCTGCTCGGCATTCAATCTCCACACTTTCAACCTCTGGAATGACTCGCAACATGAGCAGTTGTCTACATGGCCAGTTCGCGAGGGCATGGAGTGTAAACGCCGTTGCGGGGAGGTGTCCGGTCTTGAGTCGCGTTTTGAGGTTGCTATAATGAGCAGAGTGGTGGGAATAGCTCAACTGGTAGAGCACCGGACTGTGGCTCCGACGGTTGCGGGTTCGATTCCCGTTTCCCACCCCAGATTTTCTTGTCCTTCCCAACGGCCCTGTAGCTCAATTGGATAGAGCATCAGTCTTCGGAACTGAGGGTTGGGGGTTCGAGCCCCTCCGGGGCCGCCATTGGATTCCCACATAAACCTTGCCAGCCAGCCGAATCGCTTGTGGCGTGCGCTCTTCGCCTGGGATAGAATTCTGCCTCGGCCTTCCATCCATGAAACGCGTTTTTCATTTCCGGGCGTCTTCGTCGCAGCTGGGGCCGCTCGAGGAACGGCTGCTCGAAGCGTTGTGGGAGCGTGGCCGTGCCACCGTGCGCGATCTGGTGGGAGCGGCCTGCCCGGACCTGGCATATACCACCGTCATGACCACGCTCGACCGGCTATTCAAGAAAAATTTGCTGTCGCGTGATGTTGAAGGCCGGGCGTTCCGTTACTCACCGCGGTTCACCCGCGAGGAACTGCACCGCGAGGTCGCGGGTGAAGCCTTCCGGCAACTGCTGGACGCCTGCCCGTCGTCGGTGTTACCGCTGTCCTATCTGGTCGAGGTGCTGACCGAGCGCGACGCGCAATTGCTCGATGATCTTGGGAAAGTGGTTGAAGCCAAGCGGCGGCAGATGCGCGGGGAAGACCTGCACGCCGGCGAGCTGCCCGCTGTTGAGTTGCGAACGGGCGAAGCCGGGAGTGAATTCAAACTCAAGGACTCCAAAGCCAAAGAATCGAAGCAAAAAGAATCCAAACTCAAGGACAAAGCCTGATGTTTGCCGCGCGTGGCGTCGCCGTGTCGTTTTCGGTTTTCGTAATGGTGTACTGCGTCCTGTCGCTCGTTGTGTCGCTCGGCTGGCGCACCCTGTGGCGGTATACCCAGGGCCATCCGGTCGGCCGGGTTGCGGATTGGCTGTTTGCCTTGCGTATGTTTCCGCTGATTACCGCCAGCATTATTACGGCGGCGTTCACTGTGCCGTCTTTTCTCCTGCTGGAGCCGCGGGCGATCGACGAGCCTCTGGGCGGGATTCCTTTGGTGCTCGGGATTTGCGGTGCCGGGCTGGCGATTTTTGGCGCGATGAACGCCGGTCTAGCGCTGCGCCGGGCTTCGCGCACGGTTGCGGGATGGACGCGCGCCGCGCAGTCGCTTGAGTGCCACGCCCTGCTTCCATTTCCGGTGCTGCGGATTCCCGAAAGTATTCCGGCGAACATCTCAGTCAATATTCCAGCGAATCTTCCGGCGAGAATTCCGGCAATGACCGTGGCGGGCATCGTTCGTCCTAGAGTTTTCTTGTCGGGCGTGGCCGAGTCGATGCTGAGCGTCAACGAATTGCAGACCGCGTTGAATCATGAAGTCGCTCACGTGCGTCGGCGCGACAATCTCAAGAAACTGCTGCTGCGCTTCGTGGCTTTTCCGGGAATGAGTGGTCTGGAAGCCGCATGGCTGGAAGCCACAGAGATGGCGGCCGATGACGCCGCCGTGGCAAACGCCCGCGAAGCGCTCGATCTGGCTGCGGCTCTGATCAAACTTTCGCGGCTCGGACCAGTTGAAGTGGCATCCGATGAAGCTGCGGCCGACTTGACCGCGGCTCTGGTGTACAGTCCCGCTTCGGTCATGAACGCTCGCGTCGAGCGGTTGATCGCGTGGAGCGAAGAGCGTCTCGCGTTGCCACAGAGATTCTCTCGTTCGTGCCGCCTAGGTTACGGACTGGGCGCGGCTCTGGCTACAGCCGCGGTTTTCGCTGTCACCTACAGTCAGTTGCTGGTGCACGTGCATACGGCTACGGAGTGGCTGGTAAGGTGACTCCTTAATCCCTTGCAGCCCGTTTACTTTGTTCTTTGTTCTTCTCGTTCTGTTCTTTAGGTATTCAGTTTTCACTTAGGCCAGTTTGCGCGCGTATTCCATGTCCCGGCGCATGTCTTCGTTGACGTCGCCTTCTTTTTCGTATTCCACCGCCACGAATCCGGCGAAATTCTGCCGGTGCAATTCTTGCATCACTTCAGGAATCTTCGCGATTCCTTTTCCGAGCAGCACGTTCACTTCGCCGTCGACGGCTTGAATGTCCTTGAGGTGAACCAGTCTCAGCCGCACGCTCAGTTTGCGGAGCGCATCGACCGGATCGTGGCCGCAGGAAACGAAGTGTCCGACATCGGCGGTCGCGCCCATGGTGGGGGAAAGTCCCCGGAGTGCGTTCAGCACGTCCTCGGGGCTTTCATAGGCGAATTTCTCGCCTTTGAAGTAATGATTGTGGATTCCGAAGGTCAACTTCTCCTGCGTACAGCGCTGGTCGATTCTGTTCAGGATACTGCCGGTGGCATCGCCGGTAATATTGCCCGCGCCCAGGATTTTTGCGAAGCGGACTGCGTTGTCGAGCTCGGCGTCTTCTTTGATGGTGGCCGAATAGTACGACAGGCAGCGGATTCCGGCCTGATCGAATTTTGTCCGAGCCGTGTGAAACAGATCGTCGGTGGGATGGTTCATCAGCATGAATTCGCCGCGCGACATTTCGATTTCGCGGACGTTCAGCGCGTTGAGCTGGACGATCATTTCGTCGAGGGAGAGATTGTGGTAGCTGTAGGTGCCGATGCCGACGTTGAGCTTCGAGGCGGCTCGCAGCGGGAGGGCGGTTGCGGCCAGGCCGGCGGCCAGGGTTTTGGTGAAAGTTCTGCGCGTGATTTGGATCTTTTGAATCATCGGTTCTCCTTAGCGCCGGCTTAAGTTCATTAACCACGGAGGACACAGAGGACACGGAGTTTCGCTGTCGCCTGCCGCAAAGTATTCCATCTGTGTCCCTCGTGTCCTCTGTGGTTCAAGGTTTTGTGCAGCTAATTTTTCGGTAGCGGACGCGATGTCACGTCCGCGTTCTCCAGGCCCATGGCCCATTTGATGGCTTCGGTCATCATCTGCTGAAATTCCGGCTTGTCCCAGTTGGCTTCCACGTGGCCCAGCGTTGTGTAATAGACGCGGCCTTTGCCGTACATTTTGGCCCAGGTCACGGCGAAGTCGCCGTCGGTGCGGTGGACCTCCTTGTTCTTCATGTCGAGCTTGCTCACGTCGAGGCGCATGAGCACGCGCACTCTGTCGCGGGAATAATTTCTCATCTGATAAATCTCGTCGCGGAGCACGAACGAGCGCGGCCACCGTTGCATGCCAGGGAAGTTCGGATCTTCCACGATGATGGGCGCGTCGAAGGTCAGCCACGGGTGCTCGTCGTAGTAGCCGCCGATCATGTCGCCGTATTCCGGCCAGTCCACGAAGGTGATGGCGGCGCTGTGCACTCCGATGAATCCCTTGCCGTCGTCATGAATGAACGAGATGAAATCGGCTTTTTGCTGGGCGTCCATTTCGAGGTTGCCGCCGGTGTAGAAGAGCACAGCGTCGAAGTCGTTCAAGTTTTTGGCGTTGTATTCGAGTTTCTTTTTGGTGAGAACTTCGGTGTCGGTGCGGAGCGTGGTGTCCCACAGGCCGGTTTCTTTTCCCAGGCGTTCGATGGTGGCCATGGCATGGGAAACGGCTTCGTGGCGGTAGCCTTTTTCTTCGCCGATGACGAGAAGATGTTTCTTGCTGGGCGATTGCGCCGCAGAGAAATTGCAAAGGGCGAGGGTTAGGAGCGCGAGGGATGTGAGCCGGATCATCTTCGGGATTATAGTAGGGTCGATCGCGGGATCATCGGGTCTGCGATACGAAATTCAAAACCGGGGGCTGAAGCTCGCATCGATTCTGTCGCTTTACGCGGCGCTGAAGCGCCGCTCTTCCACGGCAACACGAGGCCACGATTGCAGCGCACAGCCACGATCGAAGGACGACGCCATGATCGCAAGGCACATCCACTATTGCAATACAAAGCCGCCATGCGCAACGTGATGCTACGATGCGCACACGGCGATGCAGCCTGCGTTTGCCGGTTCTAGAAATTCACTCGCACGCCTAGCTGGGCAGCGAAGGGAATGCCGACTGTTGTCCCGGGGCCGAAGAAATCTCCCAGGGCGCCTTCGGGAATTTCCAGTTGCTTCAGGCTGGTGACGGGAGCGGTCTGGGAGCAGTCGGCGACCGTGCAGATGCTGGTGACGTTGGTGATGCCGCTGGCATTGGGCATCATCTGGGCGGCGGGAATCGGGAGCTGCGCGACATTCACTGCGAAGTTCGCGCCGGGATTGTTGCGGTTGAACAGGTTGAAGAACTCGGCGAACGGGCTGATCAGCCAGTGCTCGCCAATCTTGATGGGACGAGTCACGCGCAGATCAGTCTGCATGTAGGGCGTGCCGCGGAATTCGTCGAGGCTGGTATATACGCCGTTCACAAAAATGCGTGCGGTGTTGTCTTCGTTGGTGATGGTAATGGGGCGGGCACTCTCAAACTGCGCCACGGCGCTCACTTCGAAGCCGCCGGGGAGGTGCACGGTGCCGGCCAGCACAAAACGATGGCGTACGTCTTCGCCGGAGGGACCGTAGTCTCCGGGGCCGAAGGCATCGAGTTGTCCCGCCTGCGCTCCGCTCTGCAGCGGGCAGACGCCGTCGACATAATCAAAAAGCTCGCCTAACAGGCATCCCCAGGTTTGCGCTTTGGAGAACTGGTAGTTCGCCACCAGATTGAATCGGCGCATGTTGCCTTGCAGATGCAGCATGAGCGCGTTGTAGCTGGAGCGATTGTCGGACTCGAACACGTTGACGTTAGGGACTACATTCGTCTGATCGGTCGAGTAGTTTGGATCTGATGCGGCGATGAGCGGAGTGAACAGGTTGGCTCCGCTGCTATAGGGAAATGCGCGGTAACCGTGATTGCCCTGCTCGTGAGTGTAGTCGGCGCTGACGAGCCAATGCTCGTTGAAAGAGTGCTGCACTCCTCCGGTAATGTGAATCGCGTAAGGCGTCTTATAGTTGGAACCGATCAGGTTGCCCGCGACTCCTGCGCCGCCCGTGAGACAGCCGCTGCCGGTGAGCGCGTAGATGCCGGGGCCGCCGCTCAAGGCGCAGGTTCCCGTGGTTGCGTTGGTGTTGTTGAGCGATTGAAAAGCCGTTGCCCAGCCGTTCTGCGCGAGGTCGTCGTAGAACATGCCGAAGCCGGCACGAAACACGGTCTTTTCGCTGGGCGCATAGGCGATGCCGAGACGCGGCGCGATTTGTTTGCGGTAGTCGTGCGGCACGGTGGGCGCGAGTGGAATCTGCAGCGCCTGCAGAGTTACATACGCGTTGTTCTCAACCTGCGTGCGGCCCGAGCCTTCGAACAATCCGAAAGTGGTTTGATAGCGGAGACCGTAATTGATGGTGAGGTGATGCTTGGCGCGCCAGGAATCCTCGGCGTAGAACGCCAGCCGTTGGACGTTCTGCGTGAAACTGCCATCGCCGGCGGGAGTGTACGTACAGCCGACGCCGGAAGCTGGATCGGGGGCGGGATTGCACTGATCCGCCGGAGGGTTGTAGTAGAACGGCAGAGCCGTCGTAATGCCTCCGCAGTCGGCGCCGGGCGGGTTGATGTAGCAGTCGGGGTTTGAGGGATACGTGGTGAACTCCTCGGCGGTGGCGGCGAATGCGCCGCCGAGCACCGGTTCGTGAATGAAATTGATTCCAAACTTGAGCGCGTGGTCGCCCGCGACGTGGCTCAGGTCGTAGCGCAGCTGATACTTATCCTGATTGCGCAGGTCGGGGAAAAGAGTAATCGGGGTGGCGAACTGATTGTCGCCAAAAGTTTCGAAACCGGAGACGGTCAGAGCCGTGACGCTGAAAGGAAATTGCAGAGCGAAACCGAGATCGGAGTTGCGGGTCTGGGTAAGGTGCAGCAAGCTGGCGTCGAGCACCAGAGTGCCGAGCCAGGTCGGGCTGAAGGTGTAAGTGTTGCTGATTACGGTGTTCCAGTAATTGTTGTGCGTGGTCAGCCCGGTCGAGGGCAGCGTGGCCTGCTGCACCAGGGCGTTGTGCGTCAGGTAGCTATCCGCGGAAACGCGCAAGAACCACTGCGCCTTTGTGGACTGCGCCCAATCAAAACGCAGCGAGCCGATGTAGTCGCGGAAGGGAATTGGAACGGTGGCGGGAACGGGGATGGAAGGGATGCCGCTAATCAAACCCTCGGACGCCAACTGCGACAGCGCATCGAATTGCGTAATACTGGCGGGGCTGTAGGCGATGCTGGCATTTTCATGGACGTTTTCAAACGATGTGAAAAGCCAGACTTTATTCTTGGCCAGCGGCCCGCCGATTGTACCCACATAGTTTTGGCGCGAGAAAGGCTGCTTGGGATTGTTGACGCAGGTTCCGTCGGTGCAGGTCTCGGCGGGATTCTCAATCGGGAAGCGGGCGTTGAGCGCGGCGGCGCGCTCGTAGAAAGCGCCGTCGCCGTGCCATTCATTGCTGCCGCGTTTGGTGGTGATTACGACGGAGCCGGCGGTGGTGCCGCCGGTGTCGGCGTCTTCGTTCGAGGTGCGCACGGCAAATTCCTGAATGCCGTCAGGCGAAAAGTTTTGCAGGAAGCCCCCAATCCAGTCGTCGGAGTTGTCGGCGCCGTCAACCGAGAGTTCGTTATTCAGGCCGGAACTTCCGCCGGTCGAGACTGCCGTAATGCGCGCCTTGGTAGGGTCGGAAGGCTCAACCGGCTCGGTTCCGGGCACGAGGTACGCGATGTTGGCGAAGCTGCGGGCCGGCAGCGGAAGAGATTCGAGATCGCGGCCGCCGACGACACCGCCATGAACCGCGCTGGCCAAATCGATGGGCTGGGTCGTAATCGAAGACGCCTGGCTCTGCACGTTGACCGAGGTCGACGTGGCCGCAGGTTTCAGCGTAACCGTGACTTCGCGCACCGAACTGACGGCCACGGGAACATCAGCCTGCGCGGGCGCGAATCCGGGGGCGTTCACGGTCATGTGGTAAGTGCCCGGGAGCAGATCGTCCAGACGGAACTCGCCGCGATCTTCGCTGCTGGCCTCGCGCTGCAGGGATGAATCGACTGACTGCACTACGATTTTTGCCGAGGAAATGCGGGCGCCGGTCGCGTCCTGCACGGTGCCGCGCAGAGAGCCGCGAGGGTTTTGGGCTTGCAGGATGGTTGCCAGCGCAGCCAAAGACACAGCGACGAGAAACGATTTCCTGAGCAAGTTGTCCTCTTTTGCGGCCTGGGTTGATAGCGCAGGCTAAGACTCGCGCCTGAAATATCCGGGATCGAGTAACTGCCGCTTCGAAAAGAGGTTAGCTTGACGGGTGGAAATACTACCAGCGATGGTAGGAGCGTTGCCGCCTGCCGCAGGCTTCAGAGGAATTTTTCCAGCGCATCGGCAGTTTCCTTGGGCCGCTCCTCCATGAGCCAGTGTCCGGTGTCCTTGAGAACGATCACGGTGGCGTCGGTTGCGACCAGCTTTACCTGTTGCCCGAGCGCCACCCCATTGGCCTTGTCGCCGCCGATGCTCAGCACTGGCATGGTCAGCTTGGTCTGCGAGAGTTGAGCAAAATCCTGGGCGGCTTGCAGGAAGGAAACGAAATAGGCCCAGCCGGCATGCATGCGTCCCGGCCGCGCGTAGGCCGCGGCATACGCCTGACGAGCCTCTTCGGGAATCGAGTGAGTCTTGTCGGCGGCGAAGTCATTCCAGAAATAATCGAAGTAGGTTCGCTCGCGCCCCCGGACCAGGACCTCGGGAGTCGGCCCGTTAAATCGGAAATGCCAGATGTGGGAATTGTTGTAGATTGCTTCCCAGCCGGGCACGCCAGGAAGAAAAGCGTCCATCAGAACGAGTTTCGTGACTTCCGCCGGAAACTGCGCGGCGTAGGCGTAGGCGACCATCAAGCCGATGTCGTGCCCCACGACCTCGGCCTTCTGCACGCCCAGCGACTTGGCGAGATCATGAATGCGGATGGCGGCGCTCTTCATGTCGAGACCGTCGGAGGGAATGTCAGAGTCGCCGATGCCCGGCAAATCAGGCGCGATCACGGTGAAGCGCTTGGCCAGAGCAGGGATGATCGGTTTCCACATCAGCGAGGTTTCCGCGTAGCCGTGCAGCAGAATCAGCGCTGGGCCTTGGCCGGCGGTCATGTAATGAATGTTGGCTCCGTCGATTTTGCTGCTGCGCGAGGCGATGGCCTCGTCTGCTGCGTAAGCTTTGGCGCGAAATCCGATAGAAAGAAGGAGCAAGCTGAACACGGACAGGGTTAGAGCGCGCTTCATGGATTCAATCTCCCAGTGCGTAAAATGTTCTCAGAGTAATTGGGAACGCTCAGTCTGACCACTTTTGTGGAGTGCGGTCCCAGCGGTGCTTCTTCAGTTCCGCCAGCAGAGTTTTGTCGAGCGGGCCGGCATCGCTCGTGGCGATGTTCTGGCGAACGTGCTCCGGTTTGCGCATGCCGGCAATGGTCGTGCTCACGGCAGGATGAGACAGGATGAAGCGCATCGCCATCTCCGGCAGCGTCATTCCCGCGGGGACAATTTCCTTTAGCTTGTCGACGCGATGAATCGTCTTTGCCAGATTCTCCGGACCAAAATATCCTGAACGCCAGTCGTCTTTCGGAAAGCGAGTTTCCAGAGTCATCTTGCCGCCCAGGCTGCCTTCATCGAGCGGAACGCGCGCGATGACGCCGATATCGAGTTCCTGGCAGACGGGAAACAGTTCGTCTTCCGGCGCCTGGTCGAAGATGTTGTAGATCACTTGCACGGCATCGACGAGGCCCGTCTGCAGCGCCTTGATGCCGTTCTCCGGTTCCCAGCGGTTGATGCTCAGGCCGAAGAAACGAATTATTTTGTCGCGTTTTAGTTTTTCAACGGTTGAACGGAATTCGGGCTGATTGGTCCACGAGTCGTCCCAGACATGAAATTGCAGCACATCGATGGTATCGACGCGCAGCTGCTTGCGGATGAGGTCGGCGAACTTGAACACATGTTGCGACGAAAAAACGTCGTTGTATTTGTATTCCGGCAGCGCCGGCCAGCGGTCGTTGGCGGGAGGAATCTTGGACGCGGCGTAGAGGCGCTTGCCGGTATTTCGCGCCATGATTTTGCCGAGCAGGCCGTCGCTCTTGCCTTCGCCGTAAGCCCACGCCGTGTCGAAAAAGTCGCAGCCGAGATCGACCGCGAGCTGCATCGCGGCGAGAGATTGCTGATCGTCCGAGCCGCTCCATCCGCTCATACCCCACAGTCCGTGGGCCATGTCGCTGACTTCGAAACCGGTACGTCCGAGCTTGCGGTATTTCATAGGGCCTTCCTGGGGACCTCGTTAATTTTATTTTTCAAATCGCTATTTAAAGAATCTTGCGACGACGTCGCTTTCGAAAACTCTTGGCGCTGAAAGACTTTGGGCTGAAAATCTTTGAGCTGAAACTCGCTGAGTATGATAACTCCAAGTCGCGGTTTGGTTCAGTTTGCGCCGAAGGTGTAGTCGCGCACTTTCACAATTATTTCAGCCCGATTGTCATCCTGAGCGCGGCGGCAGCCGGGCGAGGGACCTTACGCCGGCCGGTGCTGTTGATGCGGTGGACGGGAGCGCCTGCGCTTCATGCAGTGACGGTGTCCCTCGCATCGGCGCAACCGATGCCTTGGGTCTCGTAAGGTCCCTCCGGAGCGCTTGGCGGGCTCCTCCGGGATGACATTGGTCGGTAAACCCCGGTCGTTAAGCGCCGGCCGGTGAATTCTGGTGGGTGAATCCCGTTCGGCAAGTCCCATCGAATCCGTAGTCGAACCGGTGGTTTCCAGGCCACAGGTTTTTCGATGCGGGCTATTTAAACTTTGACTGCCGGGTGAGCGCCGACGAGGTGTGTAATGAAGCCAGACGATTCACACTTGGACCATCGCTGCATGTAAGGAGTATCCCTATGAAATCCGAATATCCTTTTAACCCGCTACTCGGAAAGAAAGACGAACTGATGGCTCCGCCACCGTCACGCCTCACCGACGAGAAAATTTCGGACGAGTCGGGCACCGAGACGCAGAGCGACAGCGCGCTGGCGCCGGCGGGTCTCAAGAATCCCTTCTGGAATTAACTTCTTCGTCATAGCGCCGGCTCGTCGCCAGGCAGAACTCCTGCGACGACCGGCGCTAATGTCTCTTCCCACAGAGATTGATTTACCGCAGGATCGGCAGGCAGAGGCATGGCCGGATGGCGAAATCCAGGCCCGACATTTCTTCCAGGGCCGGATGCAGCAGGGCGTCGCGGCAGGGCTCCAGAGTAATCACAAACGGCAGGGCAGCCTTGTCAAAGCCTGGTTTCTGCAACAAAGAGTCGATGTTCAGGTGATGCGCGGCCAGGATTTGCGCCAGGCGCGCCACGATCCCCGGCTGATCGCGCACGAAAAATCGCAGGTACCACGGGTTCTCAAAATCGCTGCTGATCGCGGGCGCAGAGATCGCGGGCGTAGAGAGGTTGCTAGCAACGTCCCTCTTGCCTGAGCCAGCGCTGGTCGGGCGAGCGCCGAGAGTTTGGGCGACTGACATTACGTCCGAGACCACGGCGACAGCCGTGGGATCGCCGCCGGCGCCGGCGCCCAGAAATGCCATGTCCCCGCCGTACTGGCCCGAGGTGAGCACCAGGTTGAGATTTCTCTGCACGCGTCCGAAGGGCGAGTCGGTGGGTACCAGGCAGGGGCCAACTTCGGCAAACAGGATGTTGTCTTTTAAATCTTCATTCAGGCGGGCGCGCGAAATCTGGCGGATGGTGCAGCCCAGTTGGGCCGCATAGTCGAAGTCGACGGCGTCGATGGCGCGAATCGTACGGGCTCGAACCGACTCCGGCGCGACCTGGGTGTGCAGTCCGGCCAGCGCGAGAATGGCGAGTTTGGCGCGCGCGTCGCCGCCATCCAGATCTTCCGAGGCGTCGGCTTCGGCATAGCCGCGTGCCTGCGCTTCTTCGAGAGCTTCGCTGAAAGGAATGCGCGCGTTCTCGATGCGGCTCAAAATGTAATTGCAGGTGCCGTTCAAAATTCCCGCGATACCGTGCAGCCGGTCTCCGCACAATCCGGTGCGCAGGGCGGGAAGAACCGGGACGCCTCCGGCAACCGAGGCGCCGAATTCGAGCTGGCATCCCTTGCGGCTGGCTAGTTGCAGAAGGTCGGAGCCGTGGCGCGCAATCAGCTGCTTGTTAGCCGTGACCACTGACTTGCCTGATTCGAGCGCGCCGCGCACGATCTGCTCCGCCGGATTGAGGCCGCCGATGAGTTCGATGATGATGTCAATGTCCGATTTCAAAACCGCCGCAACATCGTCGGTCCAGACGACATCCGTTGGAACGTCGTTCGGGAGCGCGGTCTGCTTCTTTTTCTCCACGTTGCGATTGCAGATGTGGGTGAGGCGCAGAGAGCCGTCGCCGTTCTCGCGCAGGATTTTCGCCACGGCGCGGCCCACGGTTCCAAAGCCGATTAGCGCAATGCGGCAGGCGGAGCTCTCTTGTTGCTTCGCGGTCGCGGCACGTGCCGCTGGTTTTGAAGTCTTGGGCAAGGGATCTCTCGCTCAGTGAAATCGAATTCCTTATCATACGTGCGATCTGCGCTTCTCGGCTATGAGGTGGTGATGCAGTCTCAAGGAACGATTCGTATCAGCACATCCTTCAGCCGCGCCGTAGCCTGGTGGAGCATATGAACCCCAAGGGCTAAGCATCCTCCAAAACTTGCGGCCAATTCCGGGCGAGGAGTCGCGCAGCGCGGGAGTGGCGCATTTTGACGCTCGAAAGGAAAACCGCGAACCACAAAAGGACACGAAGGACTTGGTTCTTGTGAGTGCCTTGGTGTGACTTCGTGTCCTTCGTGGTTAAAGATCCTCAAACCGCACCACTACCCGCGGGGCGGCGTCGTGGGCGGAATCGGCATCAAAGTTGGTATCATGGTGCCTGCCTGCTGCGAGTGCAATCCCGGCGGGAGGATCGCGGACCCGCTTTTTCCAGAAGCGCCTGTCTTTGCCAAGGTATCCGCCCAAGTATGGGACGAGGGATGCGGCCGAGGTATGGGCCGAGCGCTGCGGTCCGCAAACCACACCCGGCAGCGGGAGGAGAATGAATGATTCGAAAGTTCGCGACGGTTCCCGGATTCAGGGTCGTTTTGACGTTTATCTTGGTGACGATTCTGGCGGGAGCCACGATGGTCCATGCGCAGGAAACCCCGGCGCAGCAACCTGCTTCACAACAACCATCCGATCAACCGGCGGCGGCCCAACAGTCGCCCGACAAGCAATCGAGCAACCAGGAAGCGACGCCCGAAGAGATAGGGACGCGTAAAGTAAAGCCGAAAGAATATAAGAACTGGACCTACTCCGCCGGAGCCGGAGCGAGCCTCACCAACGGCACTACCGCGAAATTTGTGCGCGGTGGAGGCGGCATTGCGGCCGCCGGCGTCGCCCGCAACTTCAGCAAGTATTTCGGATTCCGCCTGGATTTCCAGTTCGATAATTTGCCGTTGCGCGACTCGGCGCTGTTCTCGGCGCAGGCGCCGGGGGGGAACAGTCACGTCTACTCGCTCACGCTCGACCCCATCATCAACATTCCGGTGACCAACGATTGGGGCGGATACGTCCTGTTTGGTCCGGCCTTCTATCATCGATCGGGCAAACTGGATTCTTCGACCGCCATTCCGGGATCGGGTTGCGATCCCTTCTTCGTTTGGTGGGGGCCGTGCTTCAACGCCAGCCTGCCGGTGAGCGGAGATTTTCTGCACGCCAGCCAGAACGAGTTCGGGGAAAACTTTGGCTTTGGCATGACTCACAGGATCACGCCGAAGATTGAGATCTACGCCGAGTTCCGCTACCTGCACGGCACCCACAATGGCATCACCACCGACTTGCGCCCGATTACCGTTGGCGCGCGCTGGTGACGCGAAGGCTGGTAACACGAAGCCGCTATTCGGGATTGGTGCGGTAACTCCAGAGATCCGTGGTTTGCTTCTGCAACTGCACAAATGACGATGCGGGTGCGGGCTGCGCGACACCGGTGCTGGCATTGGCCTCGCGCACGGCTGATTCGACGAGCGCATGCGTCGGCGCCAGCGAGCACGCCGGGTCGGTGACCGTGGCGTCTCCGGTGAGCAGGAAAGCCTGGCAGCGGCAGCCGCCGAAATCTTCGCTGCGGCGATCGCAACTGCGGCAGGGTTCAGGCATCCAGTCTTCGCCACGGAATTTGCGGAACGAAGACGATTCCTGCCAGATCCAGGCCAGCGACTTTTCCCGCACGTTCTCGAATGCCAAACCGGGCAACACTTCCGCCGCGTGGCAGGGAAGCACCTTGCCGGCGGGATTGATGAGCATCAATCTTCGTCCCCAGCCTCCCATGCAGGCCTTGGGATATTTTGCGTAATAGTCGGGCACAACGGAATCAATGCGAATGCGGCCTGCGAGGCGCTTCTCGGCGTCCGCCACAATCGCGACTGCTTTCTCTAGCTGAGCGTGCGTTGGCATGAGCGCGGCGCGATTGGTCAACGCCCAGCCGTAGTATTGCGCGTGCGCAATCTCGACGCGCTCGGGATTCAGTTGCTCGATGAACGCGATCATCTCTTCGAGGTGGTCGAGGTTCTGGCGATGAACGACCAGGTTCACGGTGAAGGCGAGCTTCTTCTGGTCAACCCGCCTGCGAATCGCCTGCGCCAGTTCGATCTTGTGGGCGTGGGCCTTCGCGCCGGCAATCCAGTTTGCGGCTTGCTCCCGTGAATCCTGAAAGCTGATCTGGATGTGGTCGAGCCCAGCGTCCACCAGAGCCCGCAAACGCGCTTCGTTCAAGCCGAGACCGGAAGTTATGAGGTTTGTGTAGAGTCCGGCGGAGCGCGCGGCGGCAATTAGTTCGGTGAGATCGGGACGGGCCAGCGGTTCGCCGCCGGTAAAGTGCGCGTGCAGCATGCCGAGCTTTCCGCATTGCTGAAAGACGCTGGCCCACTCCTCGGTGGAGAGTTCCGCCTTCGTTCCCGCCAGTTCTAGAGGATTGGAGCAATAAACGCAGTGCAGCGGGCAGCGATGAGTGACTTCGGCGATGAGGGCGAGCGGGTTGGGCACCATTGGACTACGGATTCAAGTCGCGACCTTGGAGATCGTCGTTTGGAGATCGTCGCCGAACGACGGTATTTTCAAAATTAAGATAACAAATGACTTAGGAGCCTTCTCTTCCGAGCCGGCGATGCCGCCTCCGCCTTAACCCGTGCCCTCTAAGAATACTGTAGCACCGCAAAACCAACGAGAGGATCAAAAAATCATGGGTTACTACGGCAGCTTTGACCGCGATTTCTGGAACGTCTGCGAACGAAAGTTCAAGGGTGGAACGGAGGCAATCCAACATATCCAACAGCTGGAAGGGCGCGAGGGTAGAGTCGAGTGGGTTTCAGAAGACCGCTTCGAAGTCCACTTCGACGGCTTCTCACGATTTGCGACCCCTCGCAGCGATGGGCATTTTTCCCCGCGTAGAGGCACTCTAGTAATCGACGAGCCGCTTGCGCTGCAATTGTTCCAGGAACTGGCTGATGTCACCGCGAATCTTTTCTGGATCGGCAACCGCGAACTGTTTCTGCAGCTCGGTGATGATCTCTCCGAACGTGCGCTGGCCGTCGCAGCGCTCCAGAACTTGGCGCCCGGTGCCTTGCAGCTTGATGGCGCCTTCGGGGAAGAGGATGACGCGGTCTTCTTCGCTGCCGCCCCAGCGGCAGCCGGCGGCAAGGCGGGGCTGGCTGGAATCTGACGGAGGCGTCATGCTTGCGACCTGCGGGAAAAAGCAGGTTCCTCCACTACGCTCGCTTCGCTCCGCTCCGGTCGGAATGACAGAGCTTTGTCTTCGATTTTTTTCTTCACGTTAGCTGCCCTCGATCATAAATGCACCGGGCGGCGGCCATCCGGGCTGCACGTAGGCGAAATAAAGCGCGTCGAGCTGCGCCCACAGGATGTCGCACTTGTCGCGCAGGGCCTGGATGGCGAGTTCCTGCTCTGCCCGCGTTTTCGCATGTTCGTAAACGTAGTTGATGGCGAACTTCGCGTCTTCGGGGGCTTGCGTGAGCCGCGCTTCGAAATAATCCAGGCCGCCGGAGAGCCACGGATAGTGCTGGCGAAGTTTCTCCATACGCAGCGTGATCAGGTCGCGGGAGAACAACTCGGTCAGCGATGATGCGACTGCTTCCAGCAGAGTGCGGCTGCGCACGATGTTCAGGTATTCATTCACGGCGAAGCGCGTCGCGGGAAGAATTCCAGTTCCGGATCGAACCTGGTCGGCGCTCAATCCGGTGGCCTCGGCCAGCTTCAGCCAGCGCTTGATGCCGCCTTCGCTGGTGGCATCGCCGTCGTGATCGATTACGCGCTTGCGCCAGGCGCGGCGAAAGACCGGGTCAGGGCCGCGCGACAGGATGATGGAATCTTTGATTGGAATCACGCTCTGGTAGTAGTAGCGATTCAAGGCCCAGGCCTGGAGCTGGCCGCGGCTGAGGCGCCCTTCGTGCATCATCAAGTGGAAAGGATGCTGGTGGTGATAGCGCTCTTCGCCGACGCCTCGCATCTGGGCGCGCAGCCCATCGAATGAGAGCAGAGTCGCGTCGGGCGCGCTTGTGTCTCCGTCTATAGATCGAACTGCCATCCATCCTCCGCGATTTCCCACCCGGCCTCACGTACTTGGGCGTATTCGGGGCCAGCCTCATTCAGCATGGGATTCGTGTTGTTGATATGTACATAGATTTTACGTGGACGGCGCAGTCCCGCCAACCGGCTCAGGCTGCCGTCGGGGAACGAGATGGGAACGTGGCCCATCTGCCTCGCGGTTTGCCCACTGCCTTGAATGCGAATCAGTTCATCGTCGCTCCAGAAGGTGCCGTCGAACAGCAGCGCGTCGGCGGACTCGAATTCCTGCAGCAGCGCGTCGTCGATCTGCGGAACGGCGGGCATATAGGCGAGGCGCTTGCCGGAGGATGGCCCGACAGTCGTCGACTCGACAACCTTCGACTCGACAACCACGCCTAACGACGCTTCCCCGGACGAGAATTGAGATTGCCGCTGCGAGGAAACATAAGCCGGATAGTGCTCGCCCAGCGAAAGGGCGCGGCAGCGCAATCCGGAATCTTCACCGGAGGGAGTTTGGAGCGCGAACGTTCCATGGGGAGAAAATCCCGCCCACGTTATCTGGCCGGGAACCCGCTGCAGCATTCCGAACATGGAATTGTGTTCGGTGAGAATCCGGCGAGTGGAATCGGTCGCATACACACGCAGCGGTTGCAACTCGCGCAGCAACAGCAGGCCGAGCACGTGGTCGACATCGGCGTTGGCCAGCACGACGCCGGCGATTGGCGATTGGCGAATGCCTTCTCGCGGGTGAAGCTCGGGAGTTGCCTCAATTTGGGTGCGCAGGTCGGGAGAAGCGCCCAGCAGAAACCATGACTTGCTATCGGCGCTGACGGCCACTTGCGCCTGGGTACGGGCTTTGCCGCGAAAGGTTCCGGCGCGCAGGGCACGGCAGTTCGGGCAGGCGCAATTCCACTGGGGGAACCCTCCACCCGCCGCCGAGCCGAGAATCTTCACGCGCATCGTTACAGAGTTTAGCAGCAGCCGTGGTGGAGCTCCGGCTCGGAAACCTTACAGGTTGAGCCAATGGCTCTGCCGGCCGGGATGCCAGAACTTGCAAGCTTTGTGCCCCGCCGGTGCAGGAAAAGTGCAAAGTGCTGGCACCGCGGGTCGAGGTTCGGGTCAGGGAGCCGTTTTCTGTTGCGTTTGTGGTGCATTGCGGGGATACTCGATGTGCCCGCCCTGGTGCGGGCATCAGCCCTCCCCCGTTGCCCTCCCCCGAAGTTTCATTTCTTGTTTCTCATTTCCCGTTTCTCCCCGAAGTTTACGGATCGTATACCTGGGTGTGCATGCCCTGACGGCGCGCCGCTTCCTGCATGGCTTCGAGCCTTCTCTTCTGCTCATCGAGTTGCTGCTGCATTTGCGCCGCGCGCTCCATTTGGCGGGCCTGATAGCGGTTGTACGGCCCCTGAGCGCTGGCGCCGCCAGAATGAGTCGCGGCATTCAGCTGGTCGATCCGCGCTTGCATCGACGCCACTCTGCTTTCTTGCTCCAGCACTCTCTGTTTCCACTGGTCCTCACCGCCCTGCCCGGGGCCCTGCAGTTCGGACCGTCGTTCCGACCTCTGTCCCGACCAGGGTTGTTGTCGCTGTCCCTGTCCCTGTCCCTGCATCTGTTCCGACCGCAGTCCCTGACGTTGTCCCTGATGCGGGCCAAAGGGAACGTCTTCCGTCCTCTGGTTCATTTCTCCGGGGCGACGGTCAAAGGACGGGCCGCCGGCGGCGGAAGCTGTTGTCGTCGGCCATTGCGCGCGCCGCTCCACGCGCAACTCGGGGTGGCCGTCGGGACCCTCGCCCAGGTCCTGATTGGTGATCACCTTCGGCTTTACTCCGGAGGACTGTTCAGCGTCCTGTTTTTCCTTATACTGGCGCGCAATGTCGGCCAGCGATTGCCCATAGGCGGCCAGGTTCATGAACAGAACCGCCGTGAAAATTTTCAAGAACATTCGTTGCATATCCCTCTCCTGAACTACGAGCAGAGTCCGACGTACGTCTCATGTTTCGCTTACGATGTTTCGCTTACGTCTCCATGAACCATGTTGAGCCGCGGTTCAGCCCCCGCGCGGTGACAAACTTTTCTCGCGAAGGGAAGCGCGGCTCGCACCGCTGATCTCCATTCTTCTGGTCTTTTAGCTGAAGGTCCGTGCCCGACTTTAGGTCTTCCAAACGGAACTCCATGGGACGGTCGAAGACAACCGCCACTGAGAAATCTCCCGTGGCTCTCGGCTGCACTCGAAGAACAGTGCCGCGAGCGCTCAGATGGGTGCCGGGTTGGGGCAAGTTCGCCACTCGAACTTCCACCTCGACCACGGAACCTTCGGGAACCAGAGAAGCACTGGAGAGCAGGATGCCGCCTAGACTGATGCTCTCGGAGCGAGCCTGGAATTTCTTGTGCGCCAGCGTTAAAGAGACTGGAAGGTTCAGAGAGTAGCGAATGCCGCGCCGTGCCTGCGATTGGGGGGAGTCCATTGAGAAATGGTAGGCCCCGGGGCGCTGCGCAAACAGGTAACTGTGGTCCATCGGGGCCTGCGAAAAAGGCCTAGGGGTTCGGAGGGTAACCTGCAGGTAACTGGAGGAGCTGCAGCGCCCGAGCCTTGTGCAAGGCAGT
>Ga0209274_10000489_pt1 | contig 23755 bp, 25 predicted proteins | sample HubBroMetageREF1_FD_188343 | JGI IMG/M metagenome (GOLD analysis project Ga0209274, IMG submission 188343) | Reference soil microbial communities from the Hubbard Brook experimental Forest, New Hampshire, USA - Hubbard Brook CCASE Soil... | ecosystem: Environmental > Terrestrial > Soil >...
ACCATTTTGTACCATTGACCCAACAAGTTCGCTCCTCGCTTACGCGAAGGGCGGACCTGAATTTCATGCAGAGTGGCTGAGGGACGAGCCCTGTGACGCCACGGCAACCGATCCGGGATCATATATCTCGGGTGTCTGGTGCCAACTCTCTCCTGGAAACGGGGAACATGGGATTCGGCATGCGCGCTGTATTGCCATTCCGACGCCTCTTTTCCTATTTCCCGGAAAAAGAGGCCTTTTGATTTTAGGCCGCTTTTTTGAGGCTCGTACCCAGCTACTCGCAGCAACACGAAGAAAGCGAGTAGCCCAATGTCTCACGATGTATCGAACTATGAACTGCGGTGTCGGGAATGCGGACGCACCTGGGGAAATCAGCCCCGCTCCATCTGCGACGATTGTTTCTCTCCTCTGGAAGTTGCCTACGACTACGACGCCTTGAAAGGGTCCATTAGTCGGGAGCGCATCGCCCAGCGGCCGCCGAACATGTGGCGCTACTCCGAGCTTTTGCCCCTCCCCCAGGGGTTTGAATCGCGGCTGCCGGTCGGCTTCACTCCACTGCTGCAGACTCCACGTCTGGCGGCACAGTTGTGTGGGACGTCAAGTGGAACGACCGGCAACGCGAAGAATCTCTACATCAAGAACGACGCCGTCTGCCTTCCCACTCTAAGCTTCAAAGACCGCGTGGTCGCCGTAGCTCTGGCGCAGGCGAAAGCCTTCGGGTTCGATACCGTATCGTGCTCCTCGACCGGAAACCTGGCCAACGCCGTTGCCGCGCACGCCGCCCGCGAAGGACTCAAGGCCTGGATATTCATCCCTTCCGATCTCGAGCCCGCAAAGATTCTGGGCACCAATGTTTTCGGCGCGAAGGTTGTACGCATCGCCGGCAACTACGATCAGGTTAACCGCCTCTGCTCGCAGATTGCCGACGAGCATCGTTGGGGCTTCGTCAACGTCAACCTCCGCCCGTACTATGCCGAGGGATCCAAGACTGTCGGCTTTGAAATTGCGGAGCAACTAGGCTGGCGCCTTCCCGATAACGTGGTCTGCCCCATGGCCGGCGGATCGCTGATCGTCAAAATCAAAAAAGCATTCGATGAACTGGTCAAGCTGGGTCTGGTCGAGGCGAAAGAAGTGAAGTTCTTCGGCGCGCAAGCCACGGGCTGCTCTCCGATTTCGACCGCCGTTAAGACTGGTAGCTCCGAGATCGAGCCGCAGAAGCCGTCCACCATCGCTCGCTCGCTCGCCATCGGCAATCCCGCCGACGGGCATTATGCGATCAAGACCATCAAAGGCAGCGGCGGATGGAGCGAAGACGTCAGCGATCCGGAATTGATCGACTCCATCAAACTGTTGGCGGAAACCGAAGGCGTCTTCACCGAGACCGCCGGCGGCGTAACCGTCGGCACCGCGCGCAAGCTGTATCGCCAGGACCGCATCCTGCCAGAAGAGACCACGGTCCTGTGCATCACCGGCAACGGCCTGAAGACCACCGACGCGCTCACCGGTATCTATCCAACCGAACGCGCAATCGCTCCCAAGCTGACCGAGTTCGAGGCCTACCTGCAGCAGGTATTGAGCGGGGCCAATGCTCCAGCTGAGATTCCGGGAGTCGTCGCCGCGGGTGTGGGAGCCTAATAGATGCCGATTACTGTACAGATTCCGACAGCACTCCGGCGCCTGACCGCAGGCGTTCCCTCAATCACGTGTGCAGTGACAAACCTCGGCGAGCTGTTCCAACTCCTCGACGAAAAGTTCCCCGACCTGAAGCCGCACCTGCGCGACGACCAGGGCCAAATCCGCCGCTTCCTCAACATTTACGTGAACGAAGAAGACATCCGCTTCCTTGGCGGACAAACCTACGCCTTCCAGGAAGGCGACGAAGTTCTGCTGGTACCGTCGATTGCAGGCGGAGCGAAATAACCTGCATCCCGAAGCCTAGTTGCTGGTTAACGACGGTCAGTGTTATCCGCCATCAATGGGGCGAGCTGCTACTGCTTCGCAATGCGCGGCATCATCGCCGATGCTTTGCTAGCCTGAAACAGCATCCACGCCAGCACCGTCACGGCCTGCTTCATATCTTCCGGCTGCAGACGATCCGCGACATCCATATTCGTGTGATGCGCCACCGCGTCGTAGTCGAGCGGGTCCTGCTTCGAAGGAACGGTTGGAATGCCAATCTTGTCGAATGCGATGTGGTCCGACCCGCCATCATATTCCCCCGAAACTCCAATCACACCCAGATCACGAAGGGGCTTGATCCACGATTCGAGCACGTTCTTCGCATTAACATTCTTTTGCGCTACGAATCCACGAATTTTTCCTGAACCAGAATCGACGTTGAAGTAAACCGAAACCTTGGCAAATTCCGGCAAGCGTACGCCTGTTTTGGCGTCGCCAAAATGCGCTTTCACGTACGCCTTAGCGCCGGCCTCGTTTTGCTCTTCGCCGTCCCAGAGAACCATGCGAACCGATCTCGAAAGCGGGGCGTGGACGCTCTGAAGAACGCGCATCGCCTCCATGACAATCGCACAGCCGGCCGCGTTGTCTACCGCACCCGTACCGCCTTGCCACGAGTCGAGATGCGCACCCACCATCACAAGCTCGTCCCGTCGATCTGTCCCGGGAATTTCTGCAACCACGTTGAAGGAGCGCGCCGATTCATAGAACGTCGTGGAAGTCGAGACACGCAACCGGACAGGAACCCCGCGGCTGACCAAGCGGACCAAACGGTTATACTGCTCCGCTTCAACAACAACCGCCGGAGGACTGGTCTTCCCCATTTCAGCCGAGTAAGTGCCTCGAATCACCCCCGCGTCCGCGGGAAAATCTTCATCCCCAATCCCGCTCTGAATCTCCGCGCCCACGCCCTCAGTCGAGAGAAACTCGGCAACCTTCGCCCGAAGCTTTTCCATGTCCTGATACTGTGTATCCGTCATCTCAGGTCGCCAGGGCGGTGACGGGGGCCAAGTAGTTTCCAGAACTTCTGACTCATCCAGAGTGTGCGTTCCCAACCATGAGTGTGCTTGAATCGGCTGAATCGGATCGATCAGCACGATTTTGTCCTTTAACCTGCCACGATAATGGGAAACAAACTCCTGATATTCCTGCTCCGTGGTGACCGCAGCTAGAATCGGCTCGCCCGACACCACGCCCTTGGTGCCTAGACTCCGCGCAAGCGGAAACGCCGCAATGCGACTGTACGAGGGCAGCGTCATCTCCACCGAAACACCGCTGAATCCCCAGCCTGGTCCGGGTGCAACAAAATACTCCTTCGCTGCATTCGCCAAGCCGTAGCCGTGTAGACGGGTCACTGCCCAGTCACCGGCCTTCACATAGCCGGGTGAATCCATAAAACGCGGTCCAAATACGTCCGCCAGATAAAACACATCCTCTGCCGCTTGCGAATGCTCAAAGGCCTGTTCTTTCAGGGCGGTGAGAACCGCGGCGTCTTGGGCGCCAAGCCACGGGACGTGAAGGAAAAGCACGAGGATTGCTAGGGAGCGGGCCAACACGAGCGAAATTTTAGCCCGCCTGCACGCCAAAATCCAAATTAGTGAATCGCGTGAGCCCCATCGCTCGGCAAGCGGCCGTTGATTCTAACCGCCTTCACCGAATCCCCGACCTCCGCCAGCCCGTTCAGTAAGGGTCGGTCGGAGCCGTTACTGTTCCTGTCGACAGATGCAGCTCCTTGGTGCGGTCAATCACCCACTGTGGAAATGGCGGAGCGCCTTGCGGAATCTTGCCCTGCGTGATTGCCCAGTGGTCGATCCAGCCCGTGCCGCCTTCTCCGACGTAAGTGTCGGGTAGGCTGTAGGCTGGATCGCCGAGCGCGTCTTCGAGGGTGATGAAGCGGTAGCCGCGCTTGCGCAGCACGTCGAGCAACTCGCCGATGTGGTCGGCTTCCAGATTGCTGGCATGCAGCAGCAGAATCTGTTTCGGTTCGTAGCCGACGACCTTGGCCGAAAGCTGTTCTGAATACGCGAAGACCGCGTCGTGGTGGGCAAGATACTCTTTCGCGATGCGCTGCTGCAGGTCCGTGTCATTACGTTTCTTGGCGTCTTCGTAGAGGCCGGCGAACATCCAGTCCCAGCCGTCGAGTGTGATGGGAGCGATACGGTATCCGCGCTCGACGAGAAACGCTTCGGCTTCGCGCCGGGTGAGCAGATCGCGTCCGGTGTCGAGATAAGGATGGCGGAAATAGCGCAGCTTCATTTTTCGCGGCGCCAGCAGCATGCGGGTCACGCTCTCGCCCTGAATCACGTCGTCTTCCCACGCTTTCAAGCCAACCTGGTTCAGCGACGCGTGGCTGAAGGTGTGGTTGCCCAGTTCGAAGCCGTAGTCGAGCCACATCTGCAAAGCCTTGATGCGCTCATCGACCTCGCCGGGTACGTAAAGCTTTTTCTCGTTGACGAAGCCGACCACCGGGACTTTCTGATCGCGCAGCGTGCCCAGCAGTTTCGCGGTCATCGCCGTAATTTCCGCCGCCGGCAGCCGGTTGGCCATGCCGCCGGGAAGATCGTCAATGGTGACCGCGACCTGGCGGTCGGACTTCTGCGGGGTTTGAGCTATTGCCGAAATCGGCATGAAGCAGATCGTAGAGAGAGCAGCGAGTAGAACCGGGAGCGGTTTCATAAAGGCGATCCTCGTTACCAGAGAAAACCAGAGTGGTATTAGAACACGGCCGGGCGAGAGTTCGTCGGCCGGGTCGGGGTTTGGGGTAGCGGTGCATTTTGACGCTCGTAAAAGAAAACCGTCAACCACGAAGGACACGAAGGACCACGAAGGACTTCGTTCTTGTGGTTTGCTTCATGTGACTTCGTGTCCTTCGTGTAAAGATTCTCAAACTGCACCACTACCGGGATTGGAAAAAGAGGTTGTGAATCCCACGTTCTTCTGTATAATCTAACTAACTGGTTAATTAAGTAGATTTAATACACGCCGATGGCTCGCCTTTTTCAGCATCGTCACGTCCTGCACCGCCGCATGGGGTCCCGCGGCCAGCCCGAGGAGAGCCGCGCCGCCATTCTGCAGGCCGCCGCACAAGAGTTCGCCGACCACGGCATTGCCGGAGCCCGCACCGACGCCATCGCCCGCGAAGCAGGGGTCAACAAGGCGCTGCTGTATTACTACTTCAAAGACAAAGAAACGCTTTACGACGCCGTGCTCGACAATGCATTTTCCGGCCTGAAGATCACAGTCTTCCGCGTGCTCGACGGCGACCTGCCGCCGCGCGAGAAGATATTGGCTTATGCCGGCGCCTATTTCGATTTCATCGCCTCGAACCTGCTCTATCCGCGCCTGATGCAACGCGAGATGATGCGGGCCCGCGACGGCCAGTCGCCGCACATCGACAAAATCATCAAGAACTACTTTCAGCCGATCTTTGCCCGGGTCAGCGAAGTGATGCGCCAGGGAATCACCGCCGGGGAATTTCGTCCAGTGAATCCCGTGCACTTCGTACCCTCCATGGTCGCCATGATTGTTTTCTATTTCAGCAGCGCCCCCATGATGCAGAAAATCGTGGGATTTAATCTCCTGACTACGGAGCGGATTGCGGAGCGGCGCGCCGCCGTGCTCGATTTTATTTCCACTGCCCTCTTCAGTACGGAGAGCGGTCGTGCGAAAAGCGGCCGCTCCGAACGCAATCGCCCCGAACGCCACACCACGCCACGTCACGTCACGCAAGGAGCACGCTCATGAGCGCGCGCAACAAATTTATTATCCTTCTCGGCATCATCTTCGTGATTGCCGCGACTTACTACTTTTTCTCCGTCGACCACTCTCGCGACCTGGTGCTGATCGGCACGGTCGACGCCAACCAAGTAATCGTAAGTGCGCAGGTCGAAGGCCGCATCCAGAAGTTGCTGGTGGATGAAGGCACGCCGGTCAAAGCCGGTGACCTGATTGCCGTGCTCGATCCTTCGGAACTGGCGGCGCAAGAAGCGGCCTCCACGGCGACGATCACGAGCCTGCAGAATAAAGTCGCCCAAATGCAGGACACTGAACAATCGACCTCAGGCGCAACGTCGAGCGACGTTGCGAACACCCAGGCCAAGCTTTCCTCGGCGAAGGCACAGTTGCTGCAGGCCCAGGCCGCCTTGGACCGCACGGCCAGCGACAGCCGCCGCGCCATCGAACTGGCGAAGGCGGGAATCACTTCCGATCAGGAGCGCGTGCAGGCCGAAACCAATCTGCAGGCCGCGCAGGCGACCGTGCAGGCGCAGCAGGAACTGGTGCGGGCCGCGGAAGCCGACTTGAGCTCCGCGATCGCGCGTACCCATCAGGCGAATGCAGCAAGAAGCACAGTCGCCTCCACCGAGGCTGACCTCAAGAACGCGGTCGCTTTGAAAAATCAGGCCGCGGTTCGCCTGGGCTATACGAACGTGTACGCGCCGGTGAGCGGAACGGTTTCGGTGCGCGCGGCGCGCCAGGGAGAAGTGGTCAACATCGGCGCGCCGATCGTTACCATCGTCGATTTGAGCGATACCTGGGCGCGGGTGGCGATCCCGGAAACCTACGCTGACCACATCGGCTACGGCGATGTGCTGCGCGTGCGCCTGCCTGGCGGAACCGTTATGAGCGGCAAAGTCTTTTTCAAGGGCGTGGAAGGTGACTTCGCCACGCAGCGCGACGTGAGTCGCAGGAAGCGCGACATCAAGACCATCGTACTGAAAATCCGCATGGAGAATCCTAAGGGTGCATTCGTCCCCGGCATGACCGCCGAAGTGCTGGTCTCGCCGGAGCAACTGAAGGGCGGCAACACTGAAAGTGCCGCTGCAGCGGAGCAACAGTGACGATGATGGCCGAATCGGATTCAGGAATGAACGCAGGATCAAACATGACAGGTGCGCCCACGTCGGCCGCCAATGTGCCGCAGAGTGCTCACACAGCAACACTCGAGAAGCCGGTTTACGATCCCACGGCGCCCTCCGCCATTGAGGTCGACCATATCGTCAAAAAGTACGGCGACTTTACCGCTGTCAACGATGTTTCCTTCAGCGTGAAGGAGGGCGAAATTTTCGGTCTGCTCGGACCGAACGGGGCAGGGAAGTCGACGCTGATCCGCATGATGACGACTCTCATCCCCATTACAGCGGGGTATGCGCGCATCGCGGGCCATGACGTGGCCAAGGAGCCGAATGCCGCGCGGCGCATGATCGGGGTGATCCCGCAGGCGCTCACCAGCGACCTCGACCTGACAGTCGAAGAGAACATGAATATTTATGCCAAGCTCTACGATGTTCCGGCGAAAGAGCGCAAGAAGTCGATCGAAGAACTTCTGGAGTTGGTCGATCTGACGAAATGGCGCGACGCTGCGACCAAAACGCTCTCCGGCGGCATGCGGCGGCGACTCGAAATTGCGCGCGGACTGGTGCACCATCCCCGGATATTTTTCTTGGATGAGCCAACCACCGGACTGGATCCGGTCTCTCGCGTGGCGGTTTGGGAGATGTTGGGAAACATCAAAGAGCATCGCCAACTAACCATTTTGATCACGACGCACTACATGGACGAAGCTGACCGGTTGTGCGATCGCATCGCCATTGTCGATCACGGCAAGCTGGTAGCGCTCGACAATCCCATGGCGCTCAAGGCGAGCGTGCCAGGATCGAACGTGATCGAAGCGCAGTTTGAAAATGCTCCGGCCGACTGGGAGCAGCGCCTGCACGGGCTCAGAGACGTCACGTCGGTACAGCATGAAGGCGCCGGTATGTTCCGCGTGCTCACCGGCAACGGTTCGCTCACCACTACCGAACTGGTGGAAATGGCCGTGCACAACAAAGTGCAGGTGAAATCGCTCTCGGTGCAGAACACGACGCTCGATGACGTCTTCGTGCACTACACCGGAAGACAGCTGCGCGACGAACTGCAGAAAGCCTATGCGTTCGTCATGCCGCAGCGGCCGGGGTTGCAGCCATGATCTGCGCGGGTTCGAACAGCCCGAGGTTGAGTTTATGAATCGAATGATGGCCATTGTGGAGCGCGAAATGCGCAAGTTTTTCCGCTCACCGGCACTGATGCTGGCGTCGATGATTTTTCCGCTGGTGCAGTTGATTATTCTGGGCAGCGCGTTCGGCGGAAAGATTCGCGATGCCCGCGTCGCCATTGTCGACCAGGACGGCGGTCCGCAGGCGTTGCGGATTCGCGAGGCATTCGATTCGGTGCGGGCGAACATTCGCACCTTCGTTCCTATTTCCTACGATAGCGACAAGCAGGCGATGGAGGACGTGCGCAATGGCAAACTGGAAGGCGCGGTCATTATTCCGCCGCAGTTTTCGCGGCGCGTGTACGAAGAGAATCATCCGCGCATCGCGCTGGTCGTCGACAACAGCGACAACTTCATGAGCTCGGCGGTGGAAGCGGAATTGTCGGATCTGACTAACGCGCTCAACCAGCCCACGGTCTCGCCGCGCCTTCTGCAACAGACGGCGCTCGATGTCGTCGAACTCTATCCCTATATCGAATACATGAAATTTCTGCTGCCGGGCTCACTGGCGCTGGCCATGTTTGTTTCGGTCATGATCGGCGGCGGCATGCTTTACATCGATGACAAAGCGCGCGGCGTGCACGAAGGGTACCTGGTCACGCCTATTACGAAACTCGAACTTGTGCTCGGTTTGAGTCTCGCCGGAGCGATCAAGGCAGTGATGACGGGCGTGATCATTGTGATCATCGGGTCGATGATCGCTGGGGTGGGAACGATTTTCAATCCCGTGACTGATATCGGGTTGCTCATCATGATCGTACTGACCTCGCTGGCCTTCAACACGATGATGTTTCTACTCATGGTGCGCATTGAAGATCCACTGGTGCCGCGGGCCATGTTCGGCATCTTGAACACGCTGCTGTTCTTTCCGAGCGGCGCGGTCTATCCCATTCAGGCGTTTCCTCCCTGGTTGAAGGTCATTGCGAGATGCGATCCCTTCGCCTATGCGGTCGATGGCTTCAAATGCCTGCTGCTCAAGGAAACGACTCTCTCTGCCGTGTGGGGAGACATGCTCTTCCTTTCTATCTTTTCTGCGGTCACGCTGGGCATCGCTATTCCGTTGTTCAAGCGAACGCTGTAGGAAACAAGTCTTTCCCGGGTAGCGGCTCGGTTTGAAATTGAGCGCTTACGGATTCACCGATGTCATCCCGCAGGAGCGCGCCAAGCGCTCCTGCGGGACCTTACGAAACCCGGACCTCGGTCTTACGGACGCGAGGAGGAGCTGCACAGCATGAAGTGCAGGCATTCCAATCTACAGCATCAATGACGTCGCCTGCCGTAAGGTTCCTCGCCCGGCTGCCGCCGCGCTCAGAATGACATCAGGTTGAATATTGTTGAAATTGAGCAGCGCCCTTTTCCGGGAACTTTTGACTTGTCTGCCGTGTCCGTTATGCTAGAGGGGTATGACACTTCTGGACGCTCAAGAGTACGACCCGAAGAAGGCGCAGAGACGCACGCGGCGAATCGTCTCGGCAATCACGATCCTGCTGATTGTGGCGGGCGTGATCTGGTGGAATCGCTATTTGCCGGAAAGACTTGTCGTGGGGCATTTTTTCGACGCCCTGCAGCGGCAGGATTACAACACGGCCTACGGCATCTGGATGCACGATCCCGACTGGCAGAAGCATCCGCAGGAGCACCCGAAATATCCCTTCAACGAGTTCTATCGCGACTGGGGGCCGGGCGGCGAGTGGGGCCTCATCAAGACGCAAAAAATTTATGCCGAGAGCACCTGCCCCGGCGGCGGCACTGGCGTGGTGGTGGATGTGATCGTGAACGACCGCACGGAGCACGCGCAGGTGTGGGTGGAAAAATCGGACAGAACACTGAGTTATCCGCCGTGTGAACTGCTTTTCCGATGAACCTCCGCCAGGCGAGTCGCCTAGACGGACGCTTGAGCAAGCGACTCCACGGTCTTCGTCAGGCTTGCCTCGTCGCTGACATTCAGACACGTCTTCGAGCGGTCAATCTGCCGCATCAGCCCGCATAGAACTTTCCCCGACCCGACTTCGACGAAAGTCTGCACGCCTTGCGCGATCAGAAGACGCATGCACGCATCCCACTTCACCGATCCCGTGACCTGGCGGACGAGCGTGTCGCGGGCGCGCAGATCGTCGGTTACCAGGTCGGCGTCCACGTTGCACGCAACGGGATAGACGGGCGTTTGCAGCTTCAGCGCGTCGAGATCGCCTTGCAGGCGATCCTGTGCCGGCTTCATCAGCGAACAATGGAACGGCGCGCTCACCGGCAACAGCTTGGCGCGTTTGGCGCCGCGTTCGTCCGCCAGCTTCGCGGCGCGCTCGACCGCAGCTGTGTTACCGGAGATGACGATCTGTTCCGGCGAATTAATGTTGGCTGGTTCGCAGACTTCACCTTGAGCGGCATCCTGACAGACTGCGGTGACCGTCGCAAGATCCATGCCGAGAATTGCGGCCATCGTGCCCACTCCCACGGGCACGGCTTCCTGCATGTACTGGCCGCGGTTGCGCACGGTGCGGACGGCGTCGGCAAAGCTGAACGTTCCGGAAGCGACGTGCGCGGAATATTCACCGAGACTGTGTCCCGCAACGTAGCAGGGCTTGGGAGTGCGCGTTTCCAGCACGCGCAGCGTGGCGATCGACACGGTTAGAATCGCAGGCTGGGTGATCTCGGTCAGGCGGAGCTGGTCTTCAGGACCGTCGAAGCACACGGACGAAAGCTTGTAGCCCAGCGCTTCGTCAGCCTCTTCAAATGTTTGCCGCGCGGCCGGATACTTCTCGGCCAATTCTTTGCCCATGCCGACAGCCTGCGAGCCCTGGCCGGGGAAAAGCAGTGCGATGATGTGTTCAGTCATGAAGTTGATAAACGCGCTTTGTCATCCTGAGCGCGTTTTTGCGCGAAGGACCTATGCAACCCGCCGGCGGCAGAGTAGCACGGGTCCTTCGCTCGGCTCAGGATGACAACATCAGAAAGTGATGCCCCTCAAACCGCGCCAGCCGTTGCCGGGTGCACCGCGGCTAGGCCACGCTCGATCGATCCGTTAATACCGCGTTCGGAAAATTCAGCGGCCACGCGCACCGCATTCTTGATCGCGTTAGCGTTCGACGAGCCGTGCGTAATGATGCACGCGCCCTTCACGCCCAGCAAGGGCGCGCCGCCGTATTCGGTATGGTCGAGCCGCTTCTTGAAATCAGTAAATGCGCTGCGCGAGAGCAACGCTCCTACCTGCCGCGTGATCGTTGCCTTGAGCGATTCCTTAAGCGTCGTGCGCACCAGGTTGGCCACGCCCTCAGAAATCTTAAGGGCAACGTTGCCCACAAATCCGTCGGCCACGATCACGTCAACCTTGCCGTTATACAAATCGCGGCCTTCCACATTGCCCACAAAGTTCAATGGCAGTTGTTTCAGCAGAAGGAACGCTTCGCGCGTGAGTTCGTTGCCCTTGCTTTCTTCTTCGCCGATCGAGAGCAGTCCCACGCGTGGTCCCGGCGTCCCGGGTCGCTTGCCAAACACTTCTCCAAACCTATCTCGAAACATGGCTCGAAAATAAATGTCGCCCATTACGGCAAACTGTTCGAGATTCTGCGGCGTGCAGTCGACATTCGCGCCGACGTCGAGCAGCATCGCGGGATTGCCTGGAGCAGTGGGAAAAACCGCGGCCAGAGCCGGACGATCCACGCCCGGAACCGCGCCCAGCACGACTTTCGCCGTAGCCATGGCCGCGCCGGTGTTGCCGGCGGTAACGAATCCTGCCGCCTGTCCCTCGCGCACCATTCGCAGGCCAACGCGCATGGAGGAATCGCGCTTGGCGCGAATCGCCTCCACTTTATCTTCCATGGTGATGACTTCGCTGGCGTGAACGACTTCAATGGGCAGGCGCGTGGCCGCCGAGTGGCGATCCAATTCCGCCTTGACCACTTCTTCCGGGCCGACCAGCAGCACCCGCACGCCATATTGACGCGCCGCGAGAATGGCGCCCTCAATCTCAGGCTTGGGAGCGCGGTCCGAACCCATCGCATCCAGCGCGATCACGCTAGGCATGGTGGCAATCGTTAGCTGGCTTCTTTGACGTCGAGGACTTCGCGGCCTTTATAGTAGCCACACTTGGCGCAGGCGCGATGCGGCATCTTTTTCTCGTGGCAGTTGGGGCACTCGGAAAGGCTGTGTGCCTTGAGTGAGTCGTGGGCGCGCCGGGTTGAAGTGCGTTTCTGGGAGTGTCTACGTTTTGGATTAGGCATGGTATTAAATTCCTCTCGAAAGAAGCTGTCAGCTCTCAGCTTTCAGTTGAACCCTATAATGACCGCCGACTGCTCGATGGCTGAAAGCTGACGGCTGATAGCTGACAGCTTTTTCAGTTTTCCAGCTTGCTGCGAATCTCCCGCAGCGCCATCCACCGCGGATCTTCGATCGCAGTCGAGCAGGAACACTGTTCTTCGTTCAAATTCTTGCCGCAGTGCACGCACAGGCCCTTGCAGTCTTCGCGACAGGTGACTTTCAAGGGCAACGCCAGCAGCACCTGCTCGCGTAGAACGTCTTCGAGCAGAATGCCGTTGCCTTGATAATAGCCGATCTCGGCTTCCGCGTCGGTCACCGAAAGCTCGTCGCGTCCGGCGTCGGCCCCGAGCGGCCGATAGAGCAATTCGAACTCGCGAGTAATGTCCTGAGCAACCGGCTCAACGCAGCGGGCACATTCTAATTCGAGTCCCGCTGTCAGCCGTCCCCGGAGGCGGATGTCCTGGATTACTTCATGCTTGCCATGATGCTCTTCGACCACCTCGGCGTGCCCGGAAGCTTTCAGCGGCGTGCGCTGGCGGGCTTCGCCTCCCAGGTCGATGACACCGGGCTGAAACTCCTCCTCAAAATCCAGAGGATGAAGTTCCAATTCATGGATGTCGAGGAACATTGCGAACCCTCCGCGCCAACGTCGCCAACCCAGTGTTGTGAGCCGACCCTCAACCCAGTCTCGTCAACCGAGTCTTTTCAACCCAGGCCCGCGGAAGCACGCCAAGAGGCGTAAGTACCGCAAGGAGCAAGACTTAGGATAAAGGCCGGGGAGCGGATGTGTCAAGAAAAGCCGTACCGTATTCGCCTTGGACTATGCTAGACTTAACCTAGGAGTTCCCTATGGCGACCCTCTACGTGGAAAACGTCCCCGACGAGATTTATAAAGCCCTGCGCAAGCGCGCCCGCGCCAATCGCAAGTCGATTGCGGGGGAAGTGATCTCGCTTCTCGAGCAGAACATACCGACTGCTGCAGAGCTGAAACGACGCCAGGAGTTTTACGACCGGCTGGCCGAACTTCGCGCCAAACCCCCGCTAACTCCGGGCCCGTTCCCATCGGCCGAAGAAATGATTCGCGAGGACCGTGAGCGTTGAACAAGTGGGTGCTCGACGCCAGTGTCGCGATAAAGTGGGCGATGCCGTCAGCGCAAGAGCCGTTAACCGACCAGTCCCTGCGATTGCTCAAACGCTATGTCGACGGCGAAGCTGCCTTCCTCGTGCCCGATGTGTTCTGGGCAGAAATCGGCAACGTTCTGTGGAAAGGCGCGCGGCAGGGCAGGTGGAGTCAGGACGAAGCTGAATCCGTCGCAGCCGATATGCAGGCCCGCGATTTTACGACTGTGCCGTCTCTGGTCTTGTTGCCCGAAGCTCTAAGAATTGCTTTCGCGCACGACCGAGCCGTCTACGACGGCCTCTATGTTGCTTTATCCGTGCAATCCAAAAGCGAGTTAATCACCGCCGACGAGCGCCTGGCCAACGCCCTCGCGGCGCGCTTTCCTGTGAAATGGCTGGGCGCATTGTGAACCACTAGCGACCGTAATCCCCGAGTCCCAGCGCCTCAACCGCTCGCGCGGGAGGCTCTTCGAAAATCAGCTTCTTTTCGATATCGATCGTGTTCTTCGCGAGACGGTGCGGGACATACCACGCCACCAACGCAACGGGCACAAGGCTAATCATTCGCAGGGGCTCTGCCAGAGCCGACGGTTCGAACTCCGGCGTCGAAACAGCGTAAAGAAGAAATCCGAAACCCACCGACAAAAGCGTAACGAAGGAGTGTTGCTTGAAGACCGGCAAAGTACACGTGAAGGGCAGCTTGCGGAAGCGAATCAGGACGATGTTCGTCAACAACACAGCCCATGTCGTCACGAGCAACGTATGCAGGCCGGCGACGACCCAGCCTTCCAGATAGGCGTAGACGGGAAATGCGACGACCAGCAGCCAAGGCAACACCAGAATCAGCATCACCTTTCGCGCCAGGGGTTCGCACTCTTCTCCATCTTGATCGAGCATCAACTGGAATATCCAGTTGGAGCGCAACTCCACGGGAATCTCGAAGACGAGGCGGAGACCAACAATCACCAGGAAGGAAAGAATAAACGGAATCGAAAGCGCGTCCGGCGACAACGCGGCCGCACGCCACGATTTCGCGCCTTCAAACGCATCCATCAGAGCCTGAGAGGCCAGGACTAAGCTGAGTCCGCCGACCGCGGTCAGAACCAGCCGGTGCGCCTCGCTGCGCAGCAAGGTTCTGCATACAAAACGAAAGCAGCCCTTTTGAAAGGGAGTGCGCAGCGCCAGGCGATCCAGCAGAAGACCCAACCGCGAGGTTCGAGGAGCGCGTGCGCTGGCAGTGCTGTCGGCGATCTCCGCAATGCGGACGAAGTGGCGCTGGTAGCCCACCGCGTAAGCACAAAGTGCAACCCCCACCACAGCGGCGACTCCGGGGATGGCCAGTCTGGACAACGCCACGAGCACCGGACCCGCGCGGCCCCGCCAAGACTGGCACAAACCCAAGAACCAGCACGATGGCATCAGGAATGTCCAAGAAGTTCCATTGCCCCGCCGTAGCGCATCCGGAACTGCGGCGGTAGTGCACAGAAGCGCAACCAGGTAAATCACAACAATGCCGCGAACGTAGGTCGAGAATCGCCTGAACGCTCGCGGCGGCAGCACCGCCATCAGCAGACCCAGCACCGCGAACACCGCAAAGAACGCGAAAATGCTCGCCAGTACTACTCCGACCGCATGCACCATCGCAAACTTCGCGAAGAACAGGAATTTGCTTTGCGTCGCTCCCACGACTGCGGGGAACAGGATGCACGACACCGCGTTGACGTCGAAGGCGATCAAACCGACCAGGAAAAACACGGCGACCAGATTGGCAAAGAAAATCGTTCGCGTCGAAATCGGCAGCGGAACCAGATTCATGTAGTCGCGGCGATCAGGAAAGATGGCGTCCCATCGCCACACCGCAACCGCCCCCGTCACGGTCATGGAAAGGACAATAAAGAAGTATTCATCGGGAAGCGCAACCAGCAACGGGTCAACGTTGGTATTTCCCCGCAGCCATTGCAGGAACGTTCCATACTTATTGAGCAGTAAAAGGGAGACGAATCCGCCTGGCATCGCCAATAGCGTGAGCACCAGGCCGACGCCGAGATCGAGCCCCTCGGTATCGGCGTCGCCGCCTCCGCGGAAAATGCGGTCCACGAAGAGCTGAACCATCCGCCAGAACGGACGCTCGCCATAGTCGGACCAAGCGCGCCAGAAAGCATCGATCACTGCAGTGATCATCAGGCTCTCACCTTCACTATGCGGCCTTCATCACGCTCACAATGTCGCGGGCCACGCTCATCGTGTCCACATCGTCAACTAAGTGTAAGAACGTATTCTCCAGTGATTGACCAAGAATCTGGCCGATGTTGGCCACCGAGTCCTGCGCGATCACGACTCCTTTGCGCAAAATCAGCACGTCGGAACAAACTTTTTCCACGACCTCCAACACGTGCGAGCAATAGAAAACCAGTTTGCCCTGCTGACCTAACGCCTGCACCAGGTTCTTGAAAATCAGCGCGGAAGTCACATCGAGGCCAGATAGCGGCTCGTCGAAAATGAAGATCTCAGGATTGTCCATGATCGCGGCGATGAGCAGAACACGCTGCCGCATTCCCTTCGAATAGGAACCAATGCTGGTATGCCGGTTGGGATGCAGCGAGAACAACTCCAGCAGGGAATCAATCTTTTTATAGAGGTCATCACGCGGCATTCCGCGCAAAGTTCCGATCAGCTCCAGATATTCCCATCCGGTTAAGTACGGATACAGATGAGCCTCTTCTGGAACATAGCCCAGGCGCTTACGGTAAGCCGTCAGGTCGTCTTGAATGTTGTGACCGTCGAATTGCACCACTCCGCGCGTGGGTTCGAGCAGTCCGGTGAGCATCTTTACCGTTGTGCTCTTGCCCGAACCATTCGGCCCGAGGCATCCCAGAACTTGCCCCGGTCGCAGCGAGAATGACAAGTCCTGCAACACCGGCAAAGACGCGTAACTTTTGGTAAGGTGCACGGCTTCGAGCATGGCCACCTCGCTAGGCGAAGTTTCCGGCGGGAGACAGTAGAACGCCCAGAGACCGCTGGTAATTCGGAGTTAGACACCAACGGGGTGAGTTAAGTTCCGGTTTGCGAGCATGATTGTAGAAGAGGCGCTCAGCTATCGTTCCGCAGGCATCTTCAGTCCCAGGGCCTTCACTGTTCCTTCATCCGGCGTGGACTTCCCGTCTTCTTTGGTGACCACGCCGAAGTTTCCGGAGTAGTCCCACATAGTCCAGCCAATGCCGTGGCGCTCAAGCGTTGTGCGCACGTCGGTAATCCACCGTGCGCGGTCCGGCGGATCGGCATCCGGACGGTGAACTCCGAACTCGTTGCAGATCACCGGCACGTTGCGCTGCTTGGCCCACTCGGCCGCTTGATTGATCTCGGCTTCGACGCGCGCTGCATCCCAATGGTCCTGACCGTAACGAATCACCTGCAGACGCTCCGCGGCCTCAGGAACGGCGGCGGCAACCTGTGCGGCATTTTCCGGATTCGACGGATAATGCAATCCCTTCAGCCAATGCCAGTAATACGCTCCCCAAGTCGCGCCCTGATGAGTGAAAATGTGCGGCTCATAAAAATGGAAAACGTAAATCACGTTGGGATCGCGCAACGGCTCCAGAAAAACCATGTCATCGTCGTCATCCCAGCGCGCCCCCGCGGCAATAATCGTGTTTCCCGGCGCGGCCTGGCGGATCGCAACCGCTATCTTATTTTCCACTCCATACCAGCGGTAGGCGTCGCGCATTTCCGGTTCGTTGAGAATCTCGAAAAATACCCGGTCCTGGTCCCACGAAGAATAGCGCTGCGCCACCGTGCGCCAGAAATCGGCGTAGCGCTCGACGAAGTCGTCTTCCTTGGCCAGCCGCGCCTTGAAGTCGGAGTCGGGATGCATGTCGAGTTCGACCGCGAGCCCCGCATCGAGAACCATTTTCATGGCGGCGTCGAGATAGCCAAAATATTCGTCTTTGGCACCTCGCCGGCCCGCGTCCATGAAGGCCTGCGGGTTCACACTCAGGCGCACATGATCGAAACCCATGGACTTGATCAGCGCGATGTCGGACGCCGTGGTCCAGGTCTGGAGATGCTCTTTGGTGTATCCCTTGGGGTCGTAAACCTGCGCAAACCATCCGCTCAGGTTGATGCCGTGGCGAATATGTGCCAGCCGCGCGGCCGGAACCGACGACAGCGTTGTGCTCTGAGCCCGCGCGAACACTGCCGAAGCCAGAAATAAACACACAGCGATCAACTTCCGACTCATGGAGTCCTCCTCTAAGAACTTGTCATCCTGAGCGGAAGCGAAGGACCTATGCAAGTTTCGGCCGATTGCACAGGTCCTTCGCTTCGCTCAGGATGACAGGACCGCTTCACTAGCTGAGAATTGGCAGCGCGCGAATTCGTTTCTTGGTGGCCGCATAAATTGCATTGCACAGCGCGGGAGCGAGGGGTGGCACCGACGGCTCGCCAATTCCTGTCGGAACCTCCGCGCTTGGAACCGCGTAAACTTCCACCGCCGGCGTTTCGTTCATGCGCAGCGGAGCGTAGTCGTCAAAGTTGCCCTGCACGACGCGTCCCTTCTCAATAGTGATCTTCGCGCGCAAGGCGTTGGCGAGTCCGTAGACGATTCCACCCTGAATCTGCTGCTCGAGAATGCTCGGATTCACGACCTGCCCGCAGTCAACGACCGCGAGCACGCGATGCACGTGCGGCTGATCATTCTCCATGGTGATCTCGACCACTTCGGCCATGTACGAAGCGAAGCAGCCGAAGCAGGCAACGCCGCGATAGCGCCCCGCGGGAAGCGGCTTATCCCACCCCGCTTTCTCGGCGGCCAGTTGCAACACGCCACGCATGCGGGCGGTTTTCCATGTCGTCGTGAAGTATGCCAGGTCCTGGTCTTTCGCCAGAAGTTTCAGCCGGTACTGCAGCGGATCTTTGCCCGCTGCAACCGCGAGTTCATCAACGAAACTCTCCAGCGCAAAAGCCGCTTGCAATGCGTAGACCGAACGCATCCAGCCCAGCGGCACCGGAGTTTCCGTCATCACGTATTCAAGCGAGTAGTTGGCGATGCCATACACCGGTCCAGCTTCATCGGGAAGATCGGGATCGACTCCATTCGGACCGGGCTGTCCCTTCTGTCCGCTGATCGACGGGGCGATGATGCGATGCGTGAGCGCGACGGGAAAGCCAGAGCTATCAACCACGGCGCCGAGTTGATGCAGGCTCGCCGGGCGATAAGTCGAGAAGCGCATGTCATCTTCACGCGTCCAAATCACTTTGACCGGAGCGTTGATCGCCTTCGACACCAGCCCTGCTTCCACCGCATAGTCGTGCTCCAGGCGGCGGCCAAAGCCTCCGCCCATCAGCGTCACGTTGACTTTGACTTGGTCGGGATCGAGACCGATGGCCTGCGCCACTGAGTCGCGGCAATCCTGCGGCACCTGCGTCGGCGCCCACAGTTCGCACTTCGTTCCCTGATAGTGCGCCGTGCAGTTGCCCGGTTCCATGGGCGCGTGTGCCATAAACGGCAAGGTATATTCGGCGGAGATGCGCCGTCCTGAAGCTTTGGCGGCATCGCCAGCCGAGTACAAACTCGCACTCTTCTTGGACGCGCCCTGCTTGAGCGACGCCATGACCGCCGCGGTATTCAGGTCTTTGTTCGGGCCATCGTCCCAGGCGACGTTGAGCACGCGGCGGCCTTCCATTGCTCCCCAAACACTGTCGGCAACCACGGCGACGGCAGCGTCGCCGATCTTGCCAACGTAGCTCACGCCAGAGATTTTTTTCGAGTCCTTGTCGTCGAAGCCCGACACTTTTCCGCCAATCGTAGGGCAGCGTGACAAAACCGCAAATTTCATCCCTGGCATGCGGAAGTCGATGCCAAAAATCGCTTCGCCCTTCACCTTTGCCGGCGAGTCGACGCGGGGCAGGCGTTGTCCGACAATTTTGTAATCTTTGCTCTGCTTGAGCGGAACGTCGGTCGGAATCGGCAGAGTCGCCGCCTTGCCGACAAGCTCTCCATAACCCAAACTTCGGTTGGTCGCAGCGTGCTTGATGTGGCTGCTCTCTGCGGTGCACGAGGAACGTGCAACATTCCACGTTAACGCTGCAGCCGAAATTAGCATCTCGCGCGCTGCGGCGCCGGCTTTGCGCATGGGATCCCAAGTGGTGCGGATGCTCGCGCTTCCTCCCGTGGTCTGGTCGCCGAACAGCGTGCTGGCTCCGGCCTGCTCGATTTCGATCTGCTTCCAGTCGGCTTCCAGTTCCTCGGCGAGAATCATGGGCAGCGCGGTGCGCACGCCCTGTCCCATCTCGGAGCGCGCCACCACGATCGTAACTTTGTTGTCGGGCGTGATGCGCAGATACGCGTTGGGCGAGAAGACTTCCGCACTCGAATTCTTGTGCGGCAGATAGAAGCCGATCACCAGGCCAGCTCCGGCGGCGACTCCGGCGGCGACAAATTCACGTCGAGAGAGCGGACTCATCGCGCGCCTCCAGCGGTTTCTTTTCGCGCATGGCTGGCTGCGTCTGCTGCCGAATGGATCGCCCTGCGAATTCGTTCGTAGGTTCCGCAACGGCAGAGGTTGCCATTCATCGCCGCGGTGATCTGATCGTCAGTGGGCTGTGGCGTTTTCGCGAGCAGCGCCGCGGCCGACATGATTTGCCCGGTCTGGCAGTAGCCGCATTGCGGGACTTCTTCCGCGATCCACATGGCTTGCAGAATATGCAACTGTCCAGCCGCAAGGCCATTGCTGGCGGCCAGACCTTCGATCGTCGTGACGCTCTTACCCGCGACCTGTTCAACTGGAGTTGAACAGGAGCGAATCGGATTGCCCTCGACGTGCACCGTGCAGGCGCCGCACAATCCGGCCCCGCATCCGAATTTCGTTCCGGTAAGTTCCAGAGTATCGCGGAGAACCCAGAGAAGAGGTGTCTCCGAAGAGACGCTGACTTTCCTTTCACTGCCGTTGACGCGGAGTGTGATGTCTGCCATGAAGAATGTGTACCGTGAAGGTCCAGTGGTGGAGTTTGAGACCTGGACAACATGGTACTCAACGCGCGGAAAAAGGGAAATGGCAGCTAACGAACCGGAGCGGAAGTCTCGGTTATTTCAGTGCCGACAATTTTTCCGTGGCGATCTGGCCGGCTTCGGTGCTGGGATTTTCTTTCTTGACCTGCTCATAGAGCCGCTTGGCGTCGAGCGGCTGATTGGAGTTCTGGTAGATCTCGGCCAACTGCAACTGCGCGGATACCTTGCTGACCGAGGCGGTCGGCTTGTTGATCAGTTCCTGGTAGAGCGCGACGGCTTCTTTTACGCGGTTGGTCTGAGCGTAGAGCGAGGCCAGGGCCGACTTGGCGACGGACGATACTTCGTGGTTGCCGACGGACGCCACTTCCTTAAAATTGCGTTCGGCGGCGGCGTTGTCTGACAAGTCAGCCGCGGTCACTCCTACAAAATAATGCGCCATATCGGCAGTGCGGGTGTGCGGATACTTGTCCACAATCGCCTGAAACTGTTTCTGCGCAGCCTGCGCGCGCTCTTTGGCGGAGGTGAAAGTCGGGAAGTCGGGCTGTTCGGGCGCGCCCGCCGGACGCAGTTGGGTGCTCATGGTGCGCACGGCGACCGCGAGGTCGGCGCTGGCCTTTTCGTCCTGGGCGCTCAGGTAATACCATCCCCCAATCACGGCGGCGAGGACGACGACGGCGGCTACGACGGAAATGGTGACAGTCGAGCGATGTTCAACCGTCCAATGCGCCGTTTTCTCGGCAGCGTCAATGGTGACCCGGCTGAAGGCATCCTGCTTGAGTTGATGGCGGGTTTCTGCGCGCACGAATTTCCCTTCTGATTATGACGGTGGGCTGGTTGAATTATTAAGACAGACCATTAGTTTAACAGGGGGAAAAGTGGGCGTCAAAAGTCGATGCCCGGTAAACCTCGATAAACCGAGCTGTTATCGAAAGGCAGCGAAAATTGCCTCCGCTTCATGCTGGGGCTTGTCATGGTCATCAGGGTCAACGTTCCCGAAGAATTGGCTGCGCGGGCGAGGTTCGTGGTGCCCACCCTTCGAAAGCCCGAAGAGTGGGCGAGCCTCGGTCTGGCTGACGCATAAGGTAGGCCATGCCGCCTATGAGATGGAGCCCCGGCGCATTGCCTGTTATGCTTCTGCGCTATCGCCTAACATTCCTGTGTCAATACCCGAGCCGCTTTCCTGGGGCGGAATCCGGGCGCCTGGAAAATATCCATTTCGCGCTAAGAGCTGGATGGCTCGGATTAGATCGCTCCGTCGAGCCGAGAGCTTCTCGATCACACTGGCGACAAAAGCTCTCCTGTGTCCGTACCACTGAGGTGGCATCTGGGCGAAAGTCTCCCAGATCGGATTCAGGTCCATCATGGACGCTCTATGCACCCACGGCCAGAGCTCGTCCAAAGACTTCACCGTTCCCGAGGCCCACTGTGGAGCGGGGCAGGAATGAACGGTGGAATCCTCGAAGTGATTCCAATTTGACTCGGTAAGGCAGTGGCTGTGGTCAACGAGAATTACTTCCTGTCCGGAACGCGCCTTTGAGATTCGCAGAAACCCTCTAGGTGCAGAATTTAGCGTCCAGATGTCAAAGACGAGAGCGCCGCGCAGCTGCTTGAGGCACGCGCGCGGCCAGGGAACGACCGGCGGACCTTCAGCGGCCTGCTCCGTGCCCAGATAGCGAAATCCGCAGCAGAATTCGCTCCCGCGACGCTTGGGCTCCGGCCGCTCCGCGCAGTTGGCATCGGCCAGCCGCAGGAGTTTCGCATCAACGGTGACCACGGCGCCGCTGGGTGCGCCAAGGCCGAACAGGATCGCCAGCCGATTGCAGATCATTTCCGTGGCCGGCAGAGTCTCACTCCAACGCCGGCTCGGCAGCGTGATTACATATTGGAACCCGTCGCTGGCATTGACGAGATGATGTCTTCCGCTTGCGCCCACTAAACTGGCATAAGAAACGGCGATGACCGCAGGCAAGGCGCTCGGTCCTCGGTTCCAACCCGCGGTCTCGGTGTTCTCCTTTTGCTTCTCCCAGCATTGATAGACGATGGATGCCCGGATGAGTTTGTACCGCAAGGCGTCCGGCAGGTGGCGACAGATACCCCGCGCTCGATCTGCCGAGTGGAGAGCGCGCTCGATGAACAACACCGCAGTCTCCTCGTTGGGGAGACCGATCCCTCCCAGCGGCAATTGCTTTCGCAGCCAGTCAAACCATTCCGAGGTCTCGACAATCAGCAAAGAACTTGCTGCATCCGCGGCATCCATCGATCTTGTGCCCTCTAGAAACTGATCTTGTGTCCTCTAGAAACAAAAATACCCGATCAACGCCAGGCCGAACCGCCGCGTCAACCGGGAACAAGTGTCTGTCTTCGAGTGTGCCAGGATCCTCGGAGCGGACCTGCAGCCTCTTCGCTTAGCGACTGCTCAGCTTATATTCCCTTCTTGAGGCTGGCGTCGGTGATGGGTGACCATTGGGCGAAACCAACCTGTGGAAAACGGGGGCTGGCCCAACGGCTGATGTTGAAGTTTGGTACGGGGTCAATGAATGAAAAGGGGGATGTTACGACAGTTACCGTCCACAACCTTCTATCCATCGTCGTCATTTCCTCTCCTGTTCGGCACCTCGCAATCGAGTTTCTGACTGTGATAGCGCAGCCATTAGGAACCAATCTGAACTGATGTCGGCAAAATTAAATACATCTTCAGCGGGTGCCTTCTCTGCCCTAATATGCGGGAATAGAATGTCGTAGTACCTCTTTACTACTACCAGACGTTGTTCGTAGGTGGCAGTTTTCCACCATGAGGTAAACGCCTCAAGCGTTTTCTCATGATCACGCATCAAAGCCGTCATTCGCTCAACTTCCTGTTCACCGTAGACCATTTCTTCTACGTGGTCGTCAGCGTATCCCGGCTGGAAAGTGTCCGCTATGGAGATTCCCGCCATCTCACTGTCAAAGAGTTTGCGGATGACCTGCCCGTCTGATCCTAGTAGTAAGCCTTCACTTCTGTTCAGTCGCAACTTCTTGTCCGTCGCCGTCATAACCACCACCAATTACAGACCCGCGTCACACCTTACGTCCTCGATTCTTGCTCGAACCCGCTATTATCCCCTAGAAGCATATCTATTGAGAACAGGCTTACACGTTCTGACCGGTCGATGGGCGTAACGGGGATTTAGCGCCAATCAGTGAACGCCCTACGGCGGTGGTCACGGGAGTTTTAAGAAGCGATTGGGAATGCTCTGCTAGGCGTCGAAAGCCTTGAACAGTGTGACCCAAAACCCAAAAACTGACACAGAGGAGATTAGAGGTAAGCTGGGGCAGGAGTCCGGACAAGGAGACGAGGACGATGCCCAAGAGTGGTCACACGGAAGAGCAGATTGTTGCTGTTTTGCGAC
>Ga0209274_10000490_pt1 | contig 23754 bp, 23 predicted proteins | sample HubBroMetageREF1_FD_188343 | JGI IMG/M metagenome (GOLD analysis project Ga0209274, IMG submission 188343) | Reference soil microbial communities from the Hubbard Brook experimental Forest, New Hampshire, USA - Hubbard Brook CCASE Soil... | ecosystem: Environmental > Terrestrial > Soil >...
TGTCGTCGTAGGATTTGATCTTCTGCCCGAGCACGGGCGGATGTTCGACCGACGCGTAGACCATGCCGGGCATGGTGGCGTCCATGCCGAAGATCGCTTTGCCGGTAACGATCTCGGGAAGGTCGAACAGAGAATTGCTTTCTTTACCGATGTAACGCCACTCGGCACGCGACTTGAGCGGGACATCTCCTTTTTTCGGAACCTGCAGCTTGGCGGCAGCGGCGGCCACTTCGCCATAGCCCAGCTTGCGGCCAGTCGAGCGATGCACAACGAAGTGGAGCTCGGTGGTGCAATCTTTTGGGGAAACGCCCCACTGCATGGCGGCCGCCTGGATCAACATCACGCGTCCAGTGGCGCCCACTTGGCGCATCAGGTCGAAGTTGCTGCGCACAGAGTGCGATCCGTCAGTATCTTGCTCGCCGTATTTTGGATCGCCAATCGCCTGCTCAATTTTTACTTTCGACCAGTCGGCGTCAAGTTCGTCGGCGACCACCAGCGGCAAAGCGGTGCGGCTGCCGCATCCCATTTCTGAGCGATGGGCGACGATGGTGACAGTGCCGTCTGAAGCAATCGACATCCATAGACTGGGTTCAAACGGAGTTGCAGTGGCATCGCCGTCGGCGGCCCATAGCGGCTCGGGAATAAAACGCGCGCCCAGCACGAAGACGCCACTCACGAGCGCGCCATGCAGGAATCCTCGGCGGCTTACAGGAAGGCTGACATGACGGCTGAGATTTTCAATGCGCTTCATGCCGTCCCCTTCGCCGATGAATGCATCGCCGCTTGATGCATCGCCGCTTGATGGATGGCCGTGCGAATCCGCTGATAGGTACCGCAGCGGCAGAGATTGCCGGACATGGCCGTGTCGATATCCTGGTCGCTCGGATTCTTGTTTTCTTTGAGCAGCGCGATCGCCTGCATGATCTGGCCGGTTTGGCAGTAGCCGCATTGCGGTACCCGGATCTCCATCCAGGCCTGTTGCACGGGATGCATGGGCGCAATCCCTTCAATCGTCGTGATCTCAGCGCCACTGACTTCTTTCATGGGAGTGCTACAGGAGCGGATGGCCGAACCATTCTGGTGCACGGTACATGCTCCGCACAAGGCCACGCCGCAGCCAAACTTCGTTCCCGTGAGTTGAGCCACGTCGCGCAGATACCAGAGCAGCGGCAGGTCGGGATCGCCGTCAAACGTCTGCTCTTTTCCGTTCACTTTTAAACGGATCATTTATCCCCCGGTGAACTATCTTCCGCTAACTGGAGCCGCAGAAATTGATTTCCATATCGTAGTCGCAGAGCGCGAAATGTGGAAGAGTGGAAGCGTCTATTCCGTCAGCGTCTTTACGCCCGTCATATAATCGTCTGTCATTCGTCATTCATCAGGGGAGGAATTTTGGCCTACGACGATCTGCGGGACTGGATCAAAGCACTCGATCGAGCCGGCGAGCTGAAACGCATTCGCACCGAAGCGGACCCGATCTTGGAGATCACAGAAATTGCCGACCGGGTTTCGAAGAGTCGAGTTCGAGACCGAGCTCGAGACCGAGTTCAAGGCAACGACGGGCAGGGAGCTGTCGGCGGTAAAGCTTTGCTGTTCGAGAACGTGAAGGGATATCCCGGTTCGCAGCTTCTCATCAACCAATTCGGCTCGGCGCGCCGCATGCGGCTTGCGCTTGAAGTCGATGCGCTTGATGAAATCGCCGAGCGCATCCGCGGCTTCATGGATGTGAAGTCTCCGCAAGGCTTTCTCGACAAAGTAAAGATGCTGCCCATGCTCGCCGAGATGGGCAAGTTTTTTCCGAAGACCGTCGCGACCGGGCCCTGCAAAGATGTCATCAAGCGCGACAATTTCTCGCTGCTCGATTTTCCCATCCTGCAATGCTGGCCGAAGGACGCAGGGCGGTTTATCACGCTGCCTTGCGTCATTACGCGCGATCCGAAGACAGGGAAGCGCAACGTGGGCATGTATCGCATGCAGATTTATGACGAGCGCACCACCGGCATGCACTGGCAGCGGCAAAAAGTTGCGGCGGAACATTACCGCGATGCGATCCGGAACGCCGCCGTTTCCTCAGATCACGTAGGGGCGGACGCATTCGTCCGTCCCGCCAAGCGAAGCGAGGCCGCCTCCGCGGTCGACATCATGGCCAGGTCATCAGGCGGAGCAATGCTGGCAACGGGCGACCGTCCAGCCGGCAAAATGGACGTAGCCGTGGCCATCGGCACCGAGCCCTCGCTCACCTTCTCCGCAATCGTGCCCGCGCCACCAGACGTTGAAGAATTCATCATCGCCGGATTCCTCCGGCAAAAACCGGTAGAGCTAGTGAAGTGCGAGACCGTCGAGCTGGAAGTTCCTGCAGATGCCGAGATTATTCTCGAAGGCTACGTCAACCTTGACGAGCTTCGCACCGAAGGCCCGTTCGGCGATCACACCGGCTTCTACTCGCTCGAAGATGAGTACCCCGTGTTTCACGTCACGTGCGTAACCCACAGAAAAGATCCGATTTATGCGACGACCGTCGTCGGCAAGCCTCCGCAAGAAGACGCCTGGATGGGCAAGGCGGTCGAGCGCATTTTTCTGCCGCTGATGAAGCTGACCATTCCCGAACTGGTGGATATCAATCTTCCGATTGAGGGCGTATTTCACAACCTGATGATTGTCTCTATTCGCAAATCGTATCCGGGACAGGCGCGCAAGGTGATGAATGCCATTTGGTCTCTTGGTCAGGCCATGTTCACGAAGTGCATCATCGTGGTCGATGAAGATGTGGACGTGCAGGACGTGGGCGACGTCACTTTGAAGGTGCTGAACAATATCGATCCCGAGCGCGATATTCAGTTCACTTTGGGGCCAGTCGATTCGCTTGACCACTCCTCGCGGATGGCCAACTACGGATCGAAGATGGGCATTGACGCCACGCGCAAGTGGTCGACGGAGGGGTTTGCGCGCCCGTGGCCGGATGAGATCGTGATGGACGCGAAGACGCGCGCGCTGGTGGACGGGAAGTGGAAGGCGCTGGCGAAGGAGTTGGGGATCGAGTAACAACCCAACTCCCGATCGCTGCGTGATTGTCCTATCGGCCTTCGCTTATCGCGGCGGCTTCTTCTCCTCTTTCGGCGCCGCCGGTTTGCTCTCTGCCTTCGGCGTGTTCTGACGTTCGGCCTTCGGCGCACTTTCAGCCTTGGCTTCGGTGCGCGGAGCGCTTTCCTTCTCCGCCTTTGCTGGCTTAGGTTCCTTCGGAGCCTTTACCTGCTCGGTCTTAGCGGGTTTTGGCTCCTTGGGCTCTTTTGGAGCCTTTGCTTCCTTAGGCTCCTTGGGTTCCTTCGGCGCCTTTACCTGCTCGGTCTTAGCGGGTTTTGGCTCCTTGGGCTCTTTTGGAGCCTTTGCTTCCTTAGGCTCCTTGGGTTCCTTCGGCGCCTTTACCTGCTCGGTCTTAGCGGGCTTTGGCTCCTTAGGCTCTTTTGGAGCCTTTGCTTCCTTGGGTTCCTTCGGTGCCTTTGCCTGCTCGGTCTTGGCGGGCTTTGGCTCCTTGGGCTCTTTTGGCGCCTTTGCTTCCTTAGGCTCCTTTGTTTCCGTCTTAGCAGGCTTTGCTTCCTTAGGCTCCTTCGGCGCCTTTGCCTGCTTCGGTTCCTTCGGCTCTGCCTTGGGTTCGGCTCTGGCCGTGGTTTCGTGATGTGTGGTTGCCGACTTGGTTTCTTTCGGCGCCGCTTTCGCGTGTTCGGTTGCAGCAGGCTTCGACTCCTTCGGTTCCGTCCTGGCTCGGGTCTCATGCTCCGCCGTAGCCGGACGTCCTTCAGTACGCGGCGCTGCCGCATGTTCGGTCCTCGCCGGTTTAGCTGGCTTTCGAGCCGCCGTCTTTGCTGCCGTTTCATGACCCGCCGCTGTCTTCGTATATCTCGGACCACCCGCTCGAGCCGCTACCACGCCGGACTTGAAATCTCCGGGCCTGGCCGTTGCCGCCACCGGCGGCCTGCCGTGATTGACGGAAGCGCGCAGGCTTCGGTCGCTTGCGGCTGCATGTTCGTGCTGGGTTTGCGCGGACGTCATGGGGATGTGTCGTTCGCTGGCGTATCTTTCCTGCTCGGCCGTCGGTCTGGCGGCGAGCCCGCCCGCGCCCCCGTTATAACTAACGCGGTTTACGCTCATGTTGTTTACAACAGTCTTGTTGTAAACGTTATGGATGACCGTGCGGTTTACGTTCATCACTGAAGTGTTGTAGAAGAAATTTCCGCCTTGCCAGTACCCACCCTCAAAGCCCGTGCCGATGTAACCGAATCCATAATTCACACCGCCGTAGAATCCGATATTTGGTCCCCAGTAGCCGGCGTTCCAGCCGAAACCGCCGTCAACCCAGCCCCAATACCCTGGAGTCCACAGGAAGCCAACTTCAGGCGCTTCAACCCACGTGCCCGGAACCCAGTAATAATCGCTATCGTCAGCGTCCCAACCCCAATAGCCGGGCGTCCACAAATAGCCCTCACCAGGGCAGATGGGTTGCGCGTAAACAGGCAAAACCGGCGGCGCGACCGTGATCGATACGCCAATGCCTTGGGCAAAAGACTGGCCAGGCGCAGCCAGCATTGCGAGTGCAAGTAACAGCAAAACTGATAGGTGCGCTAAGCGGGCAGAAGTCATGTTCATCACCTCAAGTATCAAGCCTATCTGTGATGTCAGGGAGGTTCGTGGGGTTGCCGTTGGCGGGCTCGATATATGCGGCGGGAAGTCGAGCCTCACCGCTGCCGGGTTAACGATTCCAGCGCTTCCGGAGTTCGGGGCCAGTCCTCGCGCAGCAGTCTCGACAACGCTCGATCGGCTAGCAGCTTTCCTCCAGTCTGGCAGTTGGGGCAGTAGTTGGTTTCGTTGGCCGCGTAACGTATGCGCTGGATCTTTGCCCCGCACCGCGGACACGGTTCTTTGTATCGGCCATGCGCCGCCATCCCGGGACGAAATGCCGTGACTTTCTCGGGAAATTCATCGCCTGACTCCTGGCGCAATCGCTCCGTCCAATGAACCAGGCTATCGCGCACGGCCGCAAACAGCCGCTTGATTTCTTCCGGCTTGAGCTTTTGCGTCAAGGCAAGCGGCGAAAGGCGCGCTTCGAAAAGAATTTCGTCGGAGTACGCATTGCCTATGCCGCTAAACAAGCGCGGATCGGTAAGAGCGCGCTTCAAGGTGTGGTTCGCAGAAGTGAGGACTTTGGCAAACTGATCCAGATTCGATTCGAGAACTTCGAGCCCGCCAGGGTCGAGCTCAGAGAGGCCGTCCTCTCCTGCTACTACATGCAGGGACGCGCGCTTTTGCGAGCCGGCTTCGGTCCAGAGCAAAGTTCCATGGGCGAAATCGAAGGCTGCCAGCCCGCGCGGTGGCGACAACTTGGCATCGCGTTTACGCCAGTGCAACCGCCCGGCGATCATCAGGTGCAGCACCAGCCACAGGTCGTCCTCCAAACCGATGCAAATTCGCTTCCCGAGCCGGCGCAGTTGAACGACGGTCTTACCCTCCGCGTCCGCTACCGGCGGAGACGCCGTGCGCAACAAAAACGGGCTTGCGATGCGCACGCGTTCCAGGCGCTGCCCGAGAATGCATTTCTCCAGCGCCTCGATGTAGATCACTATGTCGGGAAGTTCGGGCACGAGCAAAGACCTTAACGCAACGCTTCTTATGGTACATCGTCGGCTTGAGCTTTCCCCTCAACGTGTGTTCTCATTAAGTATTGAAGAATGAGGCGGAAGAATGATTCGGCCCGTCGGGTCCGCCTGCGCGTTTTAACCTCAACCCTCAACCTCATATTTTTGAGCGAAATATGAGCGGAACACCAGAGGAGAAAATTATGAGTAAAGTCAACTACATTCCCAAGGGATACAACACTGTTACTCCTTACCTCGTGATCAAGGGTGCAGCGAAAGCTATCGATTACTACAAGAGCGTTTTCGGGGCGACCGTAGTCGTCCGCATGGATGGCCCCGACGGCCGTGTCGGACACGCTGAACTCCAAATTGGCGACTCGCGCATCATGCTGGCGGATGAAAATCCTCAGATGGGCAATCGCAGCGCCGAGAGCATCGGCGGGTCGCCGGTGAGCCTCTATGTATACCTCCCCGATTGCGACAAAGTTGTTGCCAAAGCGACCGCGGAGGGGGCGAAAATCCTGAAGCCGGTCCAGGACCAGTTCTACGGAGATCGCTCCGGCTTCATCCAGGACCCGTTCGGGCATCTCTGGGGCATCGCGACGCACGTGGAAGACGTCTCTGACAAGGAAATGAAAGAGCGCATGAAGAAGGTGATGCAAGCCGCCTGAGGACGGCTCTTGACGCTTGGCTCTTAGCTTCTAGCTCGACCGAAGTCGGATTTGGCTAAAGGCTAAGAGCCTGGTACCATTCGCCCTCGCCGTGCGCACTACAATTGCAGTTAGAACTCAGAAAGGAAACTCTCCCATGCTTTCCGCTGGTAATCCTTTTCCGGATTTTTCGCTTCCCAATCAGCACGGCGAGATCACGAAACTCTCCGATTTCGCCGGACACTGGCTGGTGGTTTACTTTTATCCGAAAGACGACACGCCGGGCTGCACCATCCAGGGCAAGTCGTTTACGGCTACCAAAGCCGACTTCGACGCTGCCGGAATCAAAGTCGTTGGGGTTAGCGCCGACGACGTCACATCGCACAGGAACTTCTCCCACAAGTTCGCCTTTACCATCAATTTGCTCTCCGACACCGAATCCAAACTGATGAAGACGCTCGGCCTCGGCCAGGCGGAATGGAAAGGAATGAAGTTCTGGGAGCGCACCAGTTTTGTGGTGGATCCGAAGGGCGTGATTCGCAAGGTTTACGAAAAGGTGAACCCGGAAGGCCACGAAAAAGTGCTGCTCGACGATATCACGGGGATGAAGTCAAAGGCGGCGTAACGGGAAAGTCAGCAGAAAGTTTGTCATCTTTGTCATCCTGACCCTGAGGCCGAAGGGGAAGGACCTGCCTTTTGTCGGCGCGGGAGACAACAGATCCTTCGCTTCGCTCAGGATGACAAATAGTTTTTTGCTATTCGCGTAGCGCGCCAGTGGCACACTCTGCGCTGCTACGGTCACTTCATCGACCAAAGGGAGAAGTCAAAGGAGAGAGACTCGCTCGCGGAGAGCAACGCGCCGCAGTCGCTCGCGCGAGTTCTTCCCGCGGCGGGGCGGGCAACAATTCTCGCGATTCCGCGAGCCCGGTTTACTGCAGCGTGGTGGCGTTGCTCAGACCCTGATAGATGAACAATCCCGCTATGACCAAAATCATGACCCCCGACAAGGCGCCAAGCACCTTGACGATCGGCGTGATCTTGTTCATTTTGTTCAACACTTCCACTTGATCCTTATGCATTTGGGATTCGCTTTCATTCAGGAAAATCGAATCGTCCTCATGCATCGTGAGAGTGCTGCGATAGATCAAGAGGATGATCAGGATCCCCGTCAGAATACCCCACGCGATAAGCAGCCCATACAAAGGAGACATACGCACCTCGGACCTGAGATCGAGCCAATTCCCCGAAGTTGAGGCAAGGCCTCCGACCTTCGGGTATGGGCCCTACTGGGGACGATTATAGACCCGTTGGCAAGAGGGGCCGCGACTTCTTGCCGGCCGCCAGCATCTAAAGCGCAGATACAAGAAGAGTACCGGCTGGTGAAAAGCCTTGCCGAGACCCTTGCAACCTTTGTTATAATGGTAGATTACAAGGAGATAAACCGATGGCGACTACCACCGTACCCGAAGTTCAGCCTAATGCCCAGCCCAAAACCGCGGCGCCCGTGCTGACCTCCAGCGCGATTGCCAAGGTCAAAGAGATCATGGCCACGCAGACGCCGGTCCCGTCGGGATTACGGTTGTCGGTAGTCGGCGGCGGTTGCTCCGGCTTTCAATATTCCATGGCCTTCGAGAACGGCGCCGGCATGATGGACAAAGTTTTCGACTTTGACGGTTTGAAGGTTTATGTGGACGCCACTTCCCTGATGTATCTGGGCGGAGCGCATGTCGATTACGTCGAGACCCTGGAAGGCGCAGGCTTCAAGTTCGAGAATCCGAACGTGAAGAGCACTTGCGGCTGCGGCTCCTCGTTCAACGTTTAAGCTCCAGGTATAGGCTTCAGGTTTTGTAAAAGCCCCGCGCGCGATGCGGGGCTTTTCTGTTGCCGCGTTCGTGTGGGGCGGACGCTCTTGTCCGCCGCCTTTGACCTAGCTATTGCACTTGATCTTGACGTCCCGTGTTACAGGTCTCGTGCATCCTGCGGTGTTTTTCATCGATGACGTCTTGAGAGCAAATCAAGTTGAGAGCAAATCAAGGTCAGAGGCTGCGAACAGAGCCCGCCCTGAGCGAAGCCGAAGGGACTGTCCGCTCTACACGCGCCAGCCTACTGTTGAGGCGACGGCGCCGGAGTCTGCGGAGGCGGCTGAGGACCTTGATTTTGACCGCCGAACGGTGTCGATCCCTGGCCCACGCCTTGCCCAAATCCGCCCTGTCCAAATCCACCCTGTCCAAATCCACCCTGTCCGGGCGCACCTTGTCCGGGCGCCCCACCTGCCATCTGGCCCGGAGTGAGTCCGCCCATGTTCCCGGTTTGCATACCAGGATTGATCGGCCCGGTCAGCAGGCCGCCGCGGTCGGCCATGGGCAGGTAAACGAAGAGCCAGTCGTTGTAGTGGTTTTTGTCGAAGAACACGCGAATGGTTTTTGCTTTGCTTGCGCTGGCAACCCCGAGTATCGGCCCACCGCCAAACGTCTGCCCGTTGGGGCCGGATTCGGAATTCGAAGACGACGATCCGCCTGAATTCGACTTCTCGCCAGAATCTGACGAGTCGCCGGAGGGTGAATTGCCGGAGGGCGAATTGCCCGAATCGCCGCTCGCCGAAGTCGGCGTGCCCGCGCCCGTCTGTTGCGGCCCACCCGGTTGCGCTCCCAATCCACCAAGACCGCCTTGCGGTCCGCCGAGGCCGCCTTGTGGACCGCCGAATCCGCCTTGCCCGCCGCCGAAAGCACTCCCCCCGCTACCCATTTGCCCCGCGGGCGTACTTTGCCCAGGCAATACCGGGCCGTTGTTCAAGCTGATGTCCTGCTGGTGCAGAAACTTGAAATCCCTTTCCTTATGCGTGGCCGGGTCGATATTGACGGGATCCGTATAGCGCTTGCGCAGGAAACGAATGTTGTTGGTATTCTCCAGCTCTTCGACGCGCGCTGGGTACCGGCTAAACTTCTTGTAGAAATGTTGAATGGCACGCATGTACTGATTGCCGCGGTGCCTCAATTCTTCTTCGCGGTCGCGCTGGACCTGCTGACGAATGTTGGGTACCACGGCCAGCATGGCAAGCATGATCAGGGCCAGGGTCAGCATCAGCGTGATCATCACGTAACCGCGCTGACGAATTTGTGATTTGTAATTTGTAGTTTGTAATCTGGCCGATCTCAAACTACGACGCCGCATAGACCTTCACTCGCCTTCAAATTACAAATGACAAATCACCAATTGCAAATCAGCTGCGGCTTTTATCCCGGAGCTCCCTGGGTTAAGGGCAGGCTCTGCCGGTTGTTGTTGATCACATCTTCCACGTCCACTGCGGTCGACGAGATGTGCAATACGCGATAGCGCCGGTCGACGATGTCGCCCTCGGCGGCGATAAAAATGTCTTCGCCCTGGGACAAAAACACTTTCTTTGTCTCCCCGGACCGGTTGGCAAAGCCAAAAAACTTGAGTGTGATCGGCGGCGGCGGAGGAATAGTCGGAAGCGGGCGTAGGGCATTGCCAGCCAGTTCTTCAGCCGTACCGTTTCCCTTGGGCTTTGGGATAACGGCCAACGACCCCGCGACAAAAATATTTCTTCCGTTGCCCGCGTATTTGATTTCCTCGCTTTGGCTGAGCAGCTTCAGGTCGAGCGTGGGATCGAGCCGCGGTTCGACCACGGGCACCATTTTGCCGGAAGCGGAGCGCTTCATAGCGGGCTTGGCCGGGGTTGTCGACGTCTGCGCCGTTGCGGGAGATGTTGACGACGCTGGCCAGAATTCATAGCCCAGCATTCCCACCGCAATCGCGCCTAACACGGCCAGTGCGATTACTTGCGTCCGGTTTTCGATTCCCAGTTTCATTTAGACCAGTTTCGTTAGGCGCCCGACCGCAAATAGCTGTGTATCGTGATTCCCAGTTTGACCGGACCCGCGCTTTCACCCGCCAGGTCCACGCCATCCACTTCAAAAAACATTTTCGACCGTTCCAGCGTGTTGATGAACCGCACCAGCTGCAGGTAGTCTCCGGAAAAACTTCCCTGGATTTCAACTGGAATTATGCCGGAGATCTCCGCTTCCTCTTGCTTGTAGTGTGCCTGCTGGATCCGTATCCCATTGTCCGACGCCAGCTTCCCCAGTTCATTGGTCAGAACGGAATCCTTAGCCGCAAAGCGGTCCTTGTAGAAATCGCCGATCTGATTCTTGGCCAGCACGATCTTATCGGGCATGCCGCGGAGCGGCTGCACGTCGCGGGTTTTCTTGGTCAGTTCGGCCCGGAGTTCGTTGATTTGTATTCTCCGCGAATCCGCCGAGCCCACCAGCGGCGAGAACAGAACCGCCACGGCCACGACATCGGCGACCAGCATGGCCCCAATCGCAATTTTCAACTTGCGCCGCGAGCTGCCCAGATCCGGCATTACTTTGTGCTCCTGTCTTTCGAGTTGGGAACCGACTTACGCCCCGAGTTACGACCCGAGTCAGCCGACGGGTTAGGAGCCGAGTCAGGCGTCGAGTCGGAAGCCGTGTCAGGAACATAAATCGCGCTTACCGAAGCGGCTATGCCCGATCCGCTGTCCGAGCTCACATTCTCCTGCACCAGTTGCGCTCCCTGGAAATGCTTCGAGCTTTCCATGAGATGGACCAGTTCGACGGCCGCGGCCCGCGTGTCGCACGCCACTTTCATCTCCAGCTCCATCTGATTCTGCTCATTCAATTCCGGCCGCAGCGAGAGCACATGCAGGTTCGAGGGCATGACCTGTTCCAAATCCTCGAACACGCGCGTCCACGAGAAGGACTTGCGCTGAATCAGTCCATTCAGGAACTGTGACTGGTCCCTGGTGCTGCGGTTCGCGGCCAGGTCGAGGAAGGCTTGCGCCTGAGCCCGTTCCTGGTCGCGTTTCGCGATCGACTGTTGTAGTTGCGCGATCTCGCGGCGGTCTTTTCCGGCCTTTATCCAGTCGCTTGCCGTCAGGCCCAGCAGAAACAGCGTCAACAAGGCCAGCAGCGCTACTCCCAATCCCCAGCGCGCCCAGAATTCACGGGCATCTTCGTAGGGCCGGGTCGCGAGATTGATATCAAGACGCATATAGCTTCTTTACGAAATCAGTGCTCCCACAACTCCCGCCATGCGCCAGCGCGGAACCGTTCCCGTGGTCGAACCGATCTGCGAGTTCACCACCAGTTCCTCGACGGCCGCGCCGGACTGATTCTTCAGCGCTGGCGTGGCGGCGCCCGCTTCCGGCAGGCCCGCCACATACACGCGCTCCAGGTTCAGGTTGTAGGTGTCCTGGAAAAACACCACCGAGGGATAGACTTCTTCGGCCAGTTGGTCGCCGGTGATGGTCACGCCGCGCACATTTTCGAGCGTACGGGAGAGCAGTAGTTGCTCCTGATCGAGAATCGCAATGCTGATCGTGTGCGCGTCCACCTTGACCACCAGGGTCGGCCGCTCCGCGTCTGCCGCTCCCAAGGCCGCGAGCATCGACGGCATCACCATTCCCGGGTTGTAGCCGGCGTCGCGAAACGCCGACTCATATTCCTCGAGCACCGTGTTCAGCACCACGGCCGCTATCGCCTGCACGCCTTTTTTCGTCGGATGCGCGTGATAGGAGATCCGGGCATCAGCGGGATCGAACGGCAGCGACTTCTTCAGCCGGAAGCGGACCACCGCTTCGGCTTCATCCCGTTTGGCGGGCAGCGTTTCAAAATCGAGCAGTATGACGCGGACCGAAGTGTCGGGCAGAATCGCAATCACGTCGCGCGAGCGCCCACCGACACTGCCCAGCGCGCTTTCAATCGCCTGCCGGATGGCGGCGCGGTCGCGCAGATTCGATTCCATCAAATCGGGCACCACCGTGCCCGGCGCCAGTTCTCGCGCCGACGCCATTTCCACCATCCGCCCGGCATCGGCGGCGCGGCCCGCCAGCACGCGGTCGGCTGCGATTTCACAGGCCAGCGTCGGGCGGCGAACGTGTTTGGAGGTGGAATTCATTATCTTGTCGGACTGATTGAAATTACCTCTGCTTCGGCGCTCGGTTCGGGGATGGGTAACTGGTCTTCTTTAAGTCCATCCAAATGGAACTCGATTGCTTCCTGGATCAAAGAGCGAACCTCGGTTCGCGTTCGGCCCGTGGTCACCACTCCCGGCAGGTCGGGAACGTAAGCTGCCCAGCCGGTATCGGATTTTTCGTAAACCACAAGCAACTTAATGATATCCCGCACTTTCATGGAGAGAGTAGTTACCTCTGTGGATGCCTGACTGGACTTTCGGCCATACCGGGGGGTAACCGGGCCGGTCAGTTACCGCATGGTCTCGATGAATGTGACCTTGTTGATCTCCTTCAGAGTGGTGAATCCCCCACGCACCTTGTCCAGCGCCGATTCGCGCAGGAAGCGCATGCCCTCTTCGCGGGCGGCTTTCCGAATCTCCGACGTCGGCCTCTTCTCCAGAATCATCTCGCGGATGCGGTCGGTCAAATCCAGAAGTTCATGAATTGCCGTCCGCCCCTTGAATCCCGTACCGGCGCACTCAATACAGCCCTGGCCCTCGTACAAAGGCACTTGCGACCACTGCTTCGGATCCAGGCCGCTCGCTTCGAGCACGTCATTCGGATAATGCACCGCCGTCCGGCAGGAATCGCAGATGATGCGCACCAGCCGCTGCGCCAGAATACAGTTCAGCGCCGAGACAAAGTTGTAAGGCTCGACGCCCATGTTCAGGAAGCGTCCGAGCACGTCGACCACGTTATTGGCGTGGACGGTCGTGAACACGAGGTGGCCGGTCAACGCCGATTGGATGGCGATCTGCGCCGTTTCGTTGTCACGAATTTCGCCCACCATGATCTTGTCCGGGTCGTGACGCAGAATGGAACGCAGCCCGCGGGCAAACGTCAATCCCTTTTTTTCGTTGACCGGAATCTGAGTGATGCCGTGCAGTTGATATTCGACCGGATCTTCAATGGTGATGATCTTGTCTTCGTCGGTCTTGATCTCGTTGACCGCCGCGTAGAGCGTCGTGGTTTTGCCGCTGCCCGTTGGACCGGTGACCAGCACCATGCCGTACGGTTCCTTGATGTAGCGGCGGAAGCGGCGCAGATCATCTTCGTCGAACCCGACCACTTCAAGCGTGAGCTTCTTGAACTTCTCGCTCATCGACTCTTTGTCGAGCACGCGGAGCACGGCGTCTTCGCCGTGAATCGACGGCATGATCGAAACGCGGAAGTCGATGGCGCGCCCGCTGTACTTGACGCGGAAGCGGCCGTCCTGCGGCACGCGCCGCTCGGAAATATCCAGTTCGCTCATGACCTTGATGCGCGAAATGATGGTGGAGTGATGCTCTTTGCCGATGGGCGGCATGGCGTTCGTGAGCACGCCGTCGATACGAAACTTGATGACCACCGAGTCATCCCGCGTCTCGATGTGAATGTCACTCGCCCGCCGCTGCAAAGCCGTAAAAATCGTGGTGTCGACCAAGCGAATGATCGGGCTCATGTCCTGGCCCGCCGTCGCCGTCAACTTGTCAATGGAGATGGTTTCGTCGTTCCCCGCTTCGTCCTCGCGGATCACGTCGAGCGTGAAACCTTCGCTCGCGTCTTCCAGCACGCGCTTGGACTGTTCGGTCTTCTGCAGGATGTCGGAGATCTGCTTCAGGGTCGAAACTTTGGTGACGATGCGCTTGCCAAGCAGCAGGCTGATCTCGTCGATCATCATCAACTGGCTGGGATCGGCAATGGCAATCGCCAACCGTCCGTCCGCCGTCTCATCAAGGGGCACGAACTTATAGCGGAACATCAGGTGCACGGGGATCTTTTCGAACAGATCGTGGTGCAACTGAAAATCGCTCAGATCAATGAATTCGCAGCGGTAGCGCCGCGCGATATCCCGCGCCCGCTCCAGTTCGTCGGGAATCGACTCCGGCACCAGCTTCCCGCCGTTCCCGCCGCCTACCAGTACTGTTTTCTTATCCACCATTGCCATTCCAGTTTACCGCTCTTCGAAAGTCACCGCGTTTTCCGACGCCGCTATGGCTTCGTATCAGCGCATCTCGTATCAGGGCATCGCTATAGCAATGCCGTACTCTTCGGTTTCCAACCGCCCCTTTAGGGGCTGCGGTCGCCGCCACAGTCTCAGTGCACGTTCGCTCCCAAAGTAAAGATCGGCATATACAAAGAAATCAGGATGCCTCCGACAAACACCGCCATGATGACCAGGATCAACGGCTCAATCAGCGCCATCGCCGCGCCTAGAGCCGTCTGCACGTCCTCTTCGTAAAATTCAGCGACGGAAGCAAGCATCGCCGGCAGCGCGCCGGTCGACTCGCCAACTTCCAGCATTTCCACCGCCAGGTCGGGAAACAATTTCTGGGTTTCCAATGCGTGCGCCAGGCTCTGGCCTTCTTTCACCCGCTCGGCTGCCGCGTTCACCCCCACCAGCATCTGTCGGCTGCTCAAGGATTCGGCGGCAGTCTCCATCGCCGGCACCAACGGCAGCCCGCCTTGCAGCAGCGTCCCCAGGATGCGCGAGAAATTCGCTACCTGATACTTCAGCCGTATTTCCCCGATCAGAGGCAGCGACAGCAGAAAGCGATCAATGCGTTCAGCTCCGCGATCGCTCTGCTTCCATCGCCACAGCAGCACACCCGCCCCTCCCAGAACCAGCGCCGCAATCCATCCGTACTTTTGCGCATTCAGACCGATCGACAGCATGAACACCGTGATCGCCGGCAGCTGCGCGCCCAGGTTGTTGAACAGGTCGGCAAACTTCGGCACCACATACGTGATCAGAAAAATCAGCATCAGCGTTACCATCGAAACCAACAGCGCCGGATACACCAGCGACACCAGAAGCTTCTTGCGAAAAGTCTGCACCATCCGCTGATAAGTGATATAGCGGCCCAGCACCTCTTCCATGTTGCCGCTCTTCTCCCCCGCCAGCAGCGTGGTCGTATACATCTTGGGAAACACCTGCTGCGCGGCGAAAGAGTCGGAAAGCAACTCGCCGCCCTTTACCCGCTCGCGTACGTTTTCGAGCTGCCGCAGCAGCGATTTGTCGCGCTGCCGCTTGATCAAAAGATCGAGCCCGGTCAGGATGGGCAGGCCCGCCTTGATCAGGGTCAGAAACTGCTGATTGAAAATCAGAAACGTGGACTGCTTCAGCTTGCCGCGCCGCCCGAGCCCGCCGCCGCCGCTAAGGATCGTCCGGGGCTTGACCCAGTACACAAGGTATCCCTGCTGGGTAAACCGGTCGTGGATTTCGGCCTCGGAATAGCCATTCTCCACCTGCTGCCGCAGATGGCCCTGTTCGTCGGCGACTTTAACCAGGAATTGTGCCATGCGCTATCGCTTGTTTTTGCTGCTACCGCTTCCGATTTTGCTGGCCGGGATCGGCATTGTGCTTTTCAGCCAAGTGTAACATTCTGTTGCCAAAGCCCTTACCTCAACCTATCCATCAGTGTGGTACGTAAGTAACCTGCCGGAGTATGGTGCCGGACGTCTCGCTCGTCCCGCAGCCTGTAGTGGAGCGCCGGACGCCTCGCCCGTCCCCGCTTTTGTATCAGGGCATCCAGCTTCGTATCAGGGCGTCGCTTTAGCGATGCCGAAGAGCTCTCCGCCAAGTGCTCCTTCAGGGGCTGGACATCGGCGCCACGCTACGGCCCCAATTCCCCTTCCACCGTCTCCACTCCCGGCGGAGGTGTGAATTGAAACCGGCTGTCGTTCAACTCCACATTCTCTTTCCAGCCGGCAAAGCGAAACTCCGTCGTTGCCCCGTCGGCGTCCACTAATACGATGCGGACAATCTGGTCGGAGGGCGTGATCTCCAGTTGCACCTCGCTCACTTGACTCTGCGAAACAACGCTCTGCGGAACCCCGCGCAGCAAGGTATCACTGGGCTCCAGAGGCGGTTGATCGACAACCTTAGAAAGTCCTCGTAACTCATTTTCTAGCTTGGTTTTACCGAGCAAGAACGCCAGGGGAGACCGCCAGTCGTCCAGCTTCCGCAGGGTCGTCTTTCTGAGCTGCCGTTCCGCCGGCAGGTAAAACCACACCGCCTCGCCGTCGCTGACAAACAGCTTCTGTTTCGGAGAACGGTATTCCCACCGCATCTTGCGCGGCTTTTTCAGCCACAAGGTGCCCGATTCCACGCGCTCCGGCCCATCGCCCCGATAGATCTCGGTGAAGTCGGATTCCAGGCTGCGCAAGTGGTTGTAGTGGTCGTCAACGGCGGTGGCGAGCTGACGGATGTCTTTATCTTTATTTTTTTTGGTATCTTTATCATCCTGGGCGGGCAGGGCGGTAGTGATCGCGACCAGCATTAACAAGCAAATTGAAAAACAGCGGTTCAACGTGGATTCTCCCCCCTCGTCGATTCTACTGCGTCGCGTTGTCGACGCGGTTAAACCCTCCCTTTATTGCTTGAGTAGAACTCGCGGTCATGTCAGACTCTCAGGTCCTATGATGCACCAGGGTGGAATTCGCCGGTTGCTTTTGTCCGACGCTCTTCTCTTACTTGTTGCCATTTTTGCCCTTGCCCTGCCCGCCACTTCACAGGAGACAAAGCCTCCGGCGAGTTCGCCAGCCGGACAAGCGGCGCCCTTGTCGCCACCATCACCATCATCGAAGCCCGCGGCTCCGCCTCCCGCCCCAGCTTCGGATACGCCTCACGATATTCTGGGCGAAGCCCTGGTTCTCGCCCGCAAAGGCGATTGCGCCGCTGCCATCAAGAAATATCGGCAACTCCTTGAGGAAAACCCGAAGTCTCCCGATGCCTACGCCGGTCTGACGCGGTGCTACATGAAAGAAAAAGATGTGGCGCTCGCCTACGAGACGGTTACCAAGGGCTTGCAGGTCGCCGATTCCGCGACGGTGCGAGTTGCCCTTGGGGAAGTGTACTTTCGCCAGGGGAAGATTCCGGAAGCAGAAAAGGAGTGGGTCGATGTGATCAACTCGCGATATCAGGTTGCGCGGGCCTACCTTGATTTGGCGAGAATGCGACGGTCCATAATGATGAACAAATCGGCCAAGGCCCTGATTGAGAAGGCCCACGAACTCGATCCCGACGACCCCGAGATCGTGAGAGCCTGGGTGGGGACGCTGGGACGTTCGGAGAGGATCGCATATTACGAGAAAAAGGTTGCCGACGAAAGCAATCCAGGCTCCGAGGGCCATGGCAACGCGGAAGCTTATTTGGCCCACCTGAAGGAACAGGAGAAGCGGCACGGCCGTTCCTGCCGCCTGGTGAGCAAGGTTGCAGACACGACGACCCCTTTGGTCCGTCTGATGATCGATCCGAAGCACCTGCGCGGTTACGGCTTGGGGGTAGACCTGAATGGAACGCACACCAACATCATGCTCGATACCGGAGCGAGCGGGATCCTGGTGAAGAGCCAAACGGCGGAAAAGGCTGGAATCACAAAGCTGACGGAAACCAAGGTCTGGGGTATCGGGGACAAAGGGCGAAGGAACGCCTACATCGGGATTGCGCAATCGATTCGGATTGGGCAACTGGAATTCCAGGATTGTCCGGTGGAGGTCATGGAAAGCTCGTCGGTGGCGGATGAAGATGGGCTGATCGGCGCCAACGTTTTCGAGGACTTTCTGGTGGAAATCGATTTCCCGAATGAGAAACTGAAACTGAGCGAGCTACCCAAACGGCCGGGCCAAGGCGATCAGCAACTGGCCTTGAAGAATGACGAGGACGATTCCGACGATCAGGAAAAACCCGCAGAAGCCGGCGCAAAGGAAACGACGCCCCCGGCAAACCTAACCGGACCACAGGACCGCTACATTGCGCCAGAAATGCGGGCGTTCACGCCCGTCTACCGCTTCGGACATCAACTGCTGGTCCCAACCAGGATCGGCGACGCGCCGAGCAAGTTGTTTCTTCTGGACACTGGAGCACGGGAGGATTTTATTTCGCCCGAGGCGGCGCGCGAAGTCACCAAGGTACACGGCGATTCGGGGACGATCGTGAAAGGCATCAGCGGATCGGTCAAGAACGTTTACACCGCCAACAAAACCGTGCTGACATTCGGTCACGAGCATCAGGAAGTTCAGGAGATGTTGTCTTTCGATACCACTTCCATCAGCGAAGGTAACGGCACAGAGGTTTCCGGGTTCCTCGGCTTTGTCACGCTCCGTGTCCTCGACATTAAGATCGATTACCGCGATGCGCTCGTCGACTTCACTTATGATGCCAAGCGTTTCGAACGCCGCTAGCCGGACTGCCCTTGGAAGGCGTAGATGGAGTACTGTTGCGTTCCATCCATCTTCGTGAACCCCGCGCTGCCGCTCAGCACTCGGTCCAGCAAAGGATTGTGATAGACGATCCAAATCGCGCGCGGAACTCGCTCCAGTGACTTCTCCAGCCGCTCGAGGACTTCGGAGAATGCGCGCTCCGGCAGCGGATTGAAAAGATAGAGCACCAGCGGCTCTGCCGGGAGTTCGAAATTGCGAGCATCCGCGAGCACCGATTCGATCTGCATGCACCGCTGTGTCGGGCTGTTATAGTCGCGAATGTTTTGCTCCGCCGCGTGATGCAGCTCGGCAATCAATTCCACTCCCACAATTTTCCGAAACGGGTACTCCGAAGCCATCAGCAGCGCTCGCCCCTTGCCGGATCCAAGATCGACGAACGTAAATGTATCGGACTCGATGAGGACGGACAGGCTCGCCATCACTTCGCGAAACAGAGCAGGTTCGGTCGGTTGATAGGGAGAATGAAACAGCCCCAGCAGCCGCGCGCGCCAGCCCACGGTGCCGCTGGTGGTGTTGACGCGATGTTCCCAGTCATACTCCATGTCGCCGTAGCGCTGCCGCCGGCGCTCGCGCGTCGACTCGCGCGCGAAGCTCCACAGGTTGCGGACCAGCAGGGACATTGCGCTGGCCGCGCCGTTTGCGCGAGTCTCGTCGCGGCACCAGCTTCGTAAAGCGCTCCAGAATTGTTGGGGGAAACGAGAGGACACGTCTGAATGCTAACAAAATTGCTTTTGGTAGGGATGCGGCTTGCCGCGTCTCTTTCGCGGCGGGAGACGGAGCAAGCCCGTCTCTACTTTGAATCCGTTTTCGGCTGAGGCTCGCGCGGCGGTTGCGGCGGCAACGCGCCCGGGGGCAGACCCTTGGTGATGAAATAGATTTCCTTAGGGTCCTGCACTTCGATGCGTCCGTCCGGCATCAGCTTGTAGGCATGTCCCTTGGGATCGGCAGGCGTCCCATGAATAAACCCGGCGCGCTCCAGATCGCTCATACTACCCGGTAATCGGCCTTTAAGTTCGCGGTACTTGGCGACCACTTGCTCCAACTGGGTTACTTCTTCATCCACCTGGAGAGCGACCAAATGTTCGACCGCGTTCTGGCGGATCCGCGCTTCTTTGGTGCTCTGGTACGTGGTCATCCACAGCATACGCGCCGTGTCGAATTCGCCCGCATGCTGCGCCATTTGTGCCGCCAGGATGGGCATGAATTCGCTGGTCACAGGAAGCTTCGCTCCCCGCCTGAAGGCATCCGCCGCCTTGGCGTAATCCTTGAACTCGGTGTAATACAGGAATCCCAGGTTGTAGTAGAGCTGCCAATGGTCGGGATTATGCTCGACTCCATATTTTATGAGCTCGAGCGCGGCCCCTGGCAAGCCCGCTCCGCCGGGTGGTTTCGGAGCCAGAAAGTTGGCCCCGAACTGGTATGCCGGTAAAAGCTTCGGATCCAGTTCGGTGGTGATTTCGAGCAGCGGCGCCAGCAGGCGAAAATCGCCGGAATCGGCATGATGCTGTTGCCCGAAGTACTGCACCGCGCGCGTCCAATAAATGTCAGCCAGCAATCCGGTGTAGCCGAGGCTCATACGTCGCAGGGTGGTGGAAGAGCTTACGTAAAGCGCATCCTGCGCCACCGCTCCGCGCCGCACCTGGTCGTCATTATCGATGACATAGAGCGTGGCCACGGCGCCGGCCATGGAAAACAATAGCACCGCCGCCGCTACCAGGTTCACACGTCCGGCCGCACTCATTTTCATTTCAGATTCCGGCGCTGGAAGATCAGCACCGCTCCCGAAATGGCCATGGCCGAATAGAGCAGCGCGTACACGGTGTTGTACAGGATCAGCCGTCCGGGAACGGGGTCGCCGTGCGCCACCTGGCTGATTACGTTCAAAGCCGAAAAATTCGGCACCAGGTAGGCGATGGCGGTTGCCAGCCAGCCCGCCACCCCATGCGTGGTTCGGGCAAAGCCTCGCATATCCTCCGCCAGACTTCCAATCACAAACAACGCAAACGTGAAAACCGCCGACATCAGCGGCGTCGAAAAGGACGAGAAAAACAGCGCCAGCGCGCAGACGATCAGAAACTGCAAAACAATGAAGTAGAGCGCGACCAGCACCCACAAGTCCATCTTCTCGAACTTGTCGGCAACGTAGAGCAGCGCCAGAAAAACTCCGATCGCCATAAAGAACGTGTTCACCACCAGCGTGCCCGTGAGTCCAAGGAACTTGCCTAATACGAACTCCCAGCGGCGGACCGGCCTCGACAGCACCGTGTACAGAGTGCGTTTGTCGATCTCTTTTGAAACCAGGCCAATCCCGATGAAGATGGCGATGACCACGCCGAACAGCGACACCGCCGTCAGACCCAGGTTCACCACCACCAGGCGTTCAATGTCGATCGAAATCTCTCCCACGATAATCGCCGCCCCGGAGAGCAGCAGGGCAAACGCAATCAGGTTGTAGAGCACACGGTCGCGTACCGCCTCGCGAAAAGTATTGAAGGCGATATAACCGATCCTCGCGTTCGTAGGGCCGGGGTTCACGCGCCCACCCCTTTCCGGTCTACTGCTTTTTCTTTTCGGATGTCTTCATTCCGGCCGTCCTGGTTCTGGCCCTCATGGTTCTGTTCGTCTTTGTTCTGGCCTTCCGGGGGCCGCAGTTTCTGGATGTAATATTCTTCCAGCGAACGGCGCACCGGCGTCAGCGAAATCAATTTGAGGCGCTCGCGCCGCAACACTTCCAGCGCCGCGTCCTGCTGTTCCTCCGGCAATACCGCGTTCACCATGTCGCCGCTCACACCGGCCTCGGCCCCCAGGCTGGTCAAACCGGCGGGCACTTTTTGTGCGTAGAAAATAATCTCGATTTTGCCCTGCGTCTCGGAAATCAATTCCGCCACCGCGCCCACTGCGCGCAACTCACCCTGGTGGATGACACCCACCCGGTCGCAAAGCGCCTCCGCATCGGACAGAATATGCGTCGAAAAGAAAACCGTCTTGCCTTCCGACCGCAGTTGCTGGATCAGATCCCGAACTTCGCGTCGCCCCATCGGGTCCAACCCCGACATCGGCTCATCCAGAAACACCAGCTTCGGATCGTGCAGGATCGCCTGCGCCAGCCCCACCCGCTGTAACATCCCCTTGGAAAACTTCCGCAACTGCAGCCCCGCCGAAGCGCTCAATCCCACCCGCTCGAGCATTTGTTCCACCCGCGCCGAGCGCCCTTTCGCCGGCATTCCCGAAAGCTGCCCGTAATAGTTGAGCAGTTCGCGCGCGCTCAGATGGTCGTAGAAGTAGGGTTGCTCGGGCAGGAATCCAATCTGCGACTTCACCGCCGGATCGCCCATGGCTCTGCCCAGAAGGCGCGCCGTTCCCGCGGTCGGGAATACCAGCCCCATCAGGAGTTTGAGGGTAGTGGTTTTGCCCGCGCCGTTTGGACCGAGGAAGCCGAACACCTCGCCTTCTTCGATGGTCAGGCGCAGCGGACGCAGGGCAAGTTTCAGCCGTTTGCGCCAGAATCCGACTAAGTAGCTTTTTTCTAAGTCCAGAATTTCAATCGCAGCCATGGCTATGAGCAGATTCTCAAGCCCCTTACCTGGAATTTGATATGGAATTTGATAAACAGAATTATAAGCAATGCTGCTGCGCCATGCAGAAACTGGCGGCCAGGATGGTTACGAAGGTAAACCGCGGGCTGGAACCATGGTTGTTGGAATCACGACTGGTCCCGTGATCTGCCTTCAACGCTACTGCTGCGGACTGACCGAGTTATTGCAGGCCGTGATCGCGGTCATGCTGAAGCGTATTACGGCATCTTCGTAGGAACAGAAATAGCGTATTCCCGAGTAGTTCGACAAAATTGGTGCAGCAATCACGTTGTAACTTGATGCCGGTGTGCCGCTTACATTGCTCAGCGTGAAGTTGTACCCGCTTCTTTGGCCGGCAGCCAGCACCGTATCAATCAGGCAGGCGCTCGTCGAATTCGGCGGCGAGCAAGTGGTGCCACCGAGAGACGTCAGCAAACTTGCATATCCGACCGTGGGATACGACGAATTGTATGAGATCTGCGCCGAGTTCAGGGTCCGGAGCGATGCCACCGCGGCCGATTCATTGGCCGCAATCCGCGAACGCAGAAAACTGGGCACCGCAATCGCCGCAATGACCAGAATGATGGCCACTACGATTAACAGTTCAATGAGCGAAAACCCTTTGTTCGTTCGCATCGCCACTCCCTGATCCCGGGTTGACTTCCCGGCATGAGCACATCGGATCAATTCCCAAGGAAACCGTTGCACTTTGCCTGCCTTACTCAGGTCCATGCCTTCCAACATATGTCCTTGAGAATTCAGCGGGATTCGCCATCCTCACACCTCGTCTACCGCTTTCGTCATTTCTCCCGCACGGGAAATGACATTTTGTGTCAGTCGGATTCCCGCGCCTGGCAACCAGCACTCTTGGCCCAATACCAGAAAGCGCGCCACCGCAAAAAAAAGCAGAGGATTTCTCCTCTGCCTCTCTTCGGCTTGTACCCTCCCCCAGGCACTTAGCCAAAATAAAACCCTATTGATTGGGATTCTGTTTCTTGCTTGGAGAACTCTCTCCGCGTATCCCGAGTAATCGCGACGACCAGCAGAGAATTGCATTTGATGGGCCATGCCCTTCGCGTCGCCAAAAATAGCTCCAGACCGCTTCCAACCCGTGGTCTTCAAGGAGAATCGTTGGCGCGGGATTCGGGGAACAGAAAATGTCTGTGCGGGCTTCCGTAGGCTGGAATGACAAACTTTGACAGATCAGTGGTGGATCACTCCGCCAAATTTTGTCATTCGCGACGACGCCATCTTTAAGGCGAGGAATCGAAAAACTTAAGCCAACAAAAAAAAAGCAGAGGATTTCTCCTCTGCTTCTTCGAGGCTTGTACCCTCCCCCAGGTACTGAGCCAAATCCAAACTTACTGCAGCGGGGCTTCGGTTCCAGCGCAAGTCGAACCGGTCGGGCTGACCCGGACGACCGCATCGGCTACCGAACAGAAGTAGCGCACACCCGTCGAGTTGACAACCACCGGGCTGGCGTTCGCCGAGTAGGTGGAAGCAGGGTTGCCGCTCACGCCCGCGAGCGTAAAGGTATAACCGCTCTTGGTGCTGGTGGTAGCGCCGCCCAACAGGTTGTCGATCAAGCAAGCGCCCGTCGAAGTAGGCGGACTGCAGCTCGCGCCCGGACCCAGCGTTGGCAGCGTGGCTGCAAAGCCAACTGTCGGATAGGCAGAGTTGTA
>Ga0209274_10000492_pt1 | contig 23738 bp, 18 predicted proteins | sample HubBroMetageREF1_FD_188343 | JGI IMG/M metagenome (GOLD analysis project Ga0209274, IMG submission 188343) | Reference soil microbial communities from the Hubbard Brook experimental Forest, New Hampshire, USA - Hubbard Brook CCASE Soil... | ecosystem: Environmental > Terrestrial > Soil >...
AAGATGTCGCGCTCGCGGGCTCGCACCCCCGTGGTCCAAGTTCGTTCGCATGTGTCGGGTCCGCCCGGGAGGGTCTTCCCCGTCCTCTGGGGAGAGCTCTCTTCTTCCCTCCTTCAGAGGGGGTGGCTGATTGACAATGAACTCGGCGGAAAGCTACGTACCGCGGAGAAGCGGCCGCCGAAGTCGGGGTCCGGCTTCGTGAAACGCTGGGACCCTCCCCGCGAGGTGGAGATTGTCTGGGAACAGGATCCCACAGCGGCGGGGCCACCTCCCCGACTCGCCGTCCAATGCCGGGCCGAAGGGTCAGGGACCACAATCCTGGTCGAGCACACCGGCGGGACCGGATTGCGGAGGGGGCCTAGAGATGAACAGCAGCTGGGTTGGTTGGCGACCGAAGTCGTCGCTCCGCTCCTGCTGGCGACTGCTCCGGCCCGACTGATCGAATGGGCCGACGACCGCTGGGGCCGGAGGCCTTCGGGTCCGACCAGCAGCGCGTTCTACAAGGAGCCCATCTATCACCTGCCGGGCTTCCATGCCATCCTCGAGAGCTTGGCGCTCCGGAAGGACGACGTCCTTCTCGAGGTCGGTTGCGGCGGCGGGTCGCTCCTGAAGAGGGCTCTCGCGACTGGGTGCACTGCTGCCGCGGTGGATCACAGCGCGGACATGCTGAAGGTGGCATCGAGACAGAACGCGCGTGCCCTCGCCGCCGGTCACCTCCAGCTTCGGTACGGGGATGCCGCTGCCCTACCGTTTCCCAGCGAACGGTTCACGTGCGCGGCCATGTCGGGCGTGCTTCCATGGCTTCCCGACCCCGTGAGCGCCTTTCGGGAGGTGTTCCGAACCTTGCGTCCGGGCGGACGGTTCGTCGTGTGGACCGGCACGCCGAAGATGTACGGAACTCCGGCGGCAGGTCCGAAACGGAAGGGGGGCGTGCGACTCTACGAGGACAGCGAGCTCGCGCGATTCGCCCGAAAGGCCGGCTTCTCCGACGTACGGATCGATCATCCCGACCTTCGACCGATCGCGAAGGCGGTTGGAGTCCCCAGGTCCTCGAGGTTCCTCTTCGGTCCGGAGTACGGGGGCTTCCTCTGGGCCCGCCGAGTTTGAACCGGGGCGTATCCGACGGGGCGAGTACGCTTGAGTCGTTGATGGTTCCTCAGCACGTGTTTCGCGCTCGGAGAGATGAACCCGTTCCGCACCATCATGTGCCGAGCGTCACGGGAGCCCAGTCGATTGCTTTACCTCAGCAGCCGGTCCCGGAGTGGCTTCGTTCTTCGTTCCGAACCTTTGCCGAACGCCATCGCGGATACCGGCGAGGCATGAGGGCGAACGAACCTTTTAACTGAGTAAACCCTCAACATAATGGGACCTCGATCATGGCACGGCCCAAGAGTGCAGAGAAGCGGAATGCCATCCTCCTCGCCGCCATCCGTGTGTTCTCCCAAGGAGGGTTGGCGGCGCCGACTTCGGAGATATCGGAAGCCGCCGGGGTGGCCGAGGGGACGCTCTTCACGTACTTTCCCACGAAGGACGACCTGATTCGGGCCGTCTATCGCGATATCCGGCGCGAGGTCGCCACGGCGATCCTCTCGGGCTTCCCGAGGAACCAGGATGTCCAAGACCGGATGCATCACGTCTGGGACCAGTTCGTGGGATGGGGGGCAGCTCACCCCGAGGCGCATAGGGTCGCGACGCAGATCGGAGAGTGGCACGGGTTCAAGGGCGAGCACTCCGAAACAGACCTCGCAGTGCGCGACGAGTTCGCGGCTATGCAGCGCGCGCTACGTCAACGGCGTCCCCATCGGGACTTTTCTCCGGAGCTCGTGCAGGCTGCGGTGGATGCTCTTGGCGAAATGACCATCGAGCTCATGCAACGGAACCCTGAACGTGCCTCGCGGTATCGCCGGGCCGGCTTCCAACTGCTTTGGACCGGCCTGGCGGGTGGGGCCCCGAGCGCTGACTAATGAGTGAGTAAACACTCATATAGCGCCGTTCGGCTGGGGGTACCATGTCCGATTGGACCGAGGCGGATGTTCCCTCCCAACGAGGACGATTGGCCATCGTCACCGGCGCCAGCGGTGGGATCGGTCAGTGCACGGCGCTCGGCCTCGCCCGCGCGGGCGCGGAGCTCATTCTCGCTTCCCGATCCGAAACCAACGCACGAGCAACGCTGGACCAGATCGGCGTGCAAGCCCCCGGCGCCCGGGCCCGATTCGAACTCCTGGATCTGGCCAGCCTCTCCTCCGTTCGCGCGTTCGCCGCCCGGATGCGTTTGCTCCCGAAGGTCGACCTACTCGTGAACAATGCGGGAACGTTCGCCCCGCGACGCCTGCTGACCGAGGACCGGTTCGAGAGGTCGCTGGCGACCAATTACCTCGGTCCCTTCGCCCTGACTCTGGGCTTGATGCCGGTCTTGCTGCGGTCGCCCTGCCCGCGCGTTACGACCGTCTCGAGCCTTGCGGCGAACCAGGGAGGAAGGGGCATCGACTTTGAGAGTCTCACGGGAGAAGGATCGTACCACGCCCGAGGGGCGTACGGTCAATCGAAGCTCGCCGATCTGATGTTCGCACTCGAGCTCGGTCGACGGGCAGCCGCCCAGGGCCTCCCGCTCATCAGCAATGCATGTCAACCCGGCCTTGCCCGAACGAACCTCCAGTCGGGCGGGAAGGGCCGTCCTCCCTGGGCCGGGGTGCGCTTTCTCATGCATTTCGTGGCCCAGGATGCCGAACACGGTGCTCTGTCCACGCTGCGGGCGGCGACCGATCCCGCAGCGACTTCGGGAAGCTACTACGGACCGGACCGGGAGCTGAAGGGATTCCCCGTATTGTGCGAGATTCCCCCGCCCGCCTTGGACGCCATAGCACGGACTCGGCTCTGGGAACTATCCGAGAGGCTCACGGCGACGCGGTGGGAGTTCGGGTCAACGGGCTCCTCGACCCCGTCGCGGGAGCAGGAGCCGGCGACCCTAAGCTCGCGATCGCGAGACGGGGGGTCGACATGGAGTTCCAACGAATCACCGATCGGATGAACGAGTCTTGGAACGTCGAAGACTCCGCGGCGGGGCGGCGGTCCGCGGCGGCAGCGCGGGCCGAGGAGACGGAAATCAACTCCTCCGTGCTGCATGCCCGCGACGGCGTGGCGCCGGCCGGTCGTATTCACCAGGGTCCACGGTTCAGCGGGCCTCGATACGGGCGAGGACGCTGAGCGCCTCTACCGTGGCCCAACGGCTCGGGAGCGTGACGGGCTCAAGTAGCATCGGAAAGCCCAGGCCCCGCAACGAGTACCCGGCGAGCGCGGGGTCGAGGTCGGGATGCGCCCCGTCGAGCGCCCACGTCCCGTCCGCACGGCGCTTGGTACGCAGCCACCGGATCGCCGGAGCGATCCGTCGGTCGTCGCCGTACCCGAGCCGGGCGAGTATCCGGAGGCCGACGAGAATGTCGTAGTAGTAATGGTTCGGGTAGTGGATCCGGAACCAAGGGGGATACCGAGTTCGACCCTCCTCCATGAGATGATGTCGGAGGTAGAATTCCGCGCCGCGTTCGATGGACTTTTGGATGGACTCCCCCCGAGCCTCTTCGGGAATCTCCGCGAGCGCCGCGAGCCCTTCCCAGCCGTCGAGAGTACTGGTCCGCGAGGGAAAGCAGTGCCATCCGCCGTCGGTCTTCTGCGCTCGCAGGATCCACGCGATCGAGCGTTGCACGACCGGGTGCTCGAGGTACCCGAACCGGATCAAGGTTCGTACGGCATTGCCGGTCACGCAGATCTCGCCGGTCTTTCCCGATAGGTCGCCTCCCCGCGGGCTCCACCGGTCCAGGATCATCTCGGCCGTCCGCCGAATTCGAGGATCGGAGCGGGTCATCCCCAGGTCGGCAAGGACGATCGCGAGCCAATTGGTCGCTACGTACTTCGGCCGGTAGAGTTCGCGGCCCGAAGTTCCGGGCGTCACCCAATGCCCGTCCGGCCATTGGAAGTCGAGTATCGAGGCCGCCCAGCCGGTCCGTCCGATCGCTCGCTGAGCCTCTCGCACTCGGGGATCCTCCCGAGAGCGCCCGTCGACCTCCACCCAAAAGCGAACCCGGACACTGGGGTCGGAATCCGGCCCCGTGAGCCATCTTCGAATTCGAGGACTGACTCGCATCGCGAAGGGGAGGGTCGATTCAATCATATCGCTTTCCTCGGTGCGGCCGCGGCTCTGAGTGCAAACGGGCGCTCAACGCCGCCCGCGCTGGGTCGCGCGGCGAGTCACCGCCTCCGCCGGGCGTTGTCACCTACGAACGTTCACGCTCGGCAGCGCCGGACCGCCATCCCACCGATCGAGCTCGTGATCACTCGGTGGAGGCTGGTCCCGCCAGACCGCCGACCGACCGCGGCGCGCGACCTTTCCGGAAGGGTCAAGTGGAGGACGCGAATCCGTAGTCCGTCGTGGCGGCGGACCGAGCACGCCAGAGCCCGCGGCGGTGGGCCGGGTACTACCGGTGGACCGCCGCCCGCCCCCCGCGAGAGCTCCTGCTGCGCACCCTGGATCACATCGACTGGGAGGGCAAGTCAAGACGTCGGCGGCTCGCGATCGACATCGGGTCCGGGGCGGGGACGGATACGCTCGAACTTCTGCGGAGGGGTTGGACCGTCCTCGCGATCGACGCACAGAAGACGGCGGCCGAGATACTGGCGCGACGCGTTCCGGCCCGACAGCGCCCCTTCCTGACCTCGCTGGTCGCCCCGATGGAGGGCCTCGAGCTTCCGCCGGCGGACCTCGTCTACGCCAGCTACTCTCTCCCGTTCTGTTCCCCCGGGAGCTTCCCTTCGTTCTGGGCGTCCATCCGTCGCGCCGTCCGTCCCGGAGGTCACTTCGCCGGGCAGCTGTTCGGTGATCAAGACGAGTGGTCGGGTCAGCGGCCGATGAACTTCCACACCGCGCGACAGGTCCGGACGTTGGTCCGCGGCTACAAGGTCGAACTCCTCCGCGAGACCGTGGAGGACGGTCAATCGTTCGACGGTCCGAAGCACTGGCACTTCTACGACCTGATCCTCGAGAAGCCCCGCGACGATTGACCGGGGTCGCGCGCGCACCGCCGGCCCGACGGATTCCTTGACGTCACGCCGGCGGCTCCTCCTCCAAGGGGATCGAGTGGAGTTCGAGGGCGGTTCGACCGCGGGGCCTAGGTCTCTCCCGGCGTACCGATCACGCCTCCGCTCCCCCCGATCGGGTTGGAGTGAGGCGGGACGTAGTAGACGACGAGGGTCTCGGTCCACGTGATCGAGATGGGCCCCGAGCCGATGTTCTCAAGGACCACGTAGTACAGGTTAGGGGACCCGGGAACCTGTATCGAGAAGTTCCCGTCCGTGTCCGTGGTAGCGCTCCAAAAGTAGCTCGAGGGGAAGGACGTGGGGGCGGACGGAAGGTTGGCGAAATCCGTCTGGTTGACGATGAAAAGGTGGAACGAGCTGTCGGAGGATAGGTTTCCGGCGTACTGACCCTCGACGAACTCCCCGTCCGTGACTCGGACGACCTGGTATCCCGTGTATGAATGCGGGATGAGATCGACCGCCGTGTGGCAGGAAACGAGGACGACAACCCCATCGCTCTGGAGATTGTTCGGCGGAGCCGGATTGCAGTTCGGCTCCGGCTTCGGCGCGGGCAACAGGTAGATCGCACCGATTACCGCGACGATCACGACGGCGACCACCACGCCGATGAGGAGGGGGCGGAAGCGGTGAGATTCGCTCATCCCTGGGGACAAAGCAGGAGAGATGGGCACTACGCAAAACCCCTTGCCTTTCCTTGCAGCGGGCCGACGTTCGGCAGCTCCCGAACCCTAGGAATGCGACGGGGGGGAGGAGTGCCCGCGTCCGAGTCGTCGGCGGCACCGACCTCCGCGGACACCGTATATCTGGAGTGCACCCGTTCTGGAGTGAAAGGGTCCGGCGCTCGTCCATGGGCGTCGGGCGCGTGCGGTCGGGGAGCATTGTGGCGGATTCCGAGCGCCGGTACGGGGAAGGCCCCTCGGTTCGCGGAGCCCCCCGACTCGCGTCGAGCCGGGATCGGTCTGCTCGACCTCCTCACTCGGGAGGATTCGCGGCGTGATCACCGCGGGCGAGCGGCAGTCGCCCGCGCCGAGGTCGTCGCCGCGTCGCCCGTGGTCGGGATTTGTCCGATATGCCGTGCGGCGCGTTCTGATACTTCCTGCCCAGCTTCTCTTCGTTCTTCTCGTGCTCTATGTCGCGATCGAGGTCCCCTCGACCTTCGCACATAACGCGCCGGAGAGTGGGGCCGGATACCTTCTCGGCTTCGCTCAGTCTGTGGTCAACGACTTCACCGGGAACTGGGGACAGGCCGACATCCTCAGCTTCCACCTTCCCTGGACCGTCGTGTACGCCTACTACATTCCCACCTCGGTTCAACTGGCCCTCTTCGCGTTGCCGATCGCCGCCGCGATCGCCTACCCGGTGAGCCTGCTGGCGGGATGGAGCCGGAGGCCGGCGTACGACGCCCCCGCTCGGCTCCTCACGCTGCTCGGCGCCCTCCTACCGGTGTTCGTCGTGGGAACCCTCGTCCTCAACGCCGTGTTCTTCAGCTATCTCGGCTGGTTCCAAGACCTCCCATCGCAAGGCCTGATCCCGTCCTCCTCATGGTTCCTCGATCGGGGCGGCTACCCCTCGTGGATCCTGTACGATGCGGTGACCCGGCCCACCGGATTCCCGCTCATTGACGCCCTCCTCCATCACGCGTGGCAGGTCGCGGCGATCTCGCTGACCAAGACCTTGATCCAAGCCTCGGTGGTGGCGATCGCGTACGTCGCGATCTTCTTTCGGCACGCCCGGTCGATCGTTCGGAGCGAAAGCGGGCAGGGCCACATTGTGGGTGCCCGCTCGAGGGGAGTAGCCGAACGAACGCTGCTCTGGCGCCACGCCGCCCGAACGGCGGCCCCGTCCTTCCTGCTCGTGTTCGCGCTGACGATACCGGAATACCTCGTGGTACAGTTCGCGGTCGAAGCCGCCTTCGTCGACCAGGCGGGATTCGGGTATCTGACCTTCGCTGAGGTCACCCAGGGTTCGCTGGCGCCGCTGGAACCGCTCGTGTTCCTGCTCGCGCTGCTCGTGCTCAGCTGGACCCTGGTCGTGGACCTCCTCGCCCGAGCGATCGACCCGCGGGAGCTGAACGCGAGATGAGCCGTGAACCGACGCCCCCCGACCAAGGCGAACCCGGGGCCCCCTCCCGACCGGGGCTCCGCGAACGCTGGGGACGGCGTCCGCCCGGCGTCGGTTTTTGGGTCGGGAGCGCGCTGCTCGCGGTGTACTTAGCGGCCGCGTTGAGTGCGCTGTTCGTTTTCCGGACGTCGCCCAGCGCACTGCCGCGGAACCTTGCGTGGGTTCCTCCGTACGCTCCCCTCGGCCCGTCGCTCAACCATCCCTTCGGAGTGCTTCCCGGATTCGGGGTGGACCTGTTCCAGGCGCTCTGGCAGGCGACCCCGTGGGACCTTGCGCTCGTGGCCGGCATCCTCGCGATCGACGCGGGGATGGGGTGTCTGCTGGGGGCGGTCGCGGGTTTCAACGAAGGAGGTCTTCTCGACGGGATCATCACGTTCGTGGGCGACTCCTTCGCGGTGATCCCCGCGTTCTTGTTCGTCGTCATCGTGTTCGCCGGGCTCACGGCCGTCGCGGCGGGGAGCGTGGGCCTGCCCCTCTTCGTCGTGGTGTTCGGGCTCATCCTGTGGCCCACCACCGCGCGCACGGTGCGCGAACGAGCCCGAGCCGTAGCGCACCAACCGTTCGTAGAGGCCGCCCGCGCGTCGGGAGCGTCGCCCGGGCGGATCCTGCTCCGCCACATCCTGCCGAACTCCCTCGGTCCGGTGTTGGCCCAGTTGCCCATCGATATCGCGCCGATCTTCTTTGTCCTCGCGGCGTTCCCTTGGTACTACAATTGTCAGGCGCCGGGAGGGCCTCCGGCGTCGCCCCTCGGCGGCGGCAGCTACCTCGTACCGAGCCTCCCGCCGTTCTCCCCGCTTCCCTCGGCGTCGTTCCCGGAGTGGGGATACCTTCTGGGCTTCGGAACGTGCGAGGGGGTCAGCCAGCCGGGGAGCTTCGACTATTGGTGGATGTACGTTTTTCCGCTGCTCGCCATCGTAGTCTTCGGGATCGCCGTGGGACTCGTCTGCGACGGGCTCGAACGATGGCGGGTGGGCGACCGCTGATCGGGTAGGGCCCGGTTCCATTCGGCGTGTGGACCGCTCGGTCCTGCGATGGATCGCAGAATCTTCGGGCTAGACCACTGGTGTGTCTCCACTCTCGAGCGGGATCTCGACCTCCGGGGCCGTTTGAACACCGCGCAAAGGGTCGTCTCCGCGTTCTAGGTCACGGCAACCGAGAACCGATGGCTCAGGGGAGCCCCAACCATGCCCCAGACCGTGACCTTGACGGTGTAGTTACCCGGATTGGAATACACGTGCGACGGGTCCGCGAGATTGGAGTACGACCCGTCCCCGAAGCTCCAGTTGTAGGCGTAGGCTGGGACTCCTCCGCTCACGTTCGAAGTGAACTGGTCGGTGAGCGGCGAGAGCCCGGTCCCGGCACTCTGGGTCGCGGTCAGCTTCATGGGGATGTCTAGCGCGTGAACGATGTTACCGGAGGCGTAGAACAGCTCGCCCCCTGAGTAGGACGAGGGGGGAACCAGAGTGCCTCCCGGGGTGATCGTGTCAAGGATGGCTCCCGTCCGTGCGTCCAGGACGAAGAGCGTGGCGCCGATCGGTGCGACCACGACGTGGTCGAGGAGCATCGGGGCGGCATACCCTGCGGTGGGGCTCTGGTTCGTGCCGACCTCCCAGAGGTAGGCTCCGGTCGACGGATTGATGGCGTAGACCGCGGAGCTGTAGTTGACCCCGTTGATCGTCGCGCCGTGACCGATGGCGTAGAGGGTTCCGTACGCCTCGGTTGCCGAGAAGTGGTCGTTGATCTCGGTGCCGATCTTGTCCTCCCACACGGGCGTGAGATTCGACTGGTACCACTCGTAGAGGTATCCGTTCTTGTTCTCGCCCGCAACGACCGCGAGGCCGTTGGGCAGTTGGAACAGGGACGGAGTGACCCCGAAGTCGCCGTCCGGGATCGCCTGCGCCGCAGGGACTTGCCACGATCGGATCACCGCCAGGGTGGACGCATTGAGTTCGACCATCGATTCCGAGTACTGGGACGCCGCCGCGTAGGGGTTACCGGTCGACACGAAGATCGTGTTCGTCGCCGTGTTGATCGACGGACTTCCCCAAATGCTCGAACCGTTCGGGTCCGGAACGCTGGAGTTGAAGTAGGCGATCTCCGAATGGGTGACGAGCGAGATTCGCTCGAGGCCAGCGGGCACCTGCGGTTTCCCGCACTGGCTCGCGATCCCGACGTAGGCGGAGTGGTTGTAGATCAGAGGGCTTGCCCACAGATAGAATCCCTGGGCGATGGTGCCTCCGATCGGGAGTTGCCAGTAGACGCGTCCCGTCGTCGCGTTCAGTGCATAGAACACGGAGTCCCCGCCACTCACGTAGATCCGCCCGGAGGAGAACGTCGCGGTCGATGTCACTCCCGGACCCGCGGCGCCTCCGCAGGTCTGGGTGTCGTTATCGAGTCCGACATACGTTTTCCACAGGAGGGACCCATTGAGCACTCCGATCGCGTACTCATACCCGTCACCCGCGCCGAAATAGGCGACGCCGTTCGCCACGATCGGTTGCGACCAGATCGCGCCCCCCGCAGAGTAGTTCCAGAGCGAGCGGAGCTCATGGGCGTTGTACTGATTGACGGTTCCCTGCGATCCGACGTTGTCGGTCCGAACCAGGTTGTAGAGGTAGGTGGGGTAGTTCGTTCCGGCTGCGGGGGTCAGCGGGCTCGCCGTGCCCGATGCCGGTACTGGAGCGGAGCGGAGAGCGCCTTCCGAACTCTGGACGAGCAACAGCGGCGACAGGATGAGCAGAATTCCGACGGCCACCACCGCGAGGAGCTGCACGTCCGTCCTCCGGACCTCGGTCCCGATCGCCCAAACCCGGTTTACGCGCTTCTGTTCCTGCATGGCAAGCGGGCGGCGGCACGCCGGACGGGTTCATAAATGCTGTTATACTGCATGCGTGGGGATGCGGATGGATACTCCTAGGGGATTTGGCGACGATTCTGGGCTCGGAGCGCCGATGGAGGCCGACGATCCAGCGGCCGGGACCGGTCGAAGAGTCCGTCCGCCGAGTCGACCGGCCCGTCGGTCGCACCCGAACGCTTGAGGTTCCGTGCCGCTCGTTGAGCCGCGGAATCTCCTCGTCCGCCACGGCTATGCATCCCGGGGTCTGATCCCACGAGTCGGGATGCGGGACAACATCGGTAGTGCACCATCTCCCCCGGTCGAAACTCGACCTCGACTCGTTCGAGAGCGCACCTGGCTCATTGTCGGGGTGGTGCTGGGGCTCTGTCTTTCCACCGTCGGCGTTACTCACTTCTCCCCCAGCCGTCCGACGGCTCCTGCCGGTTCCGCTGCCGAGTCGAGCAGTTCGATCCCTCTCGGCGTCGGGACCAACTACCCGACTTACCTGTTCGACGACGACCGGACGGACAACGTCGGCGCCGAAGGACCCATCAACGCCTCCGACGCCCACAACCTCCAACTGTTGTGGAGCCACGCCACCGGCGGGGCGGTTTGGGCCCAGCCGATCGTGGTCGATGGGATCGTGTACGTTGGCTCGAGCGACGGGTACGAGTACGCCCGCTACGCTACGAACGGCACCCTCCTCTGGAAGACCTTCCTCGGGATCGACGCGACGGGCCCGAACTGCAGTCGTCATCCGGGCGTGACTTCCACCGCCACGTTCGACAGCGGCCGTCTCTACGTGAGCGCGGGGAACGCGACCTTCTACGCGGTGAACGCAACGACCGGCCGCGTCGTGTGGGACCTCCCGATCGGAGGACCCGACGCCAACGCCGGAGGAGTGTACCTCTGGGCGAGCCCTCTCATTTACAACCAGTCAGCGTACGTGGGCATCTCGAGCCAGTGCGACGAGCCGCTCGTCCCGGCCGGACTCGAGCGGGTGTCCCTCCAGACACATTCCGAGATCGCGTACTTCAATTCCAGTGTACCGGACCCGAATGGGTCGAGCATCTGGGGGAGCCCATCCCTCAATGAAGCGACGAACACGATCTACGTGACGACCGGCGAGCCGTACGGGCAGATCCCCTCGTCGAAATATTCGGAGTCGATCGTCGCACTCAACGCGAGCACGCTCTCAGTGGTCGCGTCGTGGCAGGTCCCCGCCGCGGAGGCGATCTACGACGGGGACTTCGGAGTGACTCCGACCCTCTTTGACGTCGCCCACGGGGTCGGCGTGGTCGCGGCGGAGAACAAGAACGGGTACCTCTACGAGTGGTACCAATCCAATCTTTCTCTCGTGTGGCAGGATGACCTGACCCCCACGACGACCCTGGACTACGCGGACCACTTCTCGACGTCCTATGCGAACGGCACCCTCTATGCCGTGGGCGAGAATCTCACGATCGGCCGGCACACGTACAAGTCTTCGATCACCGCCATCGACCCCGCCGACGGGGCGTATCTTTGGCAGGTCGGAACGAACTCCACTTCGGCCGGGGACTATGCGCCACCGCTCTACGACAACGGCGTCCTGGTCGTGCCGATCGGGACGACGCTCTATCTCCTGAAGGCGGCCACCGGGAAGATACTGTACGAACACGCCCTTTCGGGCGAGAGTACCCCACCCGCCTCTGTTTCCCGCGGAGAGGTCTTCGTCGGATCGGGAGACAACGTGACCGCGTTCGACCTTGCGCTCCACCTCCAGGCGACCCGGAGCACCCAAAGCGGCCCGGCCCCGCTGACGGTAAACTTTACCGCTCGGGCCACCGGAGGCGTTCCCGCCTACGTCTACAACTGGAGCTTCGGGGACGGGACGCACTCTTCCTCGCAGGATCCGACGAAAGTCTTCACGATGCCCGGGAAGTACTCAGTGCGCCTGACGGTCACGGACGTCACGGGTGTCGCCGTGGCCGCCTCCTTCACCATCACCGTGACCGCTCCAGACCGCGGGCCGCCGGGGAGACCGCGGCAATCTCCGAAGCGGAGAGCCCTCGGCTGATCTCCCTGAGAGCCTCTCCCGCAACGACCGGTGCTCCGTGCCGGAAATCGAGCTCCGGGGTGGCCCGCGAGGCGATCGGCGCCCGACTGGGCGGCCAGCGACGATTCTATTAGGTCGTGGGCTTGGGCGCACGGCTTTCTGTGCAGAACACTACTTCAGACCCGATCCTCGTCACGAACGAGCTCACCCGCCGGTTCGGCGATTTCACCGCCGTCGACCGACTCTCCCTCACCGTCGGGAACGGTGAGATCTTCGGGCTCATCGGCCCGAACGGGGCCGGGAAGACGACGACCATCAAGATGCTCACCACCCTGCTTCCGCTGACCAGCGGTCGCGCGACGGTCGCCGGACTCGACGTCCGCCGGTACCCGGCCCAGGTCCGTCGGAATATCGGCTACGTTCCCCAGCTCATCTCGGCGGACGCGCAGATCACCGGGTACGAGAACCTGTGGGTGTTCGCCCGACTGTACGCGATCCCTCGGGAGGAACGCGAGGGGCGGATCCGGGAGGCGCTCGAGTTCATGGGGCTGAGCGCGGTCTCGGACCTGCTCGTCAAGAACTATTCCGGCGGGATGATCCGGCGTCTCGAGATCGCCCAGGCGCTCATGCACCGACCGCGGATCCTGTTCCTCGACGAGCCCACGGTCGGATTGGACCCGCTGGCCCGCGACGCGGTCTGGGAGCAGATCGAGCGTCTCCGCGGCCACTACGGCACGTCGATCGTGATGACCACGCATTACATGGAGGAGGCCGACCGCCTGTGCGGACGAGTCGGGGTGCTCCACCGGGGGCATCTCGTCGGCCTCGGGACCCCCGCCGAACTGAAGGCCGGCATCGGCCGGCCGGACGCGACGCTGCAGGATGTGTTCGCCCGCTTCGCGGGGGAAGACGTGGAACTCGGGGGCGGCTATCGGGAAGCCGGGAGGACGCGACGTGTCGCAGTACGGCTCGAGTGAGGTCGCGCGCCCGACCGCGGGGCCGGGCGCCCTCGAGCGGCTTGCGGAGGGATTGGGGCAGGTCGGTGCCATCGTCGGGCTCGAGGCGCGCAAGCTCGCCCATGACCCCACCGAGTTGTTCTTCCGGGCGGTCCAGCCCGCGCTCTGGCTGGTGATCTTCGGCGGAGTGTTCTCGACGATCCACGTCATTCCGACCGGGCCGTACACGTACCTGCAGTTCCTGACCCCGGGGATCCTGGCGCAGAGCGTCCTGTTCATCGCGATCTTCTACGGGATCGCCTCGATCCGCGAGCGGGAACTCGGGATCATCACGAAGTTCCTGGTCAGTCCGACGCCCCGAACGATCCTGGTGGGGGCACGGGGGCTTTCGGCGAGCATCCGGGGACTCTCCCAAGCGTTGATCGTCGTACTGCTCGCCACCGGACTCGGGGTCGTCCTGAACTTGAGCCCGCTCGCGCTGATCGGCGTGGTCATCGTGATCATTCTCGGCTCGGCCCTCTTTTCGACGTTGTCGATGATCATCGCGAGCCTCGTGAAGACGCAGGAGCGGTTCCTCGGAATCGGCCAGCTGCTGACGATGCCGCTGTTCTTCGCGAGCAACGCGATCTATCCGATCACGCTGATGCCCGGGTGGTTGCGCCCGATCGCCCTCGCGAACCCCCTCACGTACCTCGTCGACGCGCTACGGATCCTGATGCTGCCCGGGGAGGTGGGCCTCTTCCCGTTGTGGGTGGACGTGAGCGTTCTCTTCGGGGTCACAGCCGCCTTCATCTTCATTGAGGCCCGTCTGTACCCCCGCATGGCGCAGTAGCGCCCGTGAGCTCTACGTCGGGGCGGTCGCCTCGCTCCACTGGGCTCGTCCAATACCGTAGATGCTGACCACGACGAGGCCGACCCCGAGGAGCTGCGCGACCGAGAGCCGCTCCCCGAGGAGGATCGCCGACGCCGCCAGGGCCACGACGGGCACCAGGAAGAGGTAGGCACTCAGGGTCGCCGCACGGATTCGCCCGAGGAGGCTGAACCAGATCGCGTAGGCCACGGCCGTCCCGAGCACGCCGAGCCAGAGAACGGTCGCGAGCAGGTCCCAGCTGGGGTGCGGAAGCGGCACCGGGGTGAGCACGACCGTCGCGGCCAGCAGGGCGAGCGAGCCCCCGATCAGCTGGTAGGCGTTCGCCTCCAGCATCTGCTCCCGCCGGAACCGTTTCTGAAAGAGCACGGTGCCGAGCGCCCACGAGACCGCGGCGCCGAGGAGCAGGAGGATCGAGGGGATGGAACCACCGGCCCCGCCCGCCTGTCCGACCTGGGAGACCAGCGCGACCCCGACAAAGCCCACCGCGACCGAGACCCAATGTCGCGGTCCGAGGCGATGGCCGAGGACCGGATTCGAGAGGAGCGCGACCCAGAGCGGGAAGGTGTAGATCACGACCGCGGCGATCCCCGGGAGGACGTTGCGCGCGGCCCAGAACCAGAGACCGAAGAAGACCGCCGTGTTGGGGAGACCGAGGAGCAGCGCGTCCCGTCGGGCCGGACGGTCCATCGTTCCCCATCCCCGAAAGGCGGTGACGATCGCCAGCGTCGCCAGGGCGCCGGTACCCGACCGGAGCGTCGCCAGCCATAGCGGTCCGGAGTACTCGAGTCCGAGGTCTACGAAGAGGTAGTTGAGCCCCCAGAAGGAGACCTGAAGCAGAAAGAGCAGTCGCATCTGGAGCGACCAGGAGGACGTCGCCACAGCGCCGGGGCCCTAGGGCGTCGGAGGGATAGGCGTTGCGAGACAGTACTCCGACGACGGGGAGCGCCGTCATTCGAGAAGTTCTTAAGATGGGGACCTCTCTCGCGCCCCGGATGTCGCTCCACGGCCGAGACGTGATCTCGATCCGTGACCTGACCCGGCCCGAGATCGAGACGTTACTGCTCTCGGCGCGCCGGATGATCCCCTACGCGGAGGGGAAGAAGGTGACCCATCCGCTCGCCGACAAGATCGTCGCGATGGCGTTCTTCGAGCCGTCCACGCGAACGCGCCTCTCCTTCGAGTCGGCGACCCTACGCCTCGGCGGTCAGTGCATCACGGTCGCCGACCCGGCCGTCAGTTCGATCCGCAAGGGGGAGAGCCTCTCCGACACGATCCGAATGATGAGCGGGTACGCCGATGCGATCGTACTTCGCCATCCGAACGAGGGGTCGGCCCGGCTCGCGGCCCGCGCCTCCGACCGACCGATCATCAACGCAGGGGATGGCGCCGGTCAGCACCCGACCCAGACGCTCCTTGACCTCGCGACGATGCAGGAGGCGTTCGGGACCCTCTCCGGCCTTCGCGTGGTCCTCCTCGGGGACCTGAAGTACGGACGAACGGTCCATTCGCTCGCGTATGCCCTCGCGCTCTTCGGAGCGGAGCTCGTCCTCTCGTCCCCGCCCTCCCTTCGACTCCCCGAGGAGGTCCGGGACCAGCTCGACCACATGGGCGTCAAGGTCGAGGAGGAAAGCCAGCTGTCGCGGGCCGTCCGGGATGCGGACGTGCTCTACGTCACGCGGATCCAGAAGGAGCGGTTCCCGGACGAGGGAGAGTATCTCAAGGTCGCCGGGTCCTACCGGATCGACAACAGCGTGCTCGCCGGGGCGAAGTCCCGCATGATCGTGTTGCACCCACTGCCCCGGGCCGGCGAGATCGCGTCCGAGGTCGACGCGACCCCGCACGCCGCGTACTTCCGACAGGCGTTCCTGGCCGTCCCCGTCCGAATGGCGCTCCTCGAAGCACTCCTGGCGAGCCCGAAGTCGAAGAAGGGAGGATAGGGCGCCGTGCGGGAGCTCAAGATCACCCCGATCAAGAACGGGACGGTCATCGACCACATCGCGAACGGCCTTGCCCTCGAGGTCCTGCGCATCGTCGGGATCCAGTCCCTCGACAAGGACTCGACCGTGAGCGTGGCGCTGCACGTCCGCTCGGGCAAACTCGGGTGGAAGGACATCGTCAAGGTGGAGAACATGGAGCTGTCGGCCCGGAAGGTGAACGCGATCGCGCTCATCGCCCCCACGGCGACGATCTCGATCATCCGCGAGTTCAAGGTCCGCGAAAAGCGACCGGTCGACCTGCCCGAGCGGATCGTCGGGGTGCTCCGGTGCCCGAACCTGAACTGCATCTCCAACCAGGCCGAACCCGTCGAGAGCGAATTCGAGGTCGCCCAGCGTCGCCCCGTGGTCCTCGTCTGCGTGTTCTGCGAGCGGAGCGTGGACGACTTCCTCCATCATCTCGGGTGATCCGGGGACGGTCTTCGTGGACCTCGGCGAGCTCGGAGGCTTCCTCATCGTCTTCGCGGTCGTCGGCGGGTTCGAGCTGTTCGACCGGACGAGCTTCGCGGTGATGGCCCTCGCGTCCCGCCAGCCGACCGTGCCGACGTGGGCGGGAGCGGCGGTCGCGTTCGTGGCCTCGAGCGTCATCGCCGTATCGGTGGGGGCGGGCCTCGTCGCGCTGCTCGGACCCGAACGGGTCGGACTCGTCCGGGCGATCGCCGGTTCGTTCCTCATCGCCTATGCGCTCTGGTTGCTCTACCGGGGACCGGACCTGACCGCGGCCGAAGCGACCTCGGCGCGGACCGCGTTCGCGGCCGCGTTCGTCACGGTCTTCCTGCTCGAGCTCGGCGACACCACGATGATCGTCGAGATCCTGTTCGTGACGGATTGGGGATGGCTGCTCGTGTTCGTCGCCGGTGCGCTCGCGCTCGCGGCGGTCGCCGCCTGGGCGTCGTGGCTCGGAAACCGGCTCGGTCAGCGCGTGGAGCCGATGCTCCTCCACCGGATCGTCGTGGTCGTGCTACTGGTGGTCGGAGCCGTGACGATCGCCTACGGGCTCGCGCCGGGTGCGTTCTCGGTGCTTGCCGTTGCGTCGCCGGTCGGATGGGGTCACGGGTAGCGGGGCCCCTCCGTGGTCGCTGTCCGCCGCCAACCTGGATAGGTCGGCGATCCCTGCCTTCCAGTCCTCGGGGAGCGCGTCGTGCACGCCCGGTTCGCCGAGACGCTGGACGAGGGACTCGGCGATCTCGGGCCGCCCCGAGGAGTACTCGAGCAGCGCCAGCCGCACCAGGGCTTCCGCCCGAAGGCGGGGGATCCCGTCGCCGGGGGACTCCTCGGCCACCGCCTCCCAGCGGTCGCGGGCCGCGGTCGTCTCGTCGTTGAGGGCCAGCCTCCGACCTTCGAGTACCCACAGCCGCAGGAGGCACGGGGACGGAGGAATCAGGTGAAGCGTCTCGACGAGGGACCGGGCCCGGTCGATGGTCGAGTCGAGGCCGGTCGACACGTTCCGGTCGAGGAGCGCCGCCCCGATCGCCAGCTGATGGTAGAGCTCGACCGAGAGGAGCTTCTGCCGCTGCAGGTTCGGTAGGGCACGCTGGCGCAGCACCAGCGCCTTTTGCATCTCCCCCCGCGCCTCCAGGAGGCGCGCCTCGAGGTCGCCGGCGACGTGGTCGAGTTCCCATCGCCGGGAGCGCCCGAAGAGCGTCCGGGCGGCCTGGAGGAACCGGCCGGCGACCTCCTGTTCCTCCGGGGTTCCCTCGACCCGGGCGAGGGCCACGGCGAGGAGACCCATCGCCTGGAGGTGCCCCTGGGGGAGACCCTGCGCCAGCGCGGCCGCCCGACGGGACTCGTCGCGGGCCTTCTCGGGCTCGTTCCGCTCCCAGTCGAACTCGGCGAGGAGGGACTGGAGCAGGATCTCGATCTCTATCCATCCGGCATCATGGCACCGGTCGGCGAGCTCCTCGAGCGTCCGCGCGAGCGAACTGCGCGGTCCGACGACCCGCATCGTCAGGACCAGAGGTTCGACCCACTCGGCCACGATCTCGGCGGGTAGCTGGGCCCGAAGCGCGGTGACAAACCCTTCCCGCAGCTCCGTCTCCGCCTCGGACAGGCGGCCGGCCGCGAATAGGGCCCTCGTGTGCAGGAGGCGCAGTTCGGGTTCCGTGGCCGCCCGTTCGGCCGGAGGGAGCGACGGGAGGCAGGTTACCGCCTCGGCGAACAGCTCTTCCGCGGAATCGAAGGACAGGAGGTGCAGGCTCAGTTCGCCGGCTTCGAGAAGATGCTTCAGCGCCATCGGGCCCGGGAACCACGCGAGGTAGTGCCGGGCGACCTCGACCCGTCGGGCGAGCGTGGGTTCCGGAGAGAGGGCCGCGAGGGCGTTCGCGATCTCCAGGTGCATCTCCTTGAGCTGTTTCTCGGGGATCAGGTCCCCGGTTTGTTTGATCCACGCGACGTGCGGGATCAGCACCTTGCCGTCCTGCACCTTGACGAACCCCACGCCGGTCGCGGGCAGGAGCGCCTCGGCCAGCTGAGGATAGTTCAACCGGGCGACGCGCGAGAGCACGACCTCCCCGACGTTGCCGCCGAGCAGGGCGACGTAGCCGATGACGCGCTGCGTGACCGATGGCAGGTCGTCGAAGATCCCCTTGAGCCGGTGGGCATCCCGCGCATCGGCGACGGCGTCCGGGATGCGGACCCAGTCCACATCCCCGCGCCCGAGGAACGAATCCTCCCAGGCCATGTAGCCGGGGACCGAGGTGTCGAGGGCGCAGAGGATCAGGAGGGGGCGGAGGCGGGCCTTCTTCGTGAGCGATACGATGAATTCCCGGCTCTCGGGGTCGAAAAGGGCGCCGTCCTCGATCAGGATCGCGACGGGGCGAGGCTCCGGCGCCCGGAAGTCCGCCAGCAGTTGCTGCCAGTAGGCGTCGGGGTCTCCTTCGTTCGCGGACCGTCCTCGGACCGGTTGGCCGAGAAAGCTGGTGCGCGAGCGCTCCCCCCGGTTGCGCCGGGTCCGGGGGAGGCGGTCGGGAAGATAGGCGATCGGGGCCATGGGCACCCCGGCACCGACATCCCCTGTGGAGTCTCCCTCGGGCTCGGGCACGCCTCCATCGGCGCCGGAGGGTCCCTCGGCGTTGAGTCCATCCAGTGCCCCGTAGGGCACGGAACGGGACCGGTAGCTGCCCTTCAGCTCGACGATACGCGCCCGACGGTCCTTGAGGACCGCGCGCATCTCCGTGAGGACGGCCGATTTGCCGCTCAGGGGGGGCCCCGAGACGACGATCGTACGGCCCGAATTCTCCGCGAGGCCTTGCAGCGCACGGAGGAGCGGCGACGGTAAGGAAGACACCCGGAGTCCTCGGGAGTCGTTCGACTTCCGGGGATTTAATGGTCCCCCTAGCGCCAGCCGCCGCGCCGAGAGCGTTTAAGAGGGGTCCGGCTGTCGCGCCCGACGTGGCGCGCTCGATCGCATCTCGTCGCCGCGCGTTCCTGAAGAAGTCCGTCGTCCCCGTGGACGTGACCCGGGACGCCGGACTCGGGGATCTTCTACGCCAGTTCCAGTCGACCTCGATCCAGGCCCGGAACCTCGGCCGCTGCCTCGAGGTCTGGGAGAACGCGCTCAACGACCGAAAGCGCCCCACGATCCTGCTCGGCCTTTCGGGGCCGCTGATCGCCGCCGGCCTCCGAAAGGTCCTCCGTGACCTGGTGGATTGGGGGGTCGTCGATGCGGTCGTCTCGACCGGGGCGGTCCTCTACCAGGACCTGTACCAGTCGATCGGAGGTCGCCACTGGATTGGGACCCCGACCGCAGACGACGTCGTGCTGCGGGGCCTCTACCTGGATCGGATCTACGACACGTACGTCGACGAGCTCAAGTTCGAGGACACCGACCGGATCATCGGCAAGATCACCGAGAAGTTCCCTCGCCGACCCGCCTCCTCCCGCGAGTTCCTTGAGTTCCTCGGGTCGAAGTTCCCGGACCAGGACTCGATCCTCTCGACCGCCGCGCGCCGGGGGATCCCGGTCTTCTCTCCCGCCCTGATCGACAGCTCCATCGGCATCGGGCTGACGCTCTACTACCAGGCGAACCGGACCCGCGCCGACCGGTTCATCCTGGACGCCGTGCGCGACAACTACGAGCTCGTCCAGATCCTCTCTCATTCGCCCCGCACCGCCGTGATCTACATCGGTGGAGGGACCCCCAAGAACTGGATCAATGACGGGATCGTCATGGCAAACTACGCGTTCGGGCGGGAGGGCGAGGGCCACTACTATGCCCTGCAGATCACGACCGACGTACCGCATTGGGGGGGCCTCTCGGGAAGCACGCTGGACGAGGCCCAGTCGTGGGGAAAGATCTCGCCCACCGCCACCCGCGCGATGGCCCACATAGACGCGTCGATCGGCCTCCCGCTCCTCGCCGGGGCGCTCTGGGACCGCCGGAAGGTCTGGCAGCCCCGTTCGCGGCTCCGGTACGACTGGACCGGGGACGAGGTCAAGATCCGCCATGCGGCGCGCTAGGGGCGCCCCAGCCTGCATGTTCAGCCTGCGAGGAGTACCTCCCCCTTTCTTTGGTAGGGACCTGTGGGCGAAGCAGTGCACTGACGTTCGGGAATCGCCCGTACATGGTCCTTTTGTCACCCAGCGAAGTTCCTGCCGCACCGGCAGCCGCAACTCTTAGTTGACACGACCCAACGTCCTCCCCCCCGGGCGGCCGGCCCTTCCAGTAACTCCATTGAAACGATATGCTTACAAGCAGGGAAAGTCGTTCTCAAGATGGAGATACGAGCGGGATCCGGGGCCCGGATAGGTGAAGTTAGAGGGCTAGTACGGGGTTGCAAATCCATGGGAGCCAATATCATCTATTGTGGATGAAGTGAAGGTCGTCGGCCCCACGCCTATGGCCTCGTAATCTGCATTTTTTCCCCGAGAAACTGCACAAGCAGCGGCCCGAAATCGGGTTCACAGAAAACTCCTTTTCGTATGTATTTGCACGTACCGATGCGGGCAGTATATCTGACCCGTTTTTCTGACGTGAAATCGAGGTGATTAAATAGCCTCGATTGCGCGGGTGCCCTCGGAGGTACGTCTACCATGTGGATGCCTGTTCTACCCGTAGTTCCGCAAGAGCAACTGTAACCGTGTAGGTTACGACGGGGGACCTCGAGTCCCCCGTAGCTCACTAAACTCGCCGATCGCCCGGGGGGTAGGAGCTCACTCTAGACCGAGGGGGGCCCTCCCGCTGCATGTAACTTGGACCCGATCTCGGACTTGAGGGCCTCGCTCAACCAACTCAAATTGAGCTTGTCGCACATTTCCAGCGAGATATCGTAGTGTCGGGTGGCCTTCTCCAAGTCTCCGGCGAAGATCCAGGCCTCTGCCAGGTAACTCTGAGCGAAGACAAGGGCCTCTGAGGGCGGCATTCGGCTCAGGACCCCGACGCTCCGGTCCCCGTGTTCGATCGAGTCGCGAACCAGACTCGGGCTGCCTCCCGAGGCCGCCTGCCTCAGCTCCGCCGTGCACAGGAGAGCAAGTGCGTGCCCGAGTACTAGGTCGTTGCCCAGTCGCTCCGCCAGTGAACACGCCTCCTTGGCATAGGTCATCGCCTCCGACCAGCGGGCCGCCTGGATCGAGGTCGCTGCCAGGCCGTCCAGCGAATACGTCAGCTGATTCAGATACCCGAGCGACTCGGCTTCGGAGCGGACCAGTTTCATCTCGCTTTCCGCGAGGTCCACCTGCCCCATTCGGAAGTACGCTCGGGCCCGGACCAGTCGGAGGTTGAAGGTGATGTCGACCCGGCCCGCCTGGCGGGCCTCGGGGAGTGCATCCGCGATGACCCGCAGGGCGACCTCGGGCCCGCTCTCCAATTCCTCCAGCCGCGACCATGCGGCAATGCTCTCCAACGCGAGATCGGTGATCTTGTAGCGACGCGCCAGCTCGAACGCCTCTTGGAACTTCGACCGGCATTGGCTGCTCTGCCCCTGGGCCTCCATGAGCCGCGCTTGGCTGAGCAGGAAGTATGCCTGCAACCGCCGGGTGACGGGGCCGATCCGCTCCGCTTCATGGAACTCCTTCACCGCCTCATCCACCTGCCGGAGGCGGGCGAGCAGGTCCACGATCGAAAGGAGGGCCTCGCAGGTGACCTTCGGTTCATCGTTCGAGACGGAGATTGCCCTGCGAAGGGTGTTGATCGCCTCTGAATAGTCCGAATGGTGCCGCAACAGGGTCGCCTCAGCGAGGAGGACGCGTACCTTTCCGGGTCCTTGCGGAAGAGCCGTGGATAGGTGCCGGAAAGCGCCGCGCAGGGCCTCAGAGTATCCGAGCCCGAGTAACGTCCTCTCCTGCTGGACGAGTAACTGGGAAGCGACCTTCCAGGACTCGCCATCCACCAGGTGCAGGAACCGTTCGCGGACAGCCTCGGGACGGTGGCTTCCCGAATAGTACTCCGCGAGCTGGAGGTGGGCCTCCCGCTCGTCCTCGGGGACGACCCGGGAAAAGATGGCGGTCCTCACCACCTGCGGAATCTCCATCCGTCCCTGAAGTGTCTTCTGTAAAATCCCCATCCGGATGATCTCGTTCAACCGGGGGGTAGGGAGGGACGCTGACTCGCCGATGAACGCGATCGGCAACGGCTCGTTCGAGAGGGCGATCGGCAAGAGGGCACGAACTTCCTCGATCGGCAGTTGCCCAACGACCCGGCCCGGCAGGGTGGCGGCGTCGGCCTCAACCTCGGGGTTGGAGACCGCGAGCTGGAGCAGTAAGGGAGACCCAAGTGTGGACTGGAAGACGGACTCGAACCGCTCGGCCAGCCCCCCGCGGCGGTCCGTGAGGTCGTGGGCGGCGGCGCGGTCGAGCCCCCCGACATTGATCCTCGAAACGGCGAAACCGACGTCCTCTGGGGGGAAGATCTCCTGGCCGACGAGGTAGACCTGGTCTCGGCGTTCCCGTACCAGGTCTGCGACGAACTCCCAAAGGAACTTTCGGAGGTCCGGGCCCGCCATATGGAGGTCGTCGATGACCACCGCGAGTTCCCGGTCGCTGAGGGCCCGGGAGGCCAGATCGGCGACCTCGCGGGCCACCGGGGAGCGGGGAAGCTGAGAATAGTAGGCCAGTTGGGGGGCCCCGAGGAACGACAAGGCGTGAGAGAGCGCGCTTACGAATTGGCGGGGAGAGCTGGCCGGCCGCACCGAGAACCAGAACGGGATGCGACCGCGCTTCACCCGTCGAATGTGGCGGCTCACCAGGGCCGTTTTTCCCATCCCGGGGGGGCCGTCCACCAGCATCACAGAGCGAGGGTCGCGGGAGAAATCGCCCAGCCGGCCGAGTTCCTCTTTGCGCCCGATAAATGGGTTCGGGGGAGGGGGGAGAGCTCCCGCGAGCAAGGGCACGTGCTTGGTTTCCCGGGCCAGCCGGCTCCGGCCGCCCTCGGTGAGCCGGTAGACGATCTGCTTACGGACGCCGTCCCGGACGGGGCCTCTCTTGGAGGTCAGGAACCCGTCCCGGACGAGCTCCTCCAGCGGCCGGGACATCGAACACGGGTGGTACCCTAGGGCCTTCGCCAGCTCTCTCTGGCTGATCCCGTACGGAGACTCCTCGGGGGGGGCGTGGGTGTCGACGTAATCGAGAACCTCTATCGGCAGGTAGCTCTGGCCCGCCATCGTCCAATGGTCTTAGGGGCCATCCACTACTTAGAATTAGTTTGTACAAAATACTGCACGGTCTTGCGGTCCCGAAGGCTGCGGCCGCCACCGTTCGGCCGCTAGAAGAACTGCTTGCGGAGGTGACGACGACGCGCCTCTTTTGGAAGTCATGAACCGGCTTCGAACCAGCCTCCAGGGCCCGCGACATCCAACAAGGGGGTACCCTGGATCGTTCGCAAGCGCTCGCCAACCGATCC
>Ga0209274_10000493_pt1 | contig 23720 bp, 20 predicted proteins | sample HubBroMetageREF1_FD_188343 | JGI IMG/M metagenome (GOLD analysis project Ga0209274, IMG submission 188343) | Reference soil microbial communities from the Hubbard Brook experimental Forest, New Hampshire, USA - Hubbard Brook CCASE Soil... | ecosystem: Environmental > Terrestrial > Soil >...
TAGGAATAACCACACTGATCGCATTGTCCATAACCATCGTCCCTACCAGGTTGCGGAAAAACCGCTGACTTGTGAAACATTCGCCACTCGCCTTGTGCCAAAAACAGATGTATATTTTCCAAATTGCAACGATTGTAAGCCGCCGCCGCGCAGGGGAAAAATATACGCCATCTTATGACTTCCGCGATGCCGCACCTTCCGCATCGGGGCGATTGTCTTCGGCCAACCAAAAACTCCCCTCGGTCTGTTCTGCGCCACATGCCGCGTCGCTTTCGCGTTCCGGCACCCCGCCACAAAATCTTTCGTGTCGTATGCCTCGTCGGGCCGCACCGCGCAGCTAAACTCGGCTTCTTTGCCATTGCCCTTGCGCGCCAGGAGCGCGTCCGGATCGGTCGTGGACGCATGCGTTTGGTTCGATCTCCGCTCCGCGTGGAAGCTGACAGTGGGGTTGCCGGGATCGTCCGCCGGTGTCTCCTTTCCTCCCTTGGGCTGAAAGCCTCTCAGGCTTGCCCAGACCTCCAATAGCGTGCCGTCGAACGCAAAGCGCTCATCGCTGGCCAGACCTTCCCCATCGAATCGCCGCGCATGTCGATTACACGCCTGGACCATTCTGCTAGCCGCATATTTTCACACCCCTCCGAGCAGCTAAATCGCAGCCGATTGTCGTTGAGCAATAGGTCCCTAACAATCCAGCTCAATATAACCGGCCGCTTCTTTATTTCGACCAAAGCATACGGGACATAGGCATGGCCATAAGGCACGTAGATGCGAAGCGAGACTCCAAGAGGCTTTGCAACCTCTCTTACTCTGAGTGGCAGGCCAAATAACTGTTCCAACTCACATGGCGTCCGGCTTTGTGTCAATTTTACGAGTGAGTCTTTGGCCAGCTCGACATCATGCGATGCGACTGCAACCATCGAAACCCGGCCGGCAAGAATGTCAATGAGGTCGAGATAATGCCTCCTCCAGTCGATATCCGGTTGATCTGGATCGGCCCACTGTCCCTTGACGACCCGAACCGCCACTCCAAGGGCGACGGCGGTCTCGGCATCGGTAGCGCTTCGACGCCAGCGGGAAGGGAGGGTGCACCCGAGATTCCTATAAATACTTGCTGCTTTGTCCAGTAAGGCAAATGATCGGGATGCCGTGTCGGGTGCTAGAGAGTCAAAATGAACGCGTGCGTTATGTTGAGATGCGACTTCCAACAAACCCTTGAGCAGGCCGAAATCGTATTTGAGCGAGGGCACTTTTATAGAAAGGTAACAATCAAGCTTGGCTGCCGCGATTGCCTGCAATGCCTTCGTATAGCTGGACGCGATAGCTTTCGGTGTGTCATTCGGTCCGTCCCATGGGCATATGGTGCTACCCCAACCCTTCACGTCGAGTTGACGGCAAATGCGAATCGCGTCTTCGATTTCCGGGCCAGCTACGTATCTTGGGGCGATATGTTGAAAGACCCTGGATGCGAGTTTACCGATCGAAGTCCGAATCTGGCGGTAGCCCGCCGCCTTCGCACTCTTCCTAAATATCGATTTGGAGGCGTCAAAAGCAAATCTTCCCACCCCGCTATACGAAAAAGGGTAGCCTACGAATGTTACGTAGCGGTGGACTTGTCGTGTCCATCTGTGAATCCACTGCTCATCGCGTCCGAGAAACTCGAATCCTTCCAAGCCTTCCTGACAGGCATGGCGGATCGCTTCATGCGTCAAAAGCACTCCCGGCGAATACGCTGCCCACTCCTCGTCATAACCCACTTTGAGCATCCAAAAACGATTTGCATATAAGACCGCAATCTGACCGGCTATCAGCTTGTCATCGACCCGCAACAAACAAAATCGTAGGTAGCCCCGACTATTGGCTTCACGAGCGTAAGTGTCGAAAAAGCATCTTAACGGCTGGTCGAAGGCGAGGGCCGTTCGCTGCTGCCCCTTCCATCCCGCCGCTTCTACACGTATGAAGTCGTCTAAGGTATCCTTTACACAACTACGATCGGGGTTGCATATTTCAAAAGTAACCTTGCCCTTCTGGTCCATTGACTGTTTTTTGCGCCGGAGATGATTGCGATCGTTAGAGCTCATATTTGCAAGAAAGTCACTCCACGTTCCCGCAAAACTTATAAATGGGGAGCTTGCGCCGGTTCTCACGAAGTATTTGCCCTTATGCTGTCGGCGAAGATGGGTTATTTCCGGCGAGTCGTGGCGAAGGTTCTTGACAAAGAGCGGCTTTCGCATGTCGAGAATAGCCGCCGTCAAGTCTTGTAATGAGGCCTCGCTGTCGTAAAGGAAGGCGACCGGCTCACCCAAAACCCTTGCACCCAAAATCTCCAGCTGTTCGGGGCCGTCATTTCCCGTCAGAACCAATGGCGCCACACCGTTGATTCTTCCATTGGAATGGGTCACCACAATGCGGAGTTCATCCGAGTGGAGTAGCGCTTCTGCACAGGATGCAAACCATTCGTATTGGAGCAGGGGTGAGTTAAATTGCGTTGCCAGTTCGTGCCACTGCTTTGATATGCTTTTCAGTTCCTCTAAGGTGGTTATGATCTTGACCATTTCCTGTTCCGCTTGTTGCGATTACGTTCCCCATACGGTTCGAACTCGGCGGGAGCTTTTTGCAGACGGTCCACACCCTTCGTGTCTGGGTTCTACGCAGCCCTCGCGCTTCGATCGATTGTTCGCACGCTCGGATACGCGGTCATTGTCCGCGGCCTCGGAAAACTTCTGTTAATGACACTCGGCAGCCTGTTCGAAAGTCGAGAGAAGGCTCCCGGTCGGTCTGGCGAGACAGCGGTCCGCTCAGGTAACATATTCGTCAGTGCCCCAGGCAGGTTCCTTGCCCGACCGGCGCGCATACCATTTGAAACCGGCTTTGACAAACCTGTTACCAGCCCGGTTTGCTCCCTCCGCGGGTGGCCGCACCGGGCGCTCAGCGGATACTAGGACGATTTCTCCAAGCTGCCGCAGGCCCGGCGTGAGGGTGACGAGGCCGAGCAGCCCGGCGGCCCAGGACTTTGGCAGCCGCGATACGAATGGAATTCTGGGCCGGACGCATCGCGTGCTTAGACGTAGGAAATAGGGAGTGAATTCGCGCTTTATTGCGCTCCGATCGAAGTGCTCAATAAAGATGCCGCCGCGTTCATAGCGCCGGGCGAGCGGCAGCCCTAAGAGCCGCCGGATGAAGTGGTCGTGCTCGAAACCACCGAGGTAGCGGCCGGCATCGGTGAGCGCATCCGCGATCGTCCGGAACATCGCCATCCTCTGCTCGCGCGAGTCGAGAGGGGTTGCCGATATCGCCCGATCAAAGGCCTGGGGCTGAACGCGAAATCGGCTCGCATCCGCTTGCACAAGCGCAATGTACGGGCGCAGGTCGCCCTGCCTTATAGCGCGCGCCCGGTAGCTTGTGGGAGGCGTGCCTGAAGGCAGCCAGGCAGCCATTCTTCGCAACGCGTTGAGCGAAAAGTCCGCCGCCATGATCCGCGCTCCCAGTTGCGCCATAAGCATTGTATAGCGGCCGTCGCCGCAGCCCAATTCGAGCACCCTTTGATTCTGCAGCGGGGCGAGCGCGTCCAGGTGAGGAGGAATTTCGATGGAGTCGCTCAACTCCGACCGCCAGCTCGCCTCCGGCGGCCTAAAGGCTTCGCCGTCGATGCAGCCGTACTCGACATCCCGGATCGCAATCTCATGCCGGTCTTCCGGACTGAGCGCATCCTCGAGCAGCATGCGAGCAATGCCATCCTCGATGCTGTACGCCAGTCCGCACTCATCGCATTCGAGGCGCGCCTGGACGATCCCAATGTGCCCGCTGCGTATTTCACTCGGGCTTAGAGATCCGCCATCGGAGCTGCACCTCAGCAATGGCAAGAAATCGTTTGGAAATTCAGCCATTAGTCAACCTCCTCATTTTCGGCACTCGCACGATACTGCTGCACATAAGGATCGATCAACCGTTTCCATACCATGTAGCCGGGTCCATTCAGATGGCCGCCATCGGAAGTAAATCCCGAGTTTAACACATCTGCCTTGATAAAGGATGGATAGAGGTCGATATAGAAGACACTCTTGCCGTCGGCCATCGCGCGCAGCCCCTGGTTCACCGCGCGCGAGTGAGCGTTCAAGCGCACGGACCACGTGGGCGTATTGCTCTCGAGGTAAATCATCGTTTGCGGAGATGAACGCCGGATTTCAGCAACAGTGGCGCGAATATTCGCAAGCGTCTGCTCCGGGCCAAGCCCGAGATTGTACAGATCGTTTGAGCCAATCATGAGAAAAATTACCCGGGGCTTCATCTCCGTAATGGCGCCGATACGCTTCAACAATCCTGCGCTGGTGTCTCCGCCTATGCCGCGATTCAACACGCCTGGGTAGAACTCGTTCCATTCGCAGCCCTGCGTCAAGCTGTCGCCGACGAACACGATACGGCCGGTCCGCTTGGGCAGGGATTCAAATAGCGTTTGCCGATGCGCATAATTGGCCATATCGGGATTGATGCTTTTGTCGGCCGGAGCGCCTTCGAATCTGGTGCGCACGTATTCCCATCCCCCACGGAAGTAGACAGAACGAGCGACCAGCGCGATGGCGATAGCGTTGAGCACAAGCGAGACTAAGAGCACTTTGGAGAGGTTTGCTTGTTTCATAAAAGCATGCATCAATGCCGGTGGTTTGGAGCCGCCAGTTTGCCGTTGAGCGCAAGCAGCACCGCCGCAAGCCGACCCGGAACACCGCTCAGCATCTTGGAGGCCAAAGCCAGGTACTTATCGGGACCTTTCGTTTGTCCACATCCGCTGTGTGTTGACGGTAGTGGCCGCACGGCCGAGGCCTTTGGGCTTGCAATAATCTGTTGCCACAGTCGGCCACTGGCCCGCGAAAGGCCTTTCTTGATACCCGCGGCGCGGCGCCGCAATCGCAAAAACAGGAGCATGCCCAGTCCTTTCGGGCGGCCATCGAAGAAGCGCACCGTAACGGCTTTACGGCGATGTTTCGCCCAATGCAACTTATAGGACTGCATTCCCCGAAGGAAATCAAACTCGTTATGGCCGGTCTTGATGATGTGCTCGATGCTGCAGCCAATCATCAACAGGCCAGGGCTCAATTTGCTCCATTGCGGGTCCATGCCCGATTGATAGAAACAGAACCGGCTACCAACCGAGAAGCCGTAAAGCGATGCCACCGTTTGGCCGTCCATCTGGAGAAGATATAGCCTCGGCCATGGCCGGCCGGCCATTCGTTTCAGTAACCGCGTGTGGAATTCTAACAACTGGTTGTCTCGGAATGAGCTGACCCGACCTATCTGATCGAATCTCATCCGGTGCAACCGCATGAGGTCGACAAAGTGTTTCCTGATCGCGGAATTCTCGACTAAGCAGATCACTTCGACTCGGCCTGCACGTTGGAAATTACGGAGCCGCCTTCGGAAGTTGTATCTGACGCTAGCGCCAATGGTACTTAGGAACTGGTCGAAATCGGGCGCCAGCAGCGCATAGGGGCGCTCAGGACGGCTTGTTGTGTCTTCGCTTAGCCCAGCAGTTTTCAATTGACAACGCAGTTCCGCTAGTGTGGCCGAATCCGCGTCACAATCGGCAAGCTCGATGTAATCATACTTTTCGCGATGGCTCAGCAAGGTCCGAACAATCTCTTGAATCGCAAGATCCTCCGATCCTGGTTCGACGAGGATGTCCAAATGATCGGAGGCGACATACTTGGACCCGATGAATGCCAGCACCCGCGCGCCGGCCAAGCGATTCTTTGGGATTCTGACGCAAAACGGAGCGAGTGCGATCAACCGCTCGTTGGCGTCGCGGACTGCGATGGCAAATAACTCATGACCGGCTTCCCACTGATGCCACCACTCGGCCATCCACTCATAGCTAATGAAAACATGGCTGCACTTGGCACGCTCGAAAAGGTCTTGCCAATCGTTTGCGAGCTGCGATAGATTATTCTGGGTGAGCACAACCGACACGGTTGGGTAAGCGACGCATTCGAATGCCCACTTCTATAAACCACTATAAAACCACATGGATATAAACACCATGTGGAAACGGAATCTCCGATGCAATCCGAAAGTTTAGTATTTTGTAACAAATTGTTGCCACGAGGCACGCTGCGGAATGTCCGTGAAGCAGTTCTGCAAGGAACGAGGGCTGACGGAGTACTCCTTGGCGGAAACGGCTCCAGGAAAAGGGACCCTTGCGGTTCTGGCGGAGAGGAGCGCGCGGCAGGTGGAGCGCACGGCGGAGGCGGCACTGGCCCTTGGTGTTGGCGACCGGCGAGCGGCTGCGCATTGGCACTGGCGTGGACAGTGAGACCTTGCGCGCCGTGCTGGACGTGTTGCGGGCATGATACACCTGCCAGCAAGCGTGCGGGTATATCTATGCGTCAGCGGGTATCGGCGCGGCTGGTGGGTAAACTCCATTGGTATCTGCTGGAGTTGCAGCCGGAGGTGCCGCGGCCTACTGCGACGACGCTACGGCGTGCCCATCGGATCGCACCACCAATAACCCGGCTTCGCCAGAGCAGTATCGAGTGGAGTTATCAAAATACCAAAACCAATAGCTGCACGCGTAACGCGGGCGGCTCGCTGACGTGCGTAGCGGACCATCCGAATGGATTTGAATGGTGCGTGAACAGTCCCGCGATAGATGCGAACGGCGTGGTGTACGCCAACAGCGAGGACGGCAACCCGTTCGCCAGCCCGCAGGGCGGGTCACCCATACGGCAAGATCTATTCTCAGAACGACGGACATCTGTTCGTGGTAGGTAACTGATGCCGGAATCGTACTTTCCCGGCTTCGTACGATTCCATGGCGAAGGCTGCGCCACGGAGAATCTGCCATGACACCCTCGCGCCGCCAATTCCTCTCTTTGCCAGCCCTTGCCGCGGGCCAGATCTCTGGCGGCCACACGACGAAAATCGTCTGTGTGGGCGGCCATCCGGACGATCCCGAATCTGGCTGTGGCGGCACCCTGGCGCGGTATGCCGCGCTGGGCGCCAGTGTCGCCATCATTTACCTGACGCGCGGCGAGGCGGGCATTCCGCACAAGCCGCAGGACGAAGCCGCCGCCATCCGATCCGCGGAGTGCGAGGCCGCCTGCCGGATTCTGGGGGCCAAGCCAGTCTTCGCCGGCCAGATCGACGGCGCGACCGTGGTGGATAAGGATGCCGCGGAATCCCTGCGCAAGCTGATCTTTGCCGAAGATCCCGACGTGGTGTTCACCCAATGGCCGATCGACACGCACCTGGACCATCAGGCAGCCAGTACGCTGGCCTTCCGCGCCTGGTTGTCCGCGCGCGGGCGATTCGAGTTGTATTATTACGAAGTCGATCTGGGAGCGCAGACCATGGGCTTTCATCCCACCGATTACGTGGATGTGAGCGGCGTCCGCGAAAAGAAGAGAGCTGCGCTGTTCGCCCACAAGAGCCAGGATGGCGAACGCATTTACCGCGAATATCACCAAGTGATGGAAAACTACCGCGGCCGCGAGTCCGGCTGCGGCGCCGCGGAAGCCTTCGTGCATCTGGCGCGGGTCCACGGTACATCGCGGCTGCCCGGCCTTTAGCTTATCGCGCCGTCCACCCGCCGTCGATCAGCATAGTATGCCCGGTGATTAGCGACGCCGCCGGAGATGCCAGGAACACAACCGCGCCCGCCACTTCCATCGGCTCCCCGATGCGATGCAGCGCGGCAATGCGCTCCACCACATCGGCGCGGAAGGCCGGGTCGGCCAGCGCCTCTTCGGTGCCCGGAGTGTGGATAAACGTCGGCGCTACGGCGTTCACCGTAATGTTGTACCTGCCCCATTCGACAGCCAGGCATTTGGTCAGGTGTGCGATGGCGGCTTTGGTCATGCAGTACACCGACTCGGTGGGCAGAGCGGCAAAGCCCGCCTGCGATCCCATATTGACAATGCGCCCGCCCTTCTGCGGGATCATGATTCGCGCCGCCGCCTGGCTGGCAAAGAACGTGCCCTTCAGATTCACGCGTAGCGTCAGATCGAAGTCGTCCTCGCGCACATCTTCGGCTGGATTACCGGGCGCGATACCGGCGTTATTGACCAGAATATCGAGCCGTCCGAAATGCGCGGCGGCATCCGCCACGGCGCGCTGGATCTGGTCGAGGTTGGTGACGTCCATCTGCAGCGGCAGAGAGCGCCGCCCCAGAGCTTCGATCTCGTGCACAAGACCGCCGTGGGCATGCACGTCGCGCAGCCCCAGCGCCACATCCGCGCCGGCGTGCGCCAGCGCCAACGAAATGGCGCGCCCCAAACCGCGCGCGGCGCCGGTGACCAGCGCCACCTGTCCAGCCAAGTCAAACCGAGGGAATGGATGCATGCAATCTACTCTACTGCATGCGGGCAGAGGGGGGAACTGTGGAGGGTCGGGCGAAGGCGAAATAGAAGGGCAGGCCCCCGTTCGTAGAATGAGCGTAGGAGGGCCTGCCCCGTCCTTCAGTTGCTGTTGTTCAGCATGATGGACAAGTAACCGGGAGTGCCGTCGGTTATGTCTACGATCGCGAAGTCGGGCCTGCCGTCGCCGTTCAAATCAGCGGCGATCAAGTTGGCGGGTTCGCCGCCGGCGTCGTATACTCCGCCAAGCTGGAGCTGGCCTGCGCCGTTACCCAGCAGAACGGTGATCTGATAGCCGAAACGGCCGGCCACCGCCAGATCGAGGTTTCCATCGCCGTTGAAGTCCGCCGCCACCAGCGTCAAAACGCCACCCCCAACGCCAATCGAGTTTGGCGCTTGAAAAGTGCCGTTACCGTTGCCCAGATAAACCTGCACTGTGTTTAGCCCTTCCGACGCCACGGCCAAGTCGGCGATCCCGTCCCCGTTGAAGTCTCCGGCCACAATGCCGGATGGCTGCTTGATGGAGGCCACGGTGACCGGCGATCCAAACGTCCCATCGCCGTTGCCGGGCAAAAAGACAACCGTATTTCCTCTGTGGTTCGAAACGGCTATGTCCAGCTTGCCGTCGCCATTGAAATCGCCCGTGGTCATGTACTCGGGTTCAGATCCGGCTCCGAAACCATGACCCGGCAGGAATGTGCCATCGCCTTTGCCAAGCCACACCACCACCTTGTCGTTGTTCTCAGCCAAGCCGATGAGGTCCGGCACTCCGTCGCCGTTCACGTCCTTTAAGGCGATGCCCGTAAGCACCGGCGATGCGTAATATACCGGCGCCTTATACGTGCCGCCGGTCTGGCCCAGCAGCACCCACACGCCCGCCGGAGAACCTGCATCCGAAACGACCAAATCCAAAATGCCGTCGCCATTCAAATCGGCAATAGCGACGTCCGTCGGAGAAACGCCCACGTTGACGGTCACGGGCGGCTGATAAGTGCCGTCTCCGTTGGCTATCAGAATATCCACTGCGTGCACGCCGGCCCGGGAATATTCACCGCCATCGACGACCGCCAGGTCCATTTTGCCATCCCCGTTCAGATCGGCGGCCGCCACGCCGTGCGCCAGTGAAGTCCCCGCGTTGGGGCTCGACATCGCGACAAAACCGCCGTGGCCATCGCCCAGTGTTACGTCGACAGAGTTACCCTGCACATTCGCGACAGCCAGATCCGGAAAACCATCTCCGTTAAAGTCGCCGACGGCGATCATGCCGCCATCGTCCCAAAAGAAGCTCGACTGGCTGGGAAACGATCCATCCCCTTTTCCCAACAAAACGGTCATAGTTGACGGAGAGACACCGCCCTCTTGGTTGCCGATCACAACTACATCCATGTTCCCGTCGTTATTGAAATCGCCAAGCGCGAGGTCATAGACCAGGACCGGCACTGCGGTGCTTCCAGCGCTCGAAAACGTGCCGTCTCCATTGCCCAGACCTACACAAATGGAGTCCAAGGAGTTCACATAACAACCCGCCACGACGTCCGGAACGCCGTCGCCATTCACATCGGCTATGGCGAACGCCTGCGAATTGCCGTTCAGTTTGAAGATCAGCGGATCGCCGAAGGTGCCGTCGCCGTTGCCCAGTTGTGTGACTATCTCAGAGGCGCCGAACCCATACAGATAGACCAGGTCGAGAATTCCGTCGTGGTTTACGTCAACCAACTTCGGTTCAGCGCCGCCGGCCAGCGACGACGCGATCGTCTTGGCGGCTTGAAATGTTCCGTTGCCTTTGCCGAGCAGTACCTGAAACGGCGGAGTCGTTCCATCTACCGGAAAACTGCCGATCACCAGATCCACGATGCCGTCGCCGTTCACGTCTCCGGCAGCCATTCCCCCGGCCGATCCTACCGCCGTCACAATGGGTGTGGAACGAAGTTTGCCGTTCCCCTCGCCCAGCAGGACTTCGATGGTTTCCGGGCTTTCCGTGGCGACGGCCACGTCCAACTTGCCATCGCCGTTGAAATCCGCCACTACGGCGCCGGTTGGCGACACCCCCGGGTTCGTCCCCTTCACCAGACGGAATGTGCCATTTCCGTTCGACAGGAATACTTGGGCCGGCCCGTCCGGGCTCTGTACCATTAAATCCAGCTTGCCGTCCCCGTTGAAGTCCCCGGTCAGCACGGCAAACGTGCCGCCCGTGTAGACGCTGCTCGGAGCTTGGAAACTTAAACTCGCACCCGACAATGCTACTGCATTCAGCAAGATCAGGGCATAACACACTTGTACGTTTCTCTTTTTCATCGCTTAATTCCTCAATTCTTGTTTTGCGACCTTTTTGCCGCTCACCGGTACATGCGCAAACCGGCGCACGGATGGCCAGCTGTATTTGTAAACTTTTTTCGCACTCCGATTCGCGGCAGGTAGCGGTGGGCGCGGCTTGCAAACGCCCGCTGGCAGCTAATAGTCGCGGCCCCGGCGGTGGTATTCGCCTCCGCCCAGGCCGCCGAGGTCGATGATGACGGCCACTATCAGAATGATCAGGTTGACGCCTTCCATGGGCCGGTGGGCGTGGACCATCCACGCGTAGGCCAGCGTCGTCAGCGGCAGGAAAAGGAAGCCGAGCAACGGAATCAGCAGTCCGTGATAGGCGCGTTGCAGATAGTTCGTGAACAACCAGAGCAGCACCAAGGCTACGCGCGGGAACGCCAATACTACGATCACAACCAGGCAAGGCATAGGACTGCCGACTATTTTCGCAAAATTCGCGGCGCCGCGGGAGCGCCGTCAGAGCAGCATAGGTACGAAAACCACCATCAGAAGCAGCGCGACCAGCAGCCACGATGCACGATTGCCGAAGTTGATGGTGTAACCGACGCCGAATCGTTTCTCCACCATCAACGCCGGATCGTTCGGATTGTAGTAGATCTGCCCCAGTTTCCAGCATTCGTCCGGCGTGCCGTCGCTGCCGCTGCCGGGCTCCTGGCTGATGCGGATCACTGGCCAGAGAAAGCCCGCGGTGACCGCCAGCGTCGCCGCCAGCATGAGCCACACGGGTATAACCAACGCGTCTCCGCGCGACAGGTACGGGTTCAGCGCCAGTACGGCGAAGAGCGCGCCGAGCGCCCAGCCCATCGCCACGATCATGCGCAGATTGGCGCGGCGGAAGCGCGCGGTCCAGTCCGCCGTCTCGAGCATCCGCCCGCGGGGAGACGCGGCCACGATCATGTAGCCCATCGCCTGCAGCAGCGCGATCACCAGGAAGCCCGCCAGCAACGGACCGTCCACGCTGCGCCAGGTCCGTGCGGCCCAGCGGTCGGCAGTTCCGTTAATCCCCCAGTGGACCGGAAAACGGCTGGGCAAGCCCTGCCAATTGACATGCAGGAAAATGGCCACCGCCGCAAGCATGGCGTATGGCGCGGCAATTGCGGCGGGTCCTCCCGGCAGATGTTCGGATGCGCTAGAGAGCGAAGCGGCGCGGGTTCCCGATGGATGTTGCGCATAGGGCCGGGTGCGGCTCCGTCCGCGCGCGAACGCCACGATTGCGCCCAGAGATTGCAGCAGCGGGCCGCCCGCGAACATCCAAATCGCTTCCCGGCGAATCCCCAGCCATAACAGAACATACGCGGCCAACGCGACGGTCCACATCTCGATGCGATACTGGCGCAATATCCGCCGGGCGTCGGGCGTGTTGCGGAAATCCGGCCCCACGGTGACCGCAAACCAAAGGCTGCTGCGCCGCCACAAGGGCAGCCAGTTAAATAACACGGCGATGAGCAGGACACAAACGGCCATCACAATCGAATCGGCGGTCATGATTTTACTGCCTCCACCAGCGACGCCAGTTCGCGCGCGACGACCGCGGGCGATAGTCCTTGCGCGCGCATCTCCGCGACCAGTTGCCGCAGCCGCCTGCGGAAGACGGCCAAAGTCTCTTCCAGCGACTCCTTATCGTGGCGGGGCGCCGGCCGTTGGCGTACGCGAACGCCGCGCCCCTGGGAGATTTCGAGCCAGCCCTCTTCGGCCAGCGTGCGGTACGCGTCGGCCACCGTGTTGAAGTGCACGCCCAGATCGATGGCCAGGCGGCGCACGGATGGCAGTACGTCATCCGGCGCGACTTCGCCTTCCACCAGCAGCGCGCGAAGCTGGTCCACGATTTGCCGGGTCACGGGCGCGGCGGAATCCAGATCGATGCGGATTTGCGCGGCTTGCGTCACGGTTGGGACGCTCACTGTACATAAATAGTATACAGTGCGGAGGTATTCCGATCAAGGGGTAATTTCGCCGATGGGCCGGCATGCCATGGCCCTACTATGAGTGGACCTACAAAGCGCGGGGGAAGACTGTCACCGTGCGGCTTGGCCCGGAGTCCCGTCAAGCTCTCGGTAAGCTCGCCAAGGACCCCTCCAGCCGCTTTTCCATCTGAGCGAAACCCCAGGATATTTTCATGTCGCCGTGTTTAGCCTCACTCCCAAGTTTAGGTCCTACAGGGTGTAAGTCATAGATTTGCGACCGGTTGTGCGTCGTCGTAAAGCAGGCACACCCATTCGAAATGCTCTCTGATTTCCCGGGGGCCAATTTCGATCCAATCTGGCTAATAGTGCTAAATCAAGGCGCCGTCGTCAGGTCGCCAAGGCCAACTAACACCGCGCCAGGCCGGGCCCGGTTTGATCGATTCCACTTCGTCGATTAGTGCGGAGTGGCCGTATTCCTGTTTCACCAGCCGCAGGTAATCGTCATTAGTAGCGAATTCGCGCGGCGTGCGCCCCAGCCGCTTCGCCCCGAACCAATGTGGATCGCGATGCAGCGGGTCCGCAATCTCGCCGCCGCGCACGATCGTCGCGTCGTACTGCACGCTGGCTATGGCGAATTCTTCGAATTCGGAAGGATCGCCGCTGCCGAAGAACCGGAATCGCCCATCCGCCAGCCGCAGCCCGCAAGCAATCAGGTAGAAGCGCAGCGCTTTGAACTTCCAACTCACCGCGCCCACGCGGGACGGCCACTCGCCGAATTGCCGGTGGAAGCATAGTATCGAGAAGAAAAGATTTTCGAAGCTGTCGCGCCCGAAGCGCTCCAGCAACACCCCTTCGCATGCCAGCCCCGCCGCGCGCGCGTACTCCGACATGCCTTCCGCCTCGGAATTGGAGACTTGGTCCGCGAGCTGCGGGCGTGACCGGCCACCGCTCAACGCCAGGGCTTGGTAACCTTCGTCCACGAAGATGCGGAAGGCATCGCGCACGTGAGTTTCGTAAAGCCGGTCTTCGTTCCGATGCCCTCCATGCCAGCGTGCGCCCTGATAAATGGCATGCCCGGCGAGCATCAACAGGCCGCCGTTCATTCCACCGTCACGCTCTTGGCCAGATTGCGCGGCTGGTCCACGTCGCAGCCGCGCCGCACGGCGATGTGATACGCCAGAAGCTGCAGCGGCACGATTTCCAGAATCGGCGTCAGCAGTTCGCTGGCCGCCGGAATTTCGATGGTGTAGTCGGCGGTCTTTCGGGCGTCTTCGTCGCCTTCGGTCGAAATCGCCACCACCGTGCCTTCGCGCGCCTTCACTTCCTGGATGTTCGAAAGCGTTTTCTCATACAGCACGCGGCTTTCCTGGCTCGCAGGATCGCGCGTGGCCAGCACCACTACCGGCAAATTCTCGTCGATCAGCGCATTGGGCCCGTGCTTCATCTCGCCCGCCGGATAGCCTTCCGCATGGATGTAGGAGATCTCCTTCAGCTTCAGCGCGCCCTCCAGCGCGATGGGGAAATGCACGCCGCGTCCGAGGAAAAGAAAGTCGCCCGCCCGGAACAGCTTGCGCGCCAGGTCTTCGTAAACTGCATCTCGCGAGAGCACCGTCTCCAGCTTGCCGGGAATGCGCACCAATTCCTCCACCAGCGTGCGCGATGCGGCCGCGTCCAGCACGCCGCGCGCCTGTCCCAGATACATCGCCAGGATGAAGAGCGCCGTCAACTGGCAGGTGAACGCTTTCGTGGACGCCACACCGATCTCCGGCCCCGCGTGCGTGAGGATGGCGCCCGCCGCTTCGCGCGTGATCATGGAGCCGATCACGTTGCAGATAGCCAGTGTCTTCGACCCCTTCCCTTTTGCCTCGCGCTGCGCCGCAAGCGTGTCGGCGGTCTCGCCGGATTGCGAGATCACCACGGTGAGCATACCCGCATCCACCAGCGGATCGCGATAGCGGAATTCGCTGCCGTAGTCCACCTCCGCCGGAATGCGCGCCAGCTTCTCGATCATGAATTTGCCGCACAGCGCCGCGTGCCAGCTCGTGCCGCAAGCGATGATCTTCACCTGCCGGAATTCGCGGAACTCCGCGGGCGTGATGTCCATCTCGTCGAGGAAGATCTGGCCGGTCTCCTGGCTCACGCGCCCCAGCGTGGTGTCCCGCACGGCCCGCGGCTGCTCGTAAATCTCCTTGAGCATGAAGTGCTTGTAGCCGCCTTTTTCGGCCATGATGGGATCCCACAGGATGTGGGACACCGGCCGGGTCACGGGGCAGCCGTTGAAGTCGCTGAGGCGCACGCCGGTGGGCGTGAGCACCGCGAGGTCGCCATCCGCCAGGAAAAACATATCGCGCGTGTGGGGCAGGATGGCTGGCACATCCGACGCCACGAAATATTCGTTGTCGCCCAGCCCGATCACCACCGGCGGGCCGAAACGCGCAGCCACGATTTTGTTCGGGTCAGCGCGCGCGATCGCCACCAGGGCAAAGACGCCCGCGAGTTCCTTGACCGCCGCGCGCACGGCCTCTTCCAGATTTCCGTGGAAGTGTTTCTCCACCAGGTGCGCGATGATTTCGGTATCGGTTTGCGTCTTGAACTGGTGGCCTTCGGCCTGCAACTGCTGTTTCAATGCCAGGTAATTTTCGACGATGCCGTTGTGGACTATCACGATATCGCCGGTGCAATCGCGGTGGGGGTGCGCGTTTTCTTCGGTGGGGCGGCCGTGCGTGGCCCAGCGCGTGTGACCGATGCCGTAGGTTCCATCGACGGGATCCAACCGGATGGCTTCTTCCAGATTGCGCAGCTTGCCGGATGCGCGGCGAACGGCGAGTTGGTGGTCATCGCAGTAGACTGCCAGGCCGGCCGAATCGTAGCCTCGATATTCCAGGCGCTTCAGGCCTTCCAGGATGATGGGGACCGCTTTGCGGTTTCCGATGTAGCCGACGATGCCGCACATAGATTTATTATAGGGGTGGGGGTGGGGGCGGGGGAGGGTCTGTTGACGATGTCCCGGCGCGCCTCTACACTGGAAACAGGCTAGTTAGGGCGATGCGGAATACTTTGCTAGAGGTAAAACACTGGTGGGTAGTGGTGTTCGTCATCCTCTTTTGCATCGGTATCTTCGGGCCTTCTATTCCAGGCGTAGCTACGGGCGCGGTCTTAGGCGCCCTGTTCGTGCTGTATCCTGGGCCTGGCTACACGTTGATACGCGAGCGGCGGGCTCGCCGTCTCATCCTACGCGCCGACATCTCGCTAGCGGAGCGTTTTCTGAAGCAGACCGGGTGCGAAACCGAGATCCGCGGTGACTTCTTACTGGTGCCCCGTGTCAAGGGCAGACTATAGGAAGTTTGCGCCTCTGCACGTGATGGTCGTCCGTGACGCCCCGACGGAAGTCACCGTTGCCGCGCTGGCACGGAAGGGTGGATCCGCCGGCATTCTCATCTACGGCCAACCACCGGACGAACTCGCTAGGCTCGCCATCGCAACGGCCCGCATGCGTGAGAAAGTGTCTATCATCGCCATTCCACTAGCCGAGGTCGAGCGCGCACTCTTGGAATCGTCCGCGGCGGGCGTTCTAGCCCAGCTACGCGGACCGGTATCTGCCGGGTGCTAACCTCTACGACGACCGAAATGCCATCAGCGACGCACTCACTTTCTTTGGGCGGACCGCCGTATTGAACCGTCTGCAAACCGATCTCATCAACCTGCAAGGCGTGGGCCTGTTCGGCTTGAGGAAATCGGGTAAGACCTCGACAACCCTGCAACTCGATTCAGCCCTTCGCAGCAACCCGGTCATTCGCGTCGACCTGCAGAGTCACGGAGAGAAGACGCGCTTCGGCAGAGGCTTGTTTCAAGAGATCCTCGACAAATTGATTGCACGCGCCAAGAGCCGCGTCGAGGTCCTCACCGAGCTTGCCTCGCCTCCGCGTGAAGCGGCGTCCGCCTCCGAGATTGTGCTGGACTTCCAGCACAAGGTGGCTGGCTTAGCTGCATTGCTGAAAAACGCCGGATTCGATCTGCCGATCGTCTGCTGTCTTGACGAAATGGAGCGTATCCTTCCAGTGCCGTCAGACCCCCGCGAACGGGTCCAGGAATTCAATGCGGTCTTCGGCGCTCTGCGCGCTCTCAGTCAGGAATCGCGCATCCTGGCTCTGTTGGTTACCGATGTACACCCGGATTGCAACCGCATCAACCACTGGACGCAGCCGGACACCGCCACTAACCCGCTGTATAGTTTCTTCAAGGAACTTTACCTCAGTCCTTTCGATGAAGAAGAAACGAATCGCATGCTCAGTGATATCGGCCGCTTGATGGGTCTCCGCATCGACGAGCAAACCCAAGCTGCCATTTACCACCAGAGCGGAGGCCACCCGTACCTTGCCCGGCAACTGGCGAGCCTCGCATGGGAAAAGTCGTGCGGCGCCGGCGCGTCCGAGATTCGATACGCGGAAGCTAGACAATATATTGAGAAGCCGTTCAGTTACTCGGGGGTGCTCGAAAGCTACCTTGCCCGCGGCATTTGGGAGGACTTTGAAAAGCGCCATTCCCGCATGGAAATGGATGTCCTCCGCTCTCTGGCGTTGTCCCCGGATGAATGGGTGGCACAGTCCCGCCTGGCCTCCGGCGCGGACGCCCGCGAAGCCCTCAACGCGGTAATCTGGCTCGTCGATGTGGGCTTGGTCGCCCGCCGCGATCAGCTCGACGTGAACGAATACCGCATAGCAGTCCCGCTCCTGGCGCAGTGGGTCGCGATGGGAGTGGTTCCCAGCGAGGTCCACTCTTGAACCCCGGCGAGAGACCGTTCGACAACTACCGCACCGCGATCACCGATCCGCCACAGTTCTTCGGTCGTGACGAGTGGCTGGGCGAAATGCGGCGCGCGCCTTTCTGGGTGCGGGTGCTGCTCGGTGGCCGCCTCGGTAAGACCAGCGCTCTGCGCGCTGTGGAATGGAGCTTGCTGGATCTGGGCGGACCGCGCGCCAACCGCCCATTTTCCGTCTTCATCAGCCTGGAACTGGAACAGCCCAGTGACCTACCCAACTTTCTCTTCATCCTGGTCGACCGCGGACCAGGGGGTCCGCCCCACAATTTTCGCAGGTGTTCGGTAGCGAGAAAACTAAGTGGCATTGGGCAGAATTGCCTGCGCTCCAAATTATTTCGTCCTCCGGTATGCCAAGAAAACCGCGATGCGGTCCCACCGGTCGCCCGCCCACACGCCGGGGCCGATTTCGTATCCGCGCTCGCGGAGAAGCTCCTCGGGGCTGCGGGCCAGCTTCCACGATTTATGGTTGTACCCGACCCACACCCTGTCTCCCGAAATTGCGTGCACCCCGGCAACACTCACCAAGTTCCACTTCAGGTGGTAATGGGATTCCAGATAGTAATTCATCGGAAACGCCAGATATGGGTCCAGTAAATCGACGGTAACCGGGCCGGAACGCGGGCCATCGCGCGCATTCAACTCGATTAACTGCCCTGTAAGTACGTCCATGTTAGTCCTGGGTTCCGGGTACAAGGTCACGCGGTAAAGACCGAAGACTCCCCAAACTGCCGCGATCGATATAACAATGAATCGCGCCCACTTGGGCCGCAGCGCCACCAGCCCCAACGACAGCAGCGCAAGATAAGGAACCGCGGAAACAATCAGATGGCGGTTGCCCCAGATCGAATTGCGCATCACGTTGCTCAACATGTAAGTCGCATAGGGCGGCAAGAACGCCAGCAGCGCGGCGAAGCGCAGCCTGCTCGTTTGCAAGCGGTCGCGCGTGGCGCGAAAGACCCTAAAGAGCCCGGCCACCATGGCGCCGAACAGAAAGAAGACCATGGCCGAAGCGACCGGAACCGGCCAGAGCGGGCCATTGCAACCCACGTAATACCACCAGACATCGCCGATCTTCGGATGTCTGATCCACCCCAAATTGGGCCCTAGGCCGCCCTTGGCAATGGCAGCCTGAGCGGCCGCGTAAGCCCATGGCGAAAACAGCAGCGCGATGACGGCGGCGCCTAGCAGGAAGGACTTCAGCTTGCGCCGATCCATCCATAGAAGGTGCAGCGCTTCGATCCCGATCACCATCCAGCCGAAGTACTGCGTGTAAACCAGCAGCAGATTGACCGCCGTAAGTGCGACGACTCGTTTCCAGGTGCCGCCTTCCAGCAACAGGTTGAACAGCGCCACCGACCCCAGACTGAGCAAAAAGAAGAGCGCGTACATCCGCACGTAGCGGGCGTGAAACACCTGATAGTCGTTGATGGCCAGTAGGGCCAGCGCCATGGCGCGCGCGGGAGCGTTGAGCCGAAGCTGGCGGAAGACGATCCATGCGAGGGGCAGTGCCAGCATCGAGAGCAGGAATGGCAACAGGCGTAACCACAGCATCGATTCCCCGCCAAGCTTGACCCACAACCACAGCAGCAGATAGGAAAGCGGCGGATGCACCACGTCGGCGCGCACGGATTGGAACAGGTGCCCCAGGCCATCCCGCGCGGTGAGCAGGCTGAAAATCTCGTCCGAATCCAGGCAGAATACCGTGAGATTCCAGAGCCGTATGCCGATGAAACCGGCGACCAGGAACGAGAGAACCGCGACTTCCAGCGGGCGCGGACGCGCGCGCACGGACCTATTATCCGGCTCGGCCGCGGTCGTTATCGGGGCCATGCAGTCTCCGGTACGGGCGCGGCCTGGTGCAAGCGGCGCAGCCGGCGCTTGACGCGCGTGGGAAGGTTCAGCGTCGCGAGCCCATACATCAGTGCGATCAGCAACAGGCTGGCCGCCGCGCATTCACCGATGGTCAAGCGCTCCTTGGCGAACCAGAACCACCGCCCGTAGACCAGCTCCACGTGTACCCAATAAATCAACAGCGAATTCGTGCCGAGCCGCCGCACGAACGCCAGCTTTTCGGGTTGCTGCCCGGCGGTCCACACAAACCCGGCAGCCACCAGGACGAGCACAATGCCGAAGCGGATGAAAATCAAACCGGGGCTATTAAGCCAGAAATCGGAGTTCGGATAGATGGAGAAGGGCAGGTTTGAAAAATAATGAGCGGTAACCACCAACGCCAGGCCCAAGCAGGCTGCCCACTGCATGATGCGGTCGCGGGCCGGCGCGGCCGTGCGCAGCAACGCGCCGAAGCTGACGCCGAAGGCGATGTAAGCCGCGCCCGGGAAGAAGCTGAAGAAAGCCTTATTGGGTACGATGTAATTGCGGACGAGCCAGGGAACGCCGGACCAGTCCGCCATGGAGACCAGCGGCGCCGATGCGGCGATAGCCAGTCCGGCCGCAGCGCTCCAGGCGATTCGTTTGTGCGGCGCCAAGAGAGCCACCGGTGCGAGCACCGCCACGCCAAACGCCATACAGTTCAGGATATCCACGCGGACGATTTCGGTCCAGGGATTGCCCCAGGCGAACAGCCACAACTGCAACCGGAACGCGAAAGCGATGGCCGCCAGAAAGGCGGCGCGCTTGAGCGCTGACCTGAGCCGGGCGGCTGGCGGCAGCCCTTCGCGATCGCCGCGGTCCAGCCGGAACGCCAGCGTTGCGCCCACCAGAAATAGAAAGATGGGCGCGGGCATGCCGCCGATGAACTGTGACAGAACGTAGACCGGGTGGTTGTGAAGATCGGCGCGCGCGAAGGAATTGAACAGGTGGCCTTGCAGCATGATCAGGACGCCCAGGCCCCTGAGCCAGTCCAGTGCGAGCACTCTGCCGGTGCGATCCATTCCTCAGCAATGGTCGCACTGCGGGGCAGTACTTTTCAACGTCCCCCCGGCGGCTCCACGTGCTACACGTAAAATGCCGTGCGGTATAAGGTCCGCTATCATTGTTGTTTGCAGTATGCAGGAATACCGACTTTACCGCTGCTGCCCGCCGCTGCCGGTGTGCCTCGGGCTTCTATGCCTATGGATGCCGCTCGCCGGGCAAGGGCCCGCCACGGTGCAGCAGCTTGAGGCGACCGCTCGCGAACGCCTTGCCGCGAAGGACGCCAATGCGGCCTTGGCGGCGTATGAGAAACTGGCCGCTTTGGTTCCGAAATCCGCCGCTTATCAGGATGAAATCGGATTTTTGCTGGCTGCCACAAGCCGAACGCCGGAAGCCATCGCCCATTTTCAACGTGCCACGGACTTGGATCCCAAGATGGCGCAAGCCTGGTATCACCTGGGAGTGGCTCTCGGGTTGACGCAACAGCCCGATTCCGCCGTGCGCGCCTTGCAAAAGGCAGTCGCGCTGGCCACCGATCGCGGCGATTATCACTACCAACTGGGCGCGGCGTACGTGCAAGCCGCGCACTACCGGGAAGCCGTTCCCGAGTTGGTGCGTTCAAGCAAACAACTGGCCGCGAATGCCATGGTCTGGGGGACGCTGGGCGACGCTTACCTACAGCTTAACCGCTACAAGGACGCACGGGACGCTTACCGGCAGGCGCTACGGCTCGATCCAAAGAACGACTTAGTGCGTAACGGTTATGGCAACGCGCTAGTCAAATCGGGCGACCCTGCCGCGGGCTTGAAGGAATTCCGCACGATCCTAGAACACGACTCAGGTAATTTCCACGTGCAGGTCAACCTTGGTTATGCTTATATCGCCGCCGGTGACTTGCAGGCCGCCATCAAACATCTTTCTGCGCTGATCCGCGATCATCCGGACGACGCCGGGGCGCATTATGACTTGGGAATCGCCTACAAGCAGACCGACGATCTGCCGCATGCCCGAGCGGAACTCGAGCGGGCAGTGACGCTCGACCCGGCGCTGGCCGAGGCGCATTACAGCCTGGGTCTCACTTACATAGATGCCGGTCTTCCGGACAAAGCTATCGAGCAATTGCGCGCCGCGGTGGCCCAGCGCCCCGAGTATAACGAAGCCTGGTACATCCTGGGCACGACTCTGAAGCAGCAGGGCGACGGGGATGGGGCCATCGAGGCATTGCGCCGGTCGGTGGCGCTGGATGGCTTGAACGCCGCCGCGTGGAACAATCTGGGGCTGCTTCTGCGGCGGAAGGGCGACACGGCGGGGTCCGCGGAGGCTTTCGCCAAGGCTGCGGAAATCAGAAAAGGGGAAGAGCGGGAAAAGGAGAAAAAGCTCAAGCAAGGGAGTTAAATTACACTTTGACGGCAAAACGTGACACAAACGTGACACTTTCGAGACTGAATCTACACACAGGCCGGTTATCGTTGGGTAAGGCAAATTTAGAGGAGGCGTCGATGCATCTCACGAAGAGACTCTCCACGGTTGCAGTCGTGCTTCAGATCAGTCTGGCTGGTTCCCTATGCGCGCAGAGTGCGACGACGTTAGCCGTAAGCGCCCATATGGATGTCTACCAAGCGGGAGGCTATAGCGACGGCAGTGGCGGAGTGCCGCCCGCGACTTACACTTTTTCCGCCGCGCCGGGGCAGACCATCACGTTTCCGAGCGTCACGGGGACCTGGACGTGTAGCGGCGGCGTGCCAGAGTACGGGCCTGACGGAACGACCAACGGTCCGTGTAATAATATCGGATTTCAATACATCGAAAACCCCATTGGCCCTTTCTCAGGCTATGCCCTGACAGACTTTGTCGGCGCGCTGGCAGGCGTGTTCCTGGAGGACAGTCTTCCGGCGTCTGCGCCGCCGTCCTATCGATTCTATGTCGCCAACAGCTCCGATGGCGGAATTCAAATTGACTTCAGGGCGCTCAGCCCCCAAATAGGCCAAGTGTTCTTTATCGGAGATGGCTTGACTGGAACCGGAACGGGCGACGTGCAGATATTTGCCGTGCCGCCAACGGCGACCCATCTTTACCTGGGATACGTCGATTGGTGCGGCACGACGGAACCATACCCAGGCTGTTACTCCGACAACGCGGGGTCGCTTACGGCAACTCTTCGCCTCAAACAGGTTGAGTGGATCCAGCCGCACCTTTCCGTCTCTCCGCCGGGCCGGTGTTGTATGGGTATGGCCTACGATGAGGCTATGCACGCGACGCTGCTTTTTGGCGGCTTCACGAATCCTACATTTCTGAACGACACATGGATGTGGCGGCACGGCTGGACGCAGATGTTCCCTGCCACCGCTCCATCCCCTCGCCAGGGTCCGGGCATGGCGTATGACGCGGCGGCGGGGAACGTCGTGCTTTTCGGAGGGACCGATGCCAGCGGAGCCTTTCTTAACGATACTTGGACTTGGGATGGAACAACCTGGACTCAGCAGTTTCCGCCGTTATCTCCACCGCCGCGCCGGTTCGATACTCAGGGCATGGCCTACGATGCGACGACTCGAACAGTCGTGTTCTTTGGTGGCCTCGCCGGAAACAACAGCTTTCTGGGAGATACTTGGACTTGGGACGGGCTGGCCAAGACTTGGACCCAGCACTTGCCGGCGTCGAGTCCATCCCCACGAAGGACGACAATCGCCTATGACGACGCAACCCAGACGGTCGTCCTCTTTGGCGGCGAAAACGCCAGCACCGCGTACAACGACACCTGGACATGGAATGGGATAACCTGGACTCAGCAGTTTCCCGCATCCGCACCATCGCCGCGCGGAATGGAGTCGATGGCCTTTGATGGCGACCTTGGCTCGGTCGTGCTATTTGGTGGAGTCGATGGGCCGGGCAGCCAATCCAATGAGACATGGCTGTGGAACGGGACTAACTGGTACCAGATCCATCCGGCTAGGGCGCCTGCCGGCCGGTGGGCCGCGGGCACGGATTACGACCCCATCGCCCAAACCGTTTTGCTATTCGGAGGATTTGGCACCACGACGCTTTCCGACACTTGGCTCTTCGTTTGGGCTCCGTAATCGGGGCGCTCAAAACAGGATACCAGCGACCTGCTCTGCTATCTTGCGGGCGTTGTCGCGAAGGGCGCTAGGCTGCGTCGTATGATCGCTGGTGCCGATCCGGACTACGAAGGCGCGGTCGCGCACCCTGCCTACCACCAACTCGGCGTGGTCGTCGCTGCCGTCATTGCTGCATGCGACCGCCTCATTGCCGATGACTTTCAGCGGCACGGCCGCGGAATCGCAGCGCGCCTTGTATGACGCAAAATCCCTGGCTGGGGATGGCATCGTTTCGACCTCTATGTGCAGTTCGACCGTCAGGGATCCATCGTGCCGTGCAAAACTGCAGTTCGCATCATCACCGGATTTTGCCCGTTTCACAATGAGGTCTGTTACATCTCCGCCCAGG
>Ga0209274_10000494_pt1 | contig 23716 bp, 22 predicted proteins | sample HubBroMetageREF1_FD_188343 | JGI IMG/M metagenome (GOLD analysis project Ga0209274, IMG submission 188343) | Reference soil microbial communities from the Hubbard Brook experimental Forest, New Hampshire, USA - Hubbard Brook CCASE Soil... | ecosystem: Environmental > Terrestrial > Soil >...
CGCTTTTCGTTTGCCTATCGCAACACGGCTCACATACGAAGCATCGACCCCCAGCTTGTCAGCGACGCGGCGATAAATTCCTGCGTGAAGCCTGCGGGCCTTAAGGAGAGCTTCGTCATTCTTCGTTTGAATCGCAGCCGCCAAGATTTATCCCTCCAACTTTACCGTCCTGAGCCGCTAAGCCAGTCCTGCTTTACTTGCTCTCGCAACAACTCCCGAAATGTTGAGGGAAAGAAAAGGCCGAATTTGTAAGTTCGGCCAGAGGAATGAAGAAATGAAAGCAGTCGTGAGGGTCTGAACGTCGAACTCGTCACTCGACACTAACCCATGACTGATTTCTCGATCCTATCGAACAATTCTGATAATACTGTGCCCCTAATCAACCGTCTGGTCAAAACTGCTCATGTTGCACACCACGAGAGGAAATAAGAGCGACCCAGCGAGAGCAACTCGCCATGACGGGTCGGAGCATACAGAAAACTTGCCTTTCATCCAAAGTAAGAAAGCTTCGACCACGGCACTGTGTAAAGAATTACCGGGCTCAAGGAACTGCCCCGATGTGAATTGTTCAAAGTGATCGAATGTGACCAGACATGCATCCTCGTCACTTCTATCATGGTGCGTAGTGAGGAAGTGAGACGACCGTTACAAAGGCCAGTTCAGCTTCCTCATTACAAAATGGAGGTCCAACAATGGAAACCGTATTGATCGTTCTTGTCGTCTTGTTTTTATTCGGTGGCGGTGGCTGGGGGTATTCTCGTTGGCGAGGCTAATGTAAACGGCAGCGCCCACACGGAGCCCGGATCACCACCGGGCCATTACGAGGCGTTCGCGCTGGAACAGAAGTTCCGCTTGCTTAAACAGTCGAAATTCAACGATAAAGGAGAACGGGAATGAACTCAAGCACAAAGCATGAGATCACAGGCAATCTTCATGAAGTGAAAGGCACCATCAAAGAAAAAGTAGGACAAGTCACGAATAATCCTGATCTAGAGGCTAGAGGCAAAGCCGAACATAACAAAGGTGTGATTGAAAAAAAGGCCGCACAGATTGAAAAAGCGTGCGGGAAGTAAATTCTGTTGGGCTCGGAGCATATTCTGCGTGCGGGAAACTGATTCGCTCCGTTCTCCGCTAGCACGGATGCGACGAGACGGGATTGCACATACCTGAAAGTTCGCACGAGGAAATAAGAAAAACATGATTAAGGTTCAGAAAAAAGATACTGAGCCATCGTGACGAATCTCGCCGTATTTCAAATCAAGGCCGCAAGCGCGTTGCCTGCGGCTTTTTTCCGCTACGGGGATTGGTAGCCGTTCTTGCATGCGACCCGACCGAACGGAGCGTTTTTCCCAGCTTTCACAACATTGGACTGGAATCGGCGTAGATAAAATGTCGGCTCTATTCAGAGAAACAGTAAAAATCTGAACGTCACTGCCCTATTATCCTCCTCCGACTCTCTGACACTGTTCGTCTTCGATAGTCCCAACGTTCCGACCGTGCGAAAGGGAGCACGTTGTTCCACACCTGAGATGCTACATTGCGCAGATTGGTAAACACCGTCGAACTCCCCAGTACGAAAACAACCACGGAACCGCCAGCCTTGATTGAGATTTGACCTGTCGCTAGTTCGCCGGGCGTCCATTTGTCGGAACGACATTGTAGTCTTGAAGAACAACTTTGAGAAGTGAACTGTGGACTTGCATCCCGCCCTCACCGTAGTCAACGAAGCCCAACTTCCTAAACCTGTTCATGAAAAAGTTAACCCGTGACCGAGTTGTCCCCACCATTTCAGCAAGGGTCTCCTGACTCAGCTTGGGGATGATAGACTTGGGCTGTTCGTCCTTGCCGAAATGGGCAAGCAGCAGAAGCATTCTAGCTAGCCTCTTTTCGCTGGAATTAAAAAGTTGGTCAATCAAATCCGATTCGTATCGGATATTCCGTGTCAGCAAATAAGCTACGAACATATCCGACCAAGCATGTTCTCGATGGAGAACCGCCATCATCGCCTTTTTCTCAATACGCAGGAGATCGCAATCGGTCATTGCTGTGGCAGCAGCCGTGCGAAGTGGCTGATCAGCAAGGCAACTTTCACCAAAAAAGTCCATCTCACTTAAGATGCCTATGGTTGCTTCCTTCCCATCGTTGGAAACGACCGTCAACTTCACCTTGCCACTCTGAATATAAAACACGGCGTCAGCCGCATCCCCCTGATTGCAGATTGTTTGGTTCTTTTGAAAAGGCACAATGTTTCTGCCCTCGCCGATGGTTGCGAGGAATGCATGAGGCTCGAACTCACGTTTCTTCTTGACGCTCATAAGTAGGCTGGCTGCTCCAGTTAAAGAGTAGTCGCTGCGAAAACGCAGCTTTATGAAGAATGAGTCCAAGAATTATGGGGAGGGCTGTCACTAATCATGACAGGTGACTCGACAGAACGCAATTGCTTAATTGTATTTTGAAAAGGGTTGGGCGTGCTGATTCCCATTTTGGGAAACAGAAATAAATAGTTGCATCGTGTGGTCAGTAATGCTCAGTCTTCTCCGGTGCCAGATGGGGATACTGGAGTTGGTGAACCAAATGGCCATACAAGTAAAATCCCTAACACGACTGCTGAAAATCTTGCCCTTGACGCAACGGTACAAGGCTTCGAGGAAAGTCTTACAGTAAAGAATGCCGATGGATCGGGAAAAGTTGTAGTGTTAAACGATAACCTCCCGGTGCCAAACGCGGCTGAAACAAACAGAAGCCAGCCAGCCCATCCCGATGGAACAACCCCACAAGACGCGCTACGAGCAACCGATCCGATTGACGCACACAGGTTGAGCCTTGTTCCACGAAGATCCGCATGAAAACTATCGCGCCGAATCCCAAACCCGGCAGAAACCAGCAGGCACAATGACTCCGCGTGATTTTGCAGCGAAAGACGGCTTTGTTCGCCAAGCCAAACTCGTGGCATTAGAAGAGGAGACCGAGGCAATCCATTTTGCGAACATGCTGTACTGGAATTACGACGCACATAGCGACGAAGCCGATTTGGAACATCAGCGGAGACAAAAACGCCTGAGCCAAGTTCGGAAAGAATATGGTAGCACTATAGTTGCGGATGGCTCGTTGGCTGGTAGGGCGCTAGGTCTGAAAGCCTGAAACAATAGTGGGATGGAAGTTCGGACTGCCCGCCCGCCGAACAAGACGCAATAAAGGTAATGGCACTTGCGCCAATCCTAGCTACCGGGTTCCACCGCGTACGGTGTCTCAGCATCGGTGACGCTTCGATTAGTCCGTCGCGGTGGGGCGACTGGCGGGCGCTGCTCAAAGGTTCCGAGCAAGGGAGTGTCCAACAGTCCATTCGCTTCCAGCACTGAGACAAATCCTTGCCGGGCGCACATAGCCTCCATACGTCGTTGTTGTCGCGGGCTTAACACCCTGATAGGTAAAGTTTCAAAGTTGCGGAAAATCCACAACAGGTAAAGCCGTTCGGCGAGCGAGGGAGTGAGATACAGTGGCCCCAATGGTGTGAGGACTCGCAGCACACCGAAAAACAGCTTTCTCATCCTCATAACTGGATCACCTGACATTTTCAATCTCCTAACTTAGCACTTCCCCCATCGCGAATACTTCCACTGTATTCTCGATTTATTCTCGCCCACTGTTCAATTCTGGACAGAACCGGATATTTGATTGATGTTGAATCCCAAATTGGGAAAATTGCCCATTTATTTCAAATCCTGTGCAATAGTGAACAATTCCCAAAGATGAAACTGTCGTAGATTGGTTCCCAAGGAGCAGGAGAGTGGAGGAACTACGCGGCCCACGGTCGCTTGTTCCTCTGATGGCGCAGCGCCACCGCTGCGCTATCTCTTCATTTTGGGATGGTGTTGCATATGATAACTAGCGAACCCTTCACTCTTCAGACGCCGGACCCCGATAAGGCCCCTCGGCCACTCACGCATCACCAACCGACAGCGGAGAAGACTGGCAAGCCGATGCTCGTTCCCCGCAAGACCAAGGCCACATTCCAGTGGCCTCCAGATTGTCTCTGGCCGTTCAACGAGCGAATAGGAAACCCCGGATGGGATAGTGATGCCTGACAACCAAAAAGTGAGCAATTCTGAACACGCGCACCATGGCTGCCGGACTTACCATTACGCTTCTGTCTAGTATTTCGTGTTCCCAAAACGTGGGTACTAAGCAGCCGAGAACCCGTGTGTCGTTGGCGATAACTGAGGAACGGCCATGACACGCCGCACGGCCACGTGCTAGGAGTATTGCAATGCTCGCCAAATGTGCGAACCCCTCGTGTTCCGCTTCGTTTCGTCAATCTGCGAGACGGAAGGTTGTTTCTACTAGAAACGGACCGGGCTCTAAGGTCGTCCGAGTCCAAGGCGGCAGAATATTTTTGGTTGTGTACAGCCTGCTCGGTAGGGATGACACTGTCTCTGGCCCGAGACGGAAGAGTTACGGCAACCGGACTACGAAAGGCGCTTCGCAACGGACCCCAACCCGCGCTCATTTCCGTCAATAGAGAGAACGGGCTATTACTGCGTAGAGTTAGCTTTCTCCGCAGCAGCCATCCGGGAGTCACATGAAAATCCGGGGCGAGAATGCCATGCCACAGACATTGGAATGCCGCAATGAAATAGTTGCGACGGCTTTGGAAGCTGGGCTTTGGTCATAGTCTTGAGGGTGGCACTTCTCGAACTGCATTTACAGAGCCGAAAAGTCAGCAAGGTCAAGGTATTCGTCTACGGTAACAGGCGACCCGGTTGCGCCGATATCGATCTGAACTTGGAAACCGACCGCGCTCGACCATCCATTTGGCAAAGGACCTGCAGGATACGCGGCGTTTACGGGATGGACAACACCGTCGAGCGTCAGAGTGTCATAGTACATGCAGGGTTCGCCGCTGCATCGGTCGGTGTCGCCCGACACGCGGTGAACATCCCAACGCACGTCGTGCCATTGATTCGGCGTCAGTGCGCATTTAACCGCCGTATTCATCCAGCGGCCATGCAGTTGATCGAAGATTTGCCACAGGTGGGTCACCTGATTGCACTGCGATCCCCACATAAATTCGATCCCTGTGGACTTCGAGAAATCGAATTGATCGAACTCGAACGACCCAGCGACCGAGGCCTTATCCGTTAGGTAGACCCAGAAGCTCGTGCTGAGCGACGTCGCGCTGTCGTCGGCACCAGCATGGTAGGTCCACAAGGCATTGCTATATTGCGGCCCAGTAATCGAAACCTCCATCGAGTGGCCATCCTTCGAAGGATGTACATGGCCGATTGTTTGTGACGTGTTCGTTGGGATTCCACTTCCTCCGGGATCACAGCTTGGCAGCACACAGACGGGTTTCCATCCGGTCATCGAGTCATTGACGTTAAGCCGAGTGATGTTGGTATCGTCGAACGGCACCTGTGCCGCAGCCGCCACGGAAAAGAACACGGCGATGTAGAATCCCGCCAGAACTCTGTGCATGATATTCAAGCTGTCGTCTCCGAATCTTGTTGCGAAAGGTTAGAACGAAAACGACCCAGCTAGGGACGGCGTTCAACTTTAAAGTCCCGAACAGATTAATCGTCACGCCCAGAGCAAACGTACCTTACGGAGCCGCCGTTCCTCCAGATGTCGCAAGCCCAGCGCCTTTCGGCGGCTCCGACAGGAAGTATGTTCGAACACTTTAGTCACAGCGACCTGCGATTCCGATGTGTACTTCCTGCTAGCCGCCCTGACCAGCAAGCCTATAGATTTCTTGAAGGACGACGCTAACCTCCGTGATCCGGCGGAGGAATCTGCTCTCAAGCCACGCCGCAATACTCCTAGCAGTGGCGGCAACACTCAAAATTCGTCGAGAGGAGAATTGAGTGATGGAAGTTTCTCGCTGGCAGTTCATCGAAGGAGTTCAGGCTGGCCCACGGTATGGCGGGTGCAAGAGGCGTGTATCTGCGGGATGAACGAGCGTGTGTGAGCAAATGTGCTCAGACGGCTTCACATCTCCCCTGATAAGTTAACCCGAGAGTTGGGGAGGTTCTATGAGTGCATTTCGCATTTTAGTGGCTGACGATCATCCGATATTCTGTTTTGGTCTGTGCTCGCTGCTAAGGTCTCACGAAGGATGGGAGGTCTGCGGCGAGGCCGCGGACGGACGGAATACAGTAGAAAAGTGCACGCGGTTGAAACCAGACCTACTTATTTTGGACATCTGCATGCCAGAACTGAATGGATTGGACGCCGCCCGACAAATCCTGAAACGCAATCCAGAGCGGTTAATATTAGTACTGACTGCCGTGGACTCCGAGCAAGTGATCCGCGACTGTTTGGAAGCGGGTGTTCGCGGGTGGGTTTTTAAGTCCGACCCAAGCGAAGATTTGATGACAGCCGTGGAGGCAATGCAACGGCAAAAGACGATCTTTAGCTCGCGAGTCTCCAATCTAATTATCGATGGTTTCAGGCGCCATAGCGCGAGTCCAGTCGCGAACAACGTCACCAGATTGTCGCCACGGGAGCGCGAGGTCGTCCAACTCGTCTGTGAAGGCAAGGCTTCCAAGGAAATCGCTACGATCCTAAACATGTCGTTGGCAACGGCAGAAACGCATCGAAGCAACATCTTGCGGAAGCTCAATCTTCATTCCATCGCCGAATTGGTGCTCTATGCGGTGAGGAACGAAATTGTCCACGTGCACTTTCCGCCCATGTCGCGATTTACTGGGGAGATGAAAGAAACCTTTCTCACCCAACAACCGACTATTTTGCGCCTCGAAAGCGGTCCAACGACGTCCGAACTTGCCTCGCATCCGTAGTAAGAATTTTAGGGGGGATCGTTGGCTCGGCCCCACGATGTGTTGGCGATTCTTGAATGGTACAGTTAGTGCCTTGCGCAGGTTCCTCAATATGAAATAGCTGAGAATCTGTCGGGTACTGTTAGGTCGTCAGTTTCTCCTCGATGGCGACGGCTCGGGATATTCGATCACGGGGAAGCTTTATGAAAGCCGAGTCCGTACAACTTAAAAACCTGAAGTCACAATCAAATGCTCGTTGCCCGGGCGTAGCGTTTTAAGGACCTCCCCAAAGAGCCGAGAATCGTATGCTCGGGCAATTCCACACACACTGTTGCAGCACTGCAAAAAGGGGAAGGCGTTTCCCCCCGTCCAGTCTGTCCTAAGTTTCGATTTCGGAAGGCCGTTTCTGTATAGGTTCTTGCATGGCCCAAAAGGTATAGATGCGGGCTAGCGACCGCCACCCGAAAACAGGGGCGAAAGGTCGCATAAAAGGCTTTCGAAATTTCACCCCCTTGCGAACCAGCCGGGTGGCGGGGGTCAGGAAAGCCTGAAATCGTGCTGTTTTGCATTATTTCCTTCGTTGGACTTCCCATTGAGCACACTGCCCGGTCAAAAACGTATAATCGGGGTTAACGGCAGTTGACTTCTAGATGGTCCCGTCTGGAGCAGGCAACGGAAAACCTCTCCCGATCATCCGAGTTGTCCACTTGTTGGAGGGTAAATGTCAGTTGTCGAGTTCGGTCACAGGCTCTATGCTGTCAGTATCTACGAGGTTTCACGCATGAAACGGCTAAAGAACGTGTTTGGGACATGCCTGATGTTGCTGCTGGGCACGTCCGTCCTCATTCCTACGGCTTTAGGTCAGAAGCTGCCGTCATTTGGGAACGTAGTGATCGTTCTGGGTGAGAATCAGAATTACACCACCACCTACAATTCTAAAAACATGCCCTATTTGACCCTCCTTGGCCAAAACTTATGGCCTCGGAGTTAATTATTATTCGGATTCGCATCCCTCGATCGGCAACTATTTCAACTTAACTGCTGGGTATATCCTCACCGACGACGACGACCAGACACCCGAGAGCTTTCCAATCTCGAAGAACAATATCGCCCTTGAGGTTCAGAAGTCGGGCGGAACTTGGAAGGACTATGTGGAAAGCCTTCCGAGCGTCAAGAACTGCGGCGGACTGAATTCGGGAACTTACTACGTCCGTCACGATCCGCTCGAATACATGACCACGATTAACAAAGAGAAAAGCCACTATGTCTGCTTCAGTCGGTTCGCTAAAGATTTGGCCAATCACGCTGCGGCGGGCAAGTCGAACTGGTCGTGGTCAGCCCGTTTAGTAAGAAAGCCTACAAATCGCATGGCGGCGACCAGCGCAACTACAACAAAAGCTATGATGCGGGAGACATCTTGCGCCTGATAGCGCAAGGGCTTGGGCTGCCTACGTCCAATCTGGGCTGGGCTGACAAGGGTTTACCCATGGCCGATTTCTTCTCCAGTGAGGGTGACCGGTAGCTCATCGAAGCTCGCCTAAGCCCTTGCAGGTCGGACATGTGATTTTCGTCTCGCCACCACAAACCGGACATGGTTGGTGCAAAACAACGAGCGTTGTTTCTTCTCCTGTTCCGCTGCAGGCGAAGCACGGAATTGTGCCACTACCGTTGCACTTCGGACATTCCATCGATTTTTCACCTCGCCTTAAATTCTTAGAAATCGTTCCCGTACGAGCAGCACCAACAGCCCAAGCAAAACCAACGCAAAAGAAACCACGCTAACCGCTCTGGTCAATTCTTTCTCCTTCGTCTGCTGATAAATTACGGGGAGGTTAGACAGTGCGCTCGACATCGACGCTAGCACCACCGCAATACCTCCAGTTCGTGGCATAAGTTGGCCGTGCGCAGTCAGCAAGGCTGCGCTTGCGGTCGTGCTGGCACTGCTTACCGCCCCGCCGATCAACGCAATGATAAGGAAGCCAAATCTGCCAAGGTGACGCTGCGCCAGCATACCCGCGATGTTTATCGCGAGAAATAAAACTCCAAACTTCAGCACTCGGCCCAGCGAAACAGGAGAAGATAAGGTTATCGTGCCGTGAATTTGAGATGCCTCCCGCCGATGCTTCCATACATATGCACCGGCCACCAGAAGCATCGCCGCTAAAGGCCACAGCGCCGTAGGAACGGCAGCCCGTCCAAAGATCACCAAAATGGTTAAGTTACGCGTGAACATTGCCACGATTGTCAACAAAGAGATGACCACGCCCAACGAGCCAATAGTCCCGCGCAAAATCGGTCCGAGTTGAGCCACTGCCGCCGTGCTATTCACGAGTCCACCCAGTAAGGCGCTCAAGTACAGTCCCCGCGATTTATACAAGCGCAGCAACACATAATTAATAAACCCAATGCCTGCCAGCGCAATCACAGTGACCCAAGCTTCTCTTGGATTCATAAGTCCCCAAGGGTCGATGAATCGGTTGGGCAAAACGGGATAAATGACAAATCCCAACAAACCCATGAGAACCGCACTTCGTATCTCTTGCAGCGACAAATCAACCGTGAATGCAGAAAGTTCGGTTTTCCAAGAAAGCAGAAGCGTCATGGAGATGGCTGAAGCTACAGACGTGAAAACATGCCCATGGCCCACCAGAATGCCCAATACTGCGGTGATAACGAGGGCGACCGACGTAGTCAGTTCCAGTGACCTGTCGGCCAACACGCTTCGTAAATTCAAGAATCCCACCAGCAATACAACGCCGATAAGAGAGATGGCGGCGAAGATCGGCTCCTGAAGAGAACTCAGCATCCCCAAAAGAGCAGTCAACGAGAATGTGCGCAGGCCGACATCTTTACGCGCCCATTCTCGTTCCAAGCCCACGAGCAGACCGATACCAAGTGCGATCAGGATTTTGGTGGCAACTTGGATAGGCGGGAACACCGTGTGACAGGGTCGTTTGGTCGAAACATTTTAGCCCTTAACGGGGCCCGCTTCAAACCTGCAACTCCGAGCCGGAAGATAGCTTCAAGGGCACGGGCGATGGGCTTGGACCATCGGGAAATCCGTCTCACATCCGATCAGGTCCCTATGGATCGCGACCCGGCTGGTATTTGCTGGAATGATTATCGATAAATAGCCATAGCACTCACTGGCCGGTTGGGTCCTCATCGTCGAGATTAGTCGCAAGGCTTTTGGAACGTTTATTGAGTTTCACAGTTTTGTCCACACAATGATCACTACCACGAGAACGAGAAGTCCAATTCCAGCATAGAGGCCGAAGTTCCTCTTACCTTCCCACCAGTTCTTTGCTTTTGGCGTGATCACACAAGCAGAATGCGCTCATCACAGAGAAATCGTCCAAAGTTAACGTACGATGCCATGGGGCGACGGTTTCCCATTCCAGTGCGGATGATCCTTTGGATCATTGGCGCGAGCGATTTCATGCGGCTTTGAACTTCTCAAAACATCTTGTAAGACGTGTTTCATTGCGCTGAGATGGCTTCTGATGCTTTTGTCGCATCCATAGTGATCCCGGCATGTGCGCTCGTTTGCTGGCGGCCATACCATTAAGTCAATGACCTCACTTCTGAGGCAGCTTCGTCAAGGCCAAGCACTCACTTGCGTGTGCATCAATGTGCTCAGTGGTTGCAATCAAATCCTCACTTCGTCTTCGGATTATCGTCCCCGCAACCGGAGCGGACTTCATTCTGGTCAACTGCCTGCACTTCATCACTGCCGATGTCCACATTCACATCTTCATAGCTCACCACTGTTGAGCCGTGCGGAACCACCACGGCTCCATTCTCAGGCACGGTCATCCCAAGGTTCCCCAGTCCAGCTAGACTCGCTTCCAGCGCGTGCATTTCCTTTATGCTTTCCTTCGCCCTCCCCAGTGCCTCCGTGTAGTCCTTCATTTCCAAGTTGCTGCTGATGACCTGCAAGTGGCTCGTCATTCTGCGAACCGACCGCTTAACTGCTTTTAACATGCCTACTCCTCCTCTCCCGTTCAGCCAAGATAAAACCTGAAGCGAGAGGTCCCTCGTCTTTAACGGTGGACAAAGCAAACAGCTTATCTGTACACCTCGGTAACGTTCATGGACGGTCGCCGACGCACAATACAGTGAGGAAAGCCACGGTCATGTCTCCTCTGGATAGTTACAAATGGGAGGTTAGAGACGGTAGGATTGGTGTAGATCGTTCCAGTGTGCCCAAGGAATGTCCCACGTGGTTTTCGGTAAGACGATCTTTTCCGCCGTGGCTGGCGACGTACATTGCCAGTTCCAGCCGAGTCCAGACTCCAAGTTTGTCAAATACCCTGCGCATATGGTTCTTGACTGCTTGTTCGCTGGTGCCGACCATCTCGCCAATTTCGCGATTGGTCAGGCCTTCCCAAACTAAAATCGAAATCTGATTTTCCCTTGGGCTGAGAACCGGGCAAGGGGTCCTGACTGCACGTTCGTCTTCGTGAGCATAGCGAGCCAACTTCACACGTTTCCTCCCCTCGCGGATTCCGGCGCACAAGAACATTATGCGCAAGTGCTGTTTTACAGTTCCCAAACTCATGTGTAACTGAACTCCAATTTCTTTATTGCTGCAGCCTTGCACGAGCAAGTTCAAGACCTGCTGTTTGCGGGGAGAGACTTCAGCTTGCTCGAAATTGCTCATCATTTCTTCTCCTGCGTGCTCAACGGTCGAACAAAGATATCTGTTAAGCCCATTTCCGGTTCGTGATGGAGCAGCGTCTTTCAAAACCACGCCATCATAGGAAACAGCGGACAACACGTGAGTCCCTGTACCGTCCAACCTCTAGGAATCAACTTACAACGGAGGCATATCTTGAAAGTGATCAGAATTGCACAGAAGGCGAAATTTAAGTGGGCAGATTCCCGATACGGGAATGAGTTACAGAAGCTCCCATGGTCTTGACCGCATGACACTCGCCAGCTTGACTGTTGAGAGCCGGCTATTACACGTTTTGACCGGGGGGGCCTCAATGGGAAGTCCAACGAAGGAAATAATGCAAAACAGCACGATTTCAGGCTTTCCTGACCCCCGCCACCCGGCTGGTTCGCAAGGGGTGAAATTTCGAAAGCCTTTTATGCGACCTTTCGCCCCTGTTTTCGGGTGGCGTTTGGGCCATCTTGCGCCAAGTGTTCCTCGGGCTCCCGTGTCCACAAGCTGTACTAAGCACCAAATATGCGGTCTGACAAGTCCTCTTCCGGGCAGCACACCAACAACATTTGAAGTAGTGGGGATGAGCGTGGCGTTACGCTGGTAACCAGAGTGTTGACTCAGTCCCGCTGGCGCGGAGTGTGACGGCTCATAATGCAGGTAATGCTTTTCCCCAATGTTGTAAATATGTTCAAGGAGTATCCCACGATTCGAGCACTTCGCTACAGGACGATAACACCTTTTCTCGCGGCAGGTTTCTTCTTTCTAATTTCTAAACTTTGACTCAGCCGGGACAGCCGCTAGGAGTTCCATTTGAAAGACAAGCACATAGGTCTGAGATTAGGCGTGGCGTTTGCAGTCCTGATCATCATCTTGCTGGGCATCGGGCGGCTGGGACTTCGGATGCATGAAATCGATAAGACCCTTGCTGACGTCACAGGCAGGCAATCCGCCAACCTAGATTTGGCGCGAAGAGCATTGATGCTCTCCAATATCAACAGCCGCATCGCCATGGAAATTGTCCTCGTTGAGAACAGGGCACTCGTCGATACGCTTTTGGCAACGAGGTCTGAAAATGGGGAAGAGATTACGAGGCTGGTGCAGGAGAGCGAAAGGCGCTGTCAGTCAGAAGAAGAGAGGAAGTTGCTGGATGCGGTAAAGGAAACAAGAAAACCATACGTTGACAGCTACCTGCGAGCTATCCATCTGCTTGTCGATGAAAAGAAACACGACGAAGCAGAGGTGGTCATGGTCAACGAAGCCATGCCAGCCCTGCTCAAATACCATGCTGCATGGGACAAGTTCGTGGAGTTTCAGAAAAACGAGGTGGATGTAGCTGTCAAGCAAGCTCAGGATAAGAACGCAGAGGCCCGTCGCCTTACTTCGCTACTGGTGGGGTTGGCGGTAATTGTGGCCATCCTGATCGCGATATTCTCGACCCGAGAGGCGGCACACGAGATTTCTGCACGAATTGCCGCAAAGAATGAGGTTAGCGATCTCAATACGACTCTCGAAGGGAAAGTGAGCCAACGCACCCACGACCTCAATGAAGCCATCAAGCGATTGAAATTGCAGTCAGCGGCATTGGAAGCCGCTGCCAATGCCATTGTGATCACAGATTTCCACGGCACGATCCAATGGGTGAATCATGCGTTTACTACTTTGACTGGCTATAGCGCGGAAGAAGCATTGGGCAAGAACCCTCGCCTGTTGAAATCAGGAAAGCAACCGCGAAGCTTTTATGCCGATCTTTGGTCAACTGTCTCGTCAGGCAAAGTCTGGCACGGCGAACTCATTAACAGGCGGAAAGACGGGACGACCTATATTGAAGAGCAGACGATCACGCCCCTAGCTCAGAACCTCGGCGAAGCGAATTGGACGCACTTCGTCGCCATCAAGCAGGACATCACTGAGCGTAAGCAAGCCGAAGAAGCGATCCTGCTCAAAACTGCACTGCTTGAGGCGCAAGCTGAGACGACAATCGATGGCATCCTTGCCGTTGATGAGTCAGATCACATCATTCTGGCGAATAAGCAATTCGGACTCCACTTCGGAATAACGGATGAAGTATTGAGCAGGGGAGACGATCAGATCGTGCTCAAGCAAATCATGCCTAATATCGAAAATTCTGAAGCCTTCATCGCGAGAGTCAAATATCTCTATAGTCACAGGGATGAGAAGAGCAGGGATGAGTTCAGACTCAAGAACGGGAAAGTGTTCGACCGATACTCTGCGCCTTTCGTCGATTCAAAAAGTCGCTACCGAGGCAGAATCTGGTACTTTCGCGACATCACTGCCCGCAAACTTGCGGAAGAGAAGATTCAAGTTCTGGCGTTCTCTGATGCCCTTACAAAGTTGCCGAATCGCAGGCTTTTGCAGGATCGATTGACTCAGGCGCTCGCCAGTGCTCGTCGGCGAGAAGGCAGAGTCGCGCTCTTGTTCCTCGATCTCGATAGGTTCAAAAACATTAACGACTCGCTCGGGCATTCGGTCGGTGATCTCTTCCTGCAACAGGTAGCAGGACGACTTGAGAAGGCGACTCGTGAACTAGACACAGTGGCCCGCGTAGGCGGCGACGAATTCCTCATCCTGTTAACTGGGCTAAAGGACGTAACCGATGCAGCGGTCGCCGCCGAGCGACTCATGGATGCGATGACCGCTGAATTTGTTGTTCAGGGTCACCCACTTAACATTGGATGCAGCCTTGGCATCAGCATTTTTCCGGAACATGGCACAGACGCCGAAACCCTGATCAAGAATGCCGACACCGCCATGTATAGCGCCAAAGAGAACGGACGCAACGGCTTTCGGTTCTTCACAGAGGACGTAAACGCTCTGGCCGTGGAGCGTTTGACTTTGGAGAACAGCCTTCCACACGCACTCGACAAAGAAGAACTTTTTCTCGTTTATCAACCACAGGTAGATATGACCACTGGAAAGATCATCGGGCTCGAAGCCCTTTTGCGCTGGCAACATCCGGAATTAGGGCTGGTGCCACCTGATAAGTTCATACGGATTGCTGAAAACTGCGGCTTGATCGTACCCGTCGGCGAATGGGTGCTCAGGACGGCCTGCTCTCAGTCCCGGAAATGGCAAGAGGCTGGTCTGCCTCCGGTCAGAGTAGCAGTAAACGTATCAGCGGTTCAGTTTCGCCGACAGGGCTTCTCTGAACAAGTGAGAAAGGTGCTGCGCGAGACCGGACTCGCCCCAGAGTACCTCGAACTCGAACTCACAGAAAGCCTCTTGCTCGCTGACGCTGATGTAACTCTTTCGGTTATTCAAGAATTAAAAGCTATGGGGTTGACGCTGGCGATTGACGACTTTGGGACTGGTTATTCCAGCTTCAGATACTTGAAACAGTTTCGTGTCAGCAGGCTCAAAATCGACCGTTCGTTTATTCGGGATGTCGCCGTGAATCCGGATGATGCGGCAATCACAGCCGCAATCATCAGCATGGCAAAAAGCCTGCGTCTCAAGGTGATTGCCGAAGGCGTCGAGGACGCAGCGCAAATGTCGTTCCTGCGAGCACATCAGTGCGACGAAATCCAAGGCTACTACTTCAGCAAGCCTTTGGCGGTTGACAAAGTTGCGGACAAACTGCGAGGCGACTCTCCAGAGCCGCACGTCCGAGCACATTCGAGTGGAGGACAATCATGACAACAGACAATATTAACGTGTGCACTTCATGACGCAAGTCGGTGTTGTACTTTTGGCGTCTAACGATCCGGTCACAATTCAGCAGTTCAGCCACGCCCTAGAAGAATTGTGCATTCCGCCGGATGTGTGCCGGGAAGTGCCAGCGGCTGTCGGATTATTGAAGCGCCGGAAGTTCGATGCCGTTATCGTTGATCTTAAACTGGGCGAACAGGCGGGGCTGATTTTGGATGAGGCGCGTCTCTCCCCGGCAAACCAAAAAGCGGTGATGTTTGCCGTTAGCGGCAGCGATGCGGAAGGCACAGCCTTCCGGAAAAAGACGGCGTTTGTGTTCGAAAGACCGCTTACCGCAAAGTCAATCGGCAGCACACTCAGACCTGCTTACGGACTGATACTGAGAGAGCGGCGGCGATATTTCCGATGTGCCCTGTCCATTTCAGTGGTCATCCTAAGGCGATCCAAGCCCGAGGTTTGCTGCAACAGCGTAAACGTCAGCGAAGGGGGCATGTCCCTGCGCACCACCGTTCCGCTCAACACCGAAGAAAAGGTGCACGTTCAGTTCACCCTGCCGGGTCACGAGGTTCCTTTTCTGGCAGACTCGATGATCTGCTGGTCGAAAATGAGCCATATCGGACTTCGTTTTGTCTCCCTGTCGCAGGAGCACAAATCCGAGCTTCAGGGCTGGCTGTCAGGGAAACTAGAAGAGATGCTCCCGGAGATCGTCGCCGGGAAGTTCCGGAGGTCGGAAGATTCCTCCCGGGCCGACCTCGGGACAGAGAGCAGGGTTAAAACGTGACGCAACACTGTGATTGGCCGAATGCGTGATAGGCGGCTGTTCTTCTTTTCATCCGACACCCAGACGAATGCGCTATCCCGTGCCCGTGGCCGACTGTCTTTGGTTCAGCATATCTACCACCTTTCGCACAAGTTCTAAAGGGAGGAATGGTTTTTCCAGAAAGTTTGCACCGTATTCACGCACCTCGGGGAATTGATCGCCAAAGCCCGTCATAAACAAGAATTTCGTTTCTGCACGCACCGCACCAATTCGCCCCGCAAGCTCAAGCCCGTTGAGTCCGGGCATCACAATATCGCTTATCAGAATCTCTATGCTGCCCTCCTGTTGCTCGCTCCAGCGCAGTGCCTCCGCACCATCGGCGGCAGAATGGACGGAGAAACCGTGGCGTTCGAGCGTCCTTTGCAAAAGCTCTCGAAGGTCGGCATTGTCTTCGACTATCAGGATGGTGACAGAACGATGGTGGGAAGATTCGATGTGCAGTCCCTTGTGCTGGGGCTGAGCGGCCATAGCGCGTCTTGTTTCCAAGTCATTCACAATCCGTCGAGCAACAAGGCGCAAGCAATCCATCTGCTCAGCGGTCATAAGATGCGGCACCCGGTCCATCACGCAGACGGTTCCTATCGCCTGCTGACTGGATGTGATGAGCGGCATTCCTGCAAAACATCTGACTCCGACATCTGTCACTAATAGATTGTTAGCAAATATCGGGTCAGAAAGTGCATCGGCTACGACAAGGATGTCGGATCGCAAAATTGCATGAGCAGAAAACGACCGCTCCCGTGGAATCTCATTGAACTCAAGGCCAATTTTCGATTTGAGCCACACCCGTTCCTGATCGACAAAGCCGATCTTACCGATAGGCATAGCGCACGTGAGAGTGGCCAGACGAAGCATGTCGTCAAACCCTTGCTCGTTGGACGTCCCAATAATTCCGAAGCTGTGAAGACTTTCGAGGCGAGAGACTTCATCTTGTGGCAGAGGCGAACTGAGCGATTCACTGTCGGGTTTGCTTTCCAATGGGTGCTTTTGGGATATGTGACGCTCAAAGACTGCGGCAAGTTCAGAATTAAGCCGTTCGGGAGTGGGCTTTTCGACGCCATGCAGCAGTCTTGCAAACAGAATTGCGCCGCAAGCAGAGCAGACCCCGGAAAAGTCTCGTTCCTTATCGGGTCCGATCTGGCGAACGTCCTTCAAGAAAGGCCGACTGCCCATCACTTTGCCTTGCCAAAGATTGAGGAAGACTCCGGGAGAACCCTTCGAGGGAGGGGCTCACGCTAGTGCTTCGCACACTACGACCCTCCTCAGTTGCGACGATACAAGAGATTGGCACGATTGCAATACGGCGAAGCCTGTATGTTAAGTGTGGGCGTTCTACGGTTTGCGCTAATGCTGGGCGTCGTTATTCTTTGGAATTGTTCTTTTCTCCGTCTGAATAATTAGGCTGCCCATTTTGCCTTGAATGGCTGCGATGGCGACCAACCCATGATGCACGCAACTAAGTGTCAGCGGGAGTTGGCTCTAACCGGCCACAGATTCTTTTTGCTCTTCCTCCTTCTGCTGGGGACGCTAATTCTCCATCCGTATGCGGAGGGCAGTCGTCTCGGGTACTACGCAGGTGGTGAAGTCCCCTCTGCCCCGCCCTCTGAGGCGGCCCCATGATTTTCACCCGGAGATGTACACAACCTCGTCCAGCCTTGTCGGCATTGACTCGGCTGGGACCAATTCGTATTCGCCCACCTCCGCATATCCTCTGCTGAACACATCGTCTGCGGCGCGGTACGGACGCATTCCATCTTTTCTGAATTCGCTGACGGCCCGAACATTGAGGCTTGCAGGTTAGCCGATAAAATACTTCAGTTGTCTGGCTGAGTCCGATCCCCGGAGATGTTGCTACGAAGTGCACCCTCCCGCACGCATCGCACATAGTTCCCATGTGGAGGGACATTTGGAAATTACTGCTCATGCCCAAATGGTACGCCTCGTTGCCGCCCTGAAACTTCGGTAATTTCCACGGGGCTCAACACTGTCATGTGTGCAACACATGAAGCCCTTCGTGGCCTCATACGCTTCGGGCGGCACACTGAGCCACCATCCGAAACTCGTTGTTATTGCTGACTCGGAGGAATAGACTTAAGAAGTCTCTTCCGCATATCTCCGTCGAAATTCCGGGCGCACCTAGTCCTCCCGGACGGTCTTTTTGCGCAACCGATAGAAATGGGGTTCACTCATGAACCCGTCCTTTTATTCGCTACCGGCAAGTCGAATCGGAAATCGCCAAACAGGAGCAGTTTATCAGCGCAATTAGCCTTTCTTCGGTCTGCTAATTGTGCTGCTCACGCTCCTGCTGCTCCGCAGGATTCGCAAGCTGAAACCACGGATCGCCGGATACGGATCGCAAACGATGTGCAGTTCTTGCGGATTGATCACATCTCGATTAAAACCGAACTGCTTGGAATGCGGTGAGTCTCTTAAACGGGTGAGTGTGACCCCGATTCTGGAGAAATAAACCGCTGATTGGCACAAACCGTTCCTCGCGGCGAACAGGAAGGTATCACAAATTATGAAAAATACTAAATTTGTTGTGAGATTGAACCGAGGCTGCACTCACGCACCCGAGTTCCTGCAGCGGATTGATCGCACTCCCATCCGAACGACCACCAACCGTAAGCTGGCACTGGTGATGGGGAGATTTGCGGCTGAAGACGCGATCAAATCTTTGCAAAACTCCCGCCGCTTCCCGGAGCTAGTTTCCGTGAAGGTTAGCGCGTAGATACCCTCTCATCGGTCGCAGGAATGGCCCAGAGACCCATCGCAGCAGATGGAACGCATGTCTATTTGTTCCGAAATCGTAAAATCTGGAAGCCGCCCAAAAAAAGCGGGACTTTTGTCCTATGCTGTGAGCCATAAACTAAAAGTAAGGCAGTCATCCCCCAACACCCGCCGATGGGTCCCCCTCGCGGCGGGTTTTTTATCGTCTTGAATTCCCGGCACGCCACCGTTTTTAGGTTATTTCCTGCATTTCATCTGTTCTGGGCATACTCCTACAAACTTCTTCGAATCAAGTGCCCGAGGCCCGCTCATGGGTAATGGCGCAGCTTGGCGTCTCTCTGCGCAATCAGTGGCTATTCTCCCGGTCCGCGCAGCGCTCTCGCCCGTCAAGGTAAAAAAGCTTAGACCACGGTACATCGTTGTGAAGCACTATCGCACTGTTAACTGGTCTCACTTCAGCAGTCTTTTTGCTGGTGTTGATGCCAACCACGACAAATCTGTCATGACTGCCCCCTATGACCACCGGGTCGTTTATCTTGGGAATGTAATTCTCTGGGTCTGCCATGGTGATACGCTCCCACAGGATCGTCGGGATTCATAGTCTTGAGGATTCAAACTGTACCACAACTCGCTCATGTTGATAGCCGCACACCGTACCGCGCCCGGTCAGAGGCTCGATCTACTTTGTTGAGCAGGACGTTGATCTCGCCGATGATCTCAAGCCGTCTGATCCGTCGTGCCAGTACGCTTCCTGCACAGCCAAATTCATTCCTTGGGATCGACTCCCCTTGGATTCTGTCCCACAGTTCGATGGCTTGAAGTTCGGCCATCAGGCGTTCTAGTTTGTCATCAGGCACACGTTCCTCCCGCGATTGCCTCTAACCGGAGAACCAGTTCAGAGGTAGTAAAAGGCTTCCTTATGAGTTGAAATATCTCAGATTCCTCACCGCCGAGCGGGTACTCTTCGGGATAGCCCGTCATAAGAAGTACTTTCAGGCTTGGATACATGCCGACTGCTATCCGAATCAGTTCACGCGCCCCGAGCCCCGGTGTCACCACGTCACAAAGCAGAACGTGGATTGGACAGGGATGCTTAGAACATATCCTAAGCGCCTCATCGCCATCCTCTGCCACCAAGACTTCATAGCCGCGCTGCCGCAATCCCCGTCCAAGCATTTCACGAATTGCGATTTCATCCTCAACTACGAGAATCGTATCCATAGGTTGCCATCTGCGACCGATCTTTGCCGCACGACGGAAGCCCAATCCTACGATGCGAGATTCCAAGTCGCTGTGGCGGACGCGGCGATACTCCCCCGAGGATGTCCCCCTCAATTCGTTCCAGCATCCGAGGCAGGGCGAGTAGCGCGTCCGCCCAAAGCAGCCTAGCAATATTGTCGCCATGGCCAAACCCAACATTTTCAGAAGTTCACATATCCAGAGCGTGCCGAGATGCAGTCACGGCTGCCGGAGCGACGGCATCAGAATGCGGACATCCTAACCTTCGCAGATGGGTCTGAGGTCTCGCGGATTGCGCTTTCACCGCTTCAGTTAGAGCGTCCTAAATCGGTTCCTTAATCCGCCCCAGCAGGCAGGAACTTCCCGGATCATGTGCAGGGCGCATTGGGCTCGGTTGCGACTGACCAACGATTTAACTGTTTCGGTGCTCGTTGCCCGGTCAGTGCGAGTGTGTAAAGCGACCGAACCCGTGCCATCCTTTGAGCAGATGACCAATGGGCTGGACACAAGCGGTTGTTGGAGTTGTCGCAGTTTTGCGCTGAAGCGAAGCGAAATTCCGATAAGGGACTCTAACGCGGAGGCAAGGCTCTCAAGCGGGTTCGATATGCGATTTGCGAATGGTAGTTACGGCTGTATAAAGCTCCGACAAAGACTTTAGCCGAATACCTGTGCCCAACCACGGATCGTTTTCGTGAGACCGATGAGACCGCAGTTTCACTGATGGAAAAACATAAAATCGGCGGACGCGGTCACGATTCGGATTCACGATACACAGCAGAGTTATGTATTCACGCTCCGCAACGGCAGGTTCCACGACCCAATGGAGTCTTCCTCCTTTTCTCGGTCGAGTTCGGCAAAGTAGCAGAGACACGTTGAAATCGTTATCAAATCTCAATATTGAACGAGTTCTGTTTTCCAGATGGGTGACGGCCACATTCTTCGGGAACAGAGTCCTGATTCGATGAACGAGTTCGCGACGCAAACACATTGAGCGTTCCGTCTGCTCGGTTTTGAAAACGTCTTCTGCGGCAGGATGGTAGCCCATCAATGCGTACATCTTTCGGTAAGTGCCAAAGTGGTTCAGAAGGGTACTGGTTGACGGCATTCCCCGTGCCTTCAAGATAATTCCCTCCGAAAGACGCCCTTTAGCCGCTAATAACCGCCTGAGCTTTCTCAGTATCTCTGTGTCTGTCCATCGACGATCTGCGTTTCTCGGCAACATCACCTGAACTCGGTCAAAGGTAGCTTGGTCCACAATCGCCGGAAACGCTCCGGGAATAAGAAGCCAACGCTCACGTCCGAGGTACGAAACCTTGCTACGCAGTTTCGCCGAGGTTCGTGACCAGACATTGTATCCGGCGTACTTAGGGTGCGTGAGTACGTTGAAGACATCTTGTCCCTCCCATTCGTTTCCGTGGAACGGGATTCGGTCACGATTCAACTGCCGCGCTATTTCGGTACACGAATGGCGATGCTCTATAACCATCGCAAACATTCGGCGCACGCATTCAACCTCCTTGCGAGGCCCCAGTATGAGTGTCACGCGGTCGGTAGTGAGACTCTTTCGTTCCCCATCTTTCAGCTTCTGCTTCTGCCTCCCATCCGCTGACAGCATCATGCGGCGATAGCCATATCCTGCTTGCGCGCCGACCCAGAATCCAAGTTTGACTAGACGACACTTTCCTTCGAAAACCTTGACTCCAAGCTCCCGGCTGAACTCGGCAGCCATGCTCCTTTTCAGGGCCTTAATAATTGCACTAGAAGGCGTGTCATCGTTCGCGAATTGCTCTGCGCAATAGTGCAAGCGTATACCGGACCTTGTGCATAGAAATTCATAATGTGCAGCTTCATCAGTATTCTGGAACCGTCCCCAGCGGCTGACATCGTAAGTCAGAATTGCCTTATAGTCGGTCTTTCCAAGATCAACATCTTCAAGCAATTGTCGGAGCGCTTCTCGACGGTTCAGCACCACTCCGCTCCTTCCGACATCGGCATAAGTGCGGACGATTACGAAGCCATGCTGCTTCGCGTATTCTTGAATTGCAGCCTTTTGATTATCAATCGAGTATTGCTGACCGTCGTCGGACATTCGCACGTATTGCGCAGCGGGGATTAGGTTGGACACGAGCGTCGGGCTACTGTGCAGCATCTGGCTCCCCCAACTGTGAATCTAGCATTGCGTCCGTACCAGTCAGTCTGATGCGTTAGTACCGACCAAAGTTAGGCATCGCTGTCCCATCTGTAGTGCCTGATGCTCTCGTTGAACGGCCAGAGACAATCTGGCGGCCACTGGAACGTAGCCTTGGTCTTGCTGGGAACGAGCATCGGCTTGCCGGGCTTCCGCGCTGGCGGCGGGTGCTGCATGGGTGGCCGGGGTGCCTTCTCGGGGTCAGGCGTTCGAGGAGTGAATGGTTCGCTGGTTGTCATGTGCAAGACCGTTTTTAAGAAAAAGAGATAGCGCAGCGGGTGCCGCTGCGCCATCAGAGGAACAAACGACCGTGGCCGCGTAGTTCCTCCGCATTTTGCTCCTTGAAACTAATCTACAACCCCTGCATCTTTGGGATTGATCACTATTGCACAGGGTTTGAAATAAAATGGGCAATTTTCCCGATTTGGGAATGAGGTTGTTCTGCAATCGGGGAGCAAGAAGAGGGCCGAACCTTGTGGGCTCGGACTGAAACGTGCTCTGGCACGTCAAGTAGTCGCGATTCGCCCAGCATGTCTTTGACTTTCGGCACAGAAAAGTGAAACGATTGTTCTTGTCGGGGCGGATCGCAGATGCCGCGACACATTTCTCTCGCTCTTTTTGCCTTGATGCTCTGCTCTTGAGGCGAGGCCTGATCATGGCGTCCACAGCAGTAAGAGCCAAGAAGCGCAGAAAATTCGATATCAAGAGATTCCTTTCGACCATCGATGGCGGCCGAAAGATCGCAGCTTTCGTCAAGAAGCAGACGATCTTTGTTCAGGGTGATCCATCCAATGCCGTTTTTTACATCCAATCTGGAAAGGTAAAACTCACCGTCGTGGCCAAGAGCGGAAAGGAAGCTACGATAGGGATATTGAATGCAGGCGATTTCTTCGGAGAAGGTTGCCTTACCGGACAACCTCTTCGCTTGTGCTTCGCAACTGCAATGACCGATTGTTCTGTGATGCGGATCGACAAGAAGTCCATGCTGGCGGTAATTCATCGAGAGCACGCTTTTTCCGACATGTTCGTGGCGTATCTGCTGATACGGAACATGCGGTACGAAGAGGATTTGGTTGATCAGCTTTTCAATTCGAGCGAGAAACGGCTTGCTCGCGTTCTCCTCCTGCTTGCTCACTTCGGCAAGGACGGAAAGCCCGAAGTTGCAATTCCCAACATCAGTCAGGAAACTCTTGCGGAGATGGTAGGCACAACTCGCCCGCGTGTTAACTTTTTCATGAACAAGTTCAGGAAGTTGGGTTTCATTCGCTACAACGGTGAGCTTGAAGTCTACAGTTCACTTCTCAACGTTGTTCTTCATGACTAGAATGTCGTTCCAATGGACGCCCGTCGAACTGGCGACAGGTCAAAGTTCGATCAGGGGTGGCGGTTCTTCGTGCTAACTCTCAGGTTGCTGGACGGGACTATGCGGTTTCTCACCGTTGCCGGAATGTCGGCGATTAAAGTTTTTCTGACCCGAGTCCATGTCCTCCGGTAGGAGGGCACCATGACCGCTAGTTTGCTGATTCCCGCTGCTCAATACCTTCGTATGTCCACAGAACGCCAACAATATTCTCTCCAGAACCAATCCATAGCTGTCCAGTGTTACTCAGATGCTCAGGGCTTTG
>Ga0209274_10000495_pt1 | contig 23693 bp, 17 predicted proteins | sample HubBroMetageREF1_FD_188343 | JGI IMG/M metagenome (GOLD analysis project Ga0209274, IMG submission 188343) | Reference soil microbial communities from the Hubbard Brook experimental Forest, New Hampshire, USA - Hubbard Brook CCASE Soil... | ecosystem: Environmental > Terrestrial > Soil >...
GCACAAAGTTTCACAGCAGGACCTCGACACCGCGTCGCGGGGGGACGTTAGGTGGAAGCCCAAGAATTCTCAAGTCCACAATCTGCTAGAAGTGTTCATCGAGCTCTTCGATCTTGTGAAGGGCGCCAATATTGTCGGGCCACCCGGTTCGATCCTGGACGACCTCGCAACCTTTGGTCTCTTGCGAAGGGTCTCAAACATGATGTCTCTTTCGGACGACGGGCGCCGTTTCAGGAATCAGATGCTCGCGAAGGGAAAGTTTCAGATCCCCAACTCCCTCTAGTCCCTCATACGGTCGTCCTTCTTCCAGCGTCTCTGCGCATAGTGCCGTTATAATCCGACTTGCTGATAGCTAAGAGCTGACAGCCCTTTTCCCATGCGCTTCGAACTCTTCATCGCGACCCGCTACCTGCGCGCCAAAAGAAGACAGGCCTTCATCGGCATCATTACTGGCATCTCCGTCGCCGGTGTGGCCGCCGGCGTCGCTTCCCTCGTAGTCGCCATGGCCATCACCAACGGATTTCGCCAGGATCTGCAGCAGCGCCTGCTCGGTTCGACTTCCCACATCAGCCTGCAGCGCATTGCGGATGACGGCATCAACGACTGGCCCGCGCTCATGGACCACCTTTCCCGGCAACCCCACGTCGTTGCAGCCGCCCCAGCCATTTTCGAACAGGTCCTGATCTCGCACGGCCCCCGCGCCCGCGGCGCCGTCCTCAAAGGTATGATCCCCAAATATGAGCGCAAAGTTGGGGACCTGTTAACCACGGTGAACGAAGGCTCGACCGCTGAACTGGAAGAGTCGCCCACCAACCCAACCCGAGTTTCGGGAGAAACTCGTGTCGGCGCGGGCAACTCGCCCCCGCAGCCAGCCGCCACTGAAGCTGAAAATAACTCTCCCGACTCCCTCGCCGCCGTCCAGCGCCGCCTCTCTGCCATGCCGCCAATCGTCCTCGGCAAAGATATGGCGGACAACCTAGGCGCAAGACTCGGCGACCCGGTCCTGGTCACCAGTCCGCAAGGCGAACTCACCCCCCTCGGCATGGTCCCCAAATACACCCGCTTCCGCGTGGTCGGAATCTTCAACTCCGGCTTCTTCGACTACGACTCCAGTTGGGCCTTCGTGCGCCTGTCGGACGCGCAGCGCCTGTTCGGCTTGGGAGATCTGATCTCGGTGCTCGAGTTCAAGGTCGACGACATCTACAAAGCCGACGTCATCTCCCGCCAACTCGAAGACGCCGCCGGCAAAGGTTTCATGGCCACCAACTGGATGGAGCAGAACAAGCCGCTGTTTCATGCGCTGAAGCAAGAGCAACTGCTCACCTTCATCACCGTCGGCCTCATCGTTTTCGTGGCCGGGCTGAACATCCTAATCTCTCTGATTATGATGGTCATGGAGAAAACGAAAGACATTGCCGTGCTCATGTCCATGGGCACGCGCCGCGCTCAGGTGCGCAACCTTTTTATTGCGCAGGGCGTCCTGATCGGCGTGATCGGCACCGGCATCGGCCTGGTTGTCGGATACGCCATCTCCTATGCCGGCGGCCACTACCATGTGCTCGCGCTCTCACCCGAGGTCTACTCCATCGACTACGTCCCCTTCGCTCCCCGCGTCATCGACGGCGTGTGGGTGTCGCTGTTTGCGGTCTTGATTTCCTTTGTGGCCACCCTGTACCCCTCGTGGTCAGCCGCCCGCATCCTTCCAGCCGAGGCCCTGCGCTATGAGTGAAGACATCCTGGCCACTCGAGCCTTGCAGATTGCCGAAAGACTCGATTTTGGTTGGCGCAGCGTTTTCAGCGCTGCGATCCGGCCTTTCCTTTTACCAAGGGCTTTAGCCGCTGAGGCAATCTCCACCCAAATGATCGCGCCGGCGACGACCCAACCGCATTCCTCAGGCAGCGCTTGGAACGAAAGGCACTCAACGTGCATCTAACCGAACAGGAATCGATGCTGCGGGTCGAAAACCTAAAGAAGGTTTTCCGTTCCGGTGAATCGGATCTGGTGCTCTTTGAAAATTTATCGTTCGAAGTCAAGCGCGGAGAAATGCTCGCCATCGTAGGCGAATCCGGGGCCGGCAAGAGTACCTTGTTGCACATCTTAAGCGCCCTTGATCGGGCTTCCGCAGGTGACGTATACTGCGCCCACTTGCGATTGAATACTTTATCGCACGACGAAGCCGCTGCCTTTCGCAATCAGGAGACCGGCTTCGTATGGCAGTTCCACTACCTGCTGCCGGAATTCACGGCGGCGGAAAACGTCGCCATGCCGCTGCTGCTTCGCGGGCAGACATGGCGACAGGTCGAGCCAGAAGCTTTACGCTGGCTGCGTGAGGTCGGTCTGGAGCAGCGCGCGCATCATCGCTCCGGCGAGCTTTCCGGTGGAGAGCAGCAGCGCGTGGCCTTGGCCCGTGCCCTCATCACCGGCCCCAAGCTCTTGCTGGCCGATGAGCCCACGGGGGATCTTGACGGACACACGGCAGAAGCGGTATTCGAACTAATTGCGCGCTTGCATCGCGAGCACCAGCTCACCTCCCTCATCGCAACGCATAACTTGTCGTTCGCCCGCCGTTGCCATCGGGTATTAAGGTTGCAGCGCGGCCGCATGGAAGAGATTCCGCCGGAGTCGTTGCCGGCGTAAGGCGCGGATTGGAGCCGGGATTAGAGCGGATATTGGAGGAGAAAAATTAGTAAGACAAAGTGCAAGCAATTATCCCGAGGGCTGGCGCCGCGGGAGCAGATTGACAGCGGTTTCTTTGGTAACGTGATGAAAGTTTGTAAAATCTTTTCAGCGCTTGGGTTTTGTGCCCATTGATTGCATAATGTAAGCAAGCCTTTATGAACGCAAGGTTAGTTCGACCAGGTTTCACGCTCGGCGAGTTTCAGGTTCGGTAGGGTTGAGGGAGCACCAGTTCTTCTCGACCAAGGAAGGTCAGGGGGAAGGGGCATTATGTTTGAACGCTACACGGAGAAAGCCAGACGCGTCATCTTTTTCGCACGCTACGAAGCCAGCCAGTTCGGGTCTCCTTATATCGAGACTGAGCATCTGCTTCTCGGACTCCTGCGCGAAGACAAAGCCCTCACCAACCGTTTCCTGCGGTCGCACGCCTCGGTCGAATCCATCCGAAAGCAGATCGAAGGCCATACCACGATCCGCGAGAAGGTTTCGACCTCGGTCGATCTTCCTCTCAGCAACGAGTGCAAGCGCGTGCTCGCCTACGCCGCGGAGGAAGCCGAGCGCCTGTCGCACCGCCACATCGGCACCGAACATTTGCTCTTGGGCTTACTAAGAGAAGAGAAGAGCTTCGCCGCCGAAATTCTCCACGAACGCGGCCTGCGCCTCTCGACTATCCGCGAAGAACTGGCCCGCAGCACCCAGGAAAAAGCGCAGCCCCAGCGCCAGCGTGAAAGTTCGCTGCTGGCGGAATTTTCGCGTGATTTGACCCAGGCCGCCATGGACAGCCAGCTCGATCCCCTGGTCGGCCGCGAAGGCGAAGTCGATCGCGTCATCCAGATCCTCTGCCGCCGCACCAAGAATAATCCCGTGCTCATCGGCGAACCTGGCGTGGGCAAGACTGCCATCGTCGAAGGCCTGGCCCAGCGCATCGCCGACGGCGAAGTCCCATCGTTCCTGGCCGACAAGCGCATCCTGGCTCTCGACCTATCGCTTATCGTCGCCGGCACCAAGTACCGCGGCCAGTTCGAAGAGCGCCTCAAGACCATCATGAAAGAGCTGATGGAAAATCAGAACTCCATCATCTTCATCGACGAGTTGCACACCCTCGTCGGCGCCGGATCGGCCGAAGGCTCGCTCGATGCCGCCAACATTCTGAAGCCCGCATTATCGCGTGGCGAAATCCAGTGCATCGGTGCCACGACCCCGGGCGAATATCGCAAGTCGATCGAGAAGGATCGTTCCCTCGAACGCCGCTTCCAGGCCGTGAAAGTTCCGCCGCCGAATGAGGCCGACGCCATCAAGATTCTCTTCGGCATCAAAGATCGCTACGAAAAATTTCACGCCGTCACCTACACCGACGAGGCGATCAATTTCGCGGTCTCGCACTCCAACCGCTACATCCCGGACCGCTTCCTGCCCGACAAGGCCATCGATCTGGTCGACGAAGCTGGAGCCCGCGTCAAACTGCGCCAGACTTCGCTTCCCGAAGAGCTCACCGAAGTCCAGAAGCGCATCAAGTTCATCGTGCACCGCATGGAAAACGCCATCGCGAACCACGAGTTCGAAAAAGCCCGCTTCTACTCCGATGAAGAACGCAAAGAGCGCGAGAACCTGCGCGCCCTCCGCGAAAAATATCATCTCGACGAGTCAAGTACCGGCGTGGTCAACCGCGAGGACATCGAAGACGTAGTCTCCCGTTGGACCGGCGTCCCCGTCACCTCAATCAAAGAAGAAGAAACCCAGAAGCTCCTCCGCATCGAGGAAGAGCTGCACAAGCGCATCATTTCTCAAGACAAATCGATCAGCGCCCTGGCCCGCGCCATCCGCCGTTCGCGCGCCGGCCTGAAAAATCCAAACCGCCCCATCGGCTCGTTCTTATTCTTGGGTCCGACGGGCGTCGGCAAAACCGAAGTCGCGCGCACTCTGGCGCAATTCATGTTTGGCACAGAAAAAGCTCTGGTCCGCTTCGACATGTCCGAATTTATGGAGAAGCATTCGGTCTCGAAGCTGATCGGTTCGCCTCCAGGCTACGTCGGCTACGAAGAAGGCGGCCAGCTCACCGAGCGCGTGAAGCGTGCCCCTTACTCCGTGGTCCTGCTCGACGAAATCGAGAAGGCGCATCCGGATGTTTTCAACATCCTGCTGCAGGTGTTCGAAGACGGCCAGTTGACCGATGGTCTCGGCAACACCGTCGACTTCAAGAACACCATCATCATCATGACTTCCAACATCGGCGCGCGCCATCTGCAGAAGCGCGAAGGTTTCGGCTTCCAGTCGACCAAGGAAGACGTAATCTCCGACAAGGTCGAAGAACTGGTGAAGGGCGAAGTCAAACGCACCTTCAACCCCGAATTCCTGAACCGCCTCGACGAGGTCATCCTGTTCCTGGCCCTGGGCGAGAGCGACCTGATCCAGATTCTCGAGCTCATGGTCACCCAGCTCAACCAGAACCTGGCGCAGAAAGCCATCACGGTTACGGTTGCCGACGACGCCAAGAAGTGGATCCTCAACCAAACGCTCACCGACCGCAGCTACGGCGCCAGACCGCTGCGCCGCGCCCTGCAAAAATACATCGAAGACCCGCTGTCGGAGGCGCTGATCCAGGGCACCATCACCACGAGACCTGCCTTCATTGAGGTATTCCTGGAAGACAACAAGCTGTTCTACAGGCCCGTAGACGCCGAAAAAACCGAAGGCGTCCTGCTGTACGAGAAATAGCTCGTGGAGGGGCGGACGCCTCGTCCGCCTCCGAGCGCACCTCGGCAAGGTTCTAGCCGCCAGCCCAAAAGCTGGCGGCTCTAAATTTTTTGATGAAACCTACCGAAACTTCCTGATTGACCCTGGGTTGTACCTGTGATTAGATGCGCCACACTCGCGGACCCCGCGCCAGGGTCCGTCAATGCATTGGTGCGCGCCGATCGGAATGAATCGCCGATGTGAATGAATCCAGGTGAAGGAATGAGGTCAAGTATGAAGTCCACTCCGTGGTACGTGATCCTTGCTGTTTCCCTTCCCGCTCTCACTGGGACTCTCACTCTGTCTGCCAGCGCACGGGAGGTCGTCCTGCCCGCCGGCACTCTTCTGCAATGCACCCTAAACGAACCCAATTTCTCCTCGGCAACGGCCGACATCGGCGATCCCGTGCTCTGCCATCTGCGCGCCCAAACCGAGTTCGGCCAGCAGGCGTTTCCCCGCGGCAGCTATCTTGTAGGCCATCTCGAATCGGCCAAAGAGCCCGGCCACTTCTGGGGCAAGGGCTACCTGAAGCTGCAGTTCGATCGCATCGGCCTGCCCAGCGGCGACCTGCCTCTCGAGGCCAAAGTCATCGCCACCCGCGGCTACAAAGTCGATAAACAAGGCGACATCAAAGGCAAAGGCCACGCCGTGCGCGACGTCGTCGAATGGATGATCCCGCCCCTGTGGCCCTGGAAAGTTATCATGCTGCCGGCCCGCGGCCCGCGTCCCACGCTGAAAGGCGAAACCGTTCTCAGCCTACGCCTGATGGATGACGTCCAAATCCCGCAGGTGGCACAGAACTACGGTCCCAGCTGGCACTTCTTCGGCCGCTACCAGTCCGACTCATTCCATGAAGGACGGAACAGCAGCGTGCAGATGCAGATTTCCGTGAAGCCGACTTCATTCTCGAGCACTCAGTCATCGAACGCTGGGATCTCGGATTCTGAGTCGTCGAATGCAGGGATATCGAATGGTGGGATGTCGAATGCCGGACTTTCAAACCAGCTACAGTCGAACCAGCTCCGGCCGAATGATGATGCCGTTCCCCGCGCCTCTTATGCGACCTATACGTCGCGCGAAGTCCCGGCCCCGACTCAGGCGGGCATCGTCAGTCTCCCCGGCATGCCAGTCTTCGTCCTGACCAGCGGCGCCGTGCTCTCCGTTAGCGGATACGGCTACACCGACAACCGCATCACCTACTCACTAATTGGAGGAGGCACCGGCGTCATCCGCACCGACGACGTCGACTGGAACGCCACCACGCAACTCAACGCCCAGCGCGGCCTCCGTTTAACGCTCCACAACAGCCACGCCAATGCAGGAACGCCGGGCCTCTAGCAATGCTCACGTAGGGGCGGACGCATTCGTCCGCCCCGCCGAAGCGCAGCGAGCGGTTCTTCTCGGCAGCCCGGACGAATGCGTCCGGGGCTATGCAGCCCGCCAGCCCTCGGCCCTTCGACCGACGAATGATATTGTGGATCAATCATGCCCAAAATCAACCTCGCCGAGAAATTCTCCAAGATCACGGAACTCTGGAAGCCGTACATCGCCGCCGAACTCAACGGCCAGTGCGTCAAGCTCGATAAAATTAAAGGCGAGTTTGTCTTCCACCACCACGAGCATGAAGATGAATTGTTTCTCGTCGTCAAAGGCCGCTTCCGCATGCATTATCGCGATCAAGACCTTCGTGAACATCACGAATGGATCGAAGAAGGAGAATTCGTGGTCGTACCCCGCGGCGTCGAACACAAGCCCGTAGCCGATGAAGAATGCTGGTTCCTGCTCTTCGAACCCGCCTCCACTCTGAATACCGGCAACGTTGTCAACGAGCGCACCCACTCCGACCTGGAGCGCGTATAGGTAGCGAAGAGCCGCCTTCGGCCTGTCCGCACCGTTTTTGGTTAGCGCAGCGCTTTCAGCGCTGCGATCAAGCCTTCCGTTTCGATTGGGCTTTTAGCCGGAGGCCTGCCCTTTTTCCCCATATCACGATACGATTGAAGAAGCCTATGGAACTCACCGTCTATTCCGCCGCCTGGTGCCCCGACTGCCGCGAGGCCAAACGCTTCCTCGCCCAACACAACATCGCCTTCAAAGAAGTCGACGTCGAGTCCACTCCAGGCGCCATCGAGGAAGTCGTAAAACGCACTGGCAAGCGCGCCATCCCTCAGTTTGTCATCGACGGCGAATGGGTCCAGCCCTACGTCGCGGGCAAAGGCTTCCGCTACGAGGCCATGGCCAAGCGCCTCGGAATCAAGACGCCCTAGCCGCTGACAAGCGCTTGATTTCTCCGTGTCCTCTGCGTCCTCTGTGTTAACAGATTCCCCTGGCCGCACGTCTAGAATGGTGGACCGTAGAAAGATTAACTTCCAAGGGGCCTCCCATGCTCCAATCAAGATTCGCAACAACGACCGCGCTAACCTTGGTCGCGCTATTCGCATCGGCGCAGACTCAGCCGACCGCAGCGCCTCCAACCACCAGTCAACGGCACTCCGTAGAAGCGATCAAGATACCCAATAGCCAGCCAGACGCCCCGCCCGCGACCTGCCACGTCACTTTGCCATCCGACGGTCGCTTTGTCCCTCCGCCCCCGGCGTCCGCAGACCCCGCGGTAAATCTGGGAGGTCTTTTTGAGCATTCGTTTTGGTTTGGCAGTTCGAAGCTATGGACGGTGCTCCCCATCGACGGAACTTGGCGAGCCTGGTCGGTTCCCACCAAACCCGGGGATTTCGCCTACGGAAACAAACTCCCCTGGGGTCGTCTGAATCCCCCATTTTCTAAGAAAGATGGGCCGCTGACGGTTACCGGCAAAAGGCTGGACGGCCCAGCCCCCATGTTCATCGAAACCGATGAGAGCTACGGATTCAACGGCAGCGCTGGGGCCATGGGCGGCATCGAAATTCCCGTCTTCGGCTGCTGGCAAGTCACCGGACACTATAAAGATCAGGACCTGACCTTCACTGTCTGGGTCGCGCCTCCAAGCGAGGAGAAGTCGTCCGATACCTCTTCGCCAATTTCAGGTCAGCCCTCCGTCCCGGAGCCAGAGGCGCATCGCATCTACCTCGCCGCCGAAACAGAAGCGAAGGAGCTCGTCTACAAAGTGACACCCCAGATTCCACCCGGGGCCAACGCTTCCGGAACCGTGCTTCTCCACGCAGTCATCGGTACCGACGGCAGACCCCACGAACTCCAATACGTCTCCGGTCCTCCACCACTCGCGCAGGCCGCGATCGACGCAGTTACCTGGTGGCAATACCGGATCACCACTGAAGCAACGGAGGTCGACACCACAATCGAAGCAGCGTTTCCGCCAACCGCCAATTAATCCCACACACTGCTGGCCCCGTTTCCCCCTGTCCTCCGTGGGTAAAGATTCCTCCCTATCGCACGTACATCTCCTTCAGTACCGTGGCAAACCCGCACCAGACGGGCGAAGATACCCAAAGAAGACACCGACTCCAAGCTCTCGGCCTAGCGAGATGACACTCAAAAGGCTGAAACAGAACCACTTGGAGCCACGTACCCGAGGACGCTGCTTCAGCCCATGGCCGATCTCCAGAGCAACCCGCCCGATTCACCCAACCCCCCGGCGCCTCCAGTCCATCCCGCGCAGGAATCCAGCATCGTCAGCGACTGCTGGCAGCAGATGGTGCAGGCCGTTCTGGGAGTAGTCATCCTGATCGTCACCCTCGCCATGGTCCACTATTACGCTTCCACGAGCGCTCAGGGAGAGCCCCCCAGCGACCTGCAAAAGCAGGTTCACGATCTCACCGCGCAGGTCGCGCAGCTCCAGCAGGATCAGGCCATGCCCGCGGTCGTCTTAAATCGCTATCGCAATTCCATTGGCTATATTTACGGCGTCTACCAGGTCGGTTTCGCAAATCAACGTCCGGTGGTTCGCGCGCGCGTTTCCGGCACAGGATTCCTGATTGCTAATAATGTCGCTAACGATGTTGGCAAAGCCCTGATAGCCACCAACCGCCACGTCGCTGAACCCTGGTACGGCGACGCCGAAGCCCAGAAGCTCATCGATCAAGGTGCCACCGGCATGCTCGAGAGTCTGGTGATTTTTTTCCCCGGCTCGCCGACGCCCGTGACCCTGTCACCCGCTTCCGTTTCGAAGACTTCCGATCTCGCCGTCCTGCATGCTGAAGATTCCGACGCCGTTCGCGGCCTCGCGGTCCTGCCGCTCGCCCAATCGCCCGGCGCGCCCGGACAGCTGGTCACTGTAATCGGCTATCCCATGGGCATCGCCGGTATGGTCGCCAAGTCGCCGACCGGAATTTACGAGCGCATGGCTTACCGCCACAATGACATCAACGCCGCCAGCGAGTTGGCCGCGTTATCCCTGATTCGTCCCTCCACCACCTGCGGACATCTCGGTGACGTGGTCGGCGACAAACTCATCTACGACGCTCCCACCGCCCACGGCGGCAGCGGCGGCCCCGTATTCAACACCAAAGGTGAAGTCATCGGCGTTAACTCCGCCTTCATGGACGGCTTCTCCGGTGGTACGCTGGGCGTGAGTGTTGACTCCCTCCGTCCCTTGCTGCAGGAAGCGCAAAAACCTCGCTAGATCCTCATGGCAACAAGCCTGCCGTCTCAGAGGCAGTAATCCTGCTTAGTTCGGCGCCTTTCTCACCGCCACGATCGATCCCACTCCGTCGTTCGCCGGCAGTGCCACGGTATTCAATGGCATCAAGGTTCCCTCCGAGGAAATAGTCCACGAAGCGATCTGATTGGATCCTTGATTCGGGAGACTGCTGGTAAACACAAATTCCCCGGTGTGATCCTCCACCAGCCCTAAAGAGAAGTCGATCGTCACCGGGAACTGTTGCAGCGCTCCGGACGATGCCAAGTCTCGGGTCGCCGGATTTATCACGAACGCCTGAAGTCCTTCGTCTTGACCCTCGACATCCTGGACCTCCCATGCCCATAAGAACCGGCCTTTCCAATCTGTCCAGACAGAGGAGATCGGCCAATCGGGAGGACCTGCAAAAAAGGGAGAGTCGCTTGACTGAGTGAGCGCACCCGTGCCGGAGTCAATGGACGTTCCGAGGACCTCGCCATTTGTGTTGTCGAAGTTTGCCGCACCAAGATACAAATAGTCGCCGGTTGAAGTCGGCGACCCGAAGAATGAATACGGGCTTCCCGGCACCTGGGTATTCAAGAATCCGTGATTTGGATCGGTCTGGAATCCGTAGGTCTCGGTCTGGGTTGGTTGCTCGCAACCGATCGCTCCAACATACAGATATTGCCCGGTGAAATTCGCGGCCAACCCGGCCAGACCGCTGTAACAGTCGGCGGCAGGATTTCCGAAACTGTATCCCCAACCTGTCCAGGTCAGACTCCCGCTGGAACGATCGATACGATATGTTGCCAGCGATGCCTCCTCGGAATATCCGTCGCCTCGGTAAGCGAGGTAAACGAAGTTGCCCGCCGGATCCATCACGATGGTCGGCGACGCCGAGTCACCCACAGCGGTATTCAGCGGGAAGGGCGAGCCCGGAATAGGGACCAGGGCAGCGTTACTCTGGTTGACTTGGAACCCATAGATGCCCTCGTCCGAAGAGGCGTAAACAAACCATCCTCCAGGATCCGCAGCGAGCGTGCCGGCAGATTGCGCCGCGAATGTGGGAGGGTTCCCGCTCCCGTTCGGGTTCGTCAGTGTTCCATTGGAATTGATCTCGAACTGCCCAACGCCCCGAGGAACCACGCCGTAGAGATAACCATCCGACCCTGCCGTCACCACCTCCGTGAGCGGCGATTTGAAAACGTTCCCGCAGTTGTCCCAGGATTGGATCGCCATATCGTAGGTTCCCGGCACGAGATTGACGTAGGCATCCAATTGGTTCGAATCGATGGTGTAGGGCGCAACACCGGGCGCGGTGTATATCCGGATCGAGGCGATCCCGTTCGCGCAAGACGGACTCTCCGCAGAGGCCGCAATGTGCACGGGCCAATTTGCCTGCGACTGACTTGGCAGATACACGCTTACGCCTGCATCGGAACTCACTGTCAGATCCACCGGAGTTTTACTCACTCCGCCACAGTTGTCCCAGGCCTGTACAACCGTGCTATAGGTTCCCGGAGCCAAGTCGATAAATTGTTCGATATGAGCCCCGTTGACAGTAAAGGCATTCACACCCGGCGCGGAATAGATCCGCATCGCGGCGATGCCCCCAGCGCAACCAGGACTGGTTGCGGACGCTTCATAAAAGACCGGTGACCCGGCACTGATTCCGCTCTTCGGAGAAATGACGGTGACCGTCGGATTGGCGTAGGCGGCAATGGCAACCGCAAAGGCGAAGACGAAGGTTGAGGCTAGAAGATTTAGGACGGTTGGGAATTTGGTGAACCTGGAGAGCAGGAGCGAGGGAAACTTCGATACAGACATAATTCACACAAGCTGCGGGGAACCGCGGCCTCCTTAGCATTTCTGATCTTTAGATCAAACAAGCCGGCTGAGCAGCGAAAGTTGCACGCTGAGATGTCATAAGGTTCAAAACGGTTGGCGACGGTCCAATTTTCCCGCGCCGAATTGCGGCCTCAAACTTCCTTAAACCCGGCTTTGGATGGTCTTGGGTGGCTTTTGGGTGTCGCAGCGCTTTCAGCGCTGCGACAAGGTTTATTTTTTATGGGGCTTTAGCCCCCGAGGTGCAGCTGCGAGTTTTCCGCGCAGTGGCAAATATTTCAGCACTCCTCCGGCAGCCCCGATTGAAAAATCGACCTTGAATGTTCTCTAATCGTGTTTTCTAGCTTTGGCAACAGTCCGCCAGACTCAGAACTCCGGGAGGATGCATGGCACTCGCACAGGATCTCCGCTTCGCATTCCGCCAACTGCGGAAAGCACCCGGTTTCAGCGTGACCGTCGTCCTCACCCTGGCTCTCGGCATCGGCGCCACCACTGCGATCTTCTCGCTCGTCGAGGGCATCATCTTGCGTCCGCTCCCGTTCAGCAATTTTGACCGCCTCGTTCTGTTAGGCGATCACATCGGCGGCGGCCCCAACACTCCTGTCACTGCCCGCGAGATCGCCACCTACTCGAACGCCACCAGCGCCTTTTCCTCGATGGGCGGCTACATCGGTTCCAGCTATGAACTTTCCGGAGGAGCAACTCCGGAGGAGGTCGACGGCTCGCGATTCACCGCAGGCGTGTTCCCAACTCTCGGCGTTCAGCCGATCCTGGGCCGCGTATTCACCCAACAGGAAGAGGACGCTCATCAGCCGCTCGCAGTCATCAGCTATGCCCTGTGGCTGACCCGCTATCACCGCGATCCCAAAGTCCTCGGCAGTTCCATCGACCTCGACCGCAAGAACTACACCATCATCGGCGTCATGCCGCGCAGTTTTGATTTTCCTTTGGCGGACGGGCTACTCGACCAGCCGCAGCTCTGGGTGCCGCTGAGTCTGACGCCCGCCGAATTGTCCGATGAGAACGAGGGCTATTGGGGATACCAAATGGTCGGCCGTCTCAAGGATGGCGTCACTCCGGCGCAGGCAGCGCAGGATGTGGCCCGTGTCACCCGGCAAGTCATGAGCAGTTTCCCCGCGCGCATGGCCGCAATCCACATTCAGGGCGACGTCAAGCTGCTGCGCGAGTATGCTGTCGGGGACGTTCGGCCCCTGCTGCGCACGTTGTTCCTGGCCGTCTCCATTGTCCTGTTGATCGCTTGCGTCAATGTTGCAGGCTTGCTGCTGGTCCGGGCCATCCGCCGCCGTCGCGAATATGCCGTTCGCCTCGCGCTGGGTGCGCGTTCTAGCGTCATCCTCCGCGAATCGGTTGTCGAAGGACTGCTGCTCAGCCTGGCCGGTGGCCTGCTGGGCCTCGCGTTTGCTTCGATCGCGATCCGCACCGCCCTGCATCTCTTGCCCGACTCCATGCCGCGCGTCGACTCCATCTCCGTCGACGCCGGCGTAGCCGTCTTCGCCCTGCTGCTCTCCCTGGCAACGGGCGCGCTGTGCAGCCTTGCCCCCGCGTTCGCTGCCTTGCGGACCAACCTGACGGAAAGCCTCAAAGAGGGCGTCAGAACCGGCACGGGCGCTTCCAGCCATACTTGGCTGCGCTCCGCTCTGGTCGTCTCCGAAATCGCCATCGCCCTGATCCTGCTCACAATCTCCGGAGCATTCTTGCGCAGCTTCCAGAAGATGCGCGCCGTCGACCCCGGCTTCCGTCCCGACCACGTACTGGTCGCCGAATATCAACTGCCTCTCAGCCAATATCCCACCCACGCTTCCGCCGACGCTTTCAACCATTCGGTGGTCGACCGGCTCTCCAGCCAGCCCGGCATCATCGCTGTGGGCATCACCAACATTCTCCCTGCGTCCGGTATTTACGGAGGCTCTGCCTACACCATCGAAGGTGTGCCGGAAGAAAATTGGAAGCTGAAGTTCGCCATGTTCGCCTTCCCCTACGGCGACTACTTCCGCGCCCTGGATATCCCCCTGCTCGATGGCCGCTACTTCACCCCGGACGACCGCGCCGACGCACCCCTGGTCATCATCGTCAACCAGTCGATGGCGGAACATTCCTGGCCCGGTCAGCGTGCCGTCGGCAAACGCATGCACATCGGCAACCCGAAGAAAGGCCTGCCCTGGGCAACCGTGGTGGGCGTCGTCGCCGATACCAAACTCGGCCCTCCCGATGAAGAGAGCAGGGACCAGTGGTATTCCCCAGCGCAGCAGCCAGCCACGCTCTATGGCTCTGACGCGGGAAGCAAGCTCACTGGCCCCGACGGCGGATACATCGCCCTCCGCTCCGCACTTCCGCCCGAGCAGATGACCCAAACCCTGCGCGCAGCCGTCGCCGCGATCGATCCTATGCTCCCCCTGCAGCAAGTGCAGCCCATGAATGACGTAGTCTCGAGCATCGAAGCCCCTCGCCGCTTCAACACCGACCTCATCACCGCCTTCGCCGCCGGCGCGCTCCTGCTCGCCATCACCGGAATCTACGCCGTAGTCGCTTTCTCCGTTTCACTGCGTACTCAGGAGATTGCCATCCGCATGGCGCTCGGCGCCCCGCGCACGAGTATTACGCGACTGGTTCTCACGTCGGCCGCGAAGCTGGCGCTCCTCGGCTGTGCTCTCGGCGTGCTCGCATCTCTAGCCGTGTCGCGCCTCGTCAGTTCCTTCCTATTCGACGTAAGCGCGACGGACCCACTGATCTACCTAGCAGGCGTCCTCATCATGATGCTGATGGCGCTGCTGGCCTCGGCTCTTCCCGCAACCCGCGCCGCTTCCGCCGACCCCATAAAAGCTCTGCGCACAATTTAGAACCTAATCTCAGGAACTCAACCTTCCCCAAACTCCCGGTACCGCTCCAGCACATCGCGCTCCGTAATCACTCCTTCTAACTGTCGGAAGTCGGCGCGACTCACCACCGGCACCACCGGCCACCGATCCACATACCGCAACGCCATCTCTAGCGGATGATCGGGATGCAAGACCGGAATCGGACCGATGCTCGTTGAATCCGAAGCCAGCGAACTCGAGGCCAGAGAACTCAAGCTCGATCCGCCCTGTTCTTCCGCCGCCAGCGCGCGCAGTTCCAACCTGGTCACGCAGCCCCACCCGTCAGGATTCAACCGCACCAGCAGATTGTCCGCAGCCGACGTCTCCGCCTCTGCGAGTGCGGCGTCCACCGTTTCCTGTCCATCCAGCACCGGAACGTTCACCGGACGCATCGCGTCCTCGACATGCAGCACGCCCTCTTCTCGCTGCTCCTCCATCGACGGCAATTCCAGCCCATCCTGCCGCGTGAGCAAATCGAAAATAGCAATCGGCTGCAGCCCGCGCGAAATCACATACGCAAACGTATTCGCCACAATCACCGGCACAATAATCGAATAATTCCCGCTCACCTCCAGCACCATGAACACCGACGTCATCGGCGCCCGCAGAAATCCCGCGAACAAAACTCCCATCCCCACCAGCGCATACGTCCCCGGCGACACGTTCAGATGCGGCAGCAGCGCATGCTCCGCCCCGCCCACCGCCGCGCCCAGCATCGCCCCAACAAAAAGCGTTGGCGCGAACATCCCTCCCGGAGTTCCGCTCACAAACGAGAGCAGCGTGGCCACAATCTTCAGCCCCGCCAGCAGCGCCAGGAATTGCCACGTAAACCGCCCGTGCATGGCCTCATCCATCGCCTCATACCCAGCTCCCATAATCTGCGGCGCACCCAGCATGGCGATGATTCCGATCAGCAGTCCCGCCAGCGCCGGCTGAAAATATTGCGTCCACAACGGCAGCGCTTTGCACCGCGGCCGCAACGTGGCAATGCCCATCGAAAACATCACCGACGCCACCCCGCCCACCACGCCCAGCACCGAATACGCGATCAACTCCGAAGGTTTTTGTAGTTGCACCACCGGAATTCGAAACAGCGACTCCGATCCCAGAAACCACCGCATCACCACCACGCTCGATACCGCCGACAGCACCACCGACCCCAGAATCCCCGCTGTCCATCTCCCAATCACTTCTTCAATCACAAACAGCACCGCCGAAATCGGCGCGTTAAAGGCCGCTGCCAGTCCCGCAGCCGCGCCCACCGGCGCAATCAGCCGCATTCGGTCCCGTGACAGCCGCATCTGTCGCCCCAGCACCGAGGCCAGGGTTGCGCCAATCTGCAGCGACGGATCCTCCGGCCCCAGCGACTGTCCCGATCCGATCGCCAGCGCCGCCGTAATAAATTTCCCAATCGCCGTGCGCACCGGAATGTGCCCGTTGTAGATAAACAACGCCGCCTTGGTCTGATTCACCCCGCTGCCCCGCGTCCGCGGGAAGAAATGAATCACCAGCGCCGCAATCACCAGCCCCGCCAGCGTAGGCGCCAGCAGCAGCCGCGACCGCGACAACACGACTCCCGATCCCAACAAATAAAGCCGGCACCATCCAATGGCGAACCGGAAGCACACCACCGCCAGCCCGGAAAAAACTCCGATAAACACCGACAGCACCAGAAAAAACCGGTCCTCGCGAAACACCGATTGCAACATGGCCTTCGGAGAACGCCCGTTCGCCGTCTTCACGGCGACGGACGAACCGTTCTCCACCCCAACCCCAGCCAGCGAATTATTCTGCAAGTTCAAGGAATCTTCCTTCTTGCTCAATTTGTCATCCTGAGCGAAGTAACTGCTCCGCATAGCGGAGCAGTTACGCAGTCGAAGGACCCCGTGCGCGCCGGCACCACGCGCGGCTTCGCAAGGAGTTCCACCCATCCCCGTTCAACTCGCCTCATGTAATTTCGCAATCAGCAGCAACGCCTCATCCGCCCCTACCGGATTGCCGCACGTTGCGCTCGTCTCCCGCTCAATCTCAAACACGAGATCCATGCCCGCTTCCACCAGATCCGGATCCCGCCGCAATTCCCCTTCCGTCATCCGCGGTTTCATCTTCGCCCAGCTATTCCCCAGACTAGTCTGCGTCGCCGTCGGCAGCGCCGCACCTCTCGCCGCGCTGCACGCCTGCAGCCGCTTTCCAGCCGTGTCGAACGCTTCCACCACAATCTTGTGCCGCTGCGCCACCGAGATCTGCCGCCGGAACGGATCCATCGCCAGCACCAGTTCTGTCGTCTTCAGCCGTTCCGCGATCAGCGCATTGCCCGCGTTCTCCGCAATCGCCGTCTGCAGATAACGTTGCGCCTGCGGATAACGTCCCAGCTGGAACGCCGCCAACCCCGCGCCCGCCAGCGCCGCCCCGTTGTCGCGCTCCGCCTTCAAACTCAGCCGATAAGCGCCCAGGGCATGCTCATAATCCTGCGTGCGCAGAAACAAATCGCCGACACGTTCCTGCTGTGTCGGATCGTCTCCGAGATTCTCCTCCAGAGCAATCAACTCGGCCTGCGCCTGCGCTCGGGTGTTCGTGCTCAGCAGAAAGTCAATCAGCTCCAGCCGCGCGTCCCGGCGCCTGTCCTCCTGATCCGTCGACCACGCCGCGTAGATCGCATTGTGGTAATAGCGCAGCGCCTGTTCAGTCTGTCCCTTCTGCACGGCAATGCGCGCCAGTTCCAGATTAACCAGCCCATCCTCGGGCTGCCGGTCCCACAGATTCACCAGATAGCTCGATGCCTCGCCCGTCCGCTTCAACCCGATCAAAGCCTCGGCCAGGTTGAGCTGGTAAGCATAGTTGTCGCGTGAATACAGCAGCGCCGAGCGAAATTCGGTGATCGCGCTGTCAAAGCGTCGCGCCTGCAGATCGACCACGCCGCGGCTGAACCACCGGCTCCCCAGAGATTGCCGCTGTGCCTGATACGCCCGCGACAATCCTGTCACCGCCGTAAAAAAAATCACCACCAGCACCGCGAGCAAGCCGAGCATTACCGGCTGCTGCCGAAGATATTGGCGAACTTCTTCCAGTTTTCTACCCGCCATCCTGTCTCCCTGGACATGACCGTGATTGACCAGCCGTTGCGATCCTAAACCGGATACCGGGCTGCCGACGCTGGTCTCTGATGCTGGACCGCGACCCAAAACCGTCGAAGTGCGGCCGTTTAGGGCCGCGTGAGCCAAACAATGTTGTCGGCTTCAACCCCGAGGGACTTGCCTCTCACTTCGCGCCCGTAATCCATCCCCGCTCGCGCACATGCTCATCATTGAATCGCAGCAGTCGCGCGGCCAGAATCGCCGAGCGTCCCAGATATCCCACCACCTTGCGCTCGTCCGCGCGCTCCACAACCGGCAGTCGTCCGATGTCGAAGCGCAGCAGTTTCGCCGCCGCCTCCGATACCAGCTCATCCGGATATGTCACCACCAGGTGAGTCTTGCCGGCCTCCTCCACCGTCATTGCTCCTGAAGAATCCTTATCCAGCGCTCGTAATACATCACCCCGTGTAATAATCCCAACCAGTTTGTCCGCCTCGTCCACAATCAGCAGCGCCTGGCGCCGGACCACTGCAGGGTCGTGTCGCGCAATCCTCTCTGCCAATTCTCCAACCTTGGTATTGACGGAAATGACCGGCGCGTCCTTCTCCATCGTCTCGCCCACGGTCGTCTGCGTCAGCGCATCCGCTTCGTAGTCCTGATGCACCCGCAGTCCCCGCCGCGCCAGCTTCTCGGTCATGATCGAACTTGTGGGCATGAACAGCATGGCGACGCCATCCGCAATCACAGTCACCAGCATCAGCGGCAGCACCGAGTTGTAATCCCGCGTAATCTCGAACGCGAAAATGATGAACGCAAATGCCGCCCGCGACGCTGCCCCAAACACCGCCCCCATCGCCACCAGCGCAAACGCCCCCGGAGAAAGATGCGCCGCCGGAAAAGCGTGATTCGCCACCATCGCAAACAGCCCGCCCATGGCCGCGCTCCACATGAAGGTCGGAGCCAGCAGCCCGCCCGAGGTTCCCGACCCCAACGAAATCACCAGCACCGCGAACTTCGCAATCATCACCACCAGCAAAAGCTTCCACACCAGATGGCCGTTGAGGATGTCCCCGATCGTGTCGTATCCTACGCCAAACACGCGCGGCACAAAGAATCCGACGATGCCCAGCACCAGCGCCCCGATCGCCGGCCACCACAACTCATCGAACGGCAGCTTCTCAAATAAATCTTCAACCCAATACAGCGTCTTGCTCAACCCCACCGCCGCCAGTCCACACAATGGCCCCAGCAGCAGGTAAAACGGCAGTGCACGTGGAATCCCGAAATCCATCGCGGCCACCGTGAACATCGGCCCCACACCCAGAAGCTGCATGTGGACCGCCGTCGCCAATGTGCTTGCAATCGCGAGCGGAATAAAAGATCGCGACTTGAATTCAAACAGCAACAACTCAATCGCCAGAATCACTCCTGCAATCGGCGTATTAAACGTCGCCGACATTCCCGCGGCCGCCCCGCACGCCAGCAGCACCTTCCGCTCGACGGCCGTCGTATGCAGCACCTGCCCCACCAGCGACCCAATCGCTCCGCCCGTTTGAATGATTGGCCCTTCCGCGCCGAACGGCCCGCCAGTCCCGATCGCAATCGCCGCCGAAATCGGCTTCAGAATCGCTACCTTCGGCTCGATGCGGCTGCGGTTGGTCAGCACCGCTTCCATCGCCTCCGGGATCCCATGTCCCTTGATCTTGGATGACCCGTATTTCGCCATCACTCCGACGATGAGTCCGCCGACCACCGAAACTAGAATCACCCACGTCCCCAGGTGATGCGACCCCACACTCCGAAAAGTCGTCGACCATTGATGAAAGAAGAAAAGATTGGTAAACAGTCCGATCAGCTTGTAGAGCGCATAAGCCACCAACCCGGCAACGAGCCCAATGGCGGCCGCCAGAATCGAAACCAACAGCATCCGAAACTGCGCCGGCTGCGAAGGCGACAAAGAGTGGGGAAGATTCGGATCGCCCAATTGTGATGTTCGGCTACTGTTCATATCTTGTTCATCAGCGAGAAATGGAGATTGCTGCCGAAAAGTTACCCCCGCAGTTTGCGCTCATCTTTCCCCGGCATCAGCCGCCGCAACGCGGCCACCAGACTGGGCGCCGCACTCCGCAACTCATCCTGATGATGCAAAGCCAACTCCGCCAGCACCCGTTCCCCCTTCGGCGTAAGCGCCAGCAAGACCTCGCGTCGGTCGTCCTGCGCCCGCTCCCGCCGCACATATCCCCGAGCCTCCAGCCGGTTGATCAACTCCACCGCGCTGTGATGCTGAATCTGCATCCGGTTCGCCAGCTCCCGGATTCGCGGCCGCACTCCCTCCGCCATCCCCTTGATGGCCAGCATGAGCTGGTACTGTCCCCGCTCCAGCCCGGCCGCCTGCACGGCGCGCTCGCTGAAGTGCAAAAACTTCCGAATCTGGTACCGGAACTCGGCCAGTGCCTGGTAGTCCGGCAGGGTAAGTTTCTTCATCCCGCTTGGCTTGTATCGTGTTGCGATAGTCCGAGTATATCGTGGGACGATAGATATAGGAAGCCCACCGCTATCGCCCGTCACCCCGCTAGCCTCTTGTCTCCCCCTCCATATAGAATTCTTAGTCCACAAATTTGGGTGCCCCATTTCTCGCGCGCTTTTTGCGCGAGAAGTGGGATTCCCGAACCAACGCCAAGGAGCCCCCGTGATCCCGCGCTACACCCGCCCTGAGATGGCCCGCATCTGGAGCGACGAAAACCGTTTCCGCACCTGGCTGGCCGTCGAAGTCGCAGCCACCGAAACCCTCGCCGAAGCCGGCCAGGTCCCCAAAGCCGCCGCCAAAGCCATCCGCGAGCGCGCCGATTTCAAAGTCGAACGCATCCACGAAATCGAAGCCGAAGTCCGCCACGACGTCATCGCCTTCACCACCGCCGTCGCCGAATTCGTCGGCCCAGAATCGCGCTGGTTCCACTACGGCCTAACCTCCAACGACGTAGTCGACACCGCCCAAGCCCTGCTCATCAAACAAGCTTCCGAGGTCATCGAGAAAAACCTGCTTCGCCTGGCCGACATCCTAGAGCGCCGTGCGTGGGAATTCAAAGACACGCCCATGGTCGGCCGCACCCACGGCATCCACGCCGAGCCCATCACCTTCGGATTCAAAATCGCCAACTGGTATTCCGAAACCCAACGCAACATCGCCCGCTTCAAGGCTGCCGCCGAAGACATGCGCGTCGGCAAGTTCTCGGGCGCTGTCGGAATCTTCGCCCACCTCACGCCTGAGCTCGAAGAAAAAATCTGCGCCCGCCTTGGCCTGAAGCCCGCGGCAGTCTCTTCACAGGTAATCCAGCGCGACCGCCACGCCGCGTATCTGGCCACGCTCGCCGTGATCGCCAGCACTCTGGATAAGATCGCCACCGAAATCCGCCACCTGCAGCGCACCGAAGTCCGCGAGGCCGAGGAGTTCTTCAGCGAGAAACAAAAAGGCTCCTCTGCCATGCCACACAAGCGCAATCCCGTGACCGCCGAGCAGATCAGCGGGCTGGCCCGCGTCGTCCGCAGCAACGCGCAGGCGGGTTTCGAAAACGTTGCCCTGTGGCACGAGCGTGACATCTCGCATTCGTCTGTTGAGCGCGTCATCGTGCCGGACTCGACCACGCTCGCCGACTACCTACTCAACAAGACCGCCAACTTGATCGACACTCTGATCGTCTATCCCGAGCGCATGCGCGCCAACCTTGACAGCACGCGCGGCCTGATCTTCAGCGGACAACTTCTCCTCGACCTGGTCGAACACGGCGTCAGCCGCGAGGACGCCTACCGCCTCGTCCAATCCCACGCCATGCGCGCCTGGAAAGAAGGCCTGGATTTCCGCGAGCTGATTTTCGCCGACCACGAAATCGCCGGCCGTGTCCCGCGTAAGCAGATCGAACACGCCTTCAACCTCGCGCGCCAGCTGAAAAACATAGACAAGATTTTCGCCCGCGTGTTTGGGAAGAAGAAGCCAGGGGAAAGTTCGCGAGTGAGCGCGGCGAAGAAAAAGAAGAAGTGACCGTCGTTGAATGGAATATTCTTAATTTGGAATGTTTGGGAATGTTCCTGCAGTACCCTGGAAGAGCGGCCCTTCAGGGCCGCGTTAGGATTTCCCCCAAAGAGCGGGGCTTCAGCCCCTGAGGGACGGGATCGAGCTGGATCGCATTCGCCGCAGACGAATAGGGATATTCCTCCGGCCTCTCCACCAACCGTGCCCGCACCGGATTCATCCGGATGTACTCCCGATGATTCTCATAATCCTCAAGATCGCGCATACGATGATTGCTGAAGCTTGCCTGCCACACGAGCCCGCGGAATTTCAGGCGGAACGAGAAGCCTCCTTTGATGAATTGCATGGCGCGTTCCAGTGAAAGGTCGTCTGCGGGGGTGAGGAGCGCATGGATGTGATCGGGCATGATCACGAATTCGTGCAGCAGATATTTTCGTTGGTCGCGATAGTGAGCGAGGGTTTCGATCAGGAGATTGGCCGCGGCTTCGCGCCGGAAGATCGGCTGGCGGTGAGCCGTGATGCTGGTGATGAAGAAGATGCGGTAGAAGGTCATTTCGAGATAGTCGTAAAGACGGGAGAGTTTTGTCTAGGAGAGATATCACAATTTGTGGCGGTGCATTCCAAAACGGAACACCGGGCCTAAAGGCCAGTTCGGTTTGTGGGGGTGTAAACGCGGCCCTTGAAGGGCCGCTCCTCCACGGAATCTCGGCGGCATCGCTCGTCCACGATAAGCCCGCCGGCGCGGGCGGGCGAATCGACCCGTGGACGGACGGCTGAATGGGAGGATGGATGGACAGGTGGAAGAGCGGCGCTTCAGCGCCGCGTTAAAGCCTCTTCATCGCGCCCGGGCTTTAGCCCCCGGGTTGAGGTGGGCTTCATCGCGCCCAATCCCCAGCCCCCGAAAGGCGCGAGAGGCGGGACCGCCTGGAACCGAAAGGGAATCAGCAGCTCGGACAGCCCCAACTCCCGTCGCGGAGCGACGCCATAAAATAGCCCAGGACTTCAGTCCTTGGTTAGCACAGACGAACGGAACCGAGTCCCGTAGCGACGAAGAGCACGGCTGAAGCCGTGCCCTTCCACAAAAACCCTTCCACAAAAGCCCCACATCTTTACGAACAGCCGCTGGTGCTGCCGCAGCTGCCGCAGCGGTAGCAACTGCCGTTTCTGGTCATGATGCTGCCGCAGAAGCTGCAGCTGGGCGCGTCTCCGAGGTCGATTAGGCTGGAGAGGGCGTCGGCGGCGTGGATCGAGCCGGTGGTTGGTCGTTGATCGTTGGTCGTTGGCCGGACAGCCGGCGCGCCATTCATATCTCCGACTTCGGACGGTTGGGGGCTGACTCCGGCGGGCTTCAGTCGAAGATTCTCGAACAGCATTTGCTGCTGGCCGGTCAAGAAGCGCATTTGGAGCCAGCGGAAAATGTAGTCCATGATGCTCTTGGCGTAGCCGATGTCGGGATTGCCGGACCATCCACTCGGTTCAAAACGCGTGTGGGCAAACTTTTCGCAGAACAGTTTTAGCGGGACGCCGTGTTGCAGGGCGATGGAGACGGCTAGCGCGAAGCTGTCCATTAGGCCGCTGACTGTCGAACCTTCTTTGGCCATGGTGATGAAGAGTTCGCCGGGCTCGCCGCTGGGATAGAGGCCGACGGTGATGTAGCCCTCGTGGTCTCCCACTTTGAATTTGTGGGTGATGGAGGCGCGCTCTTCCTGCAGTTTGTGGCGGACGGCGCGGGGAGGAGCGTTGAGATTTTCTTCTTCCTGCTGTGGCGCGGCGGCGATTCTGGCGTCGTCTTTGGTGGAGTTTGCCGTTTTGCTGCCGGCGGCGCTTAGCGGCTGGGACTGTTTGCAGCCGTCGCGATAGATGGCTACGGCTTTGATGCCTAGCTTCCACGCTT
>Ga0209274_10000496_pt1 | contig 23667 bp, 17 predicted proteins | sample HubBroMetageREF1_FD_188343 | JGI IMG/M metagenome (GOLD analysis project Ga0209274, IMG submission 188343) | Reference soil microbial communities from the Hubbard Brook experimental Forest, New Hampshire, USA - Hubbard Brook CCASE Soil... | ecosystem: Environmental > Terrestrial > Soil >...
GAGGTTGGCGGAGAGCCAGCCGGAGATCGAACCGCCGACCACGCGTACGTTCGTCGTCTCCCAGAACTGGATCTGGAGGTTATTCGTGAGGGGTAGCCCGTCGGTCACGACCCCTGTAGGACCGCCCTGCATCCAGTCGGGGTAGTTAATCTGGAACGACGGCGGGGTCACCGAGACGTACGCGGTGGTTCCGATCAGGAGGAGGCCGGGAAATACCGGGAACTGAAAGTCGTTCCAGGCGTCGAATTCGACGTTGAGTGGCCCGTACTCGTTGTTGAGGATCGTGTACGGACGGGCCGCCGTCCCGGTTCCACCCGAGGAGATGTTCGCCAGCTCCCCGTTTCCGAACGCGATCAACGGAGTGTAGACGCCCATGGATGGGTCCGCGGTCATGTTGAACAGTTGTCGGACGGTCGAGTTCGACACGGAGCTGAGGATCAGGCTGCCGGGAGACTGATCGGCCATCAGGAACTCGAACCAGTAACTTCCGCCGTTGGGCACGTCGAAGGTCGTCGTGCCGGTCGGGGACGAGGGCACCCACTGGGCCTCCTTTTGGTCGAGTACCGTGCCCGGGTTCACGAAGATGAACGCGCCCGCGGGATTGAGGATCTGGACGACGTTCCGGGCGCCCGAGTTCGGGGATTCGCCCCAGAGCCCGTAGATGAACGAGGGCCCCAGCGTCATCAGGCCGACGGGAGTCGAACCGCGGTAGGCGACCGACACTCCGTCGCTCGTTTCGCCGGTTTCAGATCCGGCGTCCATGGCGGACGGAGCGGCAACGAATGCCCGCGACGTCGAGTCCCACGTGGCGATCGAAAGGCTGGCGTTCATCTGGTAGAACGAGGTGGTGTCCCCGTCGTCGTTCCCGACGACATCCATCTCCAGGTCGTTCGGGAGCCCCACGGGATCGAGCTGCTCGCCGCTGATCTGGAAGACCCCGGCGGGTATCGCACTGCTCGGCGCGCCCACGGTCGCGTTGAAGACGACGTAATCGAACGAACCCGAGGTCCTCATCGTGGAGTTCGAAACCGTGTAGTTGAAGAACACCGCGGGGCGGTCGAAGAGGTCCGTCGAGTTCTCGTACATCGTAAGAGTGAACGGATAGTGGATCGTGAACGTCGGCCCGATGGCGTAGTAGTACACGGGAGCGTAGAGGGTTCCGTTCGGGCCCGTCGCGTAGAAGGCGTTGGGGGACAGGTAGGCGTCAAAGTTAGAGAAGTTCCAGACGTTGTCTCCGAACACGAGCTGGCCCGATGCGGGCGTGTAACTCACGAAGTTCTGCGTCCAGAACTCGTTGCTCGAGTTCCCGAACAGCGTGACGTTGGTGAGCACCGCGTTCAGCTGGATCCCGAACATGTCGGGTCCGTCCCCGTCGACATTGACCGACTGCGCGTTGTTCAGCGTAATCTGACCCCGTACGCTGGACGAAGTGACCACGTAGGGGGTGAGGGTTCCCGAAGAGTTGGTCAACCCGAGGTCGGCGACGCCCATCGGAGCCGGGGCGGAGGCATAGGTGGGCGCGACCGCTTCCCCCGCATACGGTCTCGGAACCGAAAGGTCCGGGAGATGTAGGTCGGCCGTCGGGGCGCCGGAACGATGGACCTCTTGGAGGACGCGTTGGACGCGGTCGGAGCCAGAAGAGGCCGCCCCCGGCGAGACCGGAGACGCCCGGGGAGAGGCTGAGGAGGGAACAATCGCCGCCGAGGAGGAGGGGGAAGCGGTCGCCCGGGGGGCGCCCATAAGGTGGCCCGACTGGGAGAGGGCGATCCCAGAAGAAAGGAGCAGAATAGTTGCAACGCCGATTGCAGCTACGCACCGGGAGCGCGGGACCGCCATGGCATTCCGCCGCAGGAACGTGCCCGTGTATTAGACCGCCCACTCGAGCCCCGGCCGGCGCCGGAACGCTGCCGGAACCCGTCCTGGGGCCCCGAAACTACGGACTCCGGCCCCATGGACTGAGGGGTGAGGTTAAAGAGCACCCACAACGCAAACTACAGGGCAGAGAGTCGGCGGAGAAGACGCGAAACCATGCACTGCCGGATCATTGACCCCGACTCGGGGCGCGCGGTGTGAGCGCAGCGTCGCCGGGCGTCCGTCGTCGCCCTCACCTCTGGTGGTTTGCCGCCGTAGCCGTTGCGATCGCCCTCAGCGGCGGTGCGATAGCCGCCGGGTTCACGGTGACCCATAACACGGGGAGCGCCGGTGGAATCCAGAACGGTGGGGTCTTCCTCACCCATTGGCAACAGACGGAGGTGACCTCCTCGACGACTCCGTTTCCGGTCCCCGGTCTCCTGAGCCAGGTCGTGACCGCACCCACTCGCCTCGCGAACGCCGCCGGCTCCCTCGCGCTGAATGCCGCGACGGCCGGTCATCAGGCGCTGGAGTGGAGCTTCACGGAGTCGGTGGGGATGCCGACGAACGAGGAAGTCGAAGTCGCGCTCAGCGTGCACTACACGGTGGGGACGATCGCCCACACGGTGGCCTTCACGGTCTATCTCGAGAGCCAAGCGACCGCCATCGGTGGTTCGCTCGTTTTTAGTGTCTACTGGGACACCGGCGCCACCGCCGGCACCACGTTTGGGTCCGAGTCGGAGATCAGCCAGGGCTGCAGCGGGGTCGGGACGTGTCCGTGACCGCTCTCCGTTGGAGGTCGCCTCGGAGCGCCACCATCGCGCTGTTAGTGGCGATCGCGTTGACCGTCACCACCTTCGGGGTCGCCGCGGGTCTGAGCACCCAGGTCAGCTTGGGCAATCCAGAGACCGGGCAGGGCAGTTTCGTTACCGAACATCCCCTCCCCTACTGGACCTGGCAGGCGACTCAGCTCGGAACCATTCCGGCTCGGGTACCGGGGGCAGCCTCGGTTGTGGTGCGAACGCCCACGGTCCTCCCGTTCCGAGGCGGTCGGAGCTACACGATCAACGGCGGTCTGGCCGGACAGACGAGCGTGCTCTGGACGTTCCAGCAGACGACCGCTGCCCCCCGATCGACGGAACTGGTAATCACCTTCGTCGATGGTCTCTCTTCCGCGGCGAGCACGATCAACATTTACGTCGAGACCAACGCGCGTGCGCCCGGCGCGACCTATGCGTTCACCTTCTACTGGGATGCCGGCACGTTCGCACCGGGGTCCCTCGAGATCGAAACGATGACCGCGACCGTCCAGGCCTGTACGGCCATCGGCACCTGCCCGTGACCCTTCCGGTTCCACGTTGCCGAGGGGAGACCGGCAATACGCATAGACGCGCATCGCCGTAGTATATCTATGTTGGCCGACGCCCTCGGCAAACCCCGACGTCTCCGGCGGAACTGAGAATTTATCTACCCGTCCCCGCCAGTTGCAGCAGAGGTCTTCCGGGAATGACCAATCTACGACCAGAGAGGAAATACCAACGACGAACGATCTACTTGGCGACGGCGTTCACGCTGCTCGCGATAGTCGCAGGGTTCGGCATGGCCGCATCCTTCGCTGTCACGCAGGGACCGGCGATCCAGGGGAGCGGTGTCTATCACGCAACGAATACGATCGCGTGGTGGACGGACGGGAACGACGGGGTAGGGGTCCAGCCGACGGCGCTGCCGGCGACCATCTCTGCCACGGCGGCGACCCCGACCGTGCTCGCGGCAGCCGCGACCAACTACGGGGTTAACGCCGCCGTCTCGAACGACATCGGCCAGTACTGGAGGTTCACGGAGGCGACCACCGCCACCGCTAACACGGAACTGGAAGTCGCGTTCACGGTCTCCACCGGCGTAGCGCCGGTGGTCACCACCGTGGTCGGATATGTCGAGACGCAGGCCACGATCCCGGGAGTCGCGACGACCTTCACGTTCTATTACGACCTGGGGTCGCCCGCGACCGCGACGATCACGCTGAACAGCGTGACCGAGATCGCCCAGCAGTGCTCGGCGGTCGGTACCTGCCCGTAGGAACGCCAGGGCAGAGCCGCGGACCAACCCTTTCTTCTCCTCTTTTCCGGTCCCTGGAGCGGGGCAACGCCCTGGGCTCGCTTTTCGAAAGACAGCCGTTGGACACGTTCCGGCCCGGGCACGGCACCCCGTTCTCAGTGTGAGACGGGGTGGGTATGCGCGTTGTCCGCGGTCCCATCCTCGAGCGCAGCGGCGCTCACCAGCTGAGCCGCGACCGTCACTAGGCTGATCGCTTCATCCGCCCCGGCCTTCCTCAGCTTCGCGAGACTGCTGGGGACCGAACCGACGGCGACGATGCGGAGCTTCGGTTGCAATCCACGAGCGGTGATGACCGTGAGAAGATTTTCCGCGTCCGAATCCCCGGCGGCCACGAGGGCCCGCGCGCGGTCGATTCCCACGGTCCGGAGCTCCTCTTCGGAGGATGGGTCCCCCACGCGGGCACGGTACCCTTCGGACCGGAGTCGTTCGATGGCCGGTTCGTCGAGGGCGACCAGGACGGCCCGCACCCCCTGAGCTCTCAACGCATCGGCGGTGGCGCGCCCCTCCGGAGAGGAGCCACAGATGATCACGTGGTCGCCCAGGTCTTCCATCTGCGCGCGTTCCAAGAGGTTCCCGATCCGTTCCAGTCGCCGCTGGAGGAACGGCAGAAAGAGGACCAGCACGGCGGATAAGAACGTTCCGACGCCGAACAGGATCAGTAGGGTGGAGAACCATCGAGCCGTGTCGGTCGTCGGCGTGTAGTTGGTCCCGTTGGTCGAGACCGTCGCGATGGTGAAGTAGAGCGACTCGACCCACCCCTGGATCCCTGGCGCCGGCGAAAATTCTGAGCCAAGCCATCGCGACCCCACCATCCCGAAGAGCACGGTGATCAGAGCCGCGACGACTACGAGAAGCTGGGTGGCCTCCGGTCCGGTCGCCGACCCCCGGAAGAACCCCCCTCGGTAGGGATAGAGTACGGCGACGAGAACCGACGCCGCGATGGCCGCAGTGACGGAGAAGACGTTGGGACTCAGGATCGCGACCGACACCGTGAGGACCGGGGCGAGGAGGGAGAAGATCCAGGCGACGGGACTCCGATCCCGAATTCGGACCGAGAGCGCGATCAAGAGGAGCCCTGCCACGGCGTCGAACGGGGGGTCGTAGCCCGTGAACCAGTCGACGTAGAGGTCCGAGGCCGGGTGCGCCGCCGAGAGTACCCCCAGGACGAAGAGGAGTCCCCCGATCAACGCCGCAAGGACGGCGAGGGCCGGCGCACGGAGCGTGAGGAGAGGTCGGGCCGATGGGGGTCGCGCGTCGGGGTCGATGGGGTCACCTCCGACCCGGCGCGATTCCATCGAACGGAGGGAAGCGTCACCTCGTAAAAAACTAAAGGGCCTCATCGAGGAAGCCGGTCCATCGTGGTTCCGCCTCAAGGGCAGGCGAGGCGACGTCCAGCGCTCGCCCTGAGTTCGAGAGCCGGGTAACGTCGCAGCAGTGCGTGCAGCATAGCCTCCGTGCCCCGAACGGGTCTCGCTCCCCGATTCCTGGGTGGGAGGCTCTCAGTCGATTCTCGAGGGAGAGTACCACGGTCTCGGGTGGTTTCTACGGTCCCGTCGCCGCGGAGTCCGCCTCACCGGGATATACGTCGGCCCCAACTCCCACGTAGCAACAAAGGCCAAAGGCCGAAATACCACCTCGGGCTGTTTCAACTAGTGATGGTGGGGACCCGGGCGTCGAGAGAGAATGCGCACCCGGGCGTCGCCTACAATACTTCGTAGTCGGGAGGTGGTCCCACGAAGGTTCTGGTAACGATTCCGGTCTGGAACGAACGCGACCGGATCTCTTCCTGCGTCGAACGACTGATGGACCTCTCCCGTCACCTGGCGGAGACCGACGGCCTCCTCATGCGAGTGATGGTCGCCGAGGACGGGTCCACGGACGGGACGCAGGCGGTCCTCACGGCCCTTTCACTCCGGTTCCCTGAGCTGATCGTACATTCGGATGTTACTCGAAAGGGAAGGGGAAAGGCACTCCGCGACCTCTGGTCGGGCTCCGACTACGACGCGGTGGCGTACATCGATACGGACCTCGCTATGGGAACCGAGCCCCTCGTCCGATGTCTCCGGGAGATCCGAGCGGGGGCGGACCTGGCCGTAGGATCCCGGTACGCACTCGAGTCGACCGTGAACCGACCTCCCCTCGTCGGGTTTGTCTCCCGGGCCTACAACTGGTTGATCCGTGGGATATTCGACGACGGAGTCCTCGATCATCAATGCGGTCTAAAGGCCCTCAGCGCAAGGGCCCGGGACATGATCCTTCCCGTGACCTCCAACGACTCGTGGTTCTGGGATACGGAACTCATCATCCGCTGCCATCAGAACGGTCTCGTGGTCCGGGAGATCCCCCTCGATTGGGTCGAACGAAAGAACCCGAGGACTTCGGTCCGGCGACTCCTGACCGAGGTGTTCACCTTCAGCGCGGCGATCGTCGGATTCGACGACGCGCTTCGCTCGGTCCCCACGAGCCACCCGCACCCGGCGGGGATGGTGGACGGGCGACCGGGTCCTCGCGGCTCGCTGAATGCGAACCGCTAGGTCTAACGGCTGCCCGAACCCCGGGCGGGAGATCCCGACGGAGGGCCCTCGGCCCCGAGTGCCGAGAGGAGTTGTCGGCTCGAGGTCTCGACCGAACGAGATGCGGAGTCCGCCCGGCAGCGGGATCTCATTTCCGGGGGAACCCCGGCGGTGCAGAGGGCTCGGTACTGATCCACGAAATCCTCCTCCGTCCGAGCCAACCAACCGTTGACGCCGTGACGAATCTGCTCGGAGGCTCCACAGCAGTCGTACGCGAGGACGGGGGTCCCGCAGGCGTGCGACTCGGCGATCGCGTACCCGAAGAACTCCGAAACGACCGGGAACGCAAGGAACCTCGCACGGCCGTAAAAGTCCACGAGCTCTGCTTCGGGGACCGTTCCCAGCGAACGCGCCCCCGCCACTTCGGCCCCCCCGACGATGCGCAGGTCGGTGAGGGGTGCGAGCCGCGTCAAGAGGTCGAGTCCCTGCTCGCTGGCGTTGCGCGCCATCGCACCCACATACTGGCCGGCACTCCCGATCGAAGACGGTGGGGTGAACTGCGCGGTGTCCACCGGCGGATAGACCACGCCCTGAAAGGGGAGCGCGTACAGATAGGACATGAACTGCCGGGTGAATTCGCTGTTCGCCAGTAGGACGTCGTAGTGCTTCGCGCTCTCGGCGTTCTGGCGCATCAGGGTCGACATTCCGAGCGCCCAGAGGCGCTTCGCGTTCCGATGGCTGCGGTAGAAGCCCGGGTGAACGAACAAGAGAGAGAGGTCTCCGTTGCAGACGAAGGCCCGGCGCTTGGGTTCGAGATGCTTCCCGGCGCCCACGGCTGCATCAGACACGACGACGAACCAATCCGGGTCGGTCTTCGAGCGCGCGAATTCGGCGAGCGCACGGCCGAGGTTCGAAAAGGGAGTGAGGAACCGGGCCTTCCGGGCCTCTCCCTCCGAGCCTCGCGCGAGGCTGTGGACCTCGACGCCGTTCGACCGGAGGGCCGACTCGACCGAGGGCACCATCGAACCGGCGCAGATCGACACTTGGTGGTCCAGACGGCGGAGTCCCTTCGCGAGGTTGATCCCGAAGCGGCTCTGGCCGCTCGTGGCGTCCCCGATCTCCCCTGAAATGATGGTGATTTGCATTTCCGTGCCCGCGGGTTCAATTCGTCACTGTCTGCGACGTAGAAGGCCGCCGTGGCGCCGCGCCCGCTCGCCCGAGCGCGGTATCCAGCGCCTGGCCGAGGACCTGCACGTGCGCCTGCCAGGAATGCTGTCCGGCGAGGGCGAGCGCCGCGTCGGAGATGGCGGCGAGTCGTGAGACGGGGAGGTCGCCGATGCGTTTCAAGACCCGAACGACGGATTCCGCGGAGGCCTCGTCGCACACGAATCCGTCCGTGCCGTCGTGGATGATCTCGGAGATGCCCAGGCCCCGGTTGGCGATCACGAGGCTGCCCCGTGCCATCGCCTCCAATCCTCCCATCCCCGGACCGCCCTCGTTGTAACCTAACCGGAGGTAAATCAGTGACCTCGCGAGCAGCCGCTCCCGTTCCGCTTCGCTGACCTCGCCAGTGATGCGGACGTTGGGCAATCCCCGGGCCCGTTCCACGAGCTCCTGACGGAACTGATCGTCCGGCCAGAGGCCCGCGATGACGAACTGAAACTCTGGCGCCAGTCGCGCAACCTCCAGATACGTCTCGGGGTGCCGGCCGGAGTCCCAGATCGAAACAGAACAGACGGAAAACCGATCGCGGCCGGAGATTTCCACCCGTTGAGGCTCCGGGGCCCCGAGCCTCGCGAGATAGACCTTGTCCGGGACGATATTCAGGAGTCGGTCGTAGTTCTTCTTTCCCGTGGTCACCACCGCCGGGGCGACCAGGAGCGAAAAGACGTCGAAGAGGTCGGCCAGCGGGTAAAGGAACAGTCGGCGCGCCAGCGTGGGGTGGACCTTGGGATAGAACTCGTGAAACATCATCACGTAGGGCCAACCATGCCGCATCCGGTTCAGGATCCCCATCACCGCAGTGTACTGGTCGTTGTAGATCGTCACGTCGTACTTCCCGGAAAGGTCGAGTGAGTCGAGCATGACGTCGAGGTCGACCGTCGCTTCCGGTCCGCGATGCCCGGCGTACTGAGATGTCAGCGACTCGTAGAACGCCTGGAACGGCCGAGGACCCGTGATTTCGGTCGCGTGCAACACCTGCGTGCCAGGGGGAAGCTCGTAGGCGGCGTCACGGGTCCTGCGGAGAAAAACGAGATCGCATCCCCAACCGAGTCCGCGGAGCCCGATAGTTTGCCCGATAGCGACGCGCTGGACCCCGCCGTTCCAGAGAATCCGACAGATCGAGAGGACCCGGGTCCGCGAGATCCCCGAGGCAACGGCGACGGTCGCCTCAGGGGACACTCGACCACCCTGCCCGGACCGACCCTCGACCTGCGGCAAGGCCGAACTCGTCACGCCGCCGACCTGTCCCACGCAAACCCACGAGGGCGCGAGGCACTTAGCTTGTCGCCGGTGCGAGCCAGCGCTCGGCGGTGGCGAATCCCGCGTATCTCCCATTGCCGCCTCGCCGATTAGGACGATCCGTTTCTGATGGGCTCGCCGCGACGCCGGTGCGGGTGAGTTTAAGTCGGACGTCCGCTCGGTCCCCGGAGAATGGAGCCGCGCCATGAGGGTGAGCGGGCTGACTCCGGTCCCGACCCCGATGGCGGTGCGCCCGGCGCGTGGCTCTTCGTGGACAACTACAAGGACACCGGTATCGGCGCCTTCGGACACACGCTGTTTGGCGCCATGCGGGGGATCGATGCGCGGGGCCGGCTGGAGTTCACTCAGACCACGATCCTCCGGGGGTTGGCTCAGTGTCTACGGCTCGGCCGCTATCGGGGGCCGGTCGTAGCCAACGTGGGGCTGACCTCCTGGGGCCGTTCGAAGGTGCTCAACCTTGTCGCGTTCCTGGTGCTCGGGGCACGGTCGTTCGCGGGCCGCAGGACGGTCCTCCTCCTGCACAACGTCGTGGAAGTGACGGAGGAAGGGGATACCGGATACCGGGTGGGGTACCTGATCCGGCTCGGGGCGAGCCTCGCGCTTCGGTCGAATGCGCGGGCGACGGTCGTCGTGTTCAGCCGCGCCATCCGGGAGGTGTTGACCGAGAAGTACGAGATTCCGGACGTCACCTACTACCCGTTGCCCTGTCCCCCGGTCTGTCCCGAGACATCGAATCCGGGACCCGATGCGCGACCCGTGGTCGTGTCGCTCGGATACCTTTCCCCCTACAAGGGGATCGAGAAGCTCCTCGACGCCTACCCGGATTTTCGAGAGGTCGCGGACCTGCTCGTCATTGGTCGACCGCATCCCGTCCTTCTCAGCGATCCCAACTATGCTCGCACGATCGACCGACTGGTGGCTCGAATGAGCGAACTGGGGGTGAGCTACATCCCGTTCGTGGCCGACGACCAGCTATGTTCCGTGCTTGCCGGCTGCCGAGTCGGGATCCTGCCGTATACCTCCACGACCGGGACCAGTGCGAGCTTTACCACCCTCGCGGCCGCCGGGCTACCCGTCATCGCGACCAACCTGCGGGAATTTCAGGAGCTCTCCCGCGACGGCGCCGGGATACGTCTCACGGACGGGGACCCTCGCTCGCTCGCCCACTCCGTCCGGGACCTCCTACGGCAACCAACGGAGGTCGAGACCCTCTCCCGAAGTCAGTTCGCCTACGCGGCCGCCCACCGGTTGGAAGTGACCGCGACGCACGTGATCGACCGAGTTCGAGGGCAGCGGCCGCGGGTGCCGGAGGTACGCAGACTTCATGCCCCCCGTCGGTGAGAACTGACGGGACGGAGGGTGCGAAAGCGGAAGTGACGATGCAGCCGCGGGGAGTTCCGCCGTACGAACTCGGCTACAACCGGCACTCGAGAGGGTCGGAGCTTCTCGACTCTCTCCGAGGACGGGCCCGCCAGGGCGGGCCGGCGGGAGCGCTGCTCGCCTTCGGCCAGTTCGTCCTGTGTAGAGCCACCTACGCCCCGCTGCATCGGCGAAGAACCTTTCGAGCGGGCGGCGAGGAGTTTCCCTACCTCGCGCGAACCGCGACGACCGAGCGGTGTATCGAGGTCCCCTGGGTGGTGGCCCACCTCGCTCGCGCGGGAGTCTCGGGGGATCGAGTATTGGAGGTCGGCAACGTCCTGAGCCAGTACACCGATCTCGCGCACGTGATCGTCGACAAGTACGAACTCGACCCTCGGGTCTCCAATGTCGACGTTCTGGAGTACCGGCCGCCTCGACGGTTTCCGATCGTCGTCAGCATCTCTACCCTCGAACACGTAGGCTTCGACGAGCCGCGGCGGGAACCGGGGAAGTTCCTTCGAGCCCTTCGATACTTGCGCGAAACCTGTCTCGCGGAAGACGGAAGGATGCTGGTGACCCTCCCGTTCGGGTACAATCCCGAGGTCGACGAACAGATCCTCTCGAGATCCGTCGAGCTGGGCGCGGTGTGCCTGCTCCGAAGGACCTCGTCGCTCAACCTCTGGCAAGAGGTCGACCCGTTGCGCCTCTCCGACGATCCCTCTCGGTACAGGTACGGGCGCCGGTACGCCGGTGCCGAGGTCGTCGCCCTATCGTACTTCGGGCCGGCGCGCGATCACCGGTAGCTGAGCTGTTGAACCGTGACGCCGAACAGTGTGAGCGACGCGGCACCGGTGGGGAACATCCCTCGAAATTCGAGACCGGATACCGTCTGAGCCAGGTGGAAGTCGAGGGTGAACGCGGTAGGTTCGTTCGCCCGGGCAAAGGCGCTCTCATCCAGCGCGGTCTCGGCGTAGCTCCTCGACCCTCCGTTACTGATCACATCCAGCGTGAGGAGGGGTTGTGGGCCGTTCGAGGTCGTGTTCGTGGCCAACGTGTATGTCGCGGAGTAGTTGCCCGGGTAGAGCGTGGCATAGGGGCCGTACCACATCGAGAACCCCGCCGTCGACCGAACGAACGAAGTCCCGACGGTCGAGGTACCGCCGTAGGCCACGAGGGACGTCGCCGTCAGATTCTCGAAGTACGGGAGGTACAGTGTCGGCGGCCCCGAGTACCCCCGTTCGGTGAGGATCGCGCCGTCGCCCTCGGCGAGGATCCCCGAGGTTCCGTTCTGGAGCGTCGCGTTGATGAACGGCTCGATAGTGGTGATGGAGCTGAACGTGGTGACTCCCGAGTCGGCGAGAATATAGTTGAATGGAATCGCCGGATTGTAGAGGGTGTCGATCTGCACGTGCTCGCGCCCGGAGATCTGAGGGATGCCGTTCTGGGTGAGTACAGAGCCGTTGGACGGGATCAGGCCGACGACCTTCCAGAGAAACTGGTCGGCGGGCGTGAGATCCGTGATGCTCGAATAGGCGTGGTTTCCCGAGAAGTAGCCTCCGGCCACATCCTGGTTGTAGGGGCTCCACGGAAGGTAGATCAACGCGAAGACGACCGAGACGAGGACGAGAACGGCCACCGGCCGGCTCTCCGGCGTCAGCCGCCATCGCGGTCGCCGGGGCGGCGCAGGCGGATCCGCCGGCGACGGAGAGGAAACGCGGGCGGCGATGTAGTGGTCTAACGCGGGAACGGGATCCGTGGCTCGGTCGGCCGCTCCCGGGGGATAGCTCGGAGAGGACCCCGTGGGTGCGGCGGACTCCTCCCAGAAGGTCTTCGCCCCCCGGCAGGCGTAGACCAACGAGAAGAAGATCGCCCCGGCGGCCATCATCGGATACATGAGCCCGAAGGTCGCCCAGTGCGACCCATCGGTCGAATAGAGGACCCACGCGATGTACGGGGCCGCGAGCCACAGAAACCACCGGTAAAAGAGAGGGAGAAAGGCGACTGCCCCGAGCAGAAACAGCAGGAAGGTGAGTTTGTCGTTGATGTCGAACGATAGAATGGCGATCGGGCCCAGCCCCGGGACCGTGGAGCCGGCGCCCGCGGTGTACAGGCTACCGAGTCCCTGATAGAGTACGAGTAGACCGAGGAGCAGAAGGACCGTGAAGAGTCTCCAGGGAACCTCCAGGGTCTTGCGAACGCTGGTTCGGACGATCGCACCGAGTTGCTGGCCCCAGTCCAGCTCACGGATCAGGGTATAGACGAGGAAAAAGATGACGAGGACGAGAACGAGGGGGTTGATCCCGGCGCACACCACGGCGAGGACGCATGCGGATCGTCGGTGGCCCGACTCCCAGGCGAGGGTCATCGAGAGGTAGAGGAGAGGCGTGAAGTTCTCGTACTCGAAATCGAAGAGGCTGGCCGAGGAGAGCGGAAAATAGACCAGGTACGCCGAGGCGATGATCACCGGGATCCATCCGGGCCCGATGAGCTTCCGCGCGAGATAGTACAGGGGAATCGCGGCAAGTCCGATGGCAATGCTCTGGAGGATGATCAGCGTGGGAGGGGAGGGGGCGAGCGCGTACACGGCCAGGATTACGAACGTGAACGGTTTCTGCCACTGGAACGGATAGATGTTGGAGAACCCCGAAGAGAAGTAATTCCGCACTCCGCCGTGGGCCAATAGCCACTGCGTCTCGTTGTTGATCCCCAGGTCCTCGAACGTATCGTTGAAAGTGAAGTACTTGAAAAGCGCCGTATAGACGGTGGCGAGGGTGAAGGCCAGCGTGGAAAGGTAGATCACCACCGACGGCAGATTCCGGGAGATCTCCCGGGGGACCGAGCGAAGCCGGGTCAAGGCGGTTCGTGCCCCGCCCGGCGGAGATTCTCGGGCGACGGCGCCGAAGGAGTCATTCGACATCGCCGCGCGTCGCTTAGAGACTGAGCCTCATGTAGGTTTGGCTGACGCGGCACTCCACGGAGATAATGCGATTCCGGCGGTCCGCAAGCGTCGTCAGTCACGGTGACTCTCGCGCGCGCACCCGCCGATGAGCCCGGCCCGCTCGCGCAGCGACCGCCGCGGACCGGTGGGTATTAGTTCCTCGGCGGGGGTCGGTCGCGAAGGGGGATGCGGGATGGGCCTTCTTTCGGACGTCACGCGGCACTACGTTCTCACCCATCCTCGAGCGGAGCGCATCGCGCACCGTGTAGAGTCGGTGGTCCGCAGTTCGGCACAGGCCCGCGAGATCCGAAGGAGCGGGTCGACTCGCATTGCGACATTCGGCTCCCGCGAGGTCGTTCTCGACATCTCGAACCTCCGGGAGTTCCTGATGTACCGGGCGCTCTCGACCGGCGGAGGGCTCGCCTACGAGACGGGGACCTCACGGCTGATCCTGGCGGCCCTCGAGCCCGATAGTGTGTTCGTCGACGTCGGGGCGAACATCGGCTACTTTACCGTCCTCGGTCTGAGCCGACTGTCGAGCGCGGGGAGGGGCATTGCCTTCGAACCGAATCCGCGGACGTTCGGCCGCCTGTCCCAGATCGTCACCGCGCAGGACTTCCCCTGCGCGGTCCAGCTGATCAACGCCGCGCTATCGGACGCCGACGGCTTCGCCACGCTGTTCCACTCCCCCGTCGAGGACGGCCGAGATAGTTTGACCCCGGTGGGAACACGCGGGACCCCGATCGCGACCATGCGCCTCGACCACTTCGATCTTTCCGGACGCAAGATCGTGATGAAGATCGATGTGGAGGGCGCAGAAGAGAAGGTGCTGGCCGGAATGTCCGGGGTGATCGCCGGCGGCTCCTCGGTCTCGATCGCCTTGGAATGGAACCCCCCGTATGCCGGGCCGTCGCTGTGGAGCGCGATCCGCGATCGGTTCTCGGTCTACCGAATCGAAGAGGGGACCACCCATTCCCTCCACCCAGTGTCGTCGATGATGGAGATTCGCCGTCGCCTGACCAATCTTTGGCTCGTGCGACACGGCGACCGACTGCCCGCGCTTCCCCCGGCCCCAGGGGATGCGGCCTAAAGAGGCGGCCGGCTCGACCGGCGCGGGAGGACGTACCGGCCCCGTCACCGCACGCGTGGTGCTCGATGGGCTTGCGCCGAGCGATGAGTCATCGCTCCGCGACGCCGTGGCGCGTGAGGTCGGCGGCCACCATCGTGCGAACCAGATCGTCGAATCGGGTGCTCGGTTCCCATCTGAGTTCCCGTTTGGCCTTGGCCGCATCGCCCCGTAGGTTGAAGACCTCGGAGGGGCGGTTCAACTTGGGGTCTGACGTCACGTACTTTTCCCAATCGTCGATGCCGGCCGCCGCAAATGCGGTCGAGGCGAACTGACGCACGGTATGGGAGACGCCGGTCGCCCCTACGTAGTCGCCGGGTCCCTTCGCCTGAAGTACCCTCCACATGAGGTCCACGTACTCCGGCGCATACCCCCAGTCGCGTCGAGCGTCGAGATTGCCCAACGCGAGGGTCTTCGATTTGCCGGCGGCGATGCGGGCGACCCCGTCCGTGATCTTGCGGGTGACGAACTCCACGCCTCTCCTCGGAGATTCGTGGTTGAACAGGATCCCGTTCGAGACGTAGAGAGAGTAGGCCTCCCGGTAGTTTACGGACGCCCAGTAGGCGTAGACCTTCGCCACCCCATAGGGGCTCCGCGGATGGAACGCGGTGCGTTCGTCCTGAGGCTCCGTCTCGACGTGCCCATACATCTCGCTGGACGAAGCCTGATACACCCGCGCGTCGGGCGCGTACGCGCGCACTCCTTCCAGCACTCGAAGCGCGCCGAGGCCCGTCACCTCTCCCGTGAGCGCGGGTTGCGCGAAGGAGGTCCCGACGAACGATTGGGCGGCCAGGTTGTAGACTTCGTCCGGTCGCACGGTCTTGATGGCTTGGTTGATCGAGGACTGGTCCATCAGGTCCCCATCGAAGAGAGTGACGCGATCCAGAACGTCCGTGAGGTAAGTGAGATTGGGGGTACTCAGACGCCGGACGATCCCGGCGACCGTGTACCCCTTCGAAAGGAGCAGTTCGGCAAGGTACGAGCCGTCCTGACCCGTGACCCCCGTGATGAGCGCCGACCGCGAGGTCACGAAACCGGCTAGCTGGGCCGGAATATTACAGCGCGGACCCTCGCCCGTTCACTCGAGGTAGCCCCACTGACGCAGTCGCGCGCCGGTGGCCCACTCGTACGTGCCCTCCGCCCGAGGATGCATCATACCCCCAATCCGCTGGGCCCGGTCCGAGGTTTGGCGGAGTTCCGCCTCCAGGGAGGGCCATAGGTCGGTGGCTTCCTCCGGATCGCGACCCAGCCGATACGCATGCGTCGGCCCGCCCGGGGAATTCACGATAACCTTGTAGCCTTCCGAACAGATCGCGATCTGAGACGAACCCCGAGAGGGACGAGTCAGGTCGTCGAGCGACCGGTAGCGGGTCACTCCGTCGGCGACCGACACCGTGGGGTCGGGACGCGTACCGTCGACGAGCCCGCGGAGCGGCCGGCCCGACCCGGTTTCCGTCCGACTCCCGTCGACCACCTCCATGACCGTGGGGAACACATCGACGAGGCTCGCTTCGGCGTGCGCCGTGGTCCCACCGTTCTCCCCCCGCGGAAAGTGGATCCATAACGGAACGTGAGTCACCGGCTCGTAGAGCTCCCCGCTGTGGAAGAGTTGACCGTGTTCGCCGAACGCCTGACCGTGGTCGCCCACCAGGATGAATAGCGTATCATCCCAACGTCCCTCATCGATGAGTCGCTGCACGATCCCTTCGACCCGCTGCACCACGGCGTGGACTTTTTGCCGGTAGAGTCGACGGAGGGATTGGAGCTGCCTCGGGGTCGGGAGCCAGTGCCCCCGAACCCACGATACGTAGTCCTGGCGGGTCGTCACCAACCCGATCCAGTCCGACCGGCTCGCACTCTCTCGCGGCTCCGGTAGGTAGGGTTCGTGGCACTCCATCAGGTTCACGACGCTGAGGAATGGTCGACCGGGCGAAAGCTCGGTGAGCCCTCGGGAAAAGGACGTGTCGACCCAAGGGGCGACGCGATAATCGAGCGTTCCCTCGGCCCGCAGAAGTCCCGCGTACATGCGAGAGAAGCCGTCCAGTACCCACGGAAAACGCGGCAACAGCTCCGCGATGTGGCGTGCGACCTTCCACCAGCCTCCGGGGTCCTGATCGAGGAGTCGCTGACGCACGAGGTCGACCCCGCTCATCGAGCGCGAATCGAAGGGGGGTTGGGTGTCCGACGTGACGCGTACGGAGGTTTCTCCCCAGATGCCCCACGCGAGCTGGTCAAACCCGACGCCGAAGCCCGCGTCCGGTCGAAGATTGTGATTCGCGGAGAGCAGCTGGGTAGCGTACCCGCGCGCGGACAACGACGTGGCGAGCGTGGGGAGGGTCGAAGGGATGGATCGAAGCCCGAGTCGATGTACGTTGTGCTCGAAAGGGTAGAGTCCCGTAAGGATCGACACATGCGCGGGCACGGTCCAATTGGAGACCGAAGTACAGTGGGGAAACGTCACCGATTCCCTTCGCAAGCGACCCAGGAAAGGCGAGACCCGACTCTCCTCCTCGAAATCGTCGCCCCGCAGGCAGTCTACGACGACGATGACGACGTTCGGCCGCGCCGCGGGGGCCATCCAGGTTCGCCTCCACCGGGGTGGGTGGAATCGATTCTATCCCGGGGGTCGGGTTATTATCGTTCGCCTCCACCGGCCGCGGGGTGGGCCCCGCCTCGAGTCGTCCGACGGATTCATGGCCCCTTGCCGGAGGCCCGTGAGACCGCACGAGTCGAGGCTCCCAGAGGAGGGCCCGCTTTCGGGCGGAACTTATCTCGTCCCGGGGCTGCCACGATCTGTCCAGAGGGAGCGCTGCACTCATGACACGGACCGCAAGAACTCGACCGTCCCCGGCAGGTAAGAAGCGACACCACAAACAGCGGCAGCGAAGGATCGCGGCTCGCCGACGCCAGGTTCCCCTCGGCGGCAACCGAGCCCGGCGCTAGCCGGCGGTCGCGGAGTCCGACCCGGGATCGTGATTCCCATCGAGCAGGTCGCGTTCGGGCGAACCTCAAGGGCTCGCGTCGGTGGACTCGAGGGTAGTCCACGGTCGGGGCGAGTAGTGGAGCACCCCACCCCCACCGAACCCGTCTCGTCCGGGCCAAGATATTTCGAGTGGGAACGGTAGCAGCGGACGACGATGCAGCTCGGTCGCCTCAGTGCGATTACCGTCACCTATAACCCCAATCTGGCCGACGGTCGCCTGGAACAACAGCTTCGCGAGGTTCGGTCTCACGTTGAACTCCATCTCCTGGTCGACAACGGGAGCCAAAATGCGGACCGACTAGAAGCACTCGTGAGTTCCATCGACCGGGGAGAAGGCCGGACTCGGCTGGTCCGCCTCGGTAGTAACCTGGGAATCGGGGACGCGATCAACCGGGGAGTGGCGACCCTTCAGGCGGAACATCGAGCGGAGTGGATCCTCCTGCTGGACCAGGACACCGGTTTCTATCCCGATTCCTTCGACCAGTTGGGGCGCGAACTCTCCGGAATCGAGGCGGGCGATCGCATCGCCGTCATCGGGTTCAACTATCGCACGCACCATTTCAATCGCGAAGGGTCACACAACCCCTCGGGCCGCCCGGCGGCGATGCGGATGACCATCACCAGCGGGAGCCTCGTGCGAGCCTCGATCCTCGCCGAACAGCCCTTGGACGGCGGCCTGTACCTCTACGCGGTGGATACGGAGTACTGCTATCGATTGCGAAATCGAGGATACGAGATCCTCGTACTCGCCGCCGCGGCGATCGACCACCGCGAGTCGGAACGTCTCGTGGTGAACGGCGCCCCGCGATGGTTCCTCCAACCGTACCGGCTATTCTACGTGACGCGGAACTCATTCACCGTCTCCTCTCGATACTCGTCACTGCGCCCCGCCCTCTTTTCGCTGTACCTGGTCTACATGAATCTCGTGGCCCACGTCGATCCTCGGGCTTCGACGGGGTATGCCTTCCGTGGATTCCTCGCGTTCCTTCGAGGGGACCGAACCGGTCCGGCGCCCGCTCAGTCCCCCTGAGACCGGGGGTGCCAACCCGACCGGGGCCCGCGCGCTGAGATCTTTCCGGGCCCGGGTCGAGGGTCGGCTGAACCGCGGCCCGACGGGAACGCCGCCCCGGGTCAAGGTCTTAAGGGCGCCCAATTCCTCCCGGGTCTCTACCCTTACGGAGGCGGCGCGCTCAGCCGGAGGTCTCATGGTGACTCGATCCGCACTTCTCATGCTCGTCTACAACCATGCTCCCGATCCCGACTCGCTGACGCGCGCCCTGAACCAGGTAGACTGCCTGGTCCTGATCGACAACCATTCTCGTCCCGAGGTCGTCGCCACGCTCCGTGAATTCGCTCAGTCGAACCCGACCCGGACCGTCCTGATCGAAAACGACACCAACCTCGGAATCTCGCGGGCCTACAATCGTGCCGTGGAGTTGGTTCGGGGCCAAGGCATTCAGTGGGTGTACTTTCTCGATCACGACGCGGTCTTCGGCGAGAGCCTGCTCGTGGAGACCCGCGCCCTCTGGGACCGGCTGGTCGCCGAGGGCCGAACCCCCGGGCTCGTCGTGCCGATCGTCACGGACGACCCTTCCTGCCTGGGCACGAATCTTGGGATCCGGGAACAGTACTCTCCCGTTCGCTCGGCGATCACCTCCGGCATGCTCACGACGGTCGACATCCTTGCTTCCCTCGGGGGGTTCGACGAGCGCATGTTCTGTGAACAGGTCGACCTCGAACTCAGCATGCGGATGCGCGCCCATCACCTGGACGTCGTTCGCCTGAACAAGGTGCTCATCCTCCAGAAGTTCGAGGAGAAGCCGCGGATGGCCGGGAGACTCTCCCGTTTCATGAACCGTCTTGTCGGCTATCGGAGCCGGGTCCGGATCGCCATGGACAACGCGAACATCTATCGGACCACTTCGTCCGTCTACTCCAACGCCCGCCAGAAAGACCTGGACTGGAGCATCGGCTACATTGGTGACAAGCTGCACCACACTCGGTTCGACATGGTCTTCGTCCGACTGGTCGTAAAGGTCGAACGAAGCTCGATCAAGTTCGCCCAGAAGCTGGGAGGACCCGAGTTCGTTCCGTCCGAAGCCCAGTAGGATCCGACGTACACGATGGCCGAACGCGAACCGCACGATTCCCCGGACCGGTCGCCCGCTCACATTCGGGCGCCGTCGTTCGAACCTGACGGGGGGGTTCGGTCCGCGAGCAGCGAGCTCGCCGCGGACGGGGACGCCGTGACGGTCAGTTGTCCGTCGTGCGGCACCCCCGGTGCGCGCCCGCGGTTGGCCGCGCGCGACGTGAACCTTCGCACTTCGCGCGACGAGTTTACCATCTACTCGTGTTCCGCCTGCGGCCTCGCGTTCACCGACCCCCGGGTGCAGCGCATGGAGATGGCGACGATCTATGCGGCCGGCTATCAGCCCTACATCTCGTATGCCGTGCCGTGGTATGGCCGGTCGAGCGCCGGGAGAAGGCTCAAGGGAGCGTTGGATCGAAGTGCGGACTACTACGCCCTGACGAGTCCACAACTGGTGCGGCCGGAACGACTTCGGTCCGAGCCCGGATTCGTCTGGGAGATCGGCTGCGGAGTGGGAGAGCTCTTGGGACGGTTCAAGAGCGGTGGCTGGAGGGTCCTCGGGGTCGAGCCCTCGAAGGATGCTGCCGATATCGCTCGCCAGAACGGAATACCGGTCGAGGTTCAGCGAGCCCAGGACGCGTCCCTACCTCCCGAGAAGGCCGACCTGATCGTCCTGAATCACTCGCTCGAGCACATCGCGGACCTGGACGCCGTACTGAGAAAGTGTTCCGAGGCACTCCAGCCCGATGGCACGCTGATCGTCGCCGTACCGAACTTCGACTCTCCCGGGCGACGATTCTTCGGGGGCGCGTGGATCCATCTCGACGTACCCCGCCATTTCTACCATTTCGCGCCCGGGGTGCTGGACCGATTGGCCGCAACGTACGGATTCCGCACCCAACGGGTCGCATACGATAACTCGCTGGAGGCGATCGTAACCTCGATGCGCAACCTGGTGCGTGCCCGGTCGCTGAGGAGCGCCGAACTCCCTTCCGGGGGTGCGAGCCGAAGGAGCATCCTCGGTACGCTGGAGAGCCGGGTCTCACGATTGTCCGTGGTCAGTTGCCTCTCGGCACTGTTGCTCCCCGTCCTTTGGCTGACGCGAAGCCGCCTCAATTCGTCGATGGTTTTCGTGTTCCGGAAGACATAATCACGGTGCGAGTGGCACCGGGGGATTCATAGGGCGGCAGCGGTGAAGGTTCCCGCGAGGGTCGCCGACCCACGGACGCTTCGGGTGAGGAAAGGGTGACCGGCGAAGACGCGTCCGAAGCGGTCGGGCCGAGCGTCTCCCACCGGGTCTCACAGGTCTTCTGGAGGGAGCAGAAGCTCCAGTGGCACGCGATCGTCCTTCTCGCCCTCGTCGTATGCGGCGCGACGCTGCGCCTCTGGAACCTGGGCGGTCCGTCGTTCTGGAATGACGAAGGCGCCAGCTCCCTTCTGGCGCTTCAGGTGTCCAAGTACGGGTTGCCGCTCGCCCCGGGTTCCCTCTCGGCCTACAAGGTCGTCAACTACGCGCCGCTGTATCCGGAGATCGAAGGGATCTTCTTCGTCCTGTTCGGCGTGAGCCAGGCGGTTGCCCGCCTCCCCTCGGCGTTGCTCGGGACGCTGATGATCCCGACGGCGTACCTCCTCGGCCGTCGACTCTCTTCGGACCGGGCGACAGCGCTGCTGTTCGCCGGACTGACGACGTTCTCCACGGAGTATATTGCCTGGTCTCGACAAGCGCGCCAGTACGTGCTCTACACGCTCTTGCTGATGGTTGCAGCGCTGCTCGTGGCGAGGTTTGTCGAAGCGCGCACGACCCGATCGCGGGCCTCGAACGGTATCCTGCTGGGATTGTGCGCCGGGGCGTTGCTTCTCGCCGACCCCGCGCTGTCCCTGCTCTACCTTCCCGGGTTCGTTCTCGCTCTCGCGGTGTTCTACCTCCTCTCCCAGCGGGAGGCCCTGCGCAGGGTCCGGACGCGGTGGAGGGCCTGGCGGGAGTCGCTTCGCGAATTCCGTTTCACCCGAGCGGCTCGCCCGGGGTGGTACGCGGTGCTCGTCCTCGGCGGCCTCGTGGCCGTGGCCGCCTACCTATCCCTTCGCCCCAGCGCGGCGGTCCGCCTATTCGAGGCGGTCACCGGGAGCCATCCGTACCCGTTCCTGTTCGTCCCGACCTACTTCGAGTACCTCGGAACGTACTACTCCGTTCTAGCGACTCTCGCCGTGATCGGCGCGGTCTATTCGTGCGTCCCGGTCCACCGCGGCGCGCTGGCGGTCCTGGCGTTCATCCTCGGATGCCTGTTCTCCCTGTCCACCTTGATCTCACTCATTGTGAACGTGACGACCGGCGGGCCCCCGTTCGAACGGTATTTGACGCCGGTCATCGTGTTCATCCTCTATTTCGCCGCCGTCGCGATCGTTGCGGTCGTTCGGGCCGTCCTCGCCCGGACCCCGGCCCGAGTGGAGCGAGTCGTCAACCCTCGCCGTGCCTCGTCGCGGCACACGGCGGTCCTCGCCTCGGGAACGATCGTTGTGACCGTCGCCCTCTTGATGATCGCCCCGACCGGGCTGACCACCTACACGGCGGCCAACGACTCGCAGTTCAACTCCACCGTCCCGTGGGCCCCGCTTTCCTTCGATCCGGCCTTTCCGTCCGCTCTCTATCGCGACTTCCAACCGAACTATCAGTTGGCGTCGCGATACGTGGCGGCCCATCGGGCTCCCGGTGACGTTGTAGCCGCCTCGTGGGCCGATGCTCCGACGTTCTACATTGGAAAGATCAACTACGTTTTCGCGACGAATCCACCCGCGGGATTCACCGTCTACGTGAACGGCACGCCCGAATACTTCCTCACGGGATCCGTGATCTTGAGCAACATCAGTGCGGTGGAGAGCTTGATGTTGAACGCCTCGGGGTGGTTCATCGAAGATACCGTGTCCGGGGCGGGGCTGACCGGCCCGACGATCAGCCTGGGCGCTCATTTGTTGATGACGACGGTTGGGGCCGGGTCCGACCCGTCCGTGACCCTGTTCCACTGGAACCGGACGACCTATCCCGGGATGTTGGAGGCCCTGTACAGCCAGCGGGTCGACCTGCAGGCCCTGTTCGGGGGGAACTTCACCCGGTTGGTCGATTGGGCGGCGACCATCGGGGTGACCGTCCCGTTGGAGGGCGTGAGGCCGATCCTGCTCCCGATGGAACCGTACCTGGTCGGCGCAGTCACGAATGCGACCCGGCCGTTGGCGGTGCTGATCTCGGTGTTCAACGCTCGCTACGACCTACAACTCAGTTTCAACCAGACGTTCTACGGGAACGACACGCCCCTGATCCGCTGGGCGGCACAGGTGGTTACCGGGCAGATCGTCGACTCGGCGTACTCCACCCTAGAGCCCTACGCGGCGTGGTACGTGGCGAACCAATAGGGAGATTGGACGGGTTCTCACCGCTCGAGTGCGGCCGGAGCTCACGTGCCTCCCCACTGGTCCATGAACATCCGGACCAGTTGGGGCGGCACGCGCTTTCCGAGAGGAGAGTTCATCACGAGAAGGCCGATGATCGACATGAACATCACCGGGATGGCGCGTCCGATCGGCATCCGGGTCGCGGGGTCGTGGGTCCATTGGACCGGCACCTCCTTCACCTGGTGTCCGGCGTTGCTCACATGATAGAGGAAGGCGACGTCGAACGCCCGGTTGGTGACCGTGATGGTCTTCAGCATCGGCCGGACCACCGAGTTCCGCCAGAACTTCGCACCACACTGGGTGTCCCGAATGGGAAGAGCGAGCAACGACCGGGTCATCAGGTTCCACCCTCGACCCGCGATCCGATTGAAGAGAGGTTCCTGACTCGCTCCCGAGGCGCCGCGGATCCACCGCGAGGCAATGACGCAGTCCACGTGGTTGAGCCCCCCCACGAGGTCGTACATCTCCTGGGGCGAGATCGGCCCGTCGGCATCCATGTATCCCACGTACTCGAACCGCGCCACCCGCAGTCCCTCAAGGATGGCGCCGCCCTTTCCGAGCTTGGTCGAGAATTGGAGCACACGGACATGTCGGGCGGCATACGACTCGGCGACCTCCGCGGTTCGGTCTAGGACCCCGTCCACCACGACGATGACCTCGAAGGGCACTTTCCGAGCCTCGAGGAACGGAATGTACCGGTCGAGTGTCCGGGCGAGGCGGTCCTCCTCGTTCCAGGCCGGAATTACGATGCTGACCCCAGGGACC
>Ga0209274_10000497_pt1 | contig 23639 bp, 22 predicted proteins | sample HubBroMetageREF1_FD_188343 | JGI IMG/M metagenome (GOLD analysis project Ga0209274, IMG submission 188343) | Reference soil microbial communities from the Hubbard Brook experimental Forest, New Hampshire, USA - Hubbard Brook CCASE Soil... | ecosystem: Environmental > Terrestrial > Soil >...
TTTTTGCCTGACGGCGAAGAAATTTGAGTCTCGTTACCGAAGATCAGGTTGTTGATTTCCCGCAGGAATAAAGGCTCGTTTGTCTTCCCGAAACAGTGTGTTTTGTCTGTTGGGAGCATGAAATTGGATGTACCCCCCCTCCCCCATATCCTCTGAAAGCCCTGCGGGGCGCGGGTTCTGCAAAATCATGTCTGCAAAATCATGATACTAAAGAACTTAGAGGTCAAAATCTTGAGAACAAAGAGCTTAGGACGGGACTGATCGGGCTGCGCCTACTGTCTCGGCCTCGACCATGATCGCGCGAGTTCGAGGGATGCCGCAAGGTCAGATGTCACACGGAGCTGTGGATTGGGTCGTCGGTGGGTGAGGGGAGGTGGGTCGGCGGGGGCTGGCCCAGCCTTTCTGGCCTGAACCGCGCGGGTGCCCCGTCCTGTCACGTTCTTTGCGACAGGGCGGGGATTTTGACTTCCGTGTCATTTTCCTATTCGCGGAAAGCCGCACGAAACTATTTCCCGACAACAACTGTGCGCCTCTGGCTCCGGCCTACGATTAACTCCATATGCCTTGGGGGCTCAAACGATTTCAGGAGGCGCGCTGTCTGCACTTTGTCACGTTTAGCTGCTGCCAGCAGGCGACTTGTCTGGGCGCGCCGCTACCCCGCGACATCTTTGAGCAAACTCTGGAACGAGTGCGAAAGTGGTACGGATTCTACATCGCTGGATATGTGGTGATGCCGGAACACGTCCACCTTCTCATCGCCGAACCGGAGCGGGCGAAGCTCTCGCTCACGCTGCAAATGCTGAAACAGAACGTGGCACACAAGCTACGTGAGATCGAAGGGGGTTCGCTCTGGCAGCCGCGATACTACGACTTCAATGTCTGGAGCGAGGCGAAGCGGATCGAGAAGTTGCGCTACATCCATCGCAATCCGGTCCGGAGAGGATTGGTGTCGAGCCCGGAGCAGTGGGCGTGGAGCAGCTTCCGTCACTATCTCTCGGGAGCCGAGGGAGTGGTCGAGATTGAGTCGCAGTGGACGGCGCGGAAAAGGGAGTTGCTTAGGTGACGCTGCGGTCGAGAGTTCGAGATCAAAATCCCCGCCCTGTCCCTGCAACGGACGCAGGGACGAGGACGGGGCACCCTCGGGAGTCGGAATGAACTGAAAGCGTCGGTGCGGGGCTGTCTGGGTGGTGTCTGAGGCAGTAGTGGTGATCGAGTCGCATTGACGGCGCCAAAAGGGAGTTGCTCGGGTGACGGTGCGGTTGAGAGTTCGAGATCAAAATCCCCGCCCTGTCCCTGCAAAGGACGCAGGGACGAGGACGGGGCACCCTCGGGAGTCGGAGTGAGCTGATGGCTCAATGCGGCGCGGCTTGCGTTGTGTCTGGTGGCTTCGGTGGCGGGGTTGACGACTTGTCGTCCTTGAAAATTCCGGCGATCTTGCCGAAGAAACTCTTTTTCTTTTGCGGATCGGCACCTTGCGGGTCTTGTCCGTTCGCCGCCTGCGGTGCGGGCATTGGCTTCTGGCCGCCGCCGAAGACTCGGTTGAAGAATCCTGCCACCGCACTCTGCTGGTCACACGTCTCGCGGGGCTCTGTGCCTGCCACGAAGGCTGCTTCGTAATCGTCCGGACAAGTGGGCGTGGCCAGGCGGTTCGTGGCCTTATCGAGTTGCACGTCGACCACGCCTGTCGGCTGCGAGAATTCTTTCATCTCGGCATACTGCGGCAGCGCGGACGCCTTCTTCATGAACTCGGTCCAGATGGGCGCGGCCGTCATCGCTCCGGTGATTCGAAGATCGCTGTAGTCGTCGTAACCTACCCAGACGATGCATAGCAAGTTCGAGGTGTATCCCGCGAACCAGCCGTCGTGCGAACTGCCCGTCTTGCCTGCCGCGGGCAGAGTGAATCCGCGCAGGCGAACCGCCGTGTAGCCGAGGCCGTTGTTGATCACGCCTTCCATCATGTTGGTCATGACGTAGGCAATGCGGGGATCGAGCACCTGCCGCTGGTCGGTCTTGAAATTCGCCACCACGTCGCCCTTGGCGTTACGCACCGAGTTCACCAGGATGGGAGAAAGACGCGCACCACTGTTGGCGAACGACGTGTAGGCTCCCGCCATATCGAGCGGAGCAGCCTCATACGAGCCGAGCGCCATGGCCGGAGTCGCCTTCACCGAAACGATTCCCGCCGACTTTGCCAGGTCCGCCACTTTGTCGTAGCCAACCTCTTCGGCGACCTTCACTGTGGCGTTGTTCAGCGACATGGCCAGCGCGTAGCGCAGCGTTACTTCGCCGTGATACTCCTCTTTATAGTTGCGCGGCTCGTAGATCTGGTCGCCATAGGCGAAGCTCGAAGGCGCATCGGTCACCGTGGAAGCCGGGGTGATCACCGTCGAAGAGCCGTCGAGCGCCGTGTTCATGGCCGCGGCGTAAACGAAGGGCTTGAAGATGGAACCGGTGGGCCGCTTCGACAAAGCGTGATTGAGCTGGCTGAAACCGTAATCCCTGCCACCCACTAAAGCCAGCACCGCGCCCGTGTGCGGATCGATCGCCACCAGCGCCACCTGGGCCTGCGGGCCGGGCGTCACCTGGGTCTCGATTTTCTTGCCGACCTTCACCTTCTTGGTGCGCATCTTGGTGACTTGCTCATCGACCAGCTTGATGCCCATCTCGACGGCCTGCGCCGCAGACTTCTGCAGATCGGGATCGAGCGTGGTGTAAATCCGGTAGGACTGATCGTTCAACTCATGCTCGTTGAACCGGTTGATCAGCGTGTCGCGCACCATGTCGACGAAATAGGGAGCGTCGCTGGCTTCCACGTTCGGTGGCGCGAGCTTCAGCGGCGTAGCTTTGGCCTTCTCGGCCTGCTCCCGAGTGATGGCATGGGTGTCGACCATCGAATCCAGCACCAGGTTGCGGCGCTCCAAAGCGCGCTCCGGATGCCGGTAGGGCGACAACCGGCTTGGCCCCTGGATAATGCCCGCCAGCAGCGCCGCCTCGGGCAGGGTGATGTCTTTCAAGTCTTTATTGAAGTAGGTGCGCGACGCCTCGCCAAATCCACTGATGGCGAACGATCCACGCTGCCCCAGGTTCACCCAGTTGCCGTAGAACTCGAAAATCTGCTGCTTGCTGAACTTCTGTTCCATCTCCTCGGCGATCAGCATCTCCGTTAGCTTGCGGCGCACGGTTTTTTCCGGCGTAAGAAAGAAGCCGCGCGAGAGTTGCATGGTGATGGTCGAACCGCCCTGCTCGTGACGCTGCCGCGTCAGATCGATCCATCCGGCTTCAAACATTCGGATGAAGTTCACGCCACTGTGCTCGAAGAAGCGCCGGTCTTCGATCGCCAGCACCGCGTCCACCATCACTTTCGGGATGTCCGAGTACTTCACCACCTGGCGTTTGGAGCGCTGTTCGGAATCGAACAACGCAGTCACGAGCTGGGGTTCGAGTTCGTAGGCGGAAAGTTCATTGCCCCGGCTGACGATCTTTTCGACCTGCCCGTCCTGAATCGCAATGTGCGCTGCTTCGGGACTGTGGTAGCTCTCGGGTCCAGGAGTGATCTCGATTCCGTCGCTCACCAGGTGGAAGGTGCCCAGCGTCGACTGGCCCTCCTGGTCGGAATAGCCGGCCCGGCGCAGGAAGGTGGCGATCTCCTTCGCTTCTATCTTCTCGCCGTCGTGAACCGTACGAGGCAGGGCGTAGATTTTGGCTGAGTTGTTGAATACCGGAGTCCGGAAGCGCTGCTGAATAATACGGTCGTATTTGATGTAGAAGTAGCAGAACGTTCCACCCAGGCCAATCGCGACCACCAGGAAGACAACGAGCGCAGCCCGAATCACCGGATCGCGGGGGAGCCCGCGCCATCCCTTGTCGCCTGTGCCGCCGTTACCTCCGGCTTTTGGGATCTTGATCTTAATGGCCACGGATTGACTCGTACCCCCGTAGAAGAAACTGCCTGCTGGTCAGACGACGGGACGCGGCAAAAGGTTTGACCGTCTGCTCTCTTTTGCCAACTCCTTCCGGAGTTCGCCGTCACCGCACGATGTCAGGATGCTTTACCTTCCATTGTACCGCTGCTTCCGCAAACAAAAAGAGACCCGCAGTTCATGCGGGTCTCTAAGCTGTTAATAGCCAGGTGACATGCCAGGTGACATGGATTCCGCACCCAACTACTGCGGATCGGTCACCGCCCAGTATCCTGGCGTGGTGAAAGTCGCCGGGGAAATTGGCTGGGTCAGAGCGCCGCCGGTGCCTACATCCCAAACTCCGAGCTGCGTCACCGTGGTGCCGCCGCTGGTCACGCTGCTGTAGACGAACAGGTACAGCCCACTTTGATCAAACTGCCCATAGCTCCCCAGACCCATTTGGGGGGTGGTTGTGTTGCTGAAAGGCGAAGTCGAAAGCTCGGCGAGCGCGCCGCTGGTGTTTAGAGAGAAACCTTCGATCGGATTGTATCCAGAGTCCCCGTCGTTGACGCTGAAGGAGTAGACAAATTCTCCGCCGGTGGAAGTGGGTTGCACCGCGATGGTGAAGGGCGAGTACGTCGTCAATAAGTTCGACACCTGGGTGAGCGCTCCCGGTGTGCTCGAAGTCGTCGGGCTGATGCTGAAGACGTAGAGGTGAAGATCATCCGCTCCGGTTAATCCCAGGTTATTTCCGGTAGTGCCGATGAGGAAACCTCCGCTGGGATCGCCCTGCACTTGCCACATGGGGAAATCAAACGGACTGCCGGTCACAGGCGTGAGCACTCCCAAGTTTGTGCCCGTGCCAATCGAGTACGCCATGATTCCTTCGCCAATGTGTTCCCCGGTCACAGCCATAGTGGCATAGAGGAAGTTGCCCAGCCCGTCAGTGGTCAGATTTCCCGGCTCGTATGGCGTCGTAAAGGGAGACCCGGTGACTGGGGTCAGCACGCCAGCGTTGCTGATGGTGTAGACAAAAACCCTATCTGCCCCAGTGGACGAGATAAACAGAAGCGTCCCGGCGGGATTGGTAGCGACGTTGTATTCGTTGAAGCCCACGATGGGCGCATCCAGACTGACGGCCAGGGGAAGGCCGTTGGTCAGTGGAGTCAGGGTGCCGCTGGAACTCGCAGACCATCCGTAGATTTCGCCCGTCAGTTCGAAGACGGTATATACAAATTGGCCTTGAGCGATCACCATGCCCACACCAGGATCACTCGTGGGAATGGTTGGCGCTGTGTAGCCTGAGGTGGCCAGAAGCGTCCCGGCCTTTGTATTCAAGGTATAGCCGTCCAAGGTGCCGTCCTGATCCACGGCATAGGCAAAGGCGGCATCTGAGCTGCCGCCGCCGCCACCGCCAACGCCGCCGCCAGACCCCGGCCCCGAGGGCGTGCAGGTCGAACTACCGAACGTCACTTGGCAAACGTAGCCGCCCTTGCAACCGACCAGGAACATCAATGCCGGCACCAGCAGTAGTAAGCTGAGCAGCGCTCGAGCGTTGGTCTTCATGAACTGCCTCCACCTGAGCTTCACTGATTCGCGGCAAGCGCGTGAAGAAACTCTTAATCTAATTGGGATAGTAAGTGGAAGGTAACGTAGTGACAACGTTACGAATGTCACTGGTCCTTTATTAGTAACTTATCAATCCCGGAAGCTCGACGCTAAGCCAGCGTTGTATGGCGATCCATGTTCTATGCACATCTATGTTCTATACAGATCTATCTACCGAGTCAGTCACCAGCGTGGCTAGACCGCTGCCAATGATTCAGTGCTTTTTCAGGCCGGACTTAAGTCGCATTGAGTTCCGCTAGCGAACTCGAACTTTCCGCGATGCTCGATGGAACGCGATATTTCGGAGCCCACCGCCATCTGCTATCTGCCCGGAGTCGAGCCATGGGCGCGGCATCCACTCACATCGATCGAGTGACAAAATCCCTTCCGCGAAGCGCCGCGCGATCTCCGTGTGACTATCGGACCTGACCAATCGATTGCATGGTAAGCGCACATTTCTCTTGCCTCCAATATTAGAAGCTGACAACATTCGAATTGAAATCTGCGAGGGATTTTTTCAGGGAGGATCTTCTCAAGTGAAACGCGCAAACATTCTGGCCGCATTGCTGATTGCCTTGTCGCTCATCTCAACGGGATGCGGCTCTTCGGACTATGTGCAGTCGATCCAGCTCACGACTACCGGGGCAAATAGTGGAGGGTTCTTCAACCTCGTGGGCGCCGACGGCACGCTCCAGTTACAGGTCAATACCGTCTACCATAGTGGCAAGACCGTCCCAGTTACAAACTACAACATCACCTACCAGGTTACGACCGTAGGCTGCACGGTGGGCGATAGCGCGACCTCCTGCGGGGCAGCGCTGCCGGCTTATGATTCCAATCCAGCACCGGTCCCTATCGACCCGACCGGATTGATGACGGCCGTAGCGCCCCTGTGCACCTGGTTCAACGCAGCCCCACCTCCAGGTACGGGAACGCCAATCTGGGAGTACACCGGATATTACCAAGTCACAGCGACCTACAACGGGATGGTCTCGCAGCCCGTGGCTATCGGCGTGGGCTCAGCCGTTGACCCCACCTCTGCCGTGGGCGGCTGCGGTCCCACATAGACCTCAGGGCTCGGGTCTGCTCGCCCGCCGAGCGAATCCCGAGTAAGAGCCGTCTTGCTTTAGCTTAGCTTCCCTTGTCGAATTCCTCTTAAGCTGTGCGGCCCATCGCCGCACAGCTTTTTGTTCTTCAGCCTCGCTCTTCAACCTCGCCGCCATCAAGCCTCGAGCTGTAATGCCTGCGCAGCGCCCCCGAGCGCACTTAGTGCGCCGCCTGGCAAGGCTGTCTGGCGCACATAGACGGTGTCCATAGGCCGCTGCAGAATGGACGCACACCGTCGGGGTGGAGAAGCTGCCTTGGGCTGCCGCCGGCGGTCGAGCCGTTCCAGATTGTGGTTACTCCCGTCGCGGAAAGACAGATTCTGCGGCGGCTCACGACCTGGGACGAGCAACTGAGCGGCGCTCAGTGGACAGCCGAGGGCGGCTGTCCCCACATAAGGCGCGGGGTCTAGAGTGAGCGAAGGACTTGAGCTTCAGCGGAGGACGCGTACTCGAAAACACGGACGCTAATCAGCGAGCCCAGTCGTACTGGCCACTGGTCACTGGCCACTGATTTTCTACTTGTTTTCGCTCGACGGATTGAAGTGCAGCTCGAAGGAATAGCCCGGGAGGTTGACGGGCACGGTATAGTCGGCGGCGACGTAAACGGCCATCAGGCCTGGGGTAAGGATGCGCTGCACGGTCACTTGCTTCTCACTGATCGGCAGGTCGTGCTCTTTGGCTTTGCGCAGGACGTCATTGCGAACATCATCGTCGCTTTTGTTCGGGTTAGCCCCTGCCATCATCGCGACCTGTCTGAGGTCATCTTTAAAACTGAAATTGGCCATGATGGGCGGAGCCACCTGAAACAGGGCCATCACCACCAGGATGATTGCCAAAAATCCCACGATTGCCTTAACAGTTCCCATAGTTTTAAAGCTGCGCCGGCCAGCGGCGCAACGTTCAGGCCTTGGCTGGCAGCACTCCTTGAAAATATTCCACTACCGTCGCGATCGTAACATCGCGTACTTCGCGAGTCGAGCGCAGAACGACCTCCACAGTACCTTCGGTAACCTTCTTTCCGACCGTGATTCTAAAGGGGATTCCCACCAGATCCGCGTCCTTGAACTTAACCCCCGGCCGCTCATCGCGGTCGTCGAGGACTACGTCGAAGCCGGCTGCTTCCAGGCGGGTTCCAATGTCGACCGCGGCCTTCAGCAGGCTCTCATCCTTCACATTGACGGGAGTCACCACAATCTGGAACGGCGCGATCGACGGCGGCAGCCAGAATCCGTTCTCGTCGTTACTCTGCTCTATGGCTGCGGTCAGGATGCGCTCAATCCCGATCCCATAGCAGCCCATGATCGGCATCGCTTCCTTGCCGTTCTTGTCCAGTACGCGCAGCCCCATCGAATCCGAATAGCGGTAACCCAGTTTGAAGATGTGCCCAATCTCAACCGCCGTATCGATGCGCAACGGCTTGCCGCAATTCGGGCAAGCCTCGCCAGCCGTCACCGCGCGCAGATCGGCGTAAGCCGTGGGATGAAAGTCCTTCCCCGGCGTCAGATTCTTCAGGTGATAGTCCTCTTTATTCGCGCCCGCAATCAGATTTGTGCGGCCTTGGAGAGCCTCATCGACCAGCAGCAGCGGCAGCGCGGCATCTTTTTTCAAGTCCTTAGCCCACTCAATGCCAACGGGCCCTAAATATCCCGCGGGAGATTTGAACAGAGCCTTGATCTCGGCTTCCTCCATGGGCCGCGTTGCGACGCCCACCGTGGCGTTGAACTTCGCTTCATTCAGCTGATGATCGCCGCGCATCAACACGACAATCGCCCGCGGCACGGGACGAGACCCGGCCTTGCCAGCCTTCTCGTTCTTCTGATCCGGCACCGGCTCGTCCGACATGTAAGCCAGCGTCTTGATCTTGTTCTTCGGTGAGACTCCCAGAAAACGCGCCACATCTTCAATCGTCTTCTGCCCCGGAGTGTGCACCTCGAGCGGCTTGCCATCGCCCTGAGGCCATAAGTCTTCCACCACCTCGAGCTTCGAGGTAGCTTTCTCCATGTTCGCCGCGTAGTCGCAACCGTCGCAGCTCACAATTTTGTCTTCTCCGGCCGGCGTGCGCACCATGAACTCGTGCGATTCCTTGCCGCCCATCGCGCCTGAATCCGCCTCTACCACCATGTATTTCAATCCGCAGCGGTCGAAGATTCGGCGGTAAGTGTCGTAATGCTTCTTGTAGGAAACATCCAGCCCGGCCGCGTCGATGTCGAAGGAGTAGGAATCCTTCATGATGAACTGCCGCACCCGCAAGAGGCCGGACTTCGGCCGCGGCTCATCGCGAAACTTCGTAGCGATCTGATACCAGACCTGCGGCAACTGCTTGTAGCTTCGCAGATCTTTCAGGGCAATCGAAGTCATCACTTCTTCCTCCGTCATGCCCAGCACCAGGTCGGCGCCCTTGCGGTCTTTCAGACGGAACAAATTGTCACCCACTAGAGCGAAGCGCCCGCTGGCCTCCCAAAGCTCGCGCGGATGCAGCGCCGGCAGAAAAAACTCCTGCCCGATCCGGTCCATCTCCTCGCGCACGATGCCAATGATCTTGTTAAACGACCGATTGCCGAGAAAAAGATATGAGTAAATCCCCGCCGCCAGCTGCCGAATGTACCCAGCCCGCACCAGGAACTTGTGGCTGGCCACTTCAGCGTCGGCGGGAGCCTCGCGCAGTGTAGGAATAAAGAGTTCTGACCATCGATGCATATTGTTTGAGTACCGTGTACCGATCTGCGATTACCGATTGCAGCAGACTCGCCGATGCCTTGCGGGAATTAATTATTGTAACAGCGAGGTTCTTTGACGAGCTTCCGAACCCTGCTAGAATAAATGTGGAGTCTCATGGCCAAAGCTCGTTACCGCTATAACATCATGCTCCGCCCCGAACCAGAGGGAGGCTATACCGCGCTGGTCCCAGCTTTGCCTGGCTGCGTCACTGACGGCCGCACTGTAGACGAGGCTCGAGAAATGGCCAGAGACGCCATCTCTGGCTACATCGCTAGCCTGCGCAAGCATAAAGATCCCGTCCCAACCGACGACAACACGTCGGTTGCTTCACTGGATTTGGAGTATTCGCGCTAGGAAATTACGCGATTTGTGCCCTCAAACTAACGTATGGCGAAGCTGCCGGCCGTCAAACCACGCCAAGTTGTCCGTTTTCTAGAGCAAAATGTTCTGGATCACACTTCCGGCAGCCACTGCATCTTCTACCATCCGTCTTCTAGACGACGTGCGGTGGTCCCTACGCACACGCGCGACTTGCCGAAAGGCACTCTGATGTCATTGTTGAGGGAAGCGGGATTCGCGCGCGAGGAGCTCGTCGATTTTCTGGCTGGCAGATGACGGCTCAGTGTTGCCGTCATGGGCGCCCAGGAACTCGCTCTTGGTACTAAGCCGTGAGCCGCCGCAGAATCTCTTTCCCCAGCTTCTGCGCCTCCCCGAAAAACTTCTGGTACTCGACAAATAGCCGGTTCAGTTCCAGCGCCTTGTCCGTCGAGGGATGCTTGCGCAAAATCATGTCGCGCACGTGCACGGGGTTCGGCAGGGTTGCGTCTTCTGTCAATTCTTCCAAAGCGGTGTTGGGATCGTAATGATACATAAAGGTATTGTAGCGCCGTCCCGGCGGCTGCCGGCGGGGGCCGGCGCTACACTAATTCCGTGCTCCACAAGTCGTGCAGGTGCACAATTCCCTCGATCTTCCCGCCGCGGTCTACTACCATCAGCGAAGTAATCTTCTTCTCCTCCATCAAAGCAAGTGCAGTCGCGGCAAATTCCCCAGCCGCAATCGTCCGCGGATTTCTCGTCATGCATTCTCCCGCTGTAAGATCCATTACGTCCTTGCCGCGCTTCTCCAGCAGTCGCCGCAAATCTCCATCACTGATGATGCCCACCAGCTTCTCGCCTTCCACCACCGCCGTCACGCCAAGTTTCTTCCGCGACATTTCATAGATCACGTCCGGCATCTTCGTCTGCTGCCCCACCCGCGGCAGAGCATCGCCCGAATGCATCAAAGACTCCACGCGCGCTAACCGCTTGCCAAGCTTCCCGCCCGGATGCAGGTTGGCAAAGTCTTCTTCCTTGAAGCCGCGCTTCTCGCTGAGCGTAACCGCCAGCGCGTCGCCCAAAGCCAGCATCGTGGTAGTTGAAGCCGTAGGCGCCAGCCCCAGTGAACAAGCCTCCTCGGCGATCGAACAATCCAAAGCCACGTCGGCCGCAGAAGCCAAAGTGGAGGCTTGTGTGGAGTGGGCGCCCTCGCCCGCTGCTTTTGACTTTGCTTTAGCCTTCAACTCAACTCGATCCGTGGACAATTTTCCGGCAGACTTCCCTGCTGTGCTCCGACCTTTCTTGCTGCCGGCATTCGCGGGCGAGGGCACCCGCTCCACACTGGTCGCGTCTCCCGTCATGGCAATTAGCGGCACCCGCAGCCGCTTGATCGTCGCCAGCAACGCCAGAATCTCCTCCGTCTCTCCGGAAGCCGAAAGCGCCAACACTACATCCCCACGCACCACCATCCCCAAATCCCCGTGCAGAGCCTCTACCGGATGCAGATACAATGCCGGAGTCCCCGTCGAGCTCAGCGTAGCCGCAATCTTGCGCGCAATCAGTCCGCTCTTGCCCATCCCTGTAACCACGACGCGCCCGGCGCAGGAAAACATCAAGTCCACGGCCCGCTGGAACGCTGCCGCCATCGGGCCGCCGATGCGGTCCGCCAGCGCGCGCAGCGCCTCCGCCTCGATGCGCACCACGTTCTCGCCGATGTTTTTCATGAAAGCGCGATCCTAAATTCCTCTAGAAATGGTCGTCGATAGCTCGCGGCAGCACTGGCTTCTGCCCCAGCACCGCCAATCCCTTGGCCTGGATAATCCGGTCCCACGGACCGCCCTGCCAGTTGTCCCTGATCTTTGCCGGATGCTGCCAGGGCGGCAGATCGACCATCAGATTCCGCGCCGTCGAGTAAAGATAAGGCTCATACATGGACCGCAACTTGGACAGCTTCTGGCGCGCTTCGTCCGTACTGCGCAGCTTAAATCCCGCAGCCGCCAGCGTGTCCCGCAGTGAGTCGAAGCCGGCATCGGTCAACCGCTCCGGCGCGTGAGGATCGTAGCGTGCGTTCACCACCTGTGCCAGATCCACGGCCGCGTGCCGCGCCATCGCGAAAGTCACCTTTGCCTGCGCGGGATGAATGCCCTCCACGCCGGTGATCAGCAGCGAAGTCACGTCCAGCATAGTCTGCAGCGTTCCCAGCCATGACGTGTTGCTGTGCTGTGAACGAAAAAAACTGAGCACTGGATAAGAAATGTGGCTCTCCAGCACCTCCGCCGACCAGCGTTCCCAGTCCCGCAGACATGAATCGAGCAGCATTGAGGAGATCGCCGTCGGATGCTCTGGAGTTGACGCCAGCCTCACCAGCAACTCAACCGCAGTCGGCGGCGATCCCGCGCGGGCGTCGAGCATTGAGATCTGAATCTCCCGCCGCGAAAACGACGCGTACACCACCGGCAGGTAGCCGATCACCACCCCGAGGAATGCAAACCCCACACCTGCTTCGAGCACCGAAAGCGCCCGAGCCAGGCTCGAGGTCGGCAGAATGTCGCCATAACCCAGCGTGAAGAACGTCTGGCCGCTGTGGTAGAGGACCCTAGCAAAGGTGATCGGCTCGCCGCTAAGCTGTTCGTGCTCACCGATGCCATATTGCACCAGGGCAAAGCCGAGGATCAGGGTTGACGCCCAGAACGCCAGCAGCGTGATCAGCGACAGCGGCCCGAAGTATCCCAGAAAACTCTGCTGCAGCGAAAACGTCTTGATGCGGCGGGCAATGCCTCTCCACGGAACCCAGGTGCGGCGGTAGAACCACGCCGTCAGTCTGAAATGCCGCGACACGCGCCGGGGCAGCACCACCGTCTCGAACGCATCCAAAAGCACCACAAAGATGATGACGACGCCAAGGATCGCCGCAGGAATGCTGCCGTGAGGGCCCACACCGGGATTCGCAATCGCCATCATGCTGAGGAAGGAAGGTTACCAGATAATGCCACCGTACCGCGTCGTAGAGACGTAGCTTGCTATGCCTTTTCCGGCGGCGGCAAGACGTAGCAAGCTACGTCTCTACTGCTTGGGCTGTGCCGGAGGATTCTGCGCAGGCGGCGTTGTCGCAGGCGTCGTACCCGACGGCGCAGTCGTAGCTGGTTTCTTCACCACCGGCTTCTTCTTCACCACCGGCTTCTTCGGCGGCTCGGTATCGTCCACCACGGTTTTCTTCGGAGGCTCCGCCGGAATCGCCGCCTGCGCCGTCTTCAGGTCGGCGTGCAGCCGCACAATCTCCTGCTCTTTCGACGCGGCCAGGTTCTCCAAACGCTCGCCGATCTGTTTCCGAGTGGTCTCAAAACTGTTCAGATCATTCGATAGCGCCTGCAAATCGTCCTTCGACCCGAACGCTCCCGCTGATTCGGCTACGCTTCCCAGCACGTCGTAGAGTGCATCCAGATTTCGGTACAGCTTGAAGGTTGTGGGCAGGTCCTCCGGCGCGTTGTGTAATTGTCCGATGATCTCTGGTAAGGCATTCTGCAGATTGCGCTGGATCGAATCCACGTTCCCCAGCGCCTGCTTCTTGGTGGAGTTGTCCGTCTTCCAGCGTTCGACGCGCAGCTTTGTGAGGTCGGCCTGCGTGGCCTTTGACGAGGCCTCCAACTGCGACAGCAACCCATTCAGTTGCGTCACCGACGCATAAGAAACTGGCTCGCCCTGCGGCGATGCCGCCGAGGCCACCGTTCCCTGCACAGAATATTGCGGAGATGCTGCCGGAGCCGCTGCCGTCTGGGCTGCCGTCTGGGCGAGTGCGGTGGTGCTCCAAAGCAACGTAAACAACACGTAAGAACAAAGGATAGGTTTAGGATTCATTGAGTCAGGACGCTGGCGCCGCGCGTGCAACAGAATATCGACAAGCCGAGAATACTACAAGCCGACCGACTCTTTCGCAGGGTTCTTTGAGGTCACTAAACGGAGCCGATGCATGAGTGCGATGGCGATTTAACGACAGTTGGCTTTCAGGCCAATCCCGTCCTAAACTACTAGGCGTTCGCAGTCCTTGCCCGTGGCCAGCCAGTGGCTGACTTGAAGGACGCAATCGATGCGAGTCGGATTGGGAGATACGCCATGAAAACCGATTCATCGCCAGCATTAGCCTTGGGCACGCGGGACCGAAACGAAACTCCGGAGCGGGAGATCGCGCTGTGGCGAATTTATCTTCTGCGGGCCGGATACCTCTTGATTGCCGTCGGCATGGGATTGCAGAAGGTTCCTGCCTTCCTTCATCACAAGCCTTGGGGACTGATGCTGGGCGTGGTGAATTCCATGCTGCTTGCGCTAGTGCTGCTGGCGATCCTGGGGCTACGGTATCCCTTGAAAATGCTGCCTCTTCTGTTCTGGGAAATAACGTGGAAGGCCACATGGCTTCTCGCGGTGGCGCTGCCTGCCTGGAAAAACCACACCATGGACGCAGACACATGGGACACAACTTTTGCCTGCCTGATGAGCGTGATCTTCCTGTTCGTCATGCCGTGGGACTATGTCTGGCGGAATTTTGTCGCCGCGCGCAGTGATCGCTGGAGATGATCGCTGGAGATGGCCGCTGAGTGTAATAGGCGGTGAATGGCTCGGGTGCGCCGCCTGTTGCCCAAATTGCCAGGCAACATTCAGGCGGCCCGGCTTATTATCGACTTATTGAGTGGGACGGAATGCAACGGTGCTGGCACAGTATCCGCCTTGGGGTGTAGACGTAGACCAGCTCGCTTGATAAGTGCCGGCCGGGACAGAATTGCTAGTGATATGCGCCCAACCGTTTCCCTCCGTCGTGAAATCGTTCGTAAACTCGTTCCCGGTAGAAATGCCACTGAGGTGAGTATCTGCGGCAAACAGAATGGATACGATAAAGTCACCAGCGTGCCCGGTAACCACGGCCGGTCCCGGAGTGTTACTGAGAACGCTTCCACTAGAAGTGTTGGTGGCATCAGGGGCCAAGGTTGAAATTCCTGAAACCTCCCAAACCGTGATCTCTTCGTGACTTGTTAACTGGCCAAACGTGGGAGTCACAACCGTAGCGCCAGGCTTGGAGTTCACCGCATACCAAATTTCCGTCGAAAGAGGGCCGGTGTAAGCTTTAGCGTCAGCCGAGACATAAGTGTTGCCTGCATCATCGGTAACACCGGTAACGTATGTTCCCTCGTTGAACATAATTCCTACGACAATCAAATTCCCCGTGCCGGTGGCCGGAATCGTGAGGCTCGAAATTCCTCCACCGACCGATGCATCGTTGACAATGGCCCAACTACTTCCGTAAAAAATGGCGCCCTGGCCACAGCCGGCCAACCCAAGTGTCCCCAACAACACCAGGATCAGCGTTAATGCCTTAATTCGCATGTGATTCGGTACTCCCTCGAACTGTTCGATGTTCGACGATCGATGTTCGACCGATCGATGATCGATGATCGGCGGACTTTCGTTGCCCGCCAAGAACTCGAATTTCTGGTCCCCCGCACTTCAATGGGGCAACTTGATTGCCATCCCGGAGGCCTTTTTTGTACAGCTTGCCGACGCAGTCAGTCATTTATGCAAAGCTTTGCACAAGCTTGTGGAAAAATCCCTCCAGCCGAGACCGTGCTGCGAGAACCATTCTCGACGACATTTTGATTATGAGCCCCTCAGCTCTGGTCCTACTCGCCGCGAAAGCCGCCTTGCCCGTGAACAGACCTGTGGAAAGTATTTTCCCATGTGAAAGCGCTTCACTGTTTCTCTTAGTCTCTGATTCCCGGGCGTGGCCCGGAAGATTCAATGAAGAGTTACTTTCGTGCCGGAGAGAACGTGAGACAGCTCAACTTCTGTTCCGCCTTTTTTGGAAGCTAAACCTTTCATCTAGTGCAACTTTGCGACTCTCCAGCAGCGGAGCGAGTAGAAGCTCGCAATCGGTGGATGCGGATTTTGGCATTGGCATCGCGATTGCATCATCAGGTCGGGTGCTTCTCGCCTTCTTGAGCTGTGTAGGTCGGTAACCCAGTGATTCGGAGAGCGCTTTACGTGGCTCTTCATCAGCTGTTGCAGGATGGCGGGCTCGCCCGCTGCCCGGTCAGACAAGGATCTAATGAGAAACGCGATGAGGACTAGGACTATTGAGAAGGTCGGTTTTATCTTGTTCGCGCTGGCAGCACCCCTTCTGGCGCAAAATCAGCAAGCGAGACAACCGATTGCTCCGATCTCTAGCCCAGTTTACGACATGCCGGCTTACGACGTGAGCGTCGGCTATGCCAATCTCACCACTTTGACCTCCGGGCAACACGTGAACCTGAACGGCTTGGATGTTGGCGGAAGCTTCGATCTGAATTCGCGTTGGGCAGCGATGGTCGATTCCATGTACGTTCGCACATCCGACATCCTCGGGACCGGGCACGCTGGCTATCAGTTGAGCTTTCTTGGCGGTCCGGCGTTCTATCCGTTCGAGCGCGGAAATACCCGATTTTCGGTTCACGCGCTGGCTGGTGGGGCCCTCGTCGACGGAGCGGTGCCCATCAACACGACCGACTACTATCACGGGTGGCTAACACGATTCTCTTATGCCGCTGGGGGCGGAGTCGAGCACGCCCTCTCAGAGACATTCGGCGTCCGAGTTCAAGCAGACTATCTGCACTCGGCGTTTTTTGATGCGCAAGGTGCAGTGCGACCGCAGGGCAGTCTCCGATTAACCGTGAGCCTCGTCTTGCGTCGGAAAATGCGTCAGGAGTCCACCTCGGAGTAATACTGTAACCTGACACCTTAGAGGTTGCCATGCCTTCTTCTTCCGACGTAGTCATTCTCGGCAATGGCATCGGCAGAGTTACCTTTGCCAACCGCCTGATGCAACGCGGTCTCACGGTCGCGATGTTGGAGCGGAGAGACTACTTGCCGCAGAGGCCCAAGAACTTGGACCGAAAAATCGGTTTGATCTTTGTTGCGCTGCTTCTGTTCGCAGGTGTGGGAAGCGCGCAGATTCCCAGCGGCAACGTCTTTTTCGGTTACTCCTTTTACAACACGAATCTTTCTTTGGTCGACCGCACCAATACAAACGGATGGGAAGCCACCGTAGAAAAGAAGATTGTCCCCTGGGTCGGGATCGTGGGGGATTTTGACGGCCATTACGGCTCGCAGAGTTTTCCGACACTCTGTCCTCTGGGAGCATGCACATTCACCGCCAGTTTCGGTGAACACAACTATCTGGTTGGCCCGAGAGTGTCAGTTTCCGTAGGAAAAATTCGTCCGTTTGCCGAGGCCTTGTTTGGGGCCGCGCACGTCAGTGTCAGCCATAGCGGCCCCTCTGACACCGCGTTCGCCATGGCATTAGGCGGCGGCATCGACTACAGGATTATCCGTCCAATCGCCTGGCGACTCCAGGGAGATTACGTGCAGACTCGTTTCTTCGGCGCCACGCAGAACAACGTGCGCCTGTCCACGGGCATTGTCTTGCGTTTTTAATGAGTGTAATGCCGATTTGTCGCCCACCGACGCTCCGGGACGCCACCAACTTCCACACCTTCATTGACTTGCCTGAGCCCCGGTCCTAAGATTTCAGCCCAATGATAGGCGAGACCATCTCCCATTACCGCGTCGTCGAGAAGCTGGGCGGCGGGGGAATGGGTGTGGTTTACAAAGCCGAGGACACCGACCTTGGGCGCTTCGTCGCTCTGAAATTCCTCCCCGACAACGTTGCCCAGAACCCGCAGGCCCTGGACCGCTTTCGGCGCGAAGCCCGTGCCGCCCATGTTCCGCGACCAGGGCTCACCGTCAATGAGTATAATCGCCTGCTCTCGACAGTTGAGGACTTCCAATGGCATTATTTGCCAGCATGGAAATCCAAACGCTGGTTTCCCACGTTAGCTTTCTCGTGCAAAAATCGCTTGGTATTTGGCTCGTCTTTTGAGCGATTCGCAGGAAGGCTGATTGGGACTTCAAGCTCAGCGGATTCCTTCCGAACTACGTCCGTGCCTTAGCATGTCTTCGCCTCCGGCGTCCCGCAGATGCCGCCGGGGAATTCAGCTCGATTCTGGCGCATCGCGGCGTGGGGCCTTTGAATCCGATCCTGATAATGTCGCAGTTGGGCCTGGCCCGAGCCTACGCGCTGCAACGAAACGTAGCCAAAGCCGCGCCGCCTACGAGACCCTCTCCGCAGAGTGGAAGAATGCCGACCCCGAGATCCCTATCCTGAGGCAAGCCAAAGCCGGGTACGCGAAGTTGGAATAGTAAACTGTCACGCCATCCCACGAGCAGCAATATGGCAACCTAGAATGTCGCTTTAACAGGCGCGCATGCTGCCGAAGAACTCCTGGTGCTTGGCGACAATCTGGTCCCGTACCTGGTTGTCCACGTCCAGTGACCAGACCCCTTCATCATGCGTACCGCCCAGCACAATTCCATCATGTCGCGAAAACATGTATAGGTCACCGGGAATGACCGAGTACTCGATCTCCGGCTGTGGGAGCAGAAAAGTTAGCTGCCCTTTTACCGGAGTCAGTTCCTCGTCCTTAAACAACGCTTTCGCGCCCAACCCGGTGCAGTTGAAGACCAATCTCTCCGGTAGCCGGATGATCTCGGCAGTTTCGTGAAGCTCGCGTACCTGAACCCTGCCTCCAGCCATAAGAAAATCCTGCATCAGTGCCGTCAAATAAATCGGAGGCTCGATAAGCATGGTGTCGAATGTGCGCACGAATTCATAGCCGGTGAAGGGATGCTGTGCTGCCCCGAGGTCTCGAAACTCCGGAGTCAACCGGCCCACAAGTCCCTGCCGGCTGAAATCACCTGTGTCCGGGAACGCGGAATGCCCAAGCCGGAAACTGCTCGTCCAGCGCACCCCGTAGCGAGAGCCAACCATCGTCTGAAAGCGAGCGAATGCGAAATTGCACGCTTTAACGAACTGCTCGTTGAAAGCAGTGGTGCGGAATTGCTCCTGGAAAAGAGTAACCGGATACCAGAACCCGCCGGCGACATTGGAAGTCGTGTTTGGAGGCAGATCTTTCGCGTAGATGGTGACTTGAAATCCGGAATCCTGCAGCAGACGGGCCGTCGAAAGCCCTACCACGCCGGAGCCTAGCACGGCGACAGGACCGCTATGTCCAGGCGCGCCGAGATCAACGGCAAGTTCTGCCGTCCCCCACGACAACGTGATTCCGGCGCCGCCGTGTCCGTAGTTGTGCACCAGCAGACTGTCCCCGATCTGCTCTGGGCGGACGACGAAGCCGGAGCGGCGGTAAGGACGCAACCCGCAGATCGATCGTATGATTCGATCCGCCGAAACATTGACCCGCGGCAGGCACTGAGGCTGAGATACAGGTGCCTTGATCAGTCTTTTCGTACAGGACGACAGAATGGTTGAAGCACTCGCGACAGCCAGGCCCTTCAGAAGTTCGCGGCGGTGCATAGTGATAGGGAGGCCAGAACGCACAGGAGACTATCACATTCCCATCACAAAACCACGGGGGGGAATCAATGGAGTTCACAACCGAGGTACCTGGCCACTCACCAGAGCACCATTGGTCCCGCCGGCATACTGGCTCCGTTTGGGCGCCGCCTGCCACGAAAGGGAAATCATGAGACATCCTCTCAGGAAGATCGCTTTGGTTGGGGGCCGCCATGGCGTACCACGCACTCGGACGCGAAAAGGAATCGGACGCTACGCTAAGAGAGCTAATTGAGAAATTCCACGCAAATGCCGCATGGTCAATCGCTACTGTTTATGCCCTGCGGAATCAGCGTGATGAAGCCTTCAAGTGGCTCGACCGCGCCTACGCCCAGCATGACGGCGGTTTGATCTTCATAAAAATCGAGCCGCTGCTAAAGAACTTGCGCAGCGACTCGCGCATTTGCCGCGCTCTTGAAGAAGCTCAAGCTGCCGACCCCGCAATTGTCGAAATCTGGCGATCACACTCAAAAGCCCGCTCCGGCCAAAGTCAATGAGCAATGGGATCTTACGTCAACTAACGGGAGAGTCATGCGGTCAGGCGTGGGGGTTAACAAATCTTACCGCTTTCCATCCCTATTCCTTGTAAATAAGCGGAGGCCCGCTGACCTTATGCGCCTTTAGGGCGACCGCCACCTCGACGCGGTCGCCGATCTTGACGAACGGGATGCCTTTGTTCATGCCGTAGTCCTTACGATCGAAGGCCATCGTCCCTTTAATGCTGCCCTCGCCTGTGCCCTTGCCGGTAAGTGTAAGGTTCAGCGTCTCGGGCTTCGAAACACCTCGAATAGTAAAGGTCCCCTGCACATCAAAGGTGTTGGGACTGGTCTGCACAACCTTGGTAGAGTCAAACGTTATGTAAGGATCTTCACTGGCGTTGAAGAAGTCTTTGCTCTTTAATTTATTGTCTTTCATGCCGCTTCCGGTATCTACGGAGTCAGCATAAATTTTGATGTCGAGTACGCCTGAAGTGACGTCCGTGGAGGGAAAGGTCAGCGTGGCCTCCCACTTGTTAAATTTACCGTCGATGGCCACGGAAGCCTTTACGAAGAATTTAACGTCGCTTTCTTCGGGGGTGATGGTGAAAACCGGACCTTGTGCCCGGGCTACCGACGGCAGGAGTGCCGACGCCAGAAGGCATAAGACTGTCAATCGCATGGAATCCCTCCTGAAGGTAACCGCCACAAGATTCTAGATTGCTTCTTAGGAAGTTTATTTATTCCTCGCCGATTTTGGGCTGCGGCTGAACCCGGTCTTCAGTCCGCTCCTGGACGGGGGTTTCAGGTTGCACGACTTCGTGAGTCGAACCGCCCGCTCCGCGTCCGAACCCGGGGTAGTAGTCGGAATAAGAAGTCAGCGGCGTTACAAGAATTTGAGGAACATTGGTTGGAGGAACATTGTTTGAAGGGACATTGTTAGGTTCGGTGACAGGCTGATATTGAGACCCTGTATTGGCCGGAGCAGCAGTCGTGAAACTCGTTGGGTGAGCGCTCGCCGAACCATGAGCTTGTGCCGCGGAAGGAATCGCTTGGCTCATGAGTAGAACGAGCATCAGAATGGCCACAGCGAAGATCCGTCTAGAAGAACTCATAAAGCCTCCCCGACAATCTTAAGGCTAACAGCAGTAGGTCGCAAACCACTCTCTACCCTCATTTTGATGCCTAAGGTTGGCCGTGGGGTCCGCGGAACATGACTCCCAAATGGGTATTGTAAACAGGCGTTTACACTCATTGACCAATGAGTGATATAGCGATGTTATGCCTTCAGGATCTCCCGCGCGGGCGAAAAACTTTAGTACTCTTCAATCCGCATGTTTAGAGCCTAATAATCAGGTTTGCGATGCCTCGAAGGTTCAATCTGATAATTCCTTTGGCATGCTAAACAGGCAGCAGGAGAATGAAGAGTATGAAGAAAATGCTGGCAGTTGTTGTTGTGATGGCCGGTGTAATCATTGGAATTCGTGCGTTTTACCAGGGGGCTACAGTAAGCGGGGCGACATTTACCGTGGACACCGGCAAACCCTATGTCGATTACCAGGATCTGCGGAATCGAAAACTACCCGACGATGGGTTTTCAATGACGGGATACCAATTGGAATCGGATAATACCCTCGATTTGCGTTTTTACACGCACGGAAAGCCGGACGACAACAAGCTGATTGAACCAACGCTCTCAAGGGTCAAATACCTGACTCAGAATCTGAGCAAGCAGTATCCAATACACATTGTTTTTGTTGACGGGAATCCTTTTCTGAAGGTGAACGGCAAGTCTCAAGGGACAGGGGAAGTGATCCGAGAGGTCGACCTTCCAATCACGCAGTAAGCGTAGCCCATGGATGGAGTTGTCAACCCATTCGAGAGCGAGAAATGAGGGCGGCGGCGCTAACCCCACTCTCCTTGATCTCTCGCTAGACGTCAGACGGCAGTCTCATATGAAGTGATAGCGAGCCTGCGTCGATCCAGTCTCCTGGGCCAAGTGTTCTGCCTCCGGCGGCGGCGCGGGTGAGATCTTCTGCAGGGTCGAGCTGACCACATCAAATGTCTTAAGGTAAGGCTTCCCGTCCAGAAGCCGTCCCAGAGTATTCAACACCTCCGGATAACCGGTTGAGTTGTAAGCCTCCGCATTCCCCTTGTGATCCCAGAAGCTGATGGTCGCGACTTCTCCGCCGTCGGGGGCAGCCAGGATAATCAAATCCAGAAAACCCTCTTGCCCTCGCAGCCAGGGAAGAATCTCACGCTCCATGAGATTCGTAAATTCCGGAAGTGCGTTCGGTTTCAGCCGTGCAGCAACTTTACGGGCAAACATGGTCAACCCTTCCTCCAATTCATAATTGGCAGCCGGCTTGAGCGGTCGAGCCAGCCACCATCCAGGTCGTTATCTTTAATCTTTTCGCGGGTCGGGAGAACCACTCCCCCAGTGGTTCTCCCAACTCGGGTTTGTACCCGCCGTGAGTATGAAACCGCCGGTGCGCGCAACGGGACTGCGGCCTGATGCCACTCCGCAGGACACCATCCGACTCCGGACAGCGTTCACAACACGGGCAATTTGCTGGAAGTCCGGGAAAAAGGCAACAAAACTGTTCCCGTACTTGAGCTAACCAGCTAACCCGCTGCGAGAAAAGCCTTTACCCGAATTTCTGATCTGCCATGCTAGAATCTTGTCCCGCATTCTGCAGGGTGGCATTCGTATGGAGCAGGGCAAACCAGCAGGCCGGATTGTTCGTTTCGGATCCTTCGAGCTTGATCTTCAGGAAGGCAAGCTTACCAAGGCCGGAATCCGGATTCGTCTGCAGGAGCAGCCGTTACAGATTCTTGCGCTGTTGCTTGAGCGTCCCAGTCAAGTCGTCACCAGGGACGAGATCCGGCAAAAACTCTGGTCGCGTGACACCTTTGTCGAGTTCGATGACGCGTTGAATACTGCTGTTCGGAAGCTGCGCGCAGCCTTGAACGATTCTGCCGACAATCCCAGGTTTCTGGAAACTGTTCCCCGCCGCGGCTATCGTTTTATCGCTCCGGTGGCCTGGACGCCGGAACTGACCACCGCCGCCGTCGCCCCGATCACTCAGAGCGCCCCTCGGCGCAAATATCCTTATCTTTATCCTTATCTCTGGTTCGGATTCGCGGCAGCTCTGGTCGTGGCCGTCGCAGCGGTTGGAGCCTACCGGCATCTTCACCGTTTCCAAATCACTACCAGGGACACGATCGTCCTCGCCGATTTTTCCAACACCACGGGCGATGCCGTCTTCGACGACGCCCTGAAGACCGCGCTGAACGTTTCCCTGCGGCAGTCTCCTTTCCTGAATGTCCTCTCCGATAGCGAAATCACCAAGGCCATGCAACAGATGACTCGTCCGGCAGGCACCAAGCTCACAGCCGAGATAGCCCGCGAGGTTTGCCAGCGGGCCGGCAGCAAGGCTTACCTTGCCGGATCCATTGGCAGCCTGGGCAGCGAATACGTGCTCGCATTGAAGGCCTGGAATTGTCAGAGCGGAGACACGCTGGCCGAGGATCAGAGGACCGCCGCTTCCAAGGAGAAGGTCTTGGACGCGCTGGGCGAGGCGGCATCAAGGCTGCGCGGTGAACTCGGTGAATCGCTGGCCACGGTGCAGAAGTTTGACGTGCCGCTGGAGCAGGCCACTACTTCATCGCTCGAAGCTCTGAAAGCGCTCAGTCAGGGCCGAAAAGCGTCCGACGACAAAGGCCCGGCCGCGGCCCTGCCTTACGATCAACGTGCCATCGCGCTCGATCCGAATTTCGCCATGGCCTACCGGGCTGTGGGCATCGACTACGCCACTCTCAGCGAACTCGGGCGGGCCAGCGAGTATTTCAGCAAGGCGTTTCAGTTGCGCGAGCATGCCAGTGAGCGGGAAAAGCTGACCATCAGCGCCGACTATTATTCCTATGCGACCGGCGAACTCGATAAAGCCGCCCAGACCTTTCAGGAAGAGATGGAGATCTACCCGCGGGAAGATGCAGCCTACGTCAACTTAGGTCTGGTGTACGCCGCACAGGGACAGTATGAGAAAGCCACGGAGATCACCACGCAAGTCGCGCGCCGCGC
>Ga0209274_10000498_pt1 | contig 23617 bp, 20 predicted proteins | sample HubBroMetageREF1_FD_188343 | JGI IMG/M metagenome (GOLD analysis project Ga0209274, IMG submission 188343) | Reference soil microbial communities from the Hubbard Brook experimental Forest, New Hampshire, USA - Hubbard Brook CCASE Soil... | ecosystem: Environmental > Terrestrial > Soil >...
TGCGGCACGCGCGGAAGGCGCCGATTCGTCAGCTGGATTATGGGGCGGCAGCGGGAAGTTTGGCGTTGCGCGAGGCGATTTCGGTGCATTTGCGGCGGTCGCGCGCGGTGATTTGCGATGCGTCGCAAGTGATTGTGGTAAACGGATCGCAACAGGCGCTGGATTTGATCGCGCGCGTGTTGATCGAGCGTGGCGATGCGGTGGCCGTCGAGGATCCGCAGTATCAGGGGACGCGGGAAGTGCTGCGGGCGGCGGGGGCGCGGCTGCAGCCGGTGGCGGTGGATCGCGACGGGTTGCGTCCGGATGCGCTGCCAAAAAATGCGCGCGTGGCTTTTGTGACGCCTTCGCACCAGTTCCCTACTGGCGCGATTTTGCCACTGGCGCGGCGGGTGGCGCTGCTGGATTGGGCGCGGCGCAAGGACGCGATCGTGGTGGAGGATGATTACGACGGCGAATTTCGTTACGAGGGGCAGCCGCTGGAATCTTTGCAGGGACTGGACAGCGAAGGGCGCGTGATTTATGTGGGGACATTTTCGCGGACGATTTTTTCAGCGCTGCGAATTGGATATTTGATCGCGCCGAAGTCGTTGGTGGCGGCGTTTACAGCGGCGAAGTGGCTTTGCGACCGGCACACTGCGACGCTGGAGCAGGAAACGCTGGCGGAATTTATTTCTACCGGAATGTACGAGCGGCATTTGCGGCGGATTCGTCGCAGGAACACGGCGCATCGCGCGGCGCTGCTGGATGCGATTCGCGAACATTTGGGTGGGCGTGTGGAGGTGGGTGGCGACGGCGCGGGGACCCACGTGGTGTTGTGGCCTGCCGACAAACGCGTCGCGGAAGATGCGGTGATTCAGAGCGCGGCGGCGCGCGGAGTGGGGGTGTATGGAATCGCTGGATATTTTTTGGCGTGGGCTTCGCGGGCTGGGTTGATGCTCGGCTATTCGCGCATGAACGAGCAGCAAATTCGGGAAGGGATTCGGCTGTTGGGAGAATCACTCAAGTCTTTGGCGACCTCGTAGTGCCGACTTCCTACCGCTTGTTGCGCTTAACGCGTCAGTGAACTTAACGAAGCTTTTCCACGAATTAATCTGGCGGGGGTGTCGAATTCGCCGGGCCTCCTTCGACGTGTAGGTAGAGGCAGGGGTAGCGCGCCTCCGGAGGGGGTTATGGCCAGGCAGTGGAGGCTCGGTCAGAATTTAAAATCGATTGTGGGAATGGCGCTTATTGGGTTTGGGCTTTTTATCTTGGGTGGGAATCTGAGTGACGCTTGCGGGCAATTCTGTCGGCTCGTCGGCATTAGTGCTGACGCGACGCAGACGTTTGGCGCACTTACTGTCGTTGGTTTGGCGGCCGCGCAGGTGTGGCGCTCTTATGTGTTTGATCGCAGGGAGCTTGTGCTAGGTGTCTGCCGGATATTGATATCATTCTGGCCGTTGTTGCTGGTGATTGCCGGGGCGGTCTTGACCGGGATGGCATCGGGGACGATGCCAAAGAATGTCCAAAATAGAATTATTGGAGATGTCGATCTAACCGGGGTTCGTTCGACGCGTCAGTAGAGCCAAGGACCGGTGGGTTGAGACTACACCGACCGAGATCCTGCCCCAATCCAGACGAAAGGGGAGAATTCGATGCGAGTTATTGTGCTGGTGAAAGCGACCAGGGATTCCGAGGCGGGCATTATGCCCACTCCGAAGGCACTGGCCGAGATGGGGAAATTCGGCCAGGAATTGGTTCAGGCGGGCGCGCTGCTGGCGGGGGACGGGTTGCATCCTAGCTCGAAGGGCAAGCGGGTTAGGTTTTCGGGGGAGAAGCGCACGGTCATTGATGGGCCGTTCACCGAGACGAAGGAACTGGTGGCTGGTTACGGGATTTGGCAGGTGCGGTCCATGGAGGAGGCGGTGGAGTGGGTGAAGCGCGCGCCGTTTGACCGGGAGGCCGAGGTGGAAATTCGGCCGCTGTTTGAGGCCGCGGACTTCGCTTACGCGCAGGACAAGAACCAGGATAAGAACGAAGACCCGAAGGTCGCGCGGTGAGGGCGGGATGCTTTCGCGGCATGGTTGTGGGAACGAAGAGCAGGCTTGGCGGGCCACGGCCGCAGGAAAGTTATTTTGAACTGTCGAATTCATGCGGCGTCGTTCGACGTGTAAGTAGAGGCGAGGTTCAGAGGGCCGAGGCCGGCCGGGAACCTGGCACGGAATGCTAGACCAAATAATTAAGGAGAAACAACGATGCGATTCTTGATGCTGGTGAAACACGGTGAAAACCCGGGACCTCCGCCCCCGGAATTCCTGGAAGCGATGGCGAAGCTGGGCGAAGACGCGGCCAAATCCGGCACGATGATCGCGAGCGGGGGGCTGGTTCCGATATCGAAGAGCACGCGGGTGCGGCTTTCTCGAGGAAAGGTGACCGCGATTGACGGGCCGTACACCGAGGCCAAGGAAGTGGTGGGCGGATTCGCGATGTTTGAGCTGAAATCGAAGGAAGAGGCGATCGAGGGTGCCACGAGCTTTATGGAGCTGCATAAAAAGTACTGGCCGGGCTGGGAGGGCGAGACCGAAATTCGGCAGGTGTTGGGGCCGGAAGCATTCGAGCAGAAAGCGTAGGCGAGGTTGCTGGTTTGGATGGCCGGGAAGAAAGTGATTCACCAAGCGAAGGACACAAGGAGATGTGACGATGCGATACATGATGATCGTGAAGCATAAGGAAGCACTGGGCATGCCGCCCAAAGAGTTGATGGATGCCATCGGCAAGCTGTCGGAAGAAGCGATTAAAAACGGCACGCTGCTGGGCAACGGCGGACTGCTGCCAACTGCGGCGGGAGTCAGCGTGCGACTTTCCGGCGGGCGGATCAGCGTCACCGACGGGCCATTTACCGAGGCCAAAGAAATTATCGGCGGGTACGCGCTCTTTGAGCTGAAGTCGAAGGAAGAGGCGGTGGAGGGAGCGCGGTATTTCATGGAACTGCACAAGAAATACTGGCCCGGATGGGAAGGCGAGACGGAAGTTCGCGAAATGATGGTGATGCAGGACTGCGCCGCCAAAGCGTAGGGGCGCTTTCTTTTCATTGTTGCTTCCGCGAACGGAGTGGAGGACGTCGAGGATTCGCAGTGTAGCGCCGCGCGACGTCGCTCGTTTGCTTGCACGCGCGGATCGAACGTGATGTGATCGTTAGCCGTGAGTGCTACCGATATACGTCGCGTGATTGATGCCGTCTGGCGGATCGAATCGCCCCGGATCATTGCCGGCCTCACGCGGATGGTGCGCGATGTGGGCGTTGCCGAGGATCTGGCGCAGGACGCGCTGGTTGCCGCGCTCGAACAGTGGCCGCAGTCGGGCGTGCCGGACAATCCCGGCGCTTGGCTGATGGCTGCGGCGAAGCATCGCGCCATTGATCATTTCCGTCGCAACGCGCGGCTGGAGCGCAAGCACGAAGAGCTGGGCCGCGAGATGGAAGAGAGAGAGATGGCCGTGCCGGATTTTGCAGCGGCTCTGGATGACAATGTCGGCGACAATCTTCTGCGGCTGGTTTTCATTTCCTGCCATCCGGTGCTTCCAAGTGAGGGGCGCGTGGCGCTTACGCTGCGCTTGCTCGGCGGATTGACCACTGAGGAAATTGCGCGGGCGTTTCTGGTGTCAGAGCCGACCGTGGCGCAGCGCATTGTGCGGGCGAAGCGTACGCTGGCGGAAAAGCGCGTGCCGTTTGAGGTGCCGCGCGGGGAGGAGCTCGCTGCGCGGCTTTCGTCGGTGCTTGCGGTGATTTATCTGATCTTCAATGAAGGGTACTCGGCGACCGCCGGTGACGATTGGCTGCGGCCTGCGTTGTGTGAAGATGCGTTACGGCTGGGACGGATATTGGCGGAGCTGGCGCCGCGGGAGCCGGAAGTGCATGGGTTGGTGGCGCTGATGGAGATTCAGGCGTCGCGTGCAAGGGCGCGCGTGGACTCGGCTGGCGCGCCGATTTTGCTGCTGGAGCAAAACCGCGCGGATTGGGACCCGCTGCTGATTCGGCGCGGGCTTGCGGCGCTGGCGAAGGCTGCGGTGCTGAGTGCTGAAGTGCAAGGCCCGTACGTGTTGCAGGCGGAGATTGCGGCATGCCATGCACGAGCGCGCACGGCGGATGAAACGGATTGGGCGCGGATTGTTGGGCTGTATGAAGAGCTTGCCGAGATTGCGCCGTCTCCTGTGATTGATTTGAATCGCGCGGTGGCGGTTTCTATGGCGTTCGGTGCGGCGGCGGGGCTGGTGGTGGCGGACGCGTTGATGGCGGAAGGCGCGCTGGAGAATTATCATTTGTTGCCTAGCGTGCGGGGCGATCTGCTGCAAAAGCTCGGGCGGTTGGAGGAGGCGCGCGTTGAATTTGAACGCGCGGCTAGTTTGACGCGTAATGCGCGAGAGCGGCAGTTGCTGCTGGGGCGCGCGGAAGCGTGCGGCACGTGCAAGAGCTAAGTGTTCGCTGGGGCGGTGCGGAAGCGCGGCGCAACCGCGCGCCACTGCTGAGGCTGTTTCCCGCTCACTGAATCGCTTCGCCGCGAGAATTCGTTAATACTGTAGAATGGCTGACGCGCGCGCCCCACAGCAGAACTAAAACCAGACCTAGGAGCGGATAGGTCAGCCACCCATACTGATACAGACGCGACGTGCGCAGGTAACCAGGCCATAAAAGGTACCACCCACCCTCGAGAAAATCGCCGCCTCCGAATGCAGACCAAAAGGCGAAGTGTATGCACAAGAGAAGGAAGCTAACTGTCGCCGGAACTGGCCACCTCTTAAGTGCCCATGCGCAGACGCAAGCGGCTCCGACAACCAGCTCGAGAGCCAGAAGCGGAGCAAAGTTGAAATACCAACAGAGCGCTGGATAGCCGACGAAACCAACCATTCCGACGAACACTCCTACGAGCGCTCGAGTGCGAGGAATACGTTCGAGCAATGACGCGCTCAGATATACAACGAAAGCGAGAAACCAAACGAGTAGAAAGGTGACGAGTTGAAGGATTCGATTGTTGGGATCGGCTCGATGCCGCATCTCGGGCGCGTAGCGTGACATCCACGCAATGTAAAGAGTTGTCGACCACCTTACTTGGTGAGTGGTCACGATTAAGAGCGGTAGGTAGATTGAAAATAACACCATGGTGAGCCCGTACACACGCCCAGCAGGTGGGGCGCCTTTGGTGCGGCGTGATTCTTGTTGTGGCATGTGGGTGCGGTCGGTCAGAGCGAACGGATGATACCACTACGTTAGTTGTCGTAGTTGATTGGTTCTTGGGATTGGTATTGCAGAAATTGAAACGCAAATTCAAGTGCGGCCGCCTGAAAGGCAGGCGGGCGCTACGAAAGCAAAGATGAGGGCGGAAGAGCCGGCAGGATGCTGGCGCTACCGATAGTGAACGCGCACATGCAAGATTACCTATGCTACGTCTCGAAATTATTGGTGGAGGGTGCTGGCAACTCCGGCTGGTTGGTCGGGGGGCATTCCGGTGCCGACTGGAAAGACTACGATTTGGATTTCGCCCCAGGCTGATGCTGGCGCGGACGGCTTCGCTGGCGCGGCGGTTGCGGTAATGGTGGCGACGGCGGGCGTGGTGGTGGCTTCGACTTTTTTGCCCATGCCCAGGATTTTTAGTTGGGAGTCGTCGAAGCCGTAGTTGCCTACGAGGTAGGCGCGGATTACGGCGGCGCGGGCTTGGGTCAGGACTAGATCTTTTTCAGTGTCGCCGGTGAGGCCGGTGTAGACAACTACTACTGCTACGCCGAATTCGTTGCCTGCCAGGTATTTTCCGGCGGCGCTGAGTGAGCCTTCGTTCTTCAGTTTGGCTGTGTCTATTTTTTCGAAGAGGCTCTTGGGATCATAGGTGAAAGTTTTCATCGGGCCGCCGTCTGGCAGGCTGGCGATCTGGTTTTTCGCTAGCTCGGCGGAATCTTCGTAGCCGCGTTTTTTGAAATAGCCGCGCAGCAGGAAATTTTGCTTCAGGGCTTCCATATTTTCCTGGAAGTCGGCGATGCCGGCTTGGGCACGGACTGTGGCGTCGCGTAGTCCCACGGTGGTCTGCTGCAGGTCGGCGTACATTTCCTTGTTATTAACGAGCGCGCCGATGGTGCCCTGGCCGTCGTCAATTTTCGCGGTGATGGATTTCAGGCTGGCGGTGGCGGCCGTGGTGTTGGCGACGGCTTCCTTGCTGCTGTCCATGATGGCGTTGGCTTTTTTGATGATATCCGCGAGGACGAGCGGCGGGACGCTAGCGATGGTGTCGCCGTCGTGCACGTCTGACGCCTGCGGGGAGCCGAAGGTGATCGAGACATATTCATTGCCTAGCAGGCCTTCGGTTTGGATCGCGGCGACGGAATCTTGTTTGATGATGTCGTGGGTGGAGCGCTGTAGGTCCATCAGCACGGTGATTTTGTCGCTGGGATTTTTTGGGAGGTCAACGCGGCGGACGGTGCCGCTGTGCACTCCTCCGACGCGAACTTCGGCGCCTTCGTCTAGGCCGACTACGGTGGCGAACTGGGCTTTCAGGCGATAGGTGTTGCTGAAAAGATATTGGCGGTCGCCGATGATGAAGATGGCCACCGCCAGAATTGCCAGCGTGGCAATGATGAAGGCTCCCAACCTGGCTGCTCTGGACATATGCGCTCCCTAAGAATCCCGCTTGAAAAATTCGGTTACGAATTCGTCCGTGCTTTTTTCGAGTTCCTCGTACGTGCCTTCGATCACCGCGTTGCCTTCGTGCAGCAGGACGATGCGGTCGGCGATTACTTTGGCGCTGTGCAAATCGTGCGTGACGACGATGGAGGCGACCTCGCGCTCTTCCTGCAGCTTCAGAATTAATTCATCAATTTCGCCGGAAGTGATGGGGTCGAGGCCGGCGGTGGGTTCATCGAGGAGCAGGATGCCGGGCTCGAGGGCGAGGGCGCGCGCGAGGCCCACGCGTTTTTGCATGCCGCCGGAGATGTCGCTGGGCATTTTATTTAGATCGGCTTGCATGCCGACGCTGCCTAGCAGTTCCTGCACGCGTTCGCAGCGTTGCGCGGCGGTCATTTCGGTGTGGCGGCGCAGGGGGAATGCGACGTTCTCTGCGACTGTGAGCGAATCGTAGAGCGCGGCGTGTTGGAACAGGAAACCCATCTTCTTTCTGATTTCGTTCATTTCTTCGAGACTGGCGTTGGTGATTTCCTGGCCTTGGATTTGGATTGTGCCGGCGTCGGGCTTTTGCAGGCCGACGATCAGGCGGAGCAGGACGCTTTTGCCCGTGCCACTGCGGCCGAGGACTGCTACGGTTTGGCCGCTGCCGACTTTCAGATCGAGGCCGTTCAAGACTTTTTGCTCGCCGTAGGATTTGTGCAGGCTTTGCACGACCATGGCGGGACCTGCGCTGTTCGGCGCGTTGTCTTGCTGGGCGCCGGCCTGTTTCACGTTAAATGTCGGGGCAAGTTTTTTGCCGCGCTCGGTTTCCGGCGGCTTGATGGCTGGGGCTTGGGCTGGAGCGGGAGGCATCATGGGAAGAACACCAGGATCAACTTCACCAGAATCACGTCGGCCAGCATTACGAAGAGTGAGGACAGGACGACGGCGCTGGTTGCCGAACGGCCCACGCCTTCGGTGCCGCCCTGGCTGCGCATTCCCTGGAAGCAGGCGATTACGCCGATGATCAGGCCGAAGACCATGGTGCGGAAAGTTGGCGCGAGAAAATCGCTGAAGCCGGTGCCAGCAAATCCGGCGTGGATGAATTTGTGAAAGGCGATCGGCTCGGCGGCGGTGTTGGCGATCCAACCGGTGATGATGCCGCAGAAATCGGCGGCGAGGGTGAGCAGCGGCAGCATGAGGACGCAGGCGACGATGCGCGTGAAGGCCAGCAGCTTGTAGGCGTTTACGCCGGAGGCTTCGATCGCGTCAATTTGTTCGGTTACTTTCATGGAGCCGAGTTCCGCGCCGATGCCTGCGCCTACGCGGCCGCAGACTACCAGGGCGGTGATGACTGGGCCGGTTTCGTGAATGATCGAGAAGACGACAGCGGCGGGAAGCATGGATTTGGCGCCGAATTGCACCAGACTGTGGCGGCTTTCGAGCGCGAGGACTGCGCCGATTGCTGCGCCAGCCATCGCTACCATCGCAAGGGATTTCGAGCCGACTTCGTCCAGCTGGCGAATTAGTTCGAGGCCTTCGAAGGGGCGGCGGAAGGTGGAACGCATTACTTGCCAGATGAACATGCCGAGTTCGCCGAACCATTCGAGGACGCTGTTAAGCGGAATCCAGATGGCAGCGGCGGCGGAGCGGAGTGCGACGGATGGTTGCGGCAGGTCGTCGGTGCTGTAGCGGCGCGGGATGTTGGCGTGGTAGCTCATTTTGATGGCTCAGGAGTGCGCGCGGATGGCTTGGTCGCAGGTGGTGTGCATGTCTAATTTCTCCTGGCGCAGTGCATCGGGCACGCGAGTAAAGATGGCTATGGGTACGAGCCAGAGAGGGGTCGAGACCGGCAAAGCTATGAATAACATTGGGGGGCGGGAGGCGTCTGTGCGAAACAGGACACTATTGGGATTGTTTCCAGGTGGGCGTAGATCGAGTGGGAAACCGCGCAGACGCGCGACGCGCATTTGACCGAACTCGTATTTACGACTCTGCGAGGGAAGAATCGTTTTGCTATAGTCGGTTGGCGGAGACGCGCGGCCCTCCGCAGGGACCCGGCCGTGCGATACCTTACAGGAGACGCACATGGCCCTGGATAAAAACGACGGATCGGTACTCAGCAACATCGATCGTTTGGTGAAGGAGGAAGAGCAGCTTTACGCAAAGAATGAACTCACCGATGAAGACCGCGCCCGCCTGGCCGACCTGAAAGTGCATCTCGACCAGTGCTGGGACTTGCTGCGGCAACGCCGGGCACTGCGCGAGTTCGGCAAAGATCCTGATGAAGCCAAAGTGCGTCCCGCCAAGATCGTCGAGAACTACGAGCAGTAGAGATTGGTGAATCTGGCGATGGGCGGGTGGCGCAGCCCTCCAGGTCACCGCGGCAAACGCAGTACCCTTTATCCGAATTTGGCGGCGTAGAGGAGAGCGCACGGGAGGAACAAGATGAAGAAAATTTGGATGTGGCTGGGAGCAGTAGTTCTGGCCGCAGAAATGGCGGCTCTCGCGTCGGGGCAGGGATTGCCGCCCGGGCCGATGCCCGTGCCCACGGTAAAAGTGGGTCCGCAAGCGGCGGCGAAGGCAGCGAATCCTGTTCCGAGCGCTGTGGCAAAAAATCAGGGTCAAAAAACGGGGATAGGAGTAGGGCCCGCGTCGGTTTTAGCTTCTGGGCCCTCGGCGTACTGGACGGACATGGTAGATCTTGACGGCGATGGAGTGGAAGAGGACACGCAGTTTCTGCTCGATAAGCAACGGGGAATCCTGTACACGTACAAACAGGACAATTATCAGTGTGCGAACGGGAGTTCACAAAATGGGGACGTGCTGATGGGAATTTACGCGCAGGGAAATACCGCGGGAAGGCCATCAGGGTCAGGATGGTTCGTCGTGTCCGTGAAGGCAGGGCAATGCGGGGAAAAAAAGGCGGGGCTGTTCGGGTGCCGTTTCGACGCGAGCGGAAAGCCGACGACCTGCGGCACGGCGAAGGTCAAAGAAGATTCCGGAGAGCTAGAGGTAGCGGTCAAGAAGTAGAGCAGCGCTTGCCTGGCGTATACTGCGAAACAGGACACTATTGGATTGTTTCCAAGCGCCTCGCAATTGTCTGCAAGACGGCGAGCGGCCGGCATCGTTATCTAATCAGCTTGCATGAATTCTGGACGGGCCAACCGCATTCGTTCAAGGGTTGGGTCTTGCTTTGCTTCAATCGGGGACGATCCAATATCAACTGAGACGGAACTCTAGGGGCGGCGTGCGCGCCACTCTGCACGCTTGGCCCCGGAAGTACCGCCGCCCTACCAACGCGCTCGCGAGCGGCAGATGTCGGGGTCTCGGACGTAAGATCGATAGCGGCCACACCCGTCGTCGTGATGGCGACAACGATATCATCCGTCCCATCCACGACCAGAGAATCATGCACGGTGGGCAGTTGCACCGACAGCTGAATGCGATTCACTAGTCTGCCCGTCTGGACGTCGACTACATCGATTCCATTCGTCAATGGCTGAAACAGCACACTCCCGTCCATGTCCAGTTTTTGTCCGATGGTCGCGACGGGCAACCAAGTCTCCCGGTCCGTGTAGACTTGCAGGCCGGTAGCATTAAGGTTCGCGTCGGCGAAGAATCCGTTCGTCACCAGGGTACTTCCGTCAGCAGACAGCGCCAGCTCGTTATTGCCTCCAGAGTTGCTGTTAATCGTAGTCGCGAATGTGATCGTGTCGTTCGTTGGATCGAGATAGAACACTATTCCTTCGATCTGCGAATAAACAAGACCGTCGGGACTTAGCAAAACTCGGATAAACGCGTCGTTGGTTCCGCCGTCTGTTACTTGAGTGAAGTCCGTGAAAGTTCCGGACGTCGTATCCAATTTATGAAATGCATAGTCTCCTGTGCCATCTGTATCAATTGTCGCAAAATAGACAACGCCGCTATCCAGAACCGCCAATCCGCTCGGCGCGGTGCCGAGGTCAAACGGCCCCTGCGGAAGTGAAAATGATTGCGCCGATGCGGGTGACGCGGGATTGAGCACGTAGATCACTTTGTCGCCGAAGTCGGAGACGGCCAGCCTTGTACCGTCCGGGGAGAGCGATAGCGCGAGCAATTGTGTGCTGTTACCGACCCCGGGCAATGTGATCGGCGTCTGCCAGCCTCCCGATGTCAATGAGAGTACTTGAATCTTCGACATGTCCGCAAAGTAGTACACGTTCCGATGCGGATCGTAGATGCCTGCCTGCAAATTCGATCCCGGTAACGGGTACGAATTAGCGGCCGGGGCATAATGAAATGCGCCTGCCGCCGTCGTGGATCCATTGGCCGTCGTCAACGTGATATCGGCTGGTCCAGCAGTGCCGGCTGGCACGGTGAATTGAACCACTTCCACCGGGTACGGATACGGAATGTACGGTGCACTTGTGTTCAAGGTTGTCACGGGTGCGGATTTGCCACCCACCGTCACTTGCAAGTCGCTCGGAGATTGTTCAAACCCATATCCGACAATTGCCCCTGTAGCTCCGCCTTCGGCCGTGGCTGCATCCGATACGACTTCGACGAAGGAGGGTCCGTAGCTGAAGGATTCCGGCATCATCGCCACATTGTTGTTGGAGTACACGGCTGTAAAATCCGCAATCGTCCCCGTTGACGACGGCGGGGTAGTCCCTGTGATCGTCGGGAAGTTATTCGGCATCGAACTGACCGCACTTGCATCGACGAGTTGCGCATTGCCCACGTACGCCTGACTCAGAGCAGGGAAATCGTTCAGGTTCTGAACCCCGCTACCCACTATCACCTGCAGCGTCGTCCCACCTGAAGCTGGGCCTGTCAACGGCGTCAAAGGCCCCAAACCGATCTGCGGGGATGTCACACCGGGCTGAATTTGGCTCCCATCCGCGAAGGCGACCCCGTGTCCAGTCGGCCCAACGATTAGGCCTGTCTCATCCACCGCACTTGGGACAATCCACTGTTGAAGATCAACGACTGAGTAGTTCGGAACCCAGCCTTTTTCGGTGAGCGCTGTCGTATCGTAAGCGACCAGGTCCGCGATGAGATCGACCACATACAGCGTTGATCCGTCGAGGCTTATGGTCGCACCATAAATTCCCAAGGAGGAAGGCGGAGATGTATTCAACATTGGCCCCTGAAAAGTTCCGAGCTTGGCGACGGTACTAGCGTCAAATACCACAACAGTGCCGTCCTCGCTCGTCACAAAGAAACGCTTTCCGTCCGGCGTGGGAATAACTAGATTGACAAAATCTCCAGAGCTCCCCGCCGGGGCTGCCGTTCCCTGTAGGGATATTGCGTCGAACGAGCAAACCGTCTCGTCGGAGTCAATACTTGCGGCCAGGATTTTGGTCCTGTCGCCGGTGACACCAAACGCACCGATATTTTGGATTGAGCATCCGGCGGGTGTTGCTACCGGCGAATTCACCACTGTTAGCGCGTTGCTTGCTGGGTTCCAGATGGCAAAGTTCTGATAACCGTCCTCCGGAAGACCGCCCGGCGCACCGAGTAAAGCGAGACTGCCATTCGCAAGCACAAAAACTTCTGAGGCGGTGAACCCGCTCGGCCCGATACTGGCGCTGGGTGTCCGAGCGACGACTTGCATCGTTGCCGGATCGATCTGAAAAATGTCGCCCACAAGCGAACCGGCAAAGAGTTTCGTGTCGTCCGGTGATATGTCGATGCCCCATGCGCCCGGGACCACAATCTGTGCGATTGCGATCTCCTGCTGAGAATCAAATACATCAATGCGGTTCAAATACGGATTGCTTACAAAGAATCGCTTATCCCGCGCATCGTAGACCGTAAAATGGGGCGGGGCAAATTGCAGATCATTTGAGTCATAAAACGAGTCCGTCCTGATGTAGCGTGTTCGGGTAGGCGCGTGCGTCGAGGTCGCGGGCAGTGCAACTGCCAGCGGAACCTGAACGCCGTGAATTAAGGCGCCCGATACGCCGGAGACCGATACCGTCGCCGTCACATACGTGGCCGCGTTTGGTGCGGAGAATTGCACTGGCGCTTGCCCGCCTGCGGATACCACAAGACGAGTCGTACTAGGCGTTACCTCTGATGGCACGCCGCTGATGGATATCTCCACTTGCCCCGTAAATCCGTTTACGGCCTGGATCGAGATGCTTAGGGATCCCGACGTGCCAGGGGCTAGCAGGATGCTCTGCGGACTAACGCTCAACGTGAAGTCAGGACTTGGCGGAGGATTGCTGCCGCCGGTACTTCCTCCGCTACCAGCACTACCTCCTCCGCACGCGGAGAGGAAGCACAGCGTCAGTAGAGCCGTGGGGACTAGCAGTCGATGCATGTTTTTCAGGAATTCGCGGCGACTAATTTCTCTCAGCGAACGTAGCTTGTCAAGCTACGTCTCTATAAGATTAATGCTCTACTTCTACTGGGCTGATTAGATGACGTCGTGGCCCACCCGCCGAGTGCGAAAGGCGGGGCTTCGCCGGGACGCTGCGGCGCTGATGATGTCTGCGGGGAAATCAAGACGTCGCGGACTCGGATTATTGGTGGCCGAAGCCGAACACGACTCCAGCGCTGAACCTGAAATTGTTCTGGCGGTTATTCAGTCCGTCTGGGATTTTTGTCAGAAAGTACTCGGCTTGTACGGGGCGAACGGAGACGTGCTTGGACAGTTTGAAATCAATGCCGCCGCCTGCCGTCATTGCAAAATTGTTTTCGGTTCCCGTTGATCGGGCGATGCCGTCGGTCGTGCGAATGCCTCCTAAGAGGATCTGCGCGAACGGCGTAAGTTTGCCGCGCCGGAAATTCACTCTAGGTCCAAAGAGATAGGTGAACGCTGCTCCGGCGAATGCGCCGTTGCCGCTGCTGGTGGCAATAAGGCCGCCCAGGTCTGCTACCGCACCAAGCCAGTGGTTGACGTTGTACTCGAACTGGCCACCCCCACCGTTTCCGTTGTAGGCTGCCGAGGGTGCGATGCCCGGGACATTGGCATTTACATTAAAGCGCACGTAGTCGTACCCCGCATAGGCTTCAAACCTGGGCGTGACATCTTGCGCTTTCGCCGGCAGCACGAAAGCAATCAGCAACGTCAACATAAGCAGCCCGGACGAATTCTTCATTTTGCGTGCGCCTCCATTTGGATTTCCGCATTCTCGATAGTTCTGGTGGCACAGCTGGGCCTGTTTGCGAGTTACCGATTGTGACGAGTGGCGCCTGCGAAGTCTGATGGCGCTATTGCCGCAGAGGTTGGCAACGGCGGGGGCGCACGCTTCGGTTTTTGAAGGAGGTGGGCTTAGACGCGGGCTCGTTCAAAACATGAGTGGCCCACCCGCCGAGTGCAACGAGCGGGGCTTCGCCGGGACGCTCCGTCGCTGGGGACGCCTGCGGGAAAATCCAGACGTCACGCATTCAGATTATTGGTGGCCGAAACGGAAGACGATTCCGGCGCCGTAGCGGAAATTGTTCTGGCGGTCATTTGCGCCGTCGGGAAACTTGGTCAAGAAATATTCGGCCTGAAGGGGACGGACTGCGAAATGGCGCGACAGCGTCACATCAATTCCGCCTCCGGCCGTCATCGCAAAAGCAGTCTTTGATCCCAGGACGATCGCGTCTGACGCCCAGATGGCGCCCAGAAGTACCTGGGCGAAGGGCGTGACCCTGCTGTGGCGGAAATTCACTCGAGATCCGAAGAGATAGGAAATCTCGTGCGTAGTCGCAAATCCGTTGCGGACCACGGCATAACCACCCAGATCTCCGACGACACCGAGCCAGGGAGTCGCGCTGAGCTCCAGCTGGCCGCTTGCTCCGTTGCCATTGACCGATTGCGAAGGCGGGACGTGAGTGATGTCGTTGGTGGCATTGTCGCGCATGTAGTCGTAGCCCACATATGCTTCAAACCTAGACGCAACATCCTGCGCTTTCGCGGGCAACGCGAAACCAATCAGCAAGATCGACACAAGCAGCCCGCATGAATTCTTCATTTTGCACGCGCCTCCATTTGGATTTCCGCATTCTCAATGGTCCTGGTGGCACAGCTTGGCCTGTTTGCGAGTTGTCGATTGTGACAAGTAGCCGCTGGCAATTCTGATGATGCCATTGCCGCAGAGGTTGGCAGCGGCCGCAACTGCTTTAGCGCAGAGCGCGGAGAGAAAGTCAAAGGCAACGGCGCACCGGCAAGATTGCCGACGCCACGATACCGGAGCAAAGGCGCACAGCCAGGAGTGCCCTCCTGCGGCGGGCAGGGCTGTGCCACGATACGTTGCGGGGGGCGGATCGGGGGCGATGATTTATGGGATGGGTTGGATTTGCGGGGTGGCGTTGACATGGGGGCGGGCGGCACCTAGAATCGCGGCCTCAGGGATGGCTGTGGGTGCTGGGTGGGAGCTACGCCGCGCTATTCCCGTTGGAGATTGGTTATCACGCCTGCGGCCCTGAAACCAAAAATTGCTGTGGTGGATGATGACGCGCGGATGCGCGGGAGTCTTGTTGCGGCTTTGCGTTCGACTTTTGAAGTGGTGGAGGGCGGGGATTACGCGGCGGCTTACAAACTATTGCAAGAGGCGGGGTTGGATGTTTTGTTGCTGGCTATGCCGATGGAATCGGGCGGGCTGCGCGAGTGCACCGAATTGCTGAGCCGGCTGGCGGTGGGGGACATTGACACGCTAGTGATCGTACTGAGCACGGACCAGACCAAGACGACGGCGCTGAAAGTGATTGACGCGGGTTGCCACGATTATTTTATTCAGCCAATTGATACGGACGTGCTGCGATTGCTGCTGGAACGGTCCATCGAGAAGTTGCACATCCAGCGCGAGAACCGCATTTTGCGCGAGGAAATCAGCCGCAAGAACGCGCTGGGGGATTTGATTGGGGCGACGGACGCGATGCGGCATGTGTTTGATTCGATCAAGCGCATGGCGCGGGCGACGACGAATGTGATCATCCGCGGCGAGAGCGGCGTGGGCAAGGAACTTGTGGCCAAGGCGCTGCACGAGCAAAGCCCACGGCGGAATCGCGCGTTTGTGAGCGTGAATTGCGCGGCGCTGCCGGAAGGGTTGATGGAGGCGGAGCTTTTCGGGTACGAGCGCGGCGCGTTTACCGGAGCGGTGGCGACGAAGGAAGGGCGGATCGAGCTGGCGCATCAGGGGACGCTTTTTCTGGATGAGATAGCGACGCTGACGCCTTTGCTGCAGAGCAAGTTGCTGCGCGTACTGGAGGATCGATCGCTGAACCGGCTGGGCGGGAAGAAATCCATCAAGGTGGATTTCCGGCTGGTGAGCGCGACGAATGAGGATTTGGAAGAGATGGTGCGGCAAGGACGCTTCCGCGAGGACCTTTATTACCGGATTCACGTGGTGCCGATTTTCGTTCCGGCGTTGCGCGAACGCGTGGAGGACATTCCGGTGCTGGCGGATTATTTCGTGAGCGTGTATTCCGCGGCCAACGGATTTCCGGCGAAGCGCATCGCGGACGACGCCATTGGGGCGTTGAAGCGTTATGCCTGGCCGGGAAACGTGCGCGAGCTGGAGAACGCCATCCAGCGCCTGGTGATCATGACGGACGGCGATACCATCACGGCGAAAGACCTGCCGGCGGAAATGGCGCAGTCTGGCCGACGCGATTATCGCAACCGGTTCCAACTGCCCCCCGCGGGGATCAAGCTGGATAGAGAGATGGAAGCGTTTGAGCGTCGCTGGGTGCACGAAGCGCTGGAACAGGCCAAGCACGTGAAAGCGGATGCCGCAAAGCTGCTGGGAGTGGATCGCAACCGGCTGAATTACCTGTGCCGGAAATACGATCTGTGATGCGGCGTTGACGGGAACGTTGAAATTCTCAACAGCCGATGAAGAATTCAACTGATCGCAAGGCTAGTGGAAGCGAGGGGAGCGGCTGGGTTGCTGAAAAGCCAATGAAAAGGGGGTTTCGCGGCATAGAAAATGAATGTGGACATTGGCGTCCGGTTTGCATATAAGGGCAGCGATGCCCAGCGGGGCAAATCGACTGAAGGAGAACAAGATGGCCAAGAAAAAGACCCTGAAGAAGTCGAAGAAGATCCAACCGACGAAGCCGTTGTTTCACCCTCACCCTCAGCAATAAGGGCGAGTTTTATTGTCATGAGCGCGATCTTAAACTCGGCGCGCTATGGCAAGAGTGATTTGATTTGCAAGAGGGGCCGCTACCGCGACGGTTGCGGCCCCTTTTTTGTACTTCCATTTTGGTTCCGAGAGTCTCCGCCACGACTCTCTCCCCCGACGAAGTCAGCCTGCAGTTGGTGTTGCTTCCTTGCTCGCGTTGAAATTCTCAACATTCGATGACTAATTCAACACCAGGGACATCGGCTGCCCGGTGGCAAGGCTTGGCTGGAAGGCGAAGTGCCATAAATTGAGCAGGTTGCAGATTGGGGAATCGGCGGCCAAGTTTGGCGACTGCTTTGCATATAAGGAAGCCGATGCCCAGCAGGGCAAATCAAACCAGGGGGAAACAAAGTGGCCAAGAAAACCTTGAAGAAGGCGAAGAAGATTGAAGCGACGAAGCCGTTGACGATCACACTCACAGCGCGCTAAGACCCGTTTTTCATTGTCAGGAGTGCGCCGAAGGGCACGACGCGGCCTGAGAGCAGCATCTTGAATGGCAAGCGGGCCGCTGCCGCTGTGGCGCCGGCCCTTTTCGAGACGTACTCATGTGAGTGGGGAAGCTCGACGGGCGAGTGCGGTCGGCAGAGCCGACGGGAATAATCAATTCATAGAGGGAGATTGGTGATGCAAAAGAAGTCGAAGCCAGTGAAGGGCAAGAAAACAACGCCGGTGAAACCGCTGATGAAGCGCGCGGATCTGCCGGCCGTGAAGCCGTTGGTTCGTTTCTAGGAACATCACAGAGATTCTTCGGTTAGGCCCCTAGCCTTATCGGAGATTGACGTAGCAACACCCCCAAGGGCCGCCGTCCCAGGAACGGCGGCCCTTTCTCTTTTTCCGCAGTGCTGCAACGAGCCAGAGTCGCGATTGCAAAATCGATACTTCAGCAGCTGGAGCCGCTCCGATTTTGCCGCTTTTGTGTCGTGGCTGAAGCCACGACCTACAAAGATTCCCGATCGTTACCAGGCTTGGCTGTGCGCCCAGCGCCACATGGCGCGGGAGGCTTGCCAAGCTAGGGACGCGCGCTTGCCGGAAACCTTCGCCGTACCCGTCATACCTTCCCGCAGAGAGCCATCGGGGTTCGCGAACTCCATGTCCACAGCGAAGTAGTTGGTGAGCTTTTGGCCCAGGCGCTCGAGATTTTCGGTTTGGGTTACGGGGCGATCGAGGGCGGAGGCCGGATAGATTCGGCCTACTCTGCCGGAGTAGGTGCGATAGGGCAATGGCACGACCTTGACGCGGACGAGCGCGCCCTGTTGCACATCCTGCAGGTCCCAATCGCGCACCAGGATGCGCGCCTTCATGGTGGAGCGGTCCACGATGCGGGCGAATTCGTCGCCTGCCGCGAGAAACGAGCCGGGGAGTTGATCGAGATCGCTGGTTGCGAGGACGCCGTCGATGGGGGCGCGAATTTCCAGGGCGGCGGCGCGCTTTTCGGCGACGGCGAGTTCCTGCTGGAGGCGGGTGCGGTCGCGGACGGCGTTTGCGGCTGAGTCGAAATCGGAGCGGTCCTGGCCATTGCGGAGTTGGCTATTGGCCAGGGCCAATTGCTGGCGGAGGGAATCAGCCTCGGCTCTGAGCAGCGGATTCTGAAGGGTGGCGAGCAGCTGGCCAGCTTTTACGGTATCGCCCGATTTGACGTAAATGGTCTGGACCTGGCCGGGAACTTCGGCGCGGATGCGAGCTGAGGCTCCAGGCTCGAGCACGAGGCCGGTGGAGACGGATGAGGATACCGGGGGGATCAAAAGTAGCAGCGCCAAGCCGACCGCACCGGCTTGCTGGATGCGAGTGATTTTCCAGGCCATATAATCCTCCTTCTTCTGGCGGAGCCAGGCGCGCACAGCGGGCAGAGCCTGCTGAATTCCCTTCCGTGCGAAAAAATAAATGACGAGGAGGGTGGCGAGGTAGCCCCACTCGTCGCCTAATTTGCTGACCAAAACATTTCTAGCGAAGACGATGACGACAAGAAGCAAGGAACCGCTGTAAATGACGGCGGACAGGCCGAAGAGAAAGAAAATGCGGCGCTGGCGTTTGCTGGCGGGGGGCAAATCAATATCGTGGCGGAGCAAATATTTCTGGGCCCAGGCGCGGAGAAAGGCGAAGGATTCCTCGCGGAGATTGTCAATATTGAGGATTTGGGAGAGGGCGTAGTAGCCATCGGCTTTGATTAAAGGATTGAGGTTGAAGAGCGCGCCCTGAATGCCGCTGAGCAGCATCATTTTGTAGGCGATATCGTTGAGCACCGAACCAGCACGGGTGAAATACCAGAGTACGCCGGAGAGCCCGCACAAGACCAGCTCAATCCAGATGCCAGCGAAGATGACCCACTGGCGCTGGGAACCGCGTTTGAAGAGGAGGATGTCGGTGGTGTCGGTGTAAAAGGCGGGAGTGAAATAGATGAGCAGAAATCCCATTTGGTGAACTTCGCCGCCAAAGTGCTTGCAGGTGAGGCCGTGGCCTAACTCGTGGATGCCGCCGAGCACCAGGAGCAGAATCCAGAACATCCAGATGTCGTAGGCGCTTTTGCCGGAGAAGCTATAGAGGGAGGAGGTGTCTTGCTGGACGCGCGTCCAATCGGAAGCGAGCAAATAGCAGGCGACGATGAAGATGCCGATGGAGAAGATGACGAAGCCGGGGGTGAACATCCAGCTGAGATAGGGATCGATCTTGGCGAGGGTTTTGTCGGGGTCCCAGGCTTTGAAGGACATATAGAGGACACTGGATTGGTCAACGCGGCCTTTGCGCTCGTCGCGAATGCGTTCGAGGACTGCGAGATTTTTTTCACCGACGGAGCGCTCCCACAGGGCGGGCTCAATGCTGTCGAGGAATTCCAGGACTTCGGCTTCGCTGAGGGGAGAGTCGGGATGGAGTTCGGTGAGCGCATCGGAAATTTCGAGAGCGGTGCGAGTGCCGTCGCAGAGCTGCAGGACGCCGTATTCGGTGGAGCCGTAACGATTGTAGGAATTGGTTTCGAAATTTTTGATGACGTAACTGGTTTCGCCGGAGATGACTTGTTCGCTGATGCGCAGGTCGCTGCGGAGTTTGGGACGGCGCAGGCCTTTGGCGAGGACGCTGGAGACTTGCAGGCTGGTGGGGCCGAAGCGCATTGAGGGCTCGTTTACGGTTGCGGGGGCGCGTTTAGATTTGATGGCGAAGCTGGGTGCGCTGCGGGAGCGGGAGGACTGCTCGAGCGGGCGGCGGGCCCGGGCCAGAGGACTTTTACGGCCATGCCGGGGCGGAGGTCGGAAATGTTCGAGCCGTTTAGTTGGGCTAGGACGTCGTAGCTGTCACTGGCGGCGTCAATGGTGGGGCTGACTTTTGTGACGCGAGCAGTCAGGTTGCGGCCGGAATCTTCGACTAAGGAAAGTTCTACCGGCGCGCCTGGCGCGGGGCGGCGGCCTGAGGATTCGGGGACCTGAAACTGAACTTGCAGCGGGGAGAGCTGGCTGACGCGAAAACATTTGTCGCCTTTGGCGATGGCTTGGCCTTCGCGGAGGTAGCGGCGGACGACGACGCCGGCGAAGGGAGCGTGGATGCGAGTCTGTTCTTCTTCCAATTTGAGGCGATTGATTTCCGCGTGACCGCTTTCGACCAGGGCTTCGTAACCGTGCAGGTCATACTCGGCGGCTTTGGCTTCGAATTCCGCGGCTTCGAGATCGGCATCGCTGGAAAGACCGAGGGCGCGCAACTGCTGCTGGCGGCGGTAGGCGGCCCTTTTGGCTTTGAGTTCGGCTTCTTTGTATTTCTTGTTGTTTTCCTCGACTTGAAGATCGGAGTTGGCTTTGACGATTTCCATTTGCAGGCTGCGATCGTCGAGCTGGGCGAGCAAATCGCCGGATTTCACGGCGGCACCCTCGTCCTGATTTACGGACAATACCAAGCCGTCTCGCTGGGAGGTGATGTCCACCTGATGTTCGACGGTGAGGACGCTGAGGATGTCGCTGGCGCTGGCGGATTTCGGTGGAACATTCGCGGGAGCGCTGACGGCGGGCGGCGCGGGATTGGGACTGGAGGCGACGGAAGAATTATCGCAGCCTGCGGCGGCGAGGGCCAAAACTGCGACGAAAAGCAGGTTCGCACTTCTGCTCATGATCGATCCTTTAGATCTCTGGCCTTTGGACATCCGGCCTTTGAGCGTCCTGCAGTCTGAATCCGACTTTTGAGCGGCCATCATGGCAACCAACTCCAGGCCTTTTCCCAGAGCCAGCGAAAGGGCGAGCGCAGCAGAGCGTAACCGACGGGATACCATCCGCTCTGGAACCAGCCGCCGACGGAGTGAATCCTGGCGCGGCCGACCATGCCATCGCGCGCCATGCCGCGGGGATTATCGAAGATGGCGCGCACGATGAAGTATTGATCGCCGGCGACAGCTTGGGTTTGCGCGCCGATGCGTTCGATGGTGCCTTGAAAAGTGGTGGTGGGGAAAGCATTGAGTTTCAGGGCGACGCTATTGCCGGGGCGCACGAGTTCCAGATCCGTTTCCGGGACGCTCATTTCGGCGGCGACGCGGTCTTGTCCGACAATTTCGGCGAAGCTATCGCCGGGCTTGACCATGGTGCCTTTTTTTTCTTCGATTTTGGGAGTGACGACGATGCCGGCGATGGGCGCGAGCAACTGGGATGCTGCGACGCGTTGCTGCTCGAGTTGCACTTCGGCTTCGTGGAGGTCGGCGCGGAGTTTGGCTTGACCGGCGGCGGAGGGATCGTTGCGGAATTCGGCTTCGGCGAGTTCGCGGCGGGCCTGGGCGAGGGCGGCCTCGGCTTCGGCGAGCTTGACGCGATCGTCGCCGTCATCGAGCTGGGCGAGAATTTGTCCGGGCTGCACGACATCGCCTTCGTGGACGAAGACGCGCTGGACTACGCCGCCGTCAATCGCGCTGACCATCTGGCGCGAGGCGGGGACGACGGTGGCATCGGTGCCGACGCGCATGGGCCAAGGGATAATAATTAAAAGTGCGACGGCGATTGCGGCGCGCCGGGCGTGTAGCTCCCAGCGGCTGCGCGGCATGGCGGCGAGGAATTTCTTTTTTCGCTGGGAGAAGGGCTGGAGGAGGTTGGCGAGCGGGACCTGCTGGTAGAGCTGCGCGTTGCGAATGGCGACGGTGGTCTGGTTGGCGAGGATGGCGACCGTCTCTTTGTTGTTGTCATTGAGGAAATCGGCATCGCTGCTTAGCAGGGCGAGAACGCCGAGGGTACCTTGATCGTCGCGGAGCGGCAGCGCGTAAAAGCCGTTTTCTTTGTGCTCTTCGAGGAAGGAAACGATCTGGGCGTGGGCTTCTTGAGGCTCGACGTGCCAGCCGTCGTCGTACAAATCTGCTGAGACTGCGCCTTCCTGATCCGCAACCCATTCCAACCGAGTGCGCAGGTCGCTCATTTCGCGCGTCTTGGGGACTTCGGTTTCGCCGGAGAGAGCGCCGAGGACGAAGCGGCCGCGATCGAAAAAGCCGATGACGCAGCGATCGAAGGGAATCACGGACGCGGCTTGCTGGACTACGGTCGAGAGAACGTGGTCGAGGTCGAGAGTGGAAGTGATTTCCTGGGAAATTTTCAGGAGCGCGTCGAGGGCGTGGACTTTGCGCTCGGCATCGAGGAGATTGGCGTTGTGCAGCGCGACGGCGGCTTGTTCGCTGATGGAGGAGAGGAAGAAGAGATCGTCTTCGTTGAAGGGAGTGCCATCGGCCTTGTTGACGAGCTCGACGAGGCCGAGGATGTCGTTTTCTTTACGGAGCGGGGCGCACATCCAGGACTGGAATTCGAAATCTTCGGAGGCGCTGATGCGTTCGGCCAGGCCGGGCTCTTCCGCGGGATTTTCGACCAATTTTGGATTGGCGGACTGGGCGATTTCGCCGAGGAGGCCTTCGGTGAGGGAAACGCGGGCGTCGTCTTCGATGGTGGGATCTTCGCCGATTTTTTTGGCGAGGTAGAGATCCTGGGAGCCAGGGTCGGCGAGCCAGACGAGGCAGGCGCCGGCACCCATGATGTCGCGAATTTTACCGGCGACGACGGGAAGAAGGACGCCGAGTTCGAGAGTGGAAGTGAAGGTGCGGCCGAGATCGTAGAGAGCGGTGAGGCGTTCCAGAGTGAAAAGTTGAGTTTGCCGTTCGGTTTCGATGGCTTCCAGATTGGTGAGGGCGGAGCCGGCGAGGCGACTGGCTTCTTCGAGGAAGTGAGCGTCTTCGGCGGTGAATTCGCCGGCGCGCTTGTTGAGAACTTCGACGACGCCTTCGGCGCGCTGGGCGCCGGGAAGTGAGACGACGATGGCGGATTTGACGCGGGCGCGGCTGGGTTCATCGAGATGCTCGAAATCGTCGGCGGCGATCTCCTTGTTGCTGACGCGGCGGGTTTCGGCGGATTCGTAAACTTCGGCGAGGAGGCCTTCGCTGACCGATTCGCCTTGCGGCGCGAAACGCTCGCCGGGTTCGTTCCAGCGCATGCGGCAGACCAGACCTTCGGCGCCTTTGGCAGAGGCACCGTTGGTCCAGACGAATACGGCGCGAGCGCCGAGAGTGGCGCCCACGCGCGCGGCGAAAGTCTTCAGCAGGGTATCCTGATCACGGCAGGCCAAAGACACGCTCGCAAGTTCAAAGAGCGCGGAAAATGTTTCCATGATTCTCCCACGGGAAGGGGGACATCCACTTGCTGCTGGCGGGCGTCACCCACGCCGGCGACCGAAGTGAATGGGCGCAGCCTAGCAAATCGGGAGAGTGGACGTCAAGGAAACGAAGGGAAGATACGGGCCGCCGATCCAGGAAGACAGCGGCCCGAGGCTGGGAATCTGCAATACCTTCGAGGTACCGGAGAGTACAGCGATTATCTGGATGGTCCTTACGTCTTGCCGTCGATTGGCACGAAAAGGTTTTTCGTCGGCTCCATTTTCTTGCCCTTGTGGAGCTTCT
>Ga0209274_10000501_pt1 | contig 23597 bp, 17 predicted proteins | sample HubBroMetageREF1_FD_188343 | JGI IMG/M metagenome (GOLD analysis project Ga0209274, IMG submission 188343) | Reference soil microbial communities from the Hubbard Brook experimental Forest, New Hampshire, USA - Hubbard Brook CCASE Soil... | ecosystem: Environmental > Terrestrial > Soil >...
CGATGTGGATAGGACCAGTGGGGATGGCTGGCGGTTTCGGCGGAATGACGGGTTTCTGATCAGGCATGGGAGTTTGGACTACCCGTTGATTTTAACGCTTCGGGCGAGGAAGTAGCGCGGTCGCTGCCGATCGGTACTGGAACTGAATCCATTGCTATTCAGTCTCCTCGTTTGCGGGGCGTGCAGCAGGGACCTCGGCCACGACCTCCAAATCGCGGTCGCCGCTCTTCCAGACCTGCTCTCTGATTGGCCGAGGCATAACAACGCATCCCTGCGACGCGCATCCTGGGGCTTCTTTCGAGTCTCCATGGATCAGAAAACCGGTGCGGCCGAAAGTCTGCGTGTCGGCCTCAGGGTTCAGCCTCAACACATATGGACCGTGGTCGGCGGTGTTGGCCGGCGGACCGGCGATGGTCCAGCCGCCTTGCGGAATGGGCCCGACGTTGGGCACCTGCTCCATGTTCGGATTGTTCTTGCCGGCGCCGGCTCCGGAATAGCCAGTCGCCACGGGCTTGCCATCTTGCTGTAGTTCGCCGGTTTTTTGCGCGTAGCTCCAAGCAAATGCCTGTAGGTCAATTACCCGAGTTTCTTCAGGGGTTTCTCTTCGATCCGCCATTGGTTCTCCTAAATTGCTGGTGCGATTTGCCCAGTATTGGCGGTTCGGAAACGTAGAGCAAGGTTATGTGAACATGCGGGAGCTGTGGAAAACTCTCGTCTCCGCAAACTGTTAGACCTTGTCACCACACGTGCTTCACGGCCTTTGCGAATTTTTGAACGGGCAGTGTGTTGAGTACGTCGTCTTTGGTCAGCCAGGCGCGGCGGGCTTGCAGAATGCCGTAGCGGATTTTTTCCATGTGCGAAGTGTGGTGAGAATCGGTGTTGATCACGATCTTCACGCCCTGCTGTTTGGCCTGGCGGAGATGCACGTCGTTCAGGTCGAGGCGGTCGGGATAGGAATTCAGTTCCATTGCAACTCTATGCTTCGCGGCTGCTGTGAGGACGGCGTGCATGTCGAAGGCGTAGGCGTCGCGGCGCAGCTGAATGCGGCCGGTGGGATGTCCAATGATCGAGGTATTCGGATTTTCAATAGCTCTCAGCAGACGCTCGGTCATTTTCTCCGCTTCCTGATTAAAAACCGAATGCACGCTGGCGATGACGAGATCCATCTGCGCCAGCACGTCGTCGGAGAGATCGAGATCGCCATCAGCCAGTATGTCGACTTCGATGCCGGCAAAGATCGTGATGCCGTCGATTTGCTTGCCAGCCGCGTGAATGCGGGCGATGTGCTCGACCGCGCGTTTGTCGTCGAGTCCGTTGGCGAACGCTAAATTCTTGGAGTGGTCGGTGATAGCCATGTACTGGTAGCCGCGCGCTTTGGCGGCTTCGGCCATTTCTTCGATCGTGTTCTTGCCGTCGGTTTCGACGGTGTGCATGTGGACGTCGCCCTTGAGATCGGCCTGCGTGATCAACTGCGGCAGAGCGTGATTTTGGGCGAGGTCGATTTCGCCGAGATTCTCCCGCATCTCGGGCGGAATGTAGTCGAGGTTCAGCTTGGCGTAAATTTCCTCTTCGGTTTTTCCCGCGACCGGCTTTCCGCCTTCGAGTTCGGCCAGACTGTATTCGTTGAGCGTGTAACCCATCTTGAGGGCGCGCTGGCGCAGGGCCACGTTGTGTGCCTTCGACCCAGTGAAGTATTGCATGGCGGCGCCGAAAGATTCGGGTGGCAGAAGGCGAACGTCAACCTGCATGCCGCTGCGCAGGTGGAAGCTGATCTTGTTGTCGCCGCTGGCGATAACGTCCATCAACGGCGGATATTTTGCTACATAGGCAATGGCCTGGTGGCGGCCTTCTTCCGTGGCGCAGGCTGTTCCGGTCACCAGCATATCGAGGTCGCCGGCGGTTTCGCGGCCGCGGCGCAGCGATCCGGCGGGCGTGATCTTGTCGATGCCGGGAAACTTTTCGAGATATTCGGTGAGTTTTTCGGCCTCAGCTTCGGCGGCGTCGATCAGGAAGCGGCCGCTGATGCGGCGGTAATCCTCGATTGCCTTCAACAGCTTGGCTTCGTGCTTCTCGCCCATGCGCGGCAGTTCGCGAATTTTTCCTTCGCGCGCCAGTTTCTCGACACCGTCGACGTCGCTGACTTTGTAGGCGCTCCAGATGAGCGCGATAGTCTTCGGGCCGAGACCTTGAATCTTCAGCAACTGCAACATCGACGGATGATATTTCTCGAGCAACTCGGTCTGGACAGCGAGCTTGCCGTCCTGGAAAAGTTCCTGCAGATTGCGCAGCATGCTCTTGCCAATGCCAGGAATGGCGAGCACCTGCTTAGGATCGGCGATGAGTTGTTTGATCTGCTGCGAGTGGTTCTCGATGGCCTGTGCCGCGTTGCGGTAAGAGCGGATGCGGAACGAATCCTGCCCGTCGATTTCGAGCAGGTCGGCGGTCTCGTAAAGAATGTTGGCGATGGCCTTGTTGTCCATGGGCGTGCCAACAAGGTTATACGAGTTGAATCAGCGGAGCCAAGGCGGATAGGGAAAAGAACGATTCGTATCAGTCGTGAGTGGTGCCACTGCTTGGGCGGACGAGGGCGTCCGCCATTCCACGAGTTGAACCGGCGAGCGGCCGCTAGCTCGCCTTGGTTACGTTTGCTGCCTGCGGGCCTTTCTGGCCCTCGGTGATTTCGAACTCCACCGGGTCGCCCTCCTGCAGACTCTTGTAGCCCTCGGAGGTGATCGCGCTGTAGTGAACAAAAACATCTGGCCCGTCCGCGCGGCCGATGAACCCGTACCCCTTGGCGTTATTGAACCACTTGACGGTTCCTTTCAGACGTTCCACGTAAGGCCCCTCTTTCTGCACGTCCTTTATGGGGCCCCAAGGACGTGCGCCGCAGTACCAATAAGATGCATTCTGGAACGCCGGGGATGGGCTGTCAAGGCGAATGTATGTTGTGAAACAGCAAGCGAGTGAGAGCCGGATGGGCCCGGCGGAGGGCGCGTTCGAGGCCGCCAACGTTGGGGGTTCGGCCGGCTTTCTATCGACTGGCTCGCGATCTCTTTGCCCCGGTCGCGCGTGATATGTGATCGAGCCACAACACAGAGGAGATGGTCTTGGCATCGCGAATCTTCCCGCTTACTACCATGCGGACCGCCGTCGGCAAAGGGACCATCCGGATCTGGATGACTTCATCGTCCTCCGGTTGCGCTTCGCCGGCGCGCAGCCTCTTGGCAAGGAATACTGCCATAGTCTCGGCCACGAATCCGGGGCTGGCGTAGAACTTCAAGATTCTGCGCCAGCGGGCGGCGGTGTATCCGGTTTCTTCCAGCAGTTCGCGCTTAGCGGCTTTAAGTTCGTTTTCGCCCGGATCGATGCGGCCGGCCGGTAACTCCCACAGGTAGTCGGTAGCCGCGTGACGATATTGCCGTTCCAGAAGAACGCGAGGGATCGAGCCGGAATCGTCCACTGCCAGCACAACGACGGAGCCAGAATGATGGATGACGTCGCGGCGGGCGCGCACACCGTTGGGCTCTTCGACGTCGTCGGTGGTTACTGAAAAGACCGGGCCACGATAAACCGTGCGGGAGGAGACGATACGCTCGTTGCTTCGCTTGTGGAGTGCGGGTTTGATGGAAGGTTTGGCCATGCCAACAATATAACGGCTTCCGGCTTCCGGCTGCCGGTGTCCGGCTTCTGGAAGGCGGATGGTGGAAGCCGAAAGCCGGGAGCCGAGAGCCAGCGCGCTTCTGCTATGCTGCGGGGCATGGCCGCGAAGCCGAGAGTCGCTATTGTCGGGGCGGGGAATCTGGGGACGGCTCTAACTCTGGCGCTGCGGGACGCGGGATACTCCATCGATGCTGTCGTGGCGCATTCTCGCGGCGCATCGTTGAAGAGGGCGCAGAGGTTGGCCAAGCAGGTGGGCGCCCGTGCGTCGGACGATCTGCCGGATGTACAGGCAGAATTGATATGGCTCTGTGTGCCCGATGCTGAAGTTTCTCGGGCAGCGAGATCGCTTGCGGGGAAGCTTGAGTGGAAGGGGAGAGTTGCTTTTCATTCCAGTGGTGCGCTCACAAGTGATGAACTGGCCGCGTTGCGCAGTCGGGGCGCGGCCATCGCGTCGGTGCATCCGCTGATGACGTTTGTGCGGGGTTCGCAGCCTTCGCTTACAGGAGTGTCGTTTGCAGTTGAAGGCGACACTCGCGCGCTGCGCCTGGCGCGTCGCGTGGTGAAAGGTCTGGGTGGCCGCGCTTATTCGATTCGCAAGAAGGACAAGGCCGCCTATCACGCCTGGGGAGCTTTTGCGTCGCCGCTGCTTACCGCGCTGCTCGCCACTACCGAGCAGGTCGCGGCACTGGCGGGAGTGAATCGGAAGGCGGCGAGGGAAAGAATGCTTCCAATCCTACGGCAGACGCTGGCGAACTATGCGGCGTTCGGGGCGGCAGGCGCATTCAGCGGACCGATCGTCCGCGGCGACGTGAATACGGTAAGGCAGCACTTGCGCGTCCTGCGCGGCACACCGGTGTCCCGGGAAGTCTACTTCGAACTGGCGCGCGCGGCCCTGCGGTACCTGCCGGTTAAGAACAAAAACTCGCTCAAGCGGATGCTTGATTCCTCGCGGGGTTGACAGGCTTGCTCGGGACGGGAGAGGTCGCGATGCGCCAAGTCCAGGCGAGCAGCGCAAGCACCGCGAAGGGAAGCGACGCTGCGCTGCGAAGGGGCAGCGCGAAAACTGCGGTGGAATCGAAAATCGCGGGTGCAAGCAATGGACGCAACAGGATCAGCACAAACGCAGCCACCCAAGGCCAAAAAAGAACAAGACTGCCGATCCCCAGTAGAATGCGCGGTACGCGTCCAGCCTCGAGAAGTTTGTTGCGATAGCGGACTGCCAACAGGATTCCGGGAAGAAGGATAAGGTGATCATAAACCGCCTGCCCGGGAAGGATAATGATGGTTGTGATCGATAGCAGAATGGTGAGTGTGATCCAGAACGCGAATGAATCGAACGCGGCGGCGCGATTGCGCCAAGCCAGAACGATCGCAACGATGATTGAGGCCGCGGTCAGCACCAACGTCGTAGGAGCGGACAGTTGCGATCCCAGTGGCGAGGTGAGGACTTCCGTCACCAGCGGCGGCCGAGTGTAATGCCGGTAGGCGAGCACGGTGTGCGTCCAGGATTCGATCCAGTGTGGCATCACGATGAGCGACGCGCCGACCAGCAAGAGTAAAGTCGAGAAGAATCCAATCCAGAAACGGCCACGCACCCGCCAGTCGTCCAGGCTCCAGACCAGAAAATAGAAGATTGCGAGCACGGTCACTTGCGGCTTGATAGTGGTGATCGCCATGAGGATTCCGGCCAGCAGAAACCGGTTCCGTTGCAGCGCCACGAGCGAGGCCGCGAGCAGAAACGCCACCAACAGCCCGAGTTGAGCGGCGAACAAGGCCTCGAGGGCGGGATAGCTGCACAGCGTGAGCAGAAGAATCACGGCGAGCCATTTCCCGCTAAGCCGCCAGTCGAGCGCGCGCAGCCATAGCAGAATACCCGCAAATGTCAGCGCCGCCAACATACAGACAATCGCTACCCGCACACGCTCAAACGGAAATTCAGCTGCCGGCCAGAACAAAAGATCCGCGAAGGCAGGATACGGAAATACCCGGCGGTCGACGGGATCGGTCGGACGGTTCGGATCCAGTGGACGGCCATATAGGCCGATCTGGATCTCGCGGGTCATTTCCTCGCTATAGAGGTCGCGGCCCTGGCGAAGCCACTGCCGCGAAGTGAGCCATACCTGGTAGAAGTCATTACCGAACGAGTAACCGTTGCCCAGTCCGCCCGCAGTCCGCACCGCGACCACGCGGGGCATAAACATTCCCTGGTGATAGTAGAGCATCGACGCCGCCCCGATTAGCGCGAGCCACAATGCAAGACTGGACGAAAACGGATGCGTTTTGGATTGAGATGGTGCGGGCATCAACGGTGATGGAGCGAGATTAGAGCATGGCGGGACAATCACGCAATGAATCTTTACCACGAAGGGGACACAAAGGCACCTAAAGAAAGAAGATTCCAAAGAAAGAAGATCCCGACGAACCTCTCGGTGATCGAGGGATATCGCTTTAGGTGAACAGATGCCCGAGCTTTTCCTTTTTGGTCTTAAGATATTCCTCGGCGTGTGGGCTGGGCGTGACTTCGCAGGGGACACGTTCCACCACCTGCACTCCGGCGCGTTCCAGGGCTTCGACCTTTTCGGGATTGTTTGAGAGTAAGCGCACGCGCGTAACTCCCAGAGACTTGAGAATCTCGGCAGGCAGGGTGAAGTCGCGGTAGTCGTTCTTGAAGCCGAGGCGTTCGTTGGCTTCGACCGTGTCGAGTCCCGCATCCTGCAGTTCGTAGGCTTGCAGTTTGGCCATCAGGCCAATGCCGCGGCCTTCCTGCTGCTCGTAGATCAGGATGCCGGCGCCTGCCTCGGCAATCATCGAGAGCGACAGTTCCAGCTGCTGGCGGCAATCACAACGTAAAGAATGAAAGACGTCGCCAGTCAGGCACTGTGAATGAATGCGCACCAGGGGCGGGGAAGACTGAACATCGCTCATCACCAGGGCGACAGCCTCTTCTGCAGGACGACCGCCGTTGGAACCGGAGGGCCCGCGGAAGCCGTAAATGCGGAATTTGCCCCAGCGGGTCGGGAAATCTGCGGACGCGACCTGCTCGATACTATTGGCGCTCACAAATTCATTATAGCGGCTGAGCATGCTGCAAGCGGGCTTCCAGGTGTGGGGCGGGGCCGTTCCTTTGTTTCCTAGCCGCGGGCGCGAAAGGGAAAAACCGCGTCCTGCTTTGAAGCGATGGGTGCGCCGTTGCGCGTGGCAGGATGGAAATGCCAGTTCTCCAGCGCGGCCAGGCACTTGCTATCGATGTCGGGGCCGAGACTCTGGAGCACCGTCTTGCTGACGATTTCTCCACGCTCGTCAATCGTGATTTCGATCACCTCGTTGCCGCCAGTGTCGGGCAATTGCCACGGGTAGACAGAGGGATCGGAAGTCGCGATGGGTAGAGCTGGCCGAACTTCATCGCCAAAAAACGAGCCACTGTTCAGCGTTCCGTAGCGTGGTCCGGCTTGCGCACCGTGACCGAGGGCCGAAAGAGTCTGAGTTTTGGAATCGTCCTCGGTGCCGGTGCGCGCCAGCGGATTCTGCGGTGCCGCCAATTTTGCAACTTGCACGGGTGCCTTCCACGTTAACTTGTTGTGGCTCAGCCGCTGGTGACGGTAGCGTTCGGTAGCGCTGTCTGCGGAACTGCGGCTACTGTCATCGGGAGATTTGCTGGGCCAGTAGAGCCGCGTAACCGACTTGCCGTTCTGTCCTGACGCGACAGATGCCGCGGTGAGCCTGGGAGGATCGGGCGTGTGCAGCAGCCACGCCAGCAAACCAGCATGGACCGCAAGCGAACCAATACGAAGCCAGCCCTGCCGGCGCGCGCTCACGGGATTCAGTTGCGCAAACATCCAACCACTCCTGCGGCGGCGTGCCGTCGCAGCCTAGTGTTAGTTAGACGCAGGCAAGGGGAGTTCGTCAAGGGAATTTTTGGCATGAATATAGTCGACGACTCAGCTTTAAAGGGCGGTTGGCGCCCGCGTCCGGCTCCCCATCCGGTTGGTGCCGATTCTGGATCGCTGATAAAATAACTGAGCAGTCAACCCACCCATAGACGGGGCTATAGCTCAGCTGGGAGAGCGCATCGTTCGCAACGATGAGGTCGTCGGTTCGATCCCGACTAGCTCCACCATATTTTCAAGTACCTGCACAGGCATGGCTTCAGCGGTGGTCCCCTCGGCCATAGTCGGGAACATTCCCGCCCTCACCCGAGACTTCCAACAAGTGAAGATAGGGAGAGTCAGGGGGAGGTTTCTCATCGTGTACTGCAAATGTCGCTAGGGAACGATCAGGATTGGAGCTCGCCAAAAGGTCGCCTTCTGTGCTGTCGGATCAAGGATTGTAATCTGGCAGTCATAATTTCCCGCGGAAAGCTGATCCATGCTTAGGCTAAAGCTGAAGGGCATGGTTCCAAGCCGACTGGTGCTAATGGGAACGACGGCAGCAGGCGGGGTCTCAAGAATCTTGTTGCCGCCGAGATAAAGACTGACGAAAGCGAAAAGAGGCTGGTTCGCGGGCGGGCCGCCCTGCGAAGGCTGCTTATAGGCCTGGAGGTAGACGTACATCTCGTGACTCGTACTGAAGACTCTAGTCACGCTCGGGACAAGCTTCTTTCCGTTTTGGACAAGGGGGTTGACCGCGACTTCTTTCTCCTTGGGCGCACCTTTCTCAACGTCATAGAGCACCTCTTTTGGATCGACGCGCTGGCTGCTCAGCACGACCGAGCTGATGGGAACCCGTTGGTCCTCTTTGTTGAGGTTGGGGATTACGAAGACGGTTTGATAGGTACCGATTCTCCCCGTCTCGTCGTCGCGCGCCAGAAACTTGATCATGTACTTTCCGGGCAGAAGGGTGAAGCCGGTGTCGTACTCGATGGGGCGCCGGGCGAGCTCAGCGGCGGTCGCGTCAGAGAGCTTAATGTTGACATGGTCGCGGACATTGGTGACGGTGGTGCCACCGACAAGGTCCTTAATTTCACCGACGAAGTCGATCAAGGTGTGCTCGGCGCCGCCACGCTTTGCGAGAGCCAACTCGCGTCCAGGGATCTTAACGACGATAGGCACGAAATATTCGGCCCGGTTGAGTTGGAAGTGATCGATCTCCATGGCAATGGAGAGCTCGGTAATGGGGTCATCGAGCATCAGTGCGTCTTCGAGTTGCCGCTCTTTGTCGACAGCAGTAAAGCGGCTGAACAGCTTATCCGCGTAGTAGCCCTGGCGATAGGTAAGGGTCGCGCTGGAATCGTTGGTGAGGGAGACTTTGACGCGCCGGAACCTACCGTTCTGAACCTTGTTGCTGGTGTAGTAGCCAAGAATGTAGTAGTCCGAGATCGCTTCCTGGGCCTGCACGATGCCGCGGGTCAGGTCGTTGTTGTCAAATAGCGCTTTGCCTCCAGTGTCGCCGGCAAGCGCAAAGAGAGTGTCTTGCGACTGCTGAAAGTTGTTGGTGGTGGCAAGGGCGGCAGCGCCTGTGTACATGCCGGAGTTGCCGGGCGAGCCTTGGGTCGCATCGCCGAGCGGAGCTTCTGCGACCAGGCCGCGCGCGTCCACCGGCCAAAAAGAAACGCCGGCTTTGATGGCGGCGTCAACGGTGGCACGAAGCTGGGCCTGGTTGTCGATGCCGTTGAGGCGGAGGCCGCTGGCGAAGTAGATGAGGGACTTTTTCTCGTTTAACTGGCCAAGCATTTTGGCGGCAGTTTGCAGGGCGGAGAGCTGGCGGTCGGTGTTGAAGACGTTGAACTCACTGTCGTCCTGTCCAAACGCAGCTCCGGTATCGGCGCTGCTAGCGTCGTCGATAGTCTCGACCGACCCTTGGCCCTCGCCCACGATCAGGGTTTGGAGGATGCTGAGCAGCTTGTTGCGATCGGCGGTGAAGTCCTGCAGGATGTCGACCGAGCCCCCCTGGTAGCGGAGGATGGCTACGAGATCGACGGTTGTCATTTGCGTGCGGAGGAATTGTTCAGCCGCAGAAAGTGCGCGGAGCTGGTCAGCCGGGCGCATCGCAGACATGTCGAAATAGAGAGCCAGCAGGCGGCGATTCTTGTAGCGTTCGCTGTCCGGAGCTTCAGGCGTGACCTGTGTGCGAGCCAGGCGTTTGTAGAGCTTGAGCTCTTCGGAGCCGGGTGGTGCGACCGGCAAGGGCAATGCGTTCGCTGCGAGGTCCTGGTGCTCGCAGAAGGTGATCTTCTGTGCTGCGCCGTCCTCGGTGATGGCAAAGTCCTGGGCGGTGAGTCCTGGGATGAGTTTTCCCTGCTTGTCCTTCACCACCACGGTTTCGACGACCAGTTGCGACTTGACCGTGACCGTAAAAGTCCCCGACTCGCCGGCAGGCTTGTTCTGACCGGTCTGCTGAGCGGGTACGTAGACGGCGGCTAGTAGAAGGAAGATGGCCGGCAGCATCCTCATCTCAGAACTCATCTTAGAACCTCAGGCGCAGTGAGGTTTCGAGACTGCGCATCGGATTGGCGGCAATCGGGAGGCCGAATTGCGTGCTGTTTACGGTCGTGTTCCAGCCGGTGAAGACACCGTGGTTGAGCACGTTAGTTGCGTCCACCCGCAGGTCCACGTAGAAGCGTGAACTCGGACGGAAGGAGCGCACGAGTGAGCTGTTGAGGCTGAACTGGTCAGGGCCGGTAATCGAGTTCCTGCCCGCAGTTCCCCATTTGCCGGGCAATGGCGCCGTGTAAGCTGCGGCGTTGAGATGCACGCCTGCCGGCGATGCGTAGATGGAAGCGCCTGTGGAGTCCGGGCGGATCGTGCCGGTGAATCCGGTTCCTGGCACCGCCGCCAAATAAACGGGCGTTTGTGGCAAGCCCGTTCCGGCGACGATGGTGGTGAGGACGGTCCAGCCCTTAAACAGCCTGCCCCGCCACCCCGTCATCAGAGTTCCTCCACCTAGGCCCTCGCCACTCGTGTATTGCACTTGCAGATTGAGCAGATGACGTTGATCAAAAGTGGAGAGCGAACGCTCGGCCTGCAGATCGAGCCAGTTCTGCGCGATGGCCGGTGCTGGCGCTGCCGGGCTCTGAGTCGGCGCGCCGGTGGAGGCAGAATCAGTCGAGCCTTGCGTACCGGCGGTGACGTGCCCTAGTCCACCTAGTTGAGCATCGTCGTCGATCGATTTTGAAAATGTGTAAAGTAGCGATGCGGTGAAGCCGTTCAGCAGCCTGCGGCGCAGTTGGACTTGTCCCGCTTGACGCGTGGAATCGCCACCCGAAGTTTGATAGACGAAGCCAGAAGGGCACATGGGACAAGGGCTCGTTGCGCCGATGGGGTAGGTGTTCGGAAGAAATTGCTGGACGCCTCTTGTGCCTTTGACACCGAGGTACGTCGCAGTGAACTGGATCGCGGCCGGCAAATCGCGCTGCAGAGACAGCTGCCAAGTCTGCGCGTAACCTACCCTGAGGTTAGGGTCCACTGCAAAAGTGTCGGGAGTGATCGACGAACATGGATTGAAACCGTTTGCCAGCGTGAGTGGACACGCAGCACCGTTTTGCACGCTCAGACTCTTCGAAAATGGGGCTTGCTGGGCAAGATCGAGCGCCGCAGTCTGGTAGACAGAGGTATCGTGATAGACGCCATAGCCGGCGCGGACAACGATGGTTGACGCCGGAATCGGCCGCCATGAGACGCCAACGCGTGGTTCAAAGCCGAGCCTATCCGGCCGAATGAGCGAACTGGGATAGTGGTTGCCGGTAATCGGGCCCACTGGATCGGTGCCGAGGACGGGAACCACCGCGGCGAAGTCAGGAGCTACGTCGAGATTGACGAGACGCCCGTGGAGCTCGGTGATCGGCGCGCCGTACTCCCAGCGCATGCCGGCGTTGATCGTGAGCGTTGACAGGATACGCCAGTCATCGGTCGCGTAGAGGTCGTAGACAGGCTCGCGAAGATATTTGTCGGCGTTGCCAAAGGCGAGGGAACTCGTGTCTGGCACGCCGATAAGAAAGTCGGCGAGGTCGGAGCCACCAGTTGTTACACCGCTGACCGTGCCCTGGGTTGCGGCGCCGGTGAAGGTGAAAATGCCGCGCGGATTCTGCTGGAAGAAATCATTGAACTGCTGCTTACGAAAATCGGCACCGATGGTGACGTTGTGATGGCCGCGATAGATGGCTGTCGAACCCGAGAAGCCATCGGTGCGGGCGCGATTGAATGAGCTCAGTCCGTCGCTGAGGGCGGCGATGCCACTTGAAAAGTTCAGCGTGGGCGGCCCCCAGTTCGATGGGTCCTGATCGTTGCCGAAAATGCCTGCTGCGCCCGAGATGTTTTCGCGGTTTTCAAAATAGGGCACGATGTTGATTCTGAGCCGGCTGAAGCGATAGCTGGCGTAGACGAAGAGATGTTGGCTGAAGCGGTGGGCCCAGTTGATGTTTGCGTTGATTCCAAGCGTATCGGTGGCATCTGTGAACCCGAACAAGTTGGCATTGCCCGCTCGTGTGCTCTGGAAGTTGAAGCTGCCATAGAGTTCGTCTTTGCGGCCGAGCGTCTTGTCCAGGCGCGATTGCAGCGCATCCTGATGAGTGCTGTTCAGTACGGGTACCTGGTAGTTATAGAGCGAATCGCCAACAATATTTGGGAACGGATAAAGCTGCAACAGGGCTTGTGCTTGCGGGCTGACAGGAACGACATTGCCAGGGAACGGCAGGCCGCTTGCGGGATTGAAGACGACGACCGGTTCACCAAGAGGGTTGAGCAGGCCTGCGAGATTGCCCATCCTTTCTTCCGCAGTGGGTACGAGGCCAGACTCCGTGGCGGCGATGCGGTCACGTGTCCACTGGTAGGCAACGAAAAAAATGGGCCCGTGCGGCAGCAAATGCGGGATCTTGATCGGTCCTCCGAGCGTAAAAGCGCCGGTGATGCGATTGTAGAAGGGCTTGGGAGCTTCAAGCCCGCTGAGCGAGTACGGACGTGCGTCCAGCGAGGAGTTGTCGTAAACGAAAGCAAGCCCACCGTTGTAAAGACTCTTGCTGTTCGCTCTTCTGTTGCCGAAGGCCTGGTCAAGGGAGAACCGTGAGGTCGCCGCATTGTTGACGCTGCCGTTCACCAGGAATCCGTCCGATGCCTGCTCGTTCGCGTCCTCTTGCGGCTTCGGTATGTCGGGAGGGTTTGAAGCGTCCGTAGCTGCGGGCTTTTTCGCAGCAGCAGCGGAATTTACACTCGACGGCGCGGTCGGCGCCACTTTTGTGCGCTCCATCATTTGGTCGAGAGGGAGCAACGTCAATTCAAACTTCGCTGCGGGAATATCTGCGGTGATCGTGACTTCGACATCGAGTGTCGAGAAACCCTGCATCTCGATATCGAGCTTCGCCGGTCCGTCTTGCAGGTCAGCGAAGCTAAATAGACCGCCTTGGTCAGAAACTGTGCTGAGCCGCGTCGTCCCTTGCGTCACCGTGACCGTGGCTCCCGGCACAGGCCAGCCATGGAAGGTAACTTGGCCGAGACATTGCGCAGCGGCCGCTAGCGCGGGAAATGCGAGCGCCAGGAAAGTGCAGAGCAGGGCGCAAGCCAGTTGAAAGGTTCGATGCACTCGCCGCTGTGACACCGCGTTCGCTTTCTCCCCAAGTTTCGTTCCGGGTCAGTTTTCCGACGGCTTCTCGACTTGGTCGATGACGAGAACCTCGGCGGGTGCCTTGGTGGCGTCAAGCTTAAGCCCTATCTGCTCCTGGATCGCGGTATACAGAGCCGGTGGTGCAGTGGCGCTGTCGGTCGGCGGAGGAATCTTGGCTCCCATGCCGCCGAACTGCGAATCGTCGGGCGTCCACTTGAGAGTGAAGTCGAACCTTCCGTTTAGTCCGGTCTGATCGAGGACGGGGCGGTCCAGCACGGCCTCCTGCATCAAGCCGGCAAAGTCAGCCATATTTGCGTTGGTAACATGCAGATCACCCAGCCCATGGAAGAAAAGCCCCGGGAGCCCATTCGGATCTCCTTCACTCTTGGTCAACTTTTGCCCGCTCTTCGCGACGGACAGCACATAGACCGAAAGCTCCTTTTTGTCGCGGTGAAAAGTCAGTTTGAAGCGCTCGACAATCAGCTTCTGCAACATGCCTTTCCATTGCTTGTCGCTCGGTGCGCCTTCACCATCGGGCTGCGCATCGATATCAAACTTGTCCGTCTCTGCCCAACTCGGAGCACCTATGACTTGTTTGGCATGGACTCCGTAAGCAAACGACATCAGCTCATTGAGTGAGGTGTTGATCGTCTGGAAACGACGCCCTCTGACGAGGAAGGCTTTGCGCTGCTCGTCCGGTTTGGTGGGCTTGATGGTAGCGACCTCGAAGCTGGGTGAAGCATTCGCGTCCATCGGTGGCAGTTTCGGTGGCGGCACTGGAATGGTCCACTCTGTTTCGGGAGTGGCACGCGCCAGGTTCAGAGGCAGAGGGTTGGGTCCTTGACTCCAGTTGCCGGTGATAGTCTTGCCGTCCGCGCTCAACTTGCCTTCATACGTGCCGCCGATGGCCGTGAGCGACATCTTCACGGTTGTACCTTCCAAGGTAATTTTCGTCACAGGAAGGGGAGCGCCACCCTGATCGATGCTGTAGAAAACCGCTTTGTATCCGCCACCGTCCGCCTTTGAGATCTTGACTACCGTTCGCAAATCTTGGCCGGCGTGCAGAGTGCCCTGCCAGGTGTCGGCGATGTTCGTTGTCGGATTCTCCGCCGTGGATTGAGCACGGGCCTGCGTGAGGTGCACCAGGCCGAAAAAGACCGGCGCAGCGATCGCGGCGACTGCGGCCACGGTGAGCAACAGTTTCCTGCTGAAATCGAGCTTGCGTGCAATGCACTGAGCCATGACTTTCACAATCCTCTCGTAACTGCGAGTAGCCGCCCCGCAGCTAATTCTCCGAAGGCCTCTCGGCATGGTCGATGACCAGAATCTCGACCGGACCTTTTTGCGATTCCAGTTTCAGCCCAAGCTGCTCCTGAATTGCGGTGAAGATCGACGGCCCCAAAGACTCGGGCGGAGGAGCGTTGTCGATCCCTGGCAGGCCTGGCGGACCTTGGGCCTCATCTGGCGTCCACTGCAGAGTGAAGTCATATTTGCCCGTGAGGCCGGTCTTATCCAGAACGGTGCGGCCCAGTTGCTGCGACAACAGGTGCACCAAACTAGCGATTGGAATCCCCTGGCCCTTTACTGGGCCACCATTTCCTTCCATGAACATCATGCCCGCCCCTCCGCCGCCATCGGGGCCTTTGAAGCCGTTGGGGTAAGTGTCACCAGGTCTTGCTACTTGAAGTTTGGGACCATTTTTGGCAATTACCAGCGTATACACCGGAAGCTCTTTGGTATCGCTATGGAGTTTTAGTTGGAAGCGGTCGGCCAAAAGCGCCTGAAGCATGCGTCGAGACTCAGCCTCGCGCTGATCATCACTAAGCTTCCGCAGTTCTTCAACGACGGAACTATCCGTTTTCGCCTCGATATCGTATCTCTCAGACTTGAACCAGCCCGGTGAGCCTGATATTTGAAAGTACCGGACTCCGTAAGCGTCTTGAACGAGCATGTCCAGCGTAGCGCCCGTTACACTAAGGCCGTCTGGCTTAATCATCATCCGGGTCATGTTATCACCGGATTTGTTTGGTTTGATGGACGCCACTTCGTATACATGCGCGGCAGGGTTTGTATCTTGGGCTTGCGACTGTGCTCGGCTTGGGATTGCGTCCAGCAGGCCAAACGCGATGGGGAGAACTATGACGGCCAAGCCAATCGTTGCCAAGAGTATTTTTCTGCTCAACGTGAGCCGGCGCGCAAAGGCTTGCGTCATGATGCGAGCGATTCGAGTCTTAAGATCGGAGCCGCTGATCCCGGACGCGCATTCCAAGGGAGACTCGACGTAGAACCTGCACACGCTGAGAATTCCTTCCGCATAGACTTCCGCTTCGTTACCCGACTGCAGCACCGCTTCGTCGCAGGCCCGCTCGCGCTCCTCCAGCAACCGAGCCCGGATCCACCACACCGCAGGATGGAACCAGAATGTCGCGACTACCAGCATGTGGATGGCGGCGGTGAGGTTATCGCGCCGACGAATGTGACATAGTTCATGGGCGATGATGGCGCTAAGCTGCGGTGCGGATAGCCGGTCGCTAATGCTTTCCGGCAGTAGAAGCACTGGACAAACAATGCCAAAGACGCCCGGCTCAAGCAGGCGAGGTGACGAGAGAACAGGCACGTTGTTTGACATCGTTATCCGCATCGTTATCTGCATCGGTAAAGACGCGCGGACTGCGGCCCGGATCTTCCACCAGCCGCGAACCCACGAAAATACGATGGCGAGAAATCCGCACGACCAGACTGCAACTAGGATTATCGATAGCGGATTGGAGTAGTGCCCGGGAACGAGGGGCGCTTTGCCGAGATGGTCTGCGGCCGACGTAGTCTGAGAGAAGGGCTGCGTGATTTGCTCCATCACGGCCGCGAAGGCCGGCCGCTGGATAGGCGTAGCAACTGCCGTTCGCAGCGATTCACCGGCAGCGATCAGGAGCGAAAATGGAATCAGGAATTTCACCGAGGCGATCATCCACACCCAGTAGCGTGTCCCGGCCCGATTGCTTCGAAGGGCCAACGCGAGGAGCCATGCGATCAATACGACCAACGTTGACTGCCACAGATGATTGATCAGTGCAGCGGTCCAGGCTTCGTTAGTCCAGGTTCTGTTGGTCCAGGCGTCGTTCCAGAATGCCGGCGACATCATGTTACTTCTCCTTGAGAGAAAGGCGGCGCAAGGTCTCCTCCGCGTCCTTCACATCCGCAAGAGACAGCTTGCCCGACTCGATGAGGTGCGCCATGACCGGTTGAGTGCGCCCTCCAAAGAGGGCGAGCAGATCATCGATCAACCTGCGCTGCGCAGCTTCACGGGAAACTTCGGCGACAAAAATATGGAAGTTGCCAACCTTCCTCACTCGACGGACAACGTTCTTAGCTTCCAATCGATACACGGTCGTTTGGATCGTCGTATAGGCCGGCTTTTGCTTCGACGGAAAAGCCTCTTGAATTTCGCGAATCGAGCATTCGCCGTGCGTCCAGAGCGCCTCCATAATCTGGAATTCCAGTTTCGACAATTTCTTGAGCCGTGGCACGTCAGCCTCCTATGGCTGTGTGATTATTTACTATACCTGTTTGTAAAGGTCAAGGGGTTTGCCAGGCTTGCTCAGCGAGACGCATGTACCTCTCCCAACGCGGAGCGTGCGTTGGCGACGTCAGTGGACTTGTAGAAAGTATCGGCGCGATTCGCGGGTGCTGTACCACCTTGAAGTAGTGGCTCGGTGGACTATTGGGCGTCCGCCCCCGGTCCCACAGCCACGACAAAATACGTGGCCGGCGTGGTGCCGACATTCTTAATGCCGTGCTCGTCGTTGGAATGAACAAATCCTACCGAGCCCGGTCCCATAACATGACTTGTGCCATTGATCGTGAGCTGCACCGTACCTTCCCGAATGAGCCACATTTCGCTGTGCACGTGGTGATGTGCGGCATGCGGCATCCCGCCCGGCGGTAATGTAGTTTCGTGCAGTTCCAACGACTCGGCTGTGGCCAGTTTGCCTTTCAGAACCGGGCGGATCGTCGCACCGTTTGCGATTCTTACGGGCAGTTCGCTGAACGGGTAGGTAGTCGAGGGAATGGTATTGTCCTGGTTCGGCAAGCCTTCTAATTCAACCGCGCTCGAAACCAATCCCGAAAGCAGAAAAAGCACTTCTCGTCGACTGGCCAACATCCGGATCCTCCTGAGGAAAAAGGTTCATCTTCGGCGAGGCATGATAGCAGAGCGATTCCTAGCCGCAAAACCTCTCCTGCCTTTCAACGGTTATCAGGACGACGAGTCAGTAGATCCTTTTGGCGACGATCTACCTACCACGCTGTATGGGTCTTCCTGAACGGGAGAGATTCCAGAGAATTCTTATTCACAACGTAGGGCCTCCACCGGTTCCATGCGTGACGCTTTCAGGGCAGGCCACGTGCCGGCCGTCACGCCGACTAGCGTGAGAATCACAAACGCCGTCAGCATTACGCTGCTGGAGGTCTTCAGAATAATGTCGCCATCATGATTGGCGGTCTTGTACATGTCGGAGTACAGCGGCATAGGCGGGATGGCATGCGCCAACACAACCGAGACCACCATTCCCACCAGTCCGGCGGCAAAAGTCAGCACCAGTGCCTCCACCAGAAATTGGAAAGCGATGTCGCGGTTACGGGCACCTAGCGCTTTGCGCAGTCCCACTTCCTTGGTGCGCTCGGTAACACTCACCAGCATGATGTTCATCACGCCCACGCCACCGACTCCGAGTGTCAGGAAGCCGATGAAGCCGAGGATCAGCCGCAGTGCGATTCCGAACTGTTCAATGTCCTTCGCGTCCTCCACCGTATCCCACTCCGGCGTGGATTTGTCGTCCTTAGGATTGAAGTTATGGCGGCGCGCCAGCACTTCGCGCACTTGCGCCAGCGCGGCTTTATGTTGGATTGCCGACACCGGTTGAAACACGAACATCCCGGGATCGCGCTCGTTGGTAAAGTCGGTCGCGCTCTCGAACGGCAGGAACACGTTCTCATTGTCGGGGCCGTTGTTGGAGGAATCCTGAATCTTGAGTTTGAGCAGACCAATCACATCCCAGGTTTCGCCGTTGATCGTCACGTGGTCGCCCACCGGATCGCGATTGCCGAACACTTTCTTGGCCGCGTTAGGACCAAAGATCAGAACGTGGCGATGCTCGGTAAAGTCATTCTCCTCGAAGTAACGGCCCTCGGCGACGTTCAGCTTGCGTATCTCGCCATAGGGGTACTGGATGGCTTTGCTCTGCACGGAGATGACCTTGTCGCCGTATTTATAGGCGACGCCGTCGTCCCATTCCGCGCTGACCAGACGAACCAGAGGCGCTTCGTCGCGGATCGCCTGGATATCTTCATACTTGAAGAAGATGCGCTTGCCGGCGCGCTGCCCGCCCGCCTGCATGCTGGTCTGGCCCTGCCAGACGATGATGACGTTGTTGCCAATCCCCAGAAACGCGGTCAGCACCCCGTCACTCACGCTCTCGCCATAGCCGAGCAGGAGTACGACTGTGGTCAGGCCCCAGACGATGCCCATCATGGTCAGGATGGAACGCAGGCGATTTCTCGCCAGCGCGTCCCAGCTTTGCAGGATGAGTTCCTTGATGCGCATATTGAGGCTGTCTCCTACTCCGAGCGCAAGCATTCGATGGGACTGAGCGCGGCGGCACGCTGCGCCGGATACATTCCGGCCCCGACCGTGATCAGTCCCAGGGTCACCAGCGACGCGATGATCGCGAGCGGCGAAATCACGGGATGCGGCACGATGTCGGGCAACTCCACGTTGCTCACCACCAGGCAAATTCCCACGCCGATGACAAGACCGAGCGCCCCGCTAATGAGCATGAGTGTGGCCGACTCGGCGAAAAACTGGTTGCGAATGTCGTGTGCCGTCGCCCCCAACGACTTGCGAACTCCAATCTCGCGCGTGCGTTCCGTGACTGCGACCAGCATGATGTTCATGACGCCAATGCCTCCCAGCGAGAGTGTCATCAAGGCCACCGCGCCGAAAAAAATTGTCATGATGTCGAAAATTCGTTCGACCAGCTTCGAGCCGTCAAGCGTATCCCAGATGAACAGGGCGTCTTTGTCACGAGGATCGAAATGGTGTTCGCGCCCTAGAATTTGATAGAGCTGGTGCATGGCCTCTTCGTGTTGTTCGGGATCAGCGACTTCGACCACCAGATTGTTAATCCATCCCTTGGAGATTCCAGGGCGCTCGGGCGGCGGGTAGTCGCGAGCCATCGAGGAGTAGGGGACGAAGAGTTGCGTGTTGTCGGGACCGCTGCCGTAGCTGCCATTCTGTTTCTTCTTCTCAAGCACGCCGATGACGGAGTAGGGCGAGCCATTCATGGTGAGCGTCTCGCCAATCGCGGGCTTGCCGGGATACAACTGGTCGCGCGCTTCCACGCCAAGTATTACGACGCGGCGACCTTCCCGTTCGTCGTCATCGCTCATGAGGCGGCCTTCCTGCACCTTAAGGGACCGGAAGCGCTGGTAGTCGGGCCACACCCCGCGCACTGGCCGCGATGCCGCGTTGTAGCGGCTGACCTCGGCGACGCTGCGGCGCAGCTCGGGACTCACCGTTTTGATCAGATAGGCTTCCGCTTTGATCGTGTACGCATCCTGAATCGACAGGCGCACCTGCCGTCCGGCGGCGTATCCTCCCGCTTGTTCGCTGGTGCGGCCGCCCCAGACGATGGCGAGATCGACGCCGATGGTCTTGAGCCGTTCCTTCTGATCGCGGCTGAATCCCTTGCCCAAGCCGACCAGCAGAATGACGGAAGTGATCCCCCAGATGATCCCGAACATGGTCAGGAAGCTGCGCAACTTGTGCGCGGAAATGGAAGCGGCCGTCTGCCGAATGACTTCCCAGATGTTCAAGAGCCGAAATCCCCTGGTGTTTGGACGTCTGGAACCGGATTACGAGAGCGGAGTTCCGCTCCTAGTCCCAAGAATGGCAGACATTCTACATCCGGGGGGCGCCAAGGGTGCGTTTATGAGCAACGAACAATTAGAACTGTTACGGTCGGAGATAAACGAGAGGGTGGGGTGACCCTCCCATGAAACGCGACGGTAGACCGGCGTGTCGCGACAACTTGTCTACGGATGCACATCCGTGTTGTCGACCGACACCACGGTGCACGGTTCATTGTTCAGTGTCGCTTTCCTGCAGCTCTCCAGAGCTTTCTTGCGGGCTTCATCGGTTGTCATCCGCGCAACTGAGAAACCGAATGAATGCGGAGATGTGGCGAAGGCTTTGTGGGGCCCGAGCAGTAAGTAGCTCTGGAAGGCGTGGAGCCCTTCTTCGCTTAAACCGGCGGGAGGAGGAACGTTCGGCGGTTTGATCTCAGGCAGCGGTTCTGCCAGTGGCGTCAGATTTTGCGCCTTGAGAAAGTCATCCACTGTCGCGGACCAGGCCTCGACGTGACGAAACAAAGAGTGGCCATCTTCTCCGATGGGAGGGGCAAGCACGAACTGCTCCTGACCTCCCTGGGAATGAAAAGCTGTGTCGAATTTTTGCGCCAGCTCTGGCCAGAAAAACTTGTCGTTCTGCGCGTAGATCCAGAGCATGGGCGTACGCGAGTGCTTGCCGAAGTCGCGGTAGGCACGAATCAGATCACCTGTATTGCACACATCGTGATCCGACTTTGAACCTCGTCCTCCGGCAAAGTTAATGGCAGCTACCAGGCCAGCAGGAGCCTTGGCGGTAAGGGCGACCGTTGCAAATCCTCCGGTTGAAACTCCCATCGCCGCAATGTGCGTGCCATCCACTTGTGATAATCCGCGCGCATAGTCCACGGCAATGCGCAGGTCCTCGGCTGAGTATTCTCCTGCGGCTTCGTAATCGGTTTGAGGGCACCGGCCGGCACGGCGCGTATCCGGCTCGCCACCGGACGCTCCGTAGCCGCGACGCACCACGACGAGTGCGACCCATCCCCGGCGGGCAAACCATAGGGCCTGCGGAAGCTCCTGCCAGACGGTCACCTGTGCGTGTTCTTCCGGCTTGCGTGAGGATCCGTGCGTAATGACCACCAGCGGATGTTTTCCTGGCAGTTCCGCGTAGACGAGCAGCCCATCTAAGCCTTGGCCTGCCAGTACCCACGGAATCATGACCTCGCGTTCAACGTAACGCTGCGCGCGCGCACACGACGCTAACGTCAGTAGAATCGCGAAAAGGCGTGGCAATGAGCGTGGTACATTCTCCATCGTAGGATCATACATTCGAAATCGGGACGAGGGCGTGGGGGTTGAAGCCTATAGGGTAAGGTTCTTAGATCGTGTGTCCCAATCATGCCCCAAAGCGGGGACGCTGAGTTGCTGTCTCGGTCATGGTGTTCCCTGTCATATTGTGACTCCCGCTGCGATCTCTTTTAGCCGGCGCAGATCGAGCTTGCCCGTGCCGAGGTATGGTAACGATTCCACATGCACAAACTGATCCGGGCGCGGCTTCCAGAGCGCCGGTAAGTCCGATTTACTGAGTTGAGCAAGACACTCTTGTAATCGTTCGTTTGGAAGAGTGTGAAGTACGATCAGGCGTTCTCCCTTTCTTTCGTCAGGTATCGCGGTTACGGCGAAGATCTGTTCCATTGAGCCGCTGATCTCGTGAAGCTTGTCTTCGATCTTGATATGGGGAACCATTTCTCCGCCGATCTTGCTGAACCGCGTCAAGCGATCGGTGATCCGGACAAACCCATCCTCGTCCATCATGGCGATGTCGCCGGTGTTATACCAGCCGTCGCGGAGAACCTCTGCAGTCTTCTCGGGCCGATTCAGATATTCCTTCATGACATTCGGACCGCGCACCAGCAGTAATCCGGTTTCGCCTTGGGGCAGGGGAGCGAGCGTTTCAGGATTCACAATCCTTACGCTGATTCCGGGCAAGGGATGACCGATGCTGGCACGCTTTGCGCCAACCTGTCGGAACTGTGCTGCTCGGAAGTCGCGAGTATTTACCGTGACCGCAGGAGAGCACTCGGTGCAGCCATAGCCTTCAAGTGGTCGGACTCCGAAGCGATCTTCAAAGGCGAGGGAAACTCGCTCCGGAAGTTTTTCTGCTCCAGCCATTACGTACTGCAGGCTGCCAAAATCTTCAGGAGAGCAGCGCCGCGTGTACGACTGTAGAAATGTCGGAGTGGCCAAGAGGAAAGTGACGGCATATTGGCTGACCAGAGCACCTATGGCGCGAGCTTCCAACGGGTTCGGATGAAAGACCACACCCATGCCGATAGTGGTTGGCAAGCAGAGCGTTCCCGTAAAACCGAAAGAGTGAAAGAAGGGAAGAATGCCAAGGATTTTGTCGTTGCGTCCTAGCATGAAAACCTGGTTCAGCTGTTCTACATTGGACGCAACATTGTAGTGAGTCAGCACCACGCCTTTAGGATCGCCAGTGCTACCGCTGGAGAAGATGATGGTAGCGGTATCATCGAGCGCTACTTTCTTGCCGGCGCCTACGCACTTTTCAACCAGCCGCCCTGGCAAGAGCCATGCGATCAGGGCTGCTGTTACACGCTCGAAGAACCCCGGCTTTTCGGCCAGATCCTCAAGCATGATCGGTTGTGCCGGGGGTTCGATGTGGACTCGCTCTAGAAATGCCTTCGAAGTAATCACGGTTTCCAGTTCGCATTGCTTGGCACACGAAGCTAGAACCTCGTTGGAAGCTGTGTAATTCAAGTTGACTGGAACCTTGCCCATCAAGAGTGCGGCGAGGTTGACTAACGCACCGGGAACCGACGGCGGGAGCAAGATTCCAACCATCTTCTGATTACCCCAGACTGGGCGGAGTCGTCGTGCCAGAAAAATGGTGCGAGTCAAGGCGCCACCGAAGATAAGTTTTGGTGTTCGGCCATCTGCCATGGCAAAGCGAAAGGGATGACGCCGCGCGGTTTGTACAAACGAGCGATGCAGCGTCCGCATGTACCGCTTGCGGAATTTGTACGCTTCGGCGCCAAGTTCTTGCACCGCTTGCCGCACATCTTGAGCGGAGCTGGTTGAGGGCATTGGCTTACCGAAGGTGACGGTTACGGGATAGGGAAGTTTGCGCGGAAGCTTCCATAGAAATCTCCCACGCTCGAAGCTGAAAACCGATCCCCAGACTCCTCCCAGATTCGCCGGAATTATGGGGACATCCACGCCCTTGACGATTCTTTCCATGCCGCGACGGAACGGGAGCATCTGACCGATACGAGTCATCTGGCCCTCTGGAAAGATGCACACAATCTCGCCATCTTTCAATGCTTGCGTCGCCGTCCTGAGAGACAGAATCATTTCGCGGGGACGAAGCTGAGAGGAGATTGGGATTACCCCCATGATTTTGGCGAACGGCTTGACCAGTGGATGGTCATAGGAGCCCTTGAACATAAGGAAGCGAATCGGGCGATCGATCGAGGCAATCAGAAGAACCGCATCGACCATGGAGA
>Ga0209274_10000502_pt1 | contig 23571 bp, 15 predicted proteins | sample HubBroMetageREF1_FD_188343 | JGI IMG/M metagenome (GOLD analysis project Ga0209274, IMG submission 188343) | Reference soil microbial communities from the Hubbard Brook experimental Forest, New Hampshire, USA - Hubbard Brook CCASE Soil... | ecosystem: Environmental > Terrestrial > Soil >...
CAATTCCTTCTGGAGTTGCCTTCCCTTGCCGGGAATTCGGGGCTAACCTTTGGGCGGGTTTTGGCCGAATAGTGTGGACTGCGGTGGCTCCCGCCGCTGTAAATAGAATGTTACAGTCCATAATCCACTTCTCGTAACCGGGGAAGTGATGATAGTTTTTCCGTACCACCAAAACGGCTGAAGTTTGTTCGGTGTTTTGCCGATGTTTTGGCTCGGCCCTCGATCGGACCCTGAACTCCTCTGGGCGCACGAATTTTGAAATAGGGAAATCTTAGGACTCGCAAATTCAGGTTTGGCAATTCAGGTTTAGCAATTCAGGTTTACCAATTATGGAAAGCAACGAATATGACCTGGTCGTGATTGGGAGCGGGCCGGCGGGGCAGAAGGCCGCAATCTGCGCCGCCAAGTTGCGCAAGAAGGTCGCGATTATCGACCGCAAGAGAACTATGGGCGGCGTGTGTGTTCATACCGGCACCATCCCCAGCAAGACTTTGCGGGAAGCCGTGCTGTACTTGAGCGGGTTTCGCCAGCGCACGTTTTATGGACGCGGGTACGTGCTCAAGGATCGCATTGCGATGTCGGATCTGACGTTTCGGGCGCAATCGGTGATGCTGCGCGAGGTCGAGGTAATTAAGGCGCAATTGCGGCGCAATTTTGTGACGGCACTTGAAGGCGATGCGCGCTTCATGGACCCGCACATGATCGAAGTCAAGAGTGATGACGGCTCGCAGCTGGTGCGGGGCCACAACATCATGATTGCGTGCGGCACGCGGCCGGCCCACAGTGACGATATTCCGATTGATGGCAAGCGCATTTTTGATTCCGATCAGGTGCACTGTCTGGAGGAAGTTCCGCGCGATCTGGTGGTGGTGGGCGCCGGAATCATCGGCCTCGAATATGCGTCCATGTTTGCGGCGCTGGGCGTAAAAGTTACGCTGCTCGATCAGCGGCCGACCTTGCTCGACTTCGTCGACCGGGAAATCATTGAGAGCCTGTGCTTCCAGTTGCGGCAACTGGGGACGGTTTTCCGGTTGGGAGAAAAAGTGGTTTCGGTCGGGCTGGATGAAGCCCGCGACCGCGTGTTCGCCAAACTCGAAAGCGGCAAGAATGTGCACGGGCAGGGATTGCTCTACACCATCGGGCGGCAGGCCAACAGCGATCTGCTCAATCTTGAGGCGGCGGGCTTGACGTCGGACGGGCGGGGCAAACTTCTGGTGAATGATCACTTTCAAACCGCTGTGCCTCACATTTATGCGGCCGGAGACGTGATTGGATTTCCCGCCCTGGCCAGCACTTCCATGGAGCAGGGACGGCTCGCCAGTTGTCACATGTTTGGAACTCCGGGCAAAATGCCTTCCAATCTGATCCCCTTCGGCATCTACACCATTCCTGAAATCTCAATGGTGGGATACACGGAAGAACAGTTGACGAAAGACAAAATCCCTTACGAGACTGGACTGGCGCGCTACGCGGAGCTGGCTAAGGGGCAGATGCTGGGGGACGAGCAGGGGCTGCTGAAACTGATCTTCGATCCGGACTCGCTCAAACTGCTGGGAGTGCATGTGATCGGGGATCGCGCTGCGGAGATTGTTCACATCGGGCAGGTGGTGCTCGCATTGGGCGCGACCATTGAGTATTTTCGCGATGCGGTGTTTAACTATCCCACGCTGGCGGAAGCATACAAAGTCGCGGCGCTGGATGGGCTGAATAAGCTGTAGACAGTTTGCGGCTGAATTTTGTTTTTCTAGTCTTGATTTTTCCAGTCCTGTATGTTCCTTTGGGAACCATCCCACATGAACATACTTGACCTTGTAGTCGGCAAACCGATTAAAACCAGTGACGAGCGGGCCGAGCAGATCGGTCCCGCGCAGGGCATCCCGATCTTTGGTCTGGATGGGCTGAGTTCCGCCGCTTACGGGCCGGAAGCTGCCCTCAGCCTGCTCATTCCCTTGGGACTGCTGGGGGTTCGCTATATCGTCCCCATCAGCGCCGCCATCATCACGCTGCTGGTGATTGTTTACTTTTCGTATCGCCAGACCATCGCGGCGTATCCCTCCGGCGGCGGGTCTTATACGGTGGCGCGTTTCAATCTTGGTGCGCCAGCCGGACTGTTGGCGGCGTCCGCACTGCTGGCCGACTACATTCTGACGGCGGCGGTGGGCATTTCGGCGGGCGTCGGTGCTTTGATCTCGGCCGTGCCATCCCTGCTGCCGCATACGGTCAGCCTGTGCGTCGGAATTCTGATTCTGATCACCATCCTCAATCTGCGTGGCGTGCGTGAAGCTGGCACTGTCTTCGCGGTGCCTACTTACTTGTTCGTGGGCACGCTGCTCATCACTATCGTCGCGGGGATTGTTCGCGTGCTTTTGGCCGGAGGGCATCCTACGCCAATCGTTCCACTTCCGCCCCCGCCGGCCATGACGGTAGCCGTTACCTACTGGCTGCTGCTCAAGGTTTTTGCCAGCGGTTGCACGGCTTTGACTGGGGTTGAAGCCGTTAGCAACGGGGTGAAGGCGTTCCGCGAGCCCGCGGTGAAAAACGCGCAGCGCAGTCTTACAGCAATTATTTTTCTGCTGGCGGTGCTGCTGGCGGGAATCTCTTATCTAGTCAAGGTGTATGGAATCGCGGCAACCGATCCCGGGCTGCCCGGTTATCAGAGCGTTCTCTCGATGCTCAGCTCCGCGGTTTTCGGCAAGGGAATCTTCTACTATCTGACGATTGCTTCCATCCTGCTGGTTCTGTCTCTCTCGGCGAACACTGCCTTTGCCGATTTTCCGCGCCTTTGCCGTGCCATCGCGCAGAACAACTATCTACCACACGTTTTCGGCTACCGCGGGCGGCGGTTGGTCTACACCTATGGAATCGTCGTGCTGGCGGTGCTCTGCGGGGGAGTGCTCATCCTTTTCGGCGGCGTCACTGACCGGCTGATCCCGCTGTATGCGGTGGGCGCGTTTCTGGCCTTCACGCTGTCCCAGGCCGGCATGGTCATGCACTGGAGAAAAAATCGCGGCGCGGGTTGGGTAAAGAGCGCGCTGGTGAACGGGCTCGGCGCTTTCGTCACCGGCCTCACGACGGTGGTTGTGCTGGTGGCAAAATTCATGGAAGGCGCGTGGATCACGCTGCTATTCATTCCTTTAACGATTGTTTTGTTCTCGGTTGTGCGCCGCCATTACCACCATGTGAAGGTGCTAACTACCTGCAAGGTTCCGGTGGATGCGGCCGGTCTGAGCCAGCATCCCATCGCGGTGATCGCCATCGACCGCTGGAGCAACATCAGCCGCCAGGGCATTGAATTTGCCGCGCGGCTTTCGCCCGAGGTCATCGCCTTGCATGTGGAACCTAACGAGCATTCGGAATTGCTGCAAGACGATTGGGAACAATATGTCGACCGGCCTTTCCGCGCGGAAGGCAAAGAACCGCCTCAGCTCCACTTCCTGCCTTCGCCTTATCGCTTTGTGATTATTCCGGTGGTTCAGTTCGTTCTCGATCTATCGAAGAAGAATCCCGGACGCAGCATCGTCGTCGTGATTCCGGAGTTGGTGGAGGATCGGTGGTTCGAATACTTCCTGCACAACCAGCGCGGGCGGCTTCTGGAGTGGGTGCTGCTGGCTCGCGGCAATGAGCGCATCTTCACGGTGAGCGCGCCCTGGTATATCGGGCACCGGAGCTGATAGAGGGGAAATCGTCCCCGGCAAAGAGCACGAAGCGTCACGAAGACCTTTGTTTGCATGGACTTCCTGTCAATCGTTCTTACAGCCTGGGGTTGATATTTTTTCTGTTCCAGGGCCAGGTTGCACTCATTCCGGGCATTTTTCGCGAATAGGAATGCTGGGCCAGCTGTGCTAGCATCAATGAAGGGTTAATTCCACGCTTTCTGTTGAACTTGCCACGGTAGACTAGCCAAGTTCCCTTCTCTTCATACAGAGGCAGCCCCTACACAGGCAGCGAAGAGGCGTTCCACTTGGCGATGAGCGACACGAAGAACCGATCAACATTAATGAAAAGCATGCTGGTGAAGAGAAAGACGGATGTTCCGGATGACGAGGTGAACGAACTGATTCCCCAAGACGTGAATTCCCCGCAAGAAGTAGATGATTTGCTCGGCTCCATTGCCACCCGAGGTCTGGATGTGGTGGAGGGCGAGACCACCTCGCCGTACTCTGCTCTGGAACGACGGCTGGCGCAGGACAGCGAGGAAGTCGAGCTCGATTTGACTCCGGGGGCGCCGGATACGGCCAGCGATCCGGTGCGCGTCTACCTGCGCGAGATGGGTGCTTCGCCGCTGCTCACGCGCGAAGAAGAAGTCGAGATAGCCAAGCGCATCGAGCGCGGGCAAATCACTTCGCTGAAGGCGCTTTCGCGTTCGCCGATTGTGATTCAGCAGGTGCTGGCCCTGGGCGAGGATCTGAAGCGCGGGCTGAGATCGATCAAAGACTTGGTGGTGTTTGACGAGGAAGAAATTACCGACGAGATTTTGCAGGCCCGGGTTGACGACATTACCGGCCGCATCGACGAGCTGCGCAAGCATTACAAGACGGCTTGCCGGTTAGCCGAAAAGCTGGCGACGATCTCGGCGAAGAAAAAACCGAAGGAATACCGGCGCTACCGCGGACAGTTGGGCCGCGAGATGGTGCGGATTTCGTTGGCCATCCGCAATCTTGGGTTGAACCATGCCGAGCGCAAGCGGCTGATCGAACGGGTGAACAAAACCATCGACGTAATGCGCGCGCTGGATCGCGAAGTCGTCGCCCTGGAAGCGAAAGCTACGGCGACGCGGAGCGAGGAACTCAAGAAGAATTACCGCTCTGCCCAGAAGACGCATCGCATTGAGATTAAGCGGCTCGAAGACGAAGCCGGAATGACGTTTCCGGACCTGCAGCGCACGCAGCGCAAAATGATTCAGGGTGACATGAATGCGGAGCAGGCGAAGCGCGAGCTGATTGAAGCCAACCTGCGGCTGGTGGTCTCGATCGCCAAGAAGTACGGCAATCGCGGGCTGCAATTCCTTGACCTGATTCAGGAAGGCAACGTCGGGTTGATGAAAGCCGTGGACAAGTTTGAATACCGGCGCGGCTACAAGTTTTCGACCTACGCCACGTGGTGGATTCGCCAGGCCATCAGCCGGGCGATTGCCGACCAGGCACGTACGATCCGCCTGCCCGTACATATGATCGAAGTGGTGAATAAGCTGATTCGCACTTCGCGGCAACTGGTGCAGGCTTCGGGGCACGAGCCGACCTCGGCGGAGATTGCCAAGCAGATGGACATCCCAGAGGCCATGGTGCGCAAGGTGAAAAAGATCATGCGCGTGCCGATTTCGCTGGAGACGCCGATTGGAGAAGAGGGAGATTCTCACCTTGGCGACCTGATCGAAGACCGCACGAAAATGTCGCCGGCCGAGGCCATCTTGAACGTGAACCTGAAGGAGCGCACTGCGCACGTGTTGCGCACGCTCAGCCCGCGGGAGGAGAAGATTATCCGCATGCGGTTCGGGATGGACGATGGCTCGGAGCACACGCTGGAGGAAGTGGGGCAGTCGTTCGACGTGACGCGCGAGCGCATTCGACAGATCGAAGCCAAGGCGCTGCGCAAACTGCGGCATCCTTCGCGCTCGGGGAAGCTGCGGTCGCTGCTCGATGATGTGCAGGAGTGACGGGGGGGAAACGGCAGGCCCCTCCACTCCGGTCGCGATGACAGTGCTTGGGAAGCCGGCTCTGGATTAGTCGCTGGGATCTTTGCCGGCGGCCGCTTCCAGGAGGCCGTAGGCGGGTTGATGGTTGTAGCGACGACCTGTGCTCCCGCGGTTTCTATTTCAGAAACTTCGCTGGCTCTGCTATTGCTTCCGCGAGGTCGCCAAGGAAGAGCGCGGCGCGGGCTCCGTCGGCGACGCGGTGGTCGCAGGAGATGGTGAGCGTTATCATGGGCCGGACGTCGATCCGGACTTCGACCTGGCCCTGAACAGCGACGACGCGGTCGACAATGCTGCCCACCGCTAAGATCGCAGCTTGCGGCGGCGTGATGATCGCGCTGAATTGGTCGACCTGATACATGCCCAGGTTGCTGATGGTGAAGGTGGCGTCGGCAATGTCAGCGGGCCGCAATTTCCCGGTTCTGGCGCGCTCGGCTACATCCCGCCGGTGAGTCGAGATTTCGACCAGACTTGTGGTGTGCGCGTTAGGAATTACGGCCGCCACCACACCATCATTCACTGCAATCGCAACTCCTATATTTACGTGATCGTGCAGGCGAATGCCTTCGGCAGTCCAACTTGCGTTCAAGCGCGGGTGTTTCAGGAGCACGCGGGCGGCGAGCGCTACCAGCAGATCGGTGTGGGTGATGCGTGCGTTCTTCGCTGGGTCGCGAGCCGCATCGGGATTTGAGCGCTCGATCTCAACCACAACCTGTTTCCGATAGTCGTTGAGTCCGGTCGCCTCGATTTCGCGGGTGACGAAGAAGTGCGGGACAGTGGTCCAGCTCTGCGTGGTTCGTTCAGCCATGATGCGGCCGAGTGAGCTGGGCACTTCGATTCCTGCGGATTTCTTGGTGGGTGCAGCGGGTGCTGCGGCAGCCGCTTGAACATCGGAGGCGAGGATTTCTCCTTCTGCACCCGAGCCGCGCAGGGCCGCGATGTCGACCCCTAGTTCCTTCGCGAGGCGGCGGGCCTTGGGGGATATCTTCGCATTCGACGCTGGTGCCTGGGTCGAGATAGTTTGGGCTGCGACGTGGGATTGGTCTTTCGGGAGCAATGCAGGGGAGTGCGATCCGGCTCGCGCGGGTGGGGCGGCCGGTTCGGCTTCAACGGGAGGCGCTTCCCCGGGCGCGACAATCCACGCGATGGTCTGCCCGACAGGAATATCGTCTCCGGCAGATGCTTTGATTCCGGCGAGAATGCCGTCCGCGGGCGCTTCCACCTCGACTACCGCTTTGTCGGTTTCGATTTCGAGGAGGGGCTCACCCTTGGTGACGCGGTCACCCTCCTTCTTGCGCCAGGCAATGAGTTTGCCGGTTTCCTGCGCCATCTCGAGGGCGGGCATGACAACGCTGAAGGCCATAGTTTCTTATTCGGGGAAGGGCTGTCGATTGTTCACGGCTTTTTCAGAACTATGGCCTTCAGTCCGAGACTCCTACCCGCTCAGTTTTCGCGCTGGTCTCGATCATCTCGAGGACGCGTTCGCTGGGCGAAGCTTCGGATTCTCTTGTGGTCGGCAGCGGACCGTTGACCGTGTAGTAGTGCGCGCCCGCGACCAGAAGTTGTTCCGCGGGGAAGCGTGTGATGACTTCGTGCCCGGTCGGGGTGACTACGATTTCTTCTTCAATGCGGGCTGCACTCCAGCCGTCGGTCGAGGGCCAGAAGGTTTCGAGAGCGAACACCATGCCGGGTTTGATTTCCACGGGATGCTCGAACGAAACCAATCGGCTGATGACCGGCTTCTCCCAGATCGCGAGGCCGATGCCGTGGCCGTACTGCAGGGCGAACGCGGCTTCTTCGTTGGGAAAACCGAAGTCGGTGGCTTTCGGCCAGACCGAGGCAATTTCAGCGGTGGTGCGGCCGGGGCGAACCAGTTCGATCGCGGCGTCGAGATAATCGCGGCATCGTTTGTAGGCATCGACCATGGCATGCGATGCGTACCCTACCGTAAAGCAGCGGTAGTAGCAGGTGCGGTAGCCCATGTAGGAATGCAGAATGTCGTAGTAGACGGGATCGCCGGGGCGCAGCACGCGATCGGAAAAAACATGGGGATGAGGATTACAGCGCTCGCCGGAAATCGCGTTCACCGCTTCGACGTATTCCGAGCCGAGATCGTAGAGCACTTTACTTACAAGACCAACCGCCTCGTTCTCGCGCAGGCCAGGCTTCATGGCGCGGTAGAGTTCGTCGTAGGCCGCGTCGACCATCATGGCGGAAGTATTGAGCAGAGAGATTTCATCTTGTGTTTTGATGACGCGGGCTTCGGACATGAGTTGCTGTCCGTCGACCACTTCGATGCCTTGTTTTTGCAGCGCGAAGAGTACCGGAAGCTCGATGATGTCGATGCCGACTGGCTCTTTGTGCAAGCCGCGCATTTCGAGCTCGAGGCGAATTTTCTTGGCGACGTCTTCGGCGCGGCCCATCTCGGGCGTCATCGCGCCGCGCAGCATGGAAATGCCGGGACGAGAGCGTCCGTCGAGCCAGGGGCAGTTCAGTTGATGATGTTTGGCGGCGGAACCGAAATCCCAGAGGATGGGTTCGTCGTTTTGCGGGAGGAGCGTGAAGCGATTGGCTTTGTCCTGCGCCCAGGTGCCGATATGCGTCGACGTGAGGTAGCGCACATTGTTCATGTCGAAGCAGAGGAGCGCGCCCATGGACGACTGCTTGAGCAGGTCTTTGGCTTTTTGCAGGCGTTCGCGGCGGAGGCGATCGAAATCAATGCGCTGTTCCCAATCGACGGCCATGGTTCCGTGCGTTTTGAGTGCCATAAATCAGCTCCTAGCTGCTAGCTACTAGCTCGAACCGAAGGCGCGACACGCCCTCGACAAGCGAAGGGATCCCGGCCGCTACTTTTTATTACACAGTTGGCGAGCGGCCGCTGTCACCGTTTCTTCCGTTGGGACTGTCACATCTTCGAGAGGCGGAGAGAACGGGATGGGAACGTGCATTGCTCCCATCCGCTTTACTGGCGAGTCCAAATCATAGAACGCGCCTTCGGCGATCACCGCCGCTAGTTCCGCCGTAACACCGTATCTGCCATAGCCTTCATCGAGCACGATAACGCGCGACGTTTTCTTGGCCGAATCGATGATCGTCTTTTCGTCGAGTGGCCAGGTGGTGCGCGGATCGACTACTTCTGCGCTGATGCCTTCTTTTTCCAGCATACTCGCCGCGCCCAGCGCGATCTGCACCATGCTGCTGGTCGCCACCAGGGTGATGTCGTCGCCTTGGCGTTTTATGTCGGCTACGCCTAGTGGGATGGTGTAGTCGTGTTCGGGCACCTGGCCTTTTAGCTTGTACATCATTTTGTCCTCGAAGAAGACTACGGGATTCTCGTCGCGGATGGCGGTCTTCAACAAACCTTTCGCGTCATAGGGCGTCGACGGCAGCACGACTTTTAATCCGGGCACGTGGCTGAACCAGGCGTGCAGCGATTGCGAATGTTGCGCGGCGGAGCGGCGGGTCGCGCCTAACGTTGTGCGCATCACCATGGGGACACGCCAGTGGCCGCCTGACATGTAATGCGCTTTTGCGGCCTGATTCACCATTTGATCCATGGTCAGGGTGAGGAAGTCGCCAAACATGATGTCGACTACCGGGCGCAGGCCCGCCATGGCTGCGCCGACGCCGACGCCGGTGAAACCGGCTTCGGAAATAGGCGTATCGAGTACGCGCTCGGCGCCGAATTCTTCGACTAACCCGGAGAGCACTTTGAACGGCGTTCCGGCTTCGGCTACGTCTTCGCCGAAAATGCAGACGCGCGAGTCGCGGCGCATTTCTTCGGCCAGCGCCTCGCGGACCGCCTGCGCAAATGTGAGTTCACGCTCTGGCATAAAAACTTTCAGGCATAGACGTCTTGCTCCACCTGGTCGACACTGGGATACGGTGAGGCGACCGCGAATTTCACGGCGGCTTCCATCTCGCTGCGCGCTTCGGCGGTGATTTGTTCCAGTGTTGCGGCATCGGCTTGTCCCTGCCCCAGCAACCAACTCGCGTGCAGCTTGATGGGATCGCGCTCGGTCTTCCAGTGCTGCTCTTCCTGTTTGGAGCGGTAGTACTCGCGATTGATGTCGCCTACGTGATGGCCGCTGTAGCGATAGGTATCGGCCTGCAGGAAGGCGGGGCCGGCGCCGGAGCGCGCGCGCTTCACGAAGCGTGTGGCAACTTCATTCACCGCGCGCACGTCCTGGCCGTCGACCGACGCGGCCTCGATGCCAAAAGCGGCGGCGCGTCCAAGAATGGTTCCTGCGGTCGTTTCCGAGAAATGCGTGTATTCGTTGTAGAGATTGTTTTCGCAGACGTAGATTACAGGCAGCTTCCAGAGTTGCGCGAGATTCATCACCTCGTAGAGCGAACCCTGACCTAGAGCGCCTTCGCCGAAAAAGCACACTGCGACGCGTCCATTGCGCAGGCGCTTCGCGGCAAAGGCCGCGCCGGTTGCGATGCCCACGCTGCCGCCAACGATCGCATTCGCGCCCAGGTTTCCGGTCGCCGGATCGGCGATGTGCATCGATCCACCTTTACCGCGACAATAGCCGGCTTCCTTGCCAAGCAACTCGGCAAACATGCGGTCAGGGGACGCCCCCTTGGCAAGGCAGTGACCATGGCCGCGGTGCGTGCTGGTGATGTAGTCGTCGATATTCAACGCTTCGCAGATGCCCACGGCGACGGCCTCTTCGCCGCTGTAGAGATGCGCCAGTCCCGGCATCAGCGCGCGGGTGTAGAGTTCATTCACCTGCTCTTCGAACAGGCGGATTCTCACCATCTGGCGATAGGCGCGCAGCCACTTGTCTTTTTCCGTAGCCTCGGGACCCTGGGTCGGCTTGGACGTTGCGGTCGTCACTTCTTGCCTCCCGCGGTCACAGGCGTGGTCACGCCGGACATGGCGGCCAGCACGTCGAACATGCAGGCGAAATCATATTTCGTCCAGCCCATGCCACGGGCGGCGGTGAGGAATTCGTTACTCACGGCGGTGGTCGGCAGAGGAACGTCGAGTTGCCGGCCGAGTTCCATGGCCAGCACCATATCTTTTTGCATCATGTTGACGTCGAACCAGGCTTCTTGCGGCTGTTGCAGGACGAATGGTCCGCGATACTTGATCATGGGGGAAGCGACGGCGCTGTTGACGAGTACATCCACGGCGACTTCGCGGGCAATGCCGCTTTTTTCGGCGAGCAGCACTCCTTCGGAAAAGGCGAGCATCTGCACCGCCAGACTCAGGTTGATGGCGATCTTCATCGAGAGCGCCAGGCCGTTATCGCCTACGTAACTTACCTTGGGACCAATGTCGAGCAGCAGAGGTTTGATGTTGTCGAAAGTTTCTTTGCGGCCGCCGACCATTACCGACAACTTGCCTTCCTGCAGAGTGATCACGCTGCCGGAAACCGGCGAGTCAACCATGTCGGCGCCGGCCGCTCGCACTTTCGCCGCCAGGGCGCGGCTTACGGTCGGACTTACGGTACTCATGTCGATGAAAATTTTCCCGGTGCTCAGGCCGGCTAACAATCCGTCAGGACCCTCGGTGATGGAAGCAATCGCGGCGGCATTGGTCACCATGGCGAACGTAAAGTCAGAAGCGCTGGCGACGGCCCGCGGCGAGTCGGCCCACTGCATTCCCTTCTCTACCAGCCACTGAGCTTTGGAGCGGGTACGGTTATAGCCGGTTACGGTGTGACCCTTGCTGAGCAGCCGGTTCACCATCTGGCTGCCCATCACACCTAAACCAATGAATCCTACTTTGGCCATCCACTTGCCCTCGCGGCTAAAGCCGCTGTTCATTATCTTTTCGCTTACGGTGCGGCCTGAAGCCGCACTCTTTCAAGGCGCCTGACCTTGGCGACGCGGCATTCTCTTTACAACGTTCAACGTTCGAATCTTTTCAGCTATACCGCCCAATTCGACCGAACTATTTCGTCTTGCGTTTGCCGGGAGCGCGTTTTGTGGCGGACTCCTGGCTGTCGTCGCGCACCTGGCCGAGGTGCGCCCGCATGGTCTGGCGCGCCTTCTCCTCGTCGCGGCGTTCGACCGCTTCCAGAATTCGCTTGTGATGCACCTGCCCGCGCTCCGGGCCGCCGGGAACGTTGAAGATTCGCAGCCGCTGTTCCCGCAGGAGTCCGACGATCGAATCGAGCAGGGACAGGATGAGTGGGTTCGCAGCGCCCTCGGCCAGCGCGAGATGAAAATCAAGATCGGCTTCGATGTAGGTTTCGGGGTCGCGGCCAGCACGGTCCATGGTGGCCACCGCCTCACGCATGGTCGCCAGTTCCGGTTCCTGGATGCGCAGGGCGGCCAGCGCAGCAATCTCGGGCTCGAGAATAGCGCGCACTTCCGCGAGATGAGTCGAACCTTCCGGCTGACCGATCTTCACCATCAGGTCCAGGGACTGGCGGACGGCCTGGGTGGTGCCATCGGTGATGAAGGTACCGCGGCCCGAGTAGGCCTCCACCAAACCTTTTTCGCGCAGAGTCTTCACGGCTTCGCGTACGGCGGTGCGGCTGACTCCGAAGCGCTGGGCGAGGTCGCGCTCGGCGGGGAGTTGATCTCCCGCTTTCAGATCGCCTTTGACAATGGACTCTTCGATTTGCTGAACGATCTGCTCGTAGAGTCGCGACGTACGAACCAGCTTGTACACGACTTCGCCCCCCGCAGGTGACAGGCATCCAGGCGGTAGCCCGGCTATGGTCTGGCTACTATACCGCATATCCACAGCGGGTTGGGGCGTTTCTTGAGCGGCTTGTCGAAGGACCAGCATAGGGGTATAGAGGTATGGTGGTATGACCGTTATTACTCTACTCGATCGACCTCGTTCGCTGCAATCAGGCCGCTGAAATCCTGCCTGTCCCGCAGATTTTCGGTTGCCGTCTTATGGACTTCCCCTCGCGTTGGCGGCGGTATACCCTGTTGACACTCGATTCAAACCCTTTGAATTCGCTTGACACTGTTTCTCCGATGGTGGTATGGCTGTCGGACCATAAGAACGGAGGGATCCCCGCATGCTATCCCGCACGGTCGGCACCGCCCTGTCTCACGACACCCGCAGGACTGCAGCTCCCCGGTTATTGTTGGCAACGCTCACCCTGCTTGTTTTCTCTCTTCCTGCTTTGGCCCAGTCCACGGCGGGACGCATTTTGGGCACGGTGACCGACCGGAGCGGAGCCGCGGTCTCCGGCGCCACGGTGGTGATCTCGGATGTGCAGCGCGGCACTTCGCGCAGGCTGACAACGGACGATTCCGGCGGATACGTTGCTCCGGAACTGCTGCCCGGTGAGTACAAGATTCGAGTGGAAGGAAAGGGCTTCAAGACGAGCGAGCGGCCGAACGTCGTGGTCGAGGTTGCCAGCGACGTCCGCGCCGATTTCGCGCTGCAGCCCGGCCAGGTCTCGGAGACGGTGGTGGTAAGCGACGAAGTTCCGCTGGTCAATACCACGTCGTCCACCCTGGGCGGGACGCTCAGCAACCAGGAAATTAACGACCTGCCTCTGAACGGCCGCAACTATGAAAACCTGCTGCAACTGCGACCGGGCGTGATGCGTTACCCGGGCGGCGGATTTTCCACGACCAGCGCCAACGGGCTGCGTGCCGAGGACAACGCTTATTACATTGAGGGGCTATTCAACAGCGAGCCTTATTCCGGCCAAGCCATTGTGAACGGAGCGGGCATCGCCGGCGACTCGGCGACGATTCTTCCGATTGACGCGATTCAAGAGTTCAATTTGCAGCAAAGTCCGCCGGCTGAATATGGATGGAAGCCGGGTGCGGTTGTGAATGTGGGCTTGAAGTCCGGCACCAACAAAGTGCATGGCAGCGGTTTTATTTTCGGCCGCGACGGGGTCATGGATGCGCGGAATTACTTTAATGCCGATCCCAGTCCTAAATTACCGCGCACTCTGGAGCAGTTCGGCGGCAGTTTTGGCGGCGCCATCGTCAAGGACAAGGCGTTCTTCTTCGGCGCTTACGAAGGCCAGCGGTACAACGTCGGGAACTCGTACGGGGGCGTCACGAGTCCGATGACGGTGCCCAGCACGACGCCGCAAGGAAACTGTGCGTTCAATTTCGCGGGCGACTGCGCCAACAGCATTCCGGACGTAATCTCCGATCTGGAGTCGGCCGCCAACACCTCCGGGATCGGCGTGAGCCCGGCTAGCTTGCTGATTGCGGGCTGCACGTCATCGGGAAGCTGCGCGGGTACGGGGTATCCCACGAACAATACTCAAAGCATCAACATTTCCAACGGATTCAACAATGTTGTCCACGTGGACAACGGTGTGGGCAAAGTGGACTACGTTCTGAATGAACGCAACAGCATTAGCGGCATGTATTTTTTTGGCAATAACAGCGGCACCGTTGAAGACTTTCCCGAGCTGCAGCAAAAATGGCTCTCCGACATTCACACTCGCGCCCAGGTGGGGGGCGGGAGCTGGATCTCGACTCTCAATGCACATACGGTGAACGAGTTTCGGTTCGGCTACAACCGGCTTTATCAGCCCACGCTGCCAGGGGATCTCAACACGCCGGATTCCGCGTACGGTCTGGATACGGGAGTCAGCGGACCTTATACCGGCGGCTTGCCGCGCATCGGCTTCGGTGGGTACTTCTTCCCCGGCCTGGGCGGCTTCAAGTGGCCGAAGTTCCAGGGGCCGGACGAGCTGATTCAGTTCGTCGATCACATTTCCTACACGGTCGGCAAACACGCCCTGAAATTTGGCGGCGACCTCCGTCGCGACAACGTGACCAACGCCGCCTACGGCAACTCACGGGGTAGCATCACATTCCTGGGTGGAGTACTAGCGGGCACTTCGACGCCGCTGGAAGATTTTTTTGCCGGCCTGCCATTCAAAGAAACGGTGGAGATTGGAGATCCGGCACGCCATCTTCACAACTGGGCTACTGGCGCGTTTTTCCAGGACGACTGGCGGGTCACCAAGAATCTGACGCTGAACCTGGGCGTGCGCTACGAGTTCAGTTCGGTCATTCAGGAATCCAACAATCTGATGGGCGGCTTTAGCCCGACGCTTGGCATGGTTCAGGTGGGCAAGCAGATCGGCGGCCTCTACAACCCGGATCACAAAAGCTTTGGTCCGCGCGGCGGCTTTGCGTGGGACTTCGGCGGGAACGGGCGGACGGTGTTGCGCGGCGGGGCGGGACTGATCTACGAGACTGTGAACTGGCAATCGTTCGTCGCCTTCAACAACGCTTTTGGAGTGGGCAACGTTCCTACGGCTGCGATCATTGACAGTGCGGGAGACACGGCTGGTGGCACCATCAACGCCGGCAACATCACGGTGAAGTCGTTCCTGAATCCCGTGCCCACACCTTGGGACGCGGTCAACGGGCCGCTCTATGGCAACCTGAGCACCATCAACTGTGCTCCTCCGAATCCCTGCCCGATCATGACGGTGGATCCGAAGCTGACCACGCCGTACGTGTGGAACTGGACGTTGAACCTGCAGCATGCCTTCACGCCCAACGTTTCGGTGGAAGTCGCCTACGTCGGCAATCGGGGTTCGAGCCTCACGGGAATTCGGGACATCAACCAGCCGCCGGTGGGCTCGGGGTGGCCGGCAGCGAACGTCGCCACCTGCACCGCGCAACTGGTCAACGGACAGTACGACACGGCTAACAATGCCGCCTGCCAAGTTGCGAACGAAGTGGGGCCTTACAACAATACTTTTCCCTACTTGAGCAATATCTTCCAGATGGGAAACGTATACGTCTCCAACTACAACGGGCTGCAGGTCACGCTGAACGCGCGCAACTATCACGGGCTGAGCATGGTGGCCGGCTACACTTATTCGCACGCGCTCGACGACGTCGGCGCGAACTGGGATTTTGGTTATGGCTCGGGCCTGCCGCAGAACGCTTACGATCCCGGCGCGGAGTACGGGAACAGCGACTTCGATATCCGGCAGCGGCTGACGGTTTCGCTTACCTATGCGATTCCCGGGCGCAAGGGTTTTGGCCAGATGGCGGAAGGCTGGGAGATCAATTCGATTGTCACGCTGGACAGTCCGCAATTTTGGGGACCGATGGACGAAGGAACCGACGCAGCGGGCGTTGGCCCGTTGCCGGTGAGCCCGCCGGCTAACACGCCGATTCGCTGGAGCTTCTACGGCAAGACCTCGGACTTCAAGTCTGAAAAGGGCACCGGGATTCCTTACTTCGCCGGCAACAACAGCCCGAGTGATCCGAGCCAGGACGCAGCCTGCAACACCCAGGCTCTCGCCATTGACGGAGGCAGTCCGGGTGCGGCGACCGAGTCGCTCGCGTTCTTCGGGTGCTACGCCAACGGCAGTTCCGTCATGCTACCGCCGCCGCTCGGCCATTTCGGGAACATGAGCCGCAACATGTTCCAGGACACCGGCTTCCGGGACTTCGATTTCTCCCTGGCCAAGAATTTTCACTTTGGAGAAGCCATGCGGCTGCAGTTCCGGGCCGAGTTCTTCAACATTTTGAATCATCCCAACTTCGCCAATCCGTATGGCGGGCAGAATGGGTTTGGTCTGAACGATCCGTCGGTACGGCCGTTTGGTTGTGGATGCGCTACGCCAGACGTGGCCGCCGCTAATCCTGTGATTGGGTCGGGCGGCAGCCGGGCGGTGCAATTGGGTGCGAAGTTTATTTTCTAGCACGTGAACAACGCCAGAGTTCTGGGCCGGAGCAATTTCGTCCGGCCCCTTCTTGCCGGCTTCGTGCTCTTCTCGCAAGCCAAGTTAAAAAATCTCAAGAACGGGAATTCGAATCATGAAGAACGCATCATTTATCCTCGTAACGCTGTTTTTGGTCGGCATGGTCGCGGTGTCGGAACGAACTCTTGCTCAGGAGCGCCGCGAGCGCACCATTGACGAAGTAAGAACCGAGGCGATTCATCGCGCCGAAGTCGGGCAGTACCCGCTGATCGGACTTGATCCTGCTGACGTGAAGGAGGCGTTCGAGAGCATTCACACTGCCGACAAAGACGAGTGGGCGGCTGGCTTCATGCGGGTGGCCGACCGTTATTTCAACGAAGCCAAGTCGCTCGAGAAATCTGACCCCACCAAGGCTAACGCTGACTACATCCGCGCCTGGCGGCTCTATTCCTTCGGACGCTGGCCGATTCCCGCATCCCCCGGCAAGCAGCGCTCCTACGAAAAAGCAATCGAATCGTTTCTGGCGCACGCCAAGTTTTTCGATCCGCCGCTGGAGGTCGTGCACATTCCGTTCGAGGGTAAAGAGATTATCGGCTACCTGCGCCTGCCGAAGAGTGCGCCAGGCCCGGTTCCGCTGGTCATCGCCGTCAACGGGCTCGACAGTCGAAAGGAAGATCTCACTGAAAGTTTTGGCGCGATTCTTCCCTTTGGCATCGGATTTCTCGCCGTCGACGGCCCGGGCACGGGCCAGGCGCCGATCAAGGTCAGCGAAACTTCTGAGCGCATGCTTTCGAAGGTTCTCGACTATGCGCAGTCGCGGCCGGAGATTGACAAGAACCGCATTGCCCTGCACGGCGTGAGTTGGGGCGCCTACTGGGCTACGAAGATGGCGATCGTGGAGCGCGCCCGCCTGCGCGGTTGCAGCGCTCAGTCGCCTCCGGTCGACAAATTTTTTCAGAAAGATTTCCTGATGAACTCGCTGCTGGGCAATCGCGAATATCTTTTCGATCAGGTGCCGGCGCTCATGAATATTCTAGAAGGGGTGCACTCGCTCGATGAGCTCGGCGACTACCTGCCGAAAATGTCGCTGGTCCGCCAAGGCCTGCTGGGCAAGCCCATGGCGCCCATGCTCATCCTCGCGGGCGTGAACGATACGCAGGTGCCGATCGAAGATGAATACCTGCTGCTAAGCAAGGGCGACGTGCCTAAGGAAGCGTGGATCAACCCGCACGGCGGCCATCTGGGAAGGCAGGTAGGAGTCTGGCCTGATCCGAGGATCTTCAAGGAAGTCATCCTCCCCTGGCTGGTTAAAACGCTGCAGGCCCCGGCAAACTAGGGCTCTGCCAGACTGCAAGGCTCATGTGGCGATATCCCGCCTCGGCTGTCCCGCCTGGGCGAAGCCCGGCGGCCCTCAAAAGTGAACCAGGCTTTTCGAGTGATCTGATGGAATCCTGTCGCTGTGCAAGTCGCCGGTGGTGCCTCGCTACGAGCAAGTTGCATGGGTCCTTCGCTTTGCTCAGGATGACCATTCTGACAAGATAGGCCGAATTTGGTCTGTTTCCCAGAAAGGGAGTAAACCTTTAGTAACCCTCCTCAGTGCACAATTTCTGCTGCACTTTAACATTAGTGAAATATCTTCCATGTAACCTGTTCTCAGGAGGCCGCCATGGGTTCAGCCCGCGTCGCCAAGTCTTTGCCGCTGCAGGTGGCCGCGATCTGTTATCGCAGGCGTGGCACGGCCATTGAGTTCCTTCTGGTTAATACCAACGGCGGCAACAAGTGGACCTTCCCCAAGGGCTCGACCGAAGCCCGGCTCTCGCACAGTCAGGCTGCCGAACGCGAAGCCGCCGAAGAAGCCGGCGCGCTGGGCACGATCGAGCCGCGCCACTTTCATCTTTACATTCATTCCAAAGGCGTGTTCTGGCAGCCCGGCGGGGTGCAGGAATTTGTGGTCAAGGCGTTTCTGATGGAAGTCCACCAGATGCGCCGGCCCGACGAAGGCAATCGTCATCCCACGTGGGTGAGCGCAGCGGAAGCCAAGCGGCGCCTGGCCAAGGGGCGCGAAGTAAAGTATTCGCACGAACTTGAAGCGGTGATCGACCGCGCGCTCGAACGCATCCAGTTTCACCACGAACTCTGGGGAGCGTATCCGGGGCACCGCAACGCACGCCCCACCGCCTCAAAGGATCCCATCGCCGAAGTCGTCTGGCCGTAAACCAAACTGTGACCCTGAGCTGCCGGAGCCGATCGTAGCCCGTCAAGGAGTTCAGGACGGACACGTCACTCAGTAAAGCTGCAAAGCTCTCGGGTGGAAGCTCCCTGCCGGGCCAGAGTAGCAGTATACAAACGCGAGGTCCTTCGACTCCGCAGAACGATTCGCGATGCGAGTCGTTCTGCTCCGCTCAGGATGACAGGGGGGAGGAGGGCCGGATTCTGGGTCGAAGGACCCTCCCTTATTTTGCTTTCGAATTGCTGCTGTTCGCGATGAAGGCGGCCGTGTTGTCGTGGATCGCCTTCAGTGATGCTTCATGCGCGTACACCATGTGCCCGGACTCGTAGAACTGGAATTCGATGTTCTTCTGCAGGTCGATTGACATGGGTAGGTGTTGCATTTCATAGACTCCTTCGTAAAAAGGAGTGGCGAGATCGAAATAACCGGCGTTCAGAAGGACCTTGAGCTGAGGGTTGTATTTCATCGCCATGGCGAGGTCCGGCATAACGTTGGCTGCACCGGGAAACGCGAAGCCCATGCCAGGTTGCCGGTGCTGGAAGCTCCACCAGCGGAACACATCAGTTTCGGGCTTGTATTCGCGACCTTCGCCGAACTTCAATTCCTTTCGCACATAGTCGTTGAACACCGAAACGTACGCCGAAGAGATTGCCGCCGATTGCGGGTCGTAGTCCGCCTCTTTGCTGAGGGGATCAAACGTGGGGCCGGAGAAGCGCGTATCGAGGCGGCCGGTGGTCAGGCCATTGTCATCCTGCAGGTTCTTTTCGAATTCTCCGCCATTGATTCGCAGGTTGGCCTTTTCGATATAAGCCGCGGGCAGACCGGTGTACTGATGGAGCTTTTCCACGATCACGTGACGCTGGTCGAGGGGCAGCGAGGCGCCGGCTTCGAGCGCTACAGCGTAGTCGTTCATGGCGAAGTGTTCGACTTCCGCGAGCAGCGCCTTCAGATCTGGATGGGATTCGGGTAGCTTGTGGTGATACCACGCCGTTGCGGCGTACGTGGGAAGGTTGAGCTGGTAGGCGATATCGACACCGGGATTGACCTCGGGCGCATCGGAGTCGAGCGAGAAGTTCAGGATTTGCGACAGCAGGATGACACCGTTGAAATCGACGTCGCGTTCGGTTTCCAGAAGATTGGCCAGTACGGCCGAGCGCGTGGTGCCGTAGCTTTCTCCGAAGAGAAACTTTGGCGAATTCCAGCGGCCATACTTCGACAGGAACTGCATGATGAAGTCAGAGAAGGCCCACGCGTCCTGATCCACGCCGTAGAACGCTTTTTCCTTGTCTTTGCCGCTCAGGCGGCTGAAGCCGGTTCCGGGAGCGTCGACGAAGACGAGGTCGGTTGCATCCAGCAGGCTGTATTCGTTATTCACCAGCGAATAGGGAGCGGCGGGTGTGTGCGTGTCGTCCGCGGTAACGACGCGCCTGGGGCCGAAGGCTCCCATGTGAAGCCAAACGGTCGACGAACCTGGACCACCGTTATAGAAAAATGTCACTGGCCGCGGTGTGCCCTTGGTGTCGGACTTTGTGTCGGCTTTGAAATACGCGACGTAGAACATGCTGGCTTCGGGGGCGCGGTTCTTGGGATCGGGGTCGGCATTTTGCGGGACGTCGTCCCAGTCCCTGGCATGAACGATCAGCGTGCCGGCGTAGGCGTCGTAGTCGATTGTCTTTCCCCCGATGCTGACTGATCCTTTCGTCTGCTGCTGTTCCGCTTTGAATTGTTCCGGCTTAGGCGTTTCTGTTTTGGTGGCCTCAACCTTCACCGATGAGGTTTCCTCTTTCGACTGAGCCAGCAGAGAGGCGAGCGGCAGGCATGCAGCGACTAGAATAAGGGCGATCAGTCTGATTGCGAGCGATAGGATTGGGACGAATCTGATCCTGACAAATCTGGAACGGCACATTCGGCGATTCTCCTTAGGAGATGCTGATTTTTCTTCCCTTTGGGGAGAACGACACTTTAACACGATGTGCGGCGAGATGCTCGGGGGGGAATTACTCCAGACCCGACTGCACGACCCTGAAACCCCGCCCCTGCTACGATAATTCCAGCCCATGACCTCGAACGAAATATGATTCAGCTTTCCGGCGCCGGAAAACGGTTCGGCCACAAACTACTTTTCGAAAACGCGGACTGGCTCATCACACCGCATGACCGCATCGGTCTGGTCGGCGGCAATGGTACTGGCAAGTCCACGCTCATGAAAGTTCTCGCGGGCATGGACACGTTCGACTACGGCTCGCTCGTCGTCGCCAAGGGAACGTCCGCGGGATATCTGCCGCAGGATGGACTGACGCTCTCTGGGCGCAGCGTCTTCGCCGAGTGCATGTCGGTGTTCGACGATCTGCGCGCCATGGAAACGGAACTGGAATCGCTCACCCACAGTATGGCGGAGCTCGACCACACGAGCGCGGAATATTCCGCGGTCGCCGACCGCTACCACCGCGTGGAACATGAGTTCCGCACCCGCGACGGATACTCGATCGAGGCGGAAGTGGGACGAGTTCTGATGGGGCTGGGCTTTACGAAGGAAGACTGGCCCCGGTTGACCGACGAATTCTCCGGCGGCTGGCAGATGCGTCTCGCGCTGGCCAAACTGCTTCTGCAGCAACCGAACCTGCTGCTGCTTGATGAGCCGACGAATCATCTCGATCTTGAAGCCCGGAACTGGCTGGAAGAATATTTGCAGAATTATCCGCACGCCTTCGTGCTGATTTCGCATGACCGCTATTTTCTCGACGTTACGGTCAACAAGATCGCTGAAATCTGGAATAAGCGCTTCTGGTTTTACACCGGGAACTACGACAAGTTTCTCGCCCAGAAGACGCAGCGCAACGAGCAATTGCAGGCGGCGTACCGCAACCAGCGCGACCGCATTGAGCAGCTTGAAGTCTTCATCAACCGCTTTCGCTATCAGGCGACGAAGGCCAAGCAGGTGCAGAGCCGCATCAAGGAACTGGAAAAAATCGAGCGCATCGAGATCCCGCCGGAAGAAAAGACCATCCACTTTTCGTTTCCGCAACCCAAACCCAGCGGGCGCACCGTGGCCGAGTTCGAGGGGGTCGCTAAGAGTTATCCCGGTAAAAATGGCGGGGCCGATAAAGAAGTCTTCCGCAATGTCGGCTTCATGATTGAGCGCGGAGAGCGCATCGCGCTGGTCGGGGTAAACGGCGCCGGCAAATCCACGCTGATCAAACTCTTAGCCGGCACTGAGAAAGTCACGCGCGGAGAATACCGCCTCGGCCATAACGTGGAAGCCGACTACTTCGCACAAGACCAATATAAGGAACTCGATCCGGATGCCCGTATCCTCGACGATCTGGGCGATGCCTCGCCCGGTTCTGGCGAGACCGAACTGCGCAGCCTGCTCGGTTGTTTCCTGTTTTCCGACGAAGACGTGTTCAAAAGGATCGGCGTGCTTTCTGGCGGCGAGCGTGGCCGCTATGCGTTGCTGCGGCTGCTGCTGCATCCCGCAAATTTCCTCCTGCTGGACGAACCCACGAACCACCTCGACTTGCGCGCCAAGGATGTGCTGCTCAACGCGCTTGTGGAATATACCGGCACGGTGGTCTTCGTTTCGCACGACCGCTATTTCATCGACAGGCTGGCCACGCGCGTGTTTGAAGTCGGCGATGGCAAGGTCGAAATTTTCCCCGGCAACTACGAAGATTACCTCTGGCGCAAACAGGGCGGGCAGCACGTTGCGCCCACGCTGGACGATGTTCCGGGAGCGAAGGCTTCGCGGCACGAGCCGGCGTCCGCCCCGAAGGCTCTGACAGTGCCGACGCCTGTGAACGGGGATGCAGCGACTGAAGCCAAGAAGCGCCTGAACCCCATCAAGCGCAAGCAATTGGAAGAGCGGGTTCACGAGTTGGAAGAAGCGATCGGCCGCACCGAATCGGCGATTTCGGAGCTGGAAACTGCGTTGCAGAATTTCGTCAGCACCGACGAAAATCAGCGCCAGTCGCGAGAACTGGACCAGCACAAAGCCAGCCACGCCGCGCTGATCCGGGAGTGGGAGGATCTGGCAGAGACTCTTCAGGGATCCGACTGACGTTACTCCCCTGCGGGCCGTACACCTACTTCCGTAATCTTAAGGAAACACTTACTCCTGTGCGATAGTCAGATTGGCCAAGTGGCCAGCAACTGCCGAGGCCACAAATTTCAAGACCAACCGCATGAACCAAGGCGCCAGGGGCCCGAGGGCAAGGTGCCGCGCGGAAATCCAAGGAAGGTCGCATGCTTCAGTCGTCGGAGAATTCGTTTAACTTGAAGGCCGGGTCGCCGGCTCCCAACCCCAACCCTTACAACCCAATCAAAACCGTAACCGCACCCGTGGATCAGGCGACCATCGGACGCACCTTGGTCATCAAGGGCGAAATCAGCGGCTCCGAGGCGCTCTACATCGACGGCCGCGTTGAGGGCCAAATCAACATGCCCGAGAGCCGTGTGACCATCGGCCGCAACGGCAAGGTCGACGCCAGCATTCACGCCCGCGAGCTAGTCGTTATGGGCAAAGTAAATGGCAACGTCGATTGCAGCGATCGCGTTGATATTCGCGCCGAGGGCTCGGTCAACGGAGACATTTCCACCGTGCGCATCAGCGTGGAAGACGGCGCTGCGCTTAAAGGTGGCATTCAGGTTCGCAGCGAAGGCAAGCAGAACCAGGCCCAGGCTCAGAAACCTGCCGAAGCTCCTAAGGCTTTGGCGGCTACGGCCAGCGCATAGTTGGCGGAAAGACTATCGAGTAACAGATCAGGGGCACGCTTGCGCGTGCCCCGTACTTCTTAGTTTTGACGGCGCAGCTGAAATATCTTAGAGACGTTGCTTGCAACGCCCCTCTTACAATCATTTGTGGCGCTGCCGGCCGAGACGCAGCAAGCTACGTCTCTACAAACCGGCCGCTCTTTACTTCTTTACTTCTTTACTTCTTCTCCGCCGCCTTCAAATCCAGCGCCGCCGAATTCATGCAATAGCGTAGTCCGGTCGGAGCCGGACCATCCTCAAACACATGCCCAAGATGC
>Ga0209274_10000503_pt1 | contig 23527 bp, 19 predicted proteins | sample HubBroMetageREF1_FD_188343 | JGI IMG/M metagenome (GOLD analysis project Ga0209274, IMG submission 188343) | Reference soil microbial communities from the Hubbard Brook experimental Forest, New Hampshire, USA - Hubbard Brook CCASE Soil... | ecosystem: Environmental > Terrestrial > Soil >...
GGTACCAATACCCGTCTGAGAAGTGATGTTGCCCGGCCCGGCAACACCACCGTCATAAGCCATCGTGGGCGTAGTGCACGTACTCGACAGTGCGGTGCAGCTGAGGCGATTGTCGGCATCGTAAGCCCTATTAAGTCTACCGCCCGTGAGTTTCCCGCGGTAGTCAAAGGCAACGCTTGATTTCCCCTTGGGAGGCGTCGTGGTCGCAATCGACCGGACTTAGACCGGGACGTTTCGAAGGTTCTCGCAAACGCAGCAAAATGGTGCCCCGGGCCGGAATCGAACCGGCGACCTAGCGCTTAGGAGGCACTCGCTCTATCCACTGAGCTACCGAGGCTTGAGGCTCGAGGCCGGAGTACGCCTCCGGCCTCGAAAGTTGGTGGAGGAGAAGGGGATCGAACCCTCGACCTTCGCATTGCGAACGCGACGCTCTCCCAACTGAGCTACTCCCCCAAAAAGGGCCCGAATATTATCAGCAAAGGCTTCCGAAGCCAAAGTATCGCGCCTCAGTTGCTCAATCCTACGTTAGGATGTGGTCTGGGAGGGATAACCAGATGATCAAGGCCGACGAACGCGCACCCGAATTCACGCTTCCGGACGAGACGGGCAAGGATAGGTCGCTGACCGAACTGTTGAGCGCCGGCGCCATCGTGCTGTACTTCTACCCCGCCGACTTCACCCCTGGCTGCACTCGCCAGGCCTGCGTGCTGCGCGACCTGCACACGGAGATCGAGCGGGCGAACCTGCGCGTGGTTGGAATCAGTCCCCAGAGCCCTGAATCGCACACCAAGTTCAAGGCCAAGTATCAACTGCCCTTCGTGCTGCTGTCGGATCAGCACAAGGCCGTCATCAAGATGTACGGCGTCAACGGACCTTTAGGGATAGGCGTGCGCCGCGCCACGTTTCTGGTCGACGCGAGCCGGCGGGTTAGGGATGTGGTGTTGGCGGATTTCAGGATCGGCCGCCACTTGGATTTCGTGCGCAAGGCGGTCATGCTGCGCGCCACGGCAAGCCATTAAGCCTCCCTAGTAATTCAACCGCAGCAAATTCGCGTGACCGATTCGCGGCACCGACACGATGTACATGGTGCCGTACTCCCGATCGCCGATTTCCGGCACGTTCGGATTGCCGCTCAACGCGGCAACGATTTTGGGCACCGTATCGCTGTGTCCGACGATCAGCACTCGCCCGCCGGCGTGCTCACGCAGCACCCGGCGCACCAGACCCTCGGTGTCGTCGGCGGGCGCGACCGTGGCGGTGAGCCCCAAACGCGCCGCGAGCGGCGCGGCAGTCTGGCGGTTGCGCAGAGCCGGGGAGACGTAGATGGCATCCAAGTGGCCCAGATGCCTGGCGTCGCCGAACATGTTTGCGAGCGACGCCGCACGCGCCGCTCCCGCGGTGTCGAGCGGCGGGTCGGTCGCGCTGACACTCAGGTCCTTTTCCGCGTGGCGAATGACGATGACGGTGGTCGAACCGGCGGTCGCCCATGCCCACACCGTCGCGGACGCAACACACACGACCAGGATCGACCCGAAGGCCGCGATCCCCGTCAGCCAGACTGGGGTCATGAAAGGCCGGCGTTGGAAGCTCACGGGGTCCTTGTTCATTGGTAGGATCATACCAATGATAGCCCACACCCTGCCCAGGAGCCTGTCGGGCCTGCGCCTGCATGCAGTCATCCTCGCCGCGGGATTCTCCTCGCGACTGGGGAGCCCGAAGGCGATGGCCCGGGTGGGCGCTCGGAGTTTGTTGCGAAGAACGATTGCCTTGGTGTCGGGCTTGAGGCCTGCGGAAATCCTCGTCGTAGTGCCGCGCCGGGCGTCGAGTTACCGAACCCAGGCGCGAGGATTCCAGGTGGTCTTCGCCGCCAATCCGCATCGCGCCGACGGCTTGTCGAGCTCCGTGCGCCGCGGTTTGATCCGCGCGCGTTACTCCGCCGCCGCCTTGCTGCTGCCGGTGGATCTGGCGGCGCTGCGGCGGCGCGACATCGTGCGATTGGTCTCGCGCTGGCGCGCAAGGCGGCGCTGCGTGGTCGCGAGACGCCTCGGAGGCGGGGATGACATGCCGCGCGGCGGCGTGCCTCTGATCCTGCCGCGGTGGCTTTACTCCCGGGCGCAGGGCGTGACCGGCGACATCGGACTGCGCGGCTTGGTGAGCGGATTGCCGCCATCGCAGCGGATCCTGTTGCCGCTTGCGTCCGCGGCGCTCGACGTCGATACCCCGCAGGATCTGCGCGCCGCGAGGCGCCGCTTGCGCGCCTTCGGCACCCGTCTTTAGGAGCTGGTTTGGACCAGCCTGTAACCTACGGCCGTCTCGGTCAGTATGTGTTTGGGCTGCGCCGGATCGTCCTCCAACTTCTGGCGCAGGTGGCCCATGTAGACCCGCACATAGTGGCCGTCCTCGGTGTGCGAGGGGCCCCAGACCTCGCGCAGGATTTGGCGATGCGTGAGTACCTTGCCGGAATTGGCGATGAGCAAGCTCAACAGGCGGTACTCGATCGGGGTCAGGTGCACGGACTCCCCGCGCTTGTGAACCGTGCGCAAGCTCAAATCGATTTTCACATCGCCGAACTCGAACACCGATCCCAACGTCGAGCCCGCGTCGCGGTGGCGGCGCGAGGCGGCCCGAACGCGCGCCAACAGTTCCCCGACGCCGAAGGGTTTGGTCAGGTAGTCGTCGGCCCCCGCGTCCAAGGCCTCGATCTTGTCCTGCTCGCCGACGCGGGCCGACAGCACGATCACAGGAACGCTGGACCAGCCGCGCAAGTCGCGCAGGAACTCCATGCCGTCGCCGTCGGGCAGCCCGAGGTCCAGAATGATCAGATCGGGCTTGCGCGTGCCGGCGTCGGTGAGCCCCTGCCGCAAAGTCTCGGTCTCATGCACGCTCCAACCCTCGGCCTCCAGCGCGGTGCGAACGAAGCGCCGTATTTGCCGCTCATCCTCGACCAGGATGGCCACCGGCAGCGGTTCAGCCATGGACGGCCTCCGGTTCTACCGCGGCCGGCGGCGGGTGGCCCAGCGGCAGGGTGAAGGTGAATCTTGCGCCACCGCCCGGCCGTTGGGCGGCAACGATCCTGCCTTGATGGGACTCGACGATGGCGCGGCAGATCGCCAAGCCGAGCCCCACGCCCGGCGTCGCCGATTCACGCTCGCCGCGGGTGAATTTCTGGAAGATGGCCTCCTCCCTGCCCGCGCCGAGCCCCGGTCCGTTGTCCGACACGGACACACTGAGCTGATCCCCGACGACCTCCGCGGACATCGTGATTCTGCTGCCTGGAGGCGTGTACTTCGAGGCGTTTTCCAGCAAATTCACCAAGACTCGTTCGATCAACAGCGCATCGATTCGCACCAGCGGCAGATTCCGCGGTAGATGCACCTCCACCAGGTGATGTTTCAGCATCTCGCGCGTCGAGCTCATTGCCGAACCGACCACCTCTTCCAACGGCTGCCACTGCAGGTTGAGCTTGACCTCGCCGCTTTCGATGCGCGCCATGTCGAGCAGATTGCTCACCAGCGTGCTCATGCGGCGGGCTTCTTCCTGAATGGCCTCCGCACTCTCGAGCTGCTGCGGCGAAAGCGGCGGTTTAGTGAGCGCGAGGGACTCCGCCAGACCCACGAGCACCGTCAGCGGCGTGCGCAAATCGTGCGACAGGGCCGCGAGCAGCGAATTTCGCAGGCGCTCCGATTCCATTCGCACCAGGGCGTCCTGCGCGACTTCGACGTAGTGCACGCGCTCGAGCGCAATGGCGATCAGCGCGGCGAAGGTGTCGAGCAGCTGGCGCTGCTCCGGTATGCGCAGCAGCCGCCGATTGCGGGCCTTGACCGCCAACACCCCTCGCGCATGCGTCGGGGCGCGCAGCGGCACATATAGAATTTCGCTGCCGGGCAGGGTATCGGTACCGAAGCCCGCCGGCTGGCCTTTGTCGAAGGCCCATTGAGCGATGCCGATATCGACGCTGAGCGCGGCGCCCGCACGCGACGAGGTCACGGTCAATTGACCCGCGGCGTTCGGCAGCAGCAGCGCCGCGCTCGCACGGAAGGTGCGCTCGATGGACTCATCGCTGATTCGGACGACTTGATCAATCTGCACCGCACCCGACAGATCGCGCGCGATTTCGTACAACGAACCCGCCCGCTCCTCGCGGTGCCCGGCCACGCGCGCCTGAAAGCGCAGGCCCGCGGTCAACTGTCCCGTGATCAAGCCCACGGCCAGCATGATGATGAACGTGAGGATGTACTGCACGTCGCTCACCGCGAACGAGAAGCGCGGCGGCACGAAGAAAAAATCGAAGGAACATACGCTCAAGACCGCGGCCAAGGCGGCGGCGCCGCGCCCGAATCGAACGGCGACCAATACCACGGACAAGATGAATATCGCCACGATGTTCGAGCGGTCGAAATGTTCGGCCAAGGGTATCGACAGCAGCGTCACAGCCACGCATGCGAGCGCCGCCCATAGATAGCGCAGGCGCTTGAATCGATGGCGATCGCTGGATTCGGATCCCGAGCTGTCCGGCGGCGAGGACCGCTTTGCATCCGCGTTCTGCATCACTCCGTCCGCGCGCCCGATCTCCACCAGGTCGATGTCCGGCGCGAGCATCGCCAGCTTCTGGCCGCTCGACCTCTGCCACGGCCATAGCCGCCGGGCGGGATCGCGTCCGATGACGAGCTTCGAGAGATTGTGGCTGCGCGCGTAGCCGATCACGCTCACCGCCACGTCCGCATCGGCGATCACCGCAGTCGTCGCGCCCAGATCCTTGGCCAAATTCAGCGTTCCGAGGATTCTCTCGCGCCGTGCCGCGGGCAGGCGCTGCAGCGCCGGCGTTTCCACGTACACGGCATGCCATTCCGCACTCAATTGGCCGGCGAGCCTTGCCGCCGCACGCACCACCCGTTCCGCGCCGGCGTCGGGGCCGACGCAGGTCAACAGCGCGTTCGCGGTCTTCCAAACGGATTCGATCGACTTGTCGACGCGGTAGGCTTGAACATCACCCTCGACGCGGTCGGCCGTACGCCGCAGCGCCAGCTCGCGCAGGGCCATCAGATTGCCCTTGCGAAAGAAATTATTCGCCGCCCGCTCCGCCTGATGCGGCACGTACACCCTGCCCGCCCTCAACCGCTGCAGCAGTTCCTCCGCCGGAATGTCAACCAATACCACCTCCTCGGCGTCGTCGAACACCGTGTCCGGTATCGTTTCCCATACCCGCACATTGGTAATCCCGCCGACCACGTCGTTCAGGCTCTCCAGATGCTGCACGTTCAGTGTCGTGAACACGTCGATGCCCGCCGCCAGCAGCTCTTCGACGTCCTGCCAGCGTTTCGGGTGGCGCGCACCCTGAACGTTCGAGTGCGCGAGCTCATCGATCAGGATCAGGGATGGATTGCGCTGCAACGCTGCGTCGAGATCGAATTCGATCAGGTCCTTGCCGCGGTATGACATCGGCTTCGGCGGCAAAATTTCCATGTCGGCGAGCAGAGCCGCCGTTTCGGCGCGGCCATGAGTCTCAACCACGCCGATGACGACGTCCCGGCCGTCGAGCCGGAGCTTGCGGGCGGTCGACAGCATGGCGTAGGTCTTGCCCACGCCGGCCGAGGAGCCGAAATAGATCCGCAATTTACCGCGGCGTGCCTCGGCTTCTTCGCGCTTGACCTTGGCCAGGAGCAGATCGGGATCAGGGCGTTGTTCGCTGGAAGTCGGCATCAGCCCTTTATTGTGCGCGATCTAAGTTCAAATTGAGCAACAAGACATTGTAACGGCGCCGATGTAAAGGCCGTGTAAACGCATCCGTACCGCCGGGCAGGTGCGGTCTCGAGTCCGGCGGACGCTTCAATCCCAGCGGGGGTAGTCGCGAAAGGCGCTCAGAACCGCCTCGATCTTGTCGCGCGGGACATCCAGATGCGTCGCCAGGCGCGTTCGCGGCGCGATGGTCGCAAGGATGCCTTGGCTCCCGAGGTAGCTCTTCAAGTCCGCTGTCTTGTCAGCCGGAATCGCAACATAGACGAGGTTGGTCTGCGGAGGCTCGACGTGCAATCCCAGGTCCCGCAAACCCTGCGCGAGATACTCGGCGTTCGCATGATCCAAAGCCAGCTTCGGCACGTGATGTTCCAGCGCATACAGCCCCGCCGCTGCGAGCACACCGGCCTGCCGCATGCCCCCGCCCAAGGCCTTGCGCCAGCGGCGCGCCCGATCGATGATTTCTCGCGAACCCAGCAGCACCGATCCGGCGGGCGCACCCAGCCCCTTCGAGAGGCACACCGACACGGAATCGAAGCCGGCGACCGCGGCACCTTCGTCCATCTTGAGCTTCACGATGGCGTTGAAGATTCGAGCGCCGTCCAGATGGGTGCGCAAGCCGCGCGAGTGGGCGAACTGCGTCACCTGCCGCAGGTAGTCCGGCGACAGCACCCGGCCGCCGATGGTGTTCTCGAGCGCGAGCAGCCGCGTGGGCGCGAAATGAATGTCGTCGGGCTTGATGGCACTGGCGATGCGTTGAATCGAGATTCCGCCGTCCGGTTCGTTCTGCAGCGGCTGCGGCTGGATGCTGCCGAGCACCGCGGCCCCGCCCCCCTCGTACGAGTAGGTGTGCGCCTCCTGACCCACCAGATATTCCTCGCCGCGGCCGCAATGAGACATCAGGGCCGCCAGATTGCTTTGCGTACCACTGGCAAAGAACAGAGCAGCCTCGAATCCGAATCGCTCGGCCACGTGCGCCTGCAGACGATTGACCGTGGGATCGTCGCCGTAGACGTCATCGCCCACTTCCGCCGCGGCCATGGCAGCGCGCATACCCGGTGACGGACGAGTCACGGTGTCGCTGCGGATGTCGATCGGAAGCCGAAGCTGGGAGGCGGTGCGGAATTCTAACTGTGTGCTCACTGTGGGTTCCGAAATTTAAGTGAAGGCCCATCAATGTAGCACTAACTTTGAGCCTAGGAGCGCGCCCACCGGCTTTGCGGCGATGCGGCGGCGGCCGGCGGACTCGGGCACAATTCGCCAATGATGCTTCCCGATCATGACGACCCCCGCGCCCCGGTCGCGGCCCTGCACGCCAAGCTCATCGGCTGGTTGACGAGTGAGGCGTACCCTCGTTGGGCGCGGTATGGCGTCGAATCGAACGGCGCCTTCTTCGAATCCCTCGGGCCGGACGGCCTCGGAATTCCCGATCCGCGGCGGGCTCGAGTTCAGCCGCGGCAGGTGTTCGCCTTCGCCCAGGCGCCGGCACTGGGGTGGCGCGGCGACGCTCGCGGCATCGTGCGCCGGGGAATCGACTACTTCACGGCGCATTATCGGCGCGGCGACGGTTTGTACCGAACTCTGGTGAGCATCGGGGGCACCCCGCTCGACGAGCGGGCGGTGCTCTATGACCAGGCATTTGCGCTGCTTGGCTTCGCGGCGGCCGCCGCCGCGCTCGATGCCCGCGGCGAGTTCGAAGAGCGCGCGCTCGACCTGCGCGGCGCGATCGAACGCCTCCTGGGTGCGGGCGACGGATCGTTCTGCTCCGATCTTGCACGGTCGGACCTTCGGGAATCGAATCCGCACATGCACCTGCTCGAGGCCTGCCTGGCGTGGGTCGGCGTGGGCGGCGACGCATCGTGGTCGGACTGGGTTCGAGGCCTCGCCGAGCTCGCGCGCACGCGCTTCATTCGCACGGACAACGGCGCCCTCGGCGAGCAGTTCACCGCCGCCTGGCAGCCGGTGCCCGGCAACGCCGGCCGGATCATCGAACCCGGGCATCAATTCGAATGGGCATGGCTGTTGCTTCGCTGCGAGCCGATTCACCGCTCGCCGCTGCGGGCAACCGCGCTTCGGCTCATAGCGATTGCAGAGCAGTACGGGGTACACAACGGAGTCGCCGTCAATCAGCTGCTCGACGACATGAGTGTGGCGGACGCCGATGCGCGCTTCTGGCCGCAGACCGAGCGGCTCAAGGCGGCCGTACTGGCCGCCGGCCTCACCGGAGAACCGCGGTACTGGTCGATGGCGCATGCGGCCGCGCTGAGTTTTCTGCCGTACCTCGCGACCTCCGTGTCCGGTCTGTGGTTCGACGTGCGGCGGCCGGATGGTGCGCTCATCGGCACGGCGGCACCCGCCAGTACCTTCTATCACGTGGTGGGAGCGATCGCCGCGCTGGGCTCCGCGCTCGGCCGATCGGGGTGACTCAGCGGCGCGCGGGCCGCGCGGTCGAGTTGCGAATCACCAGCTCATGATCGAGCAAGTGACGCGGAATGCGATCGGGCCAGCCGTTGCGGCGCGGCTCGAGCCGGATGATCAAATCGGTGGCGATCCGCGCCATGGCCGCGACGGGCTGACGCACCGTGGTCAACTCGGGCCATATCATACCGGCGATGGGCGCATCGTCGAAGCCGGCCACCGACAATTGGCCCGGCAGATCGAGTCCGAACTTTCGCGCCATGGAGATCACCGCCGCGGCCATATCGTCGTTGCTGGCGAAAATGGCGGTCGGCGGATTCGCCGCGCGCAACATCCGTTCGGCGCAAATCAAACCGTCGCCGAATGTAAAGTTGCCGGTCTGAACCAGGTCCGAGTCGACCGGAATCTGGTGCGCCCGCATCTCGTCGACGAAGCCCAGATAGCGCTGCTCGGTGGCGCCATGCTCGGGGCGGCCCAGAATGAATCCGATGCGGCGGTGTCCGAGGTGCACCAGGTGCGAAGTGACCTGCCGTGCGGCCACGTAGTCGTCGATGCCGACCGACGGCGTGGCGCTCAGTTGATGCTTCGGAGCGATGCGAACGATCGGGATCGATGCCTCATGGAGCTTGTTCAACACCACCGGGTGATCGCTCAAAGGGGGCAGTAATATCACCCCCTCCAGCCGCAACTGTCCCAACAAGGTATCGATTTGCTTGTCGATCCCCGGATTTTCCACGTCCCAGGGCTCGACCATGAGATGCAGACTGGACTCGCGGCAACGCTCGACGGCGCCGGCCTGAAATTCGCTCAGATAGTCTCCCGGTCTTTCGCAGAACAGCCCGATCAGGAAAGAACGATTGCTGGCAAGCCCGCGCGCATTGAGATTGGGACGATAGTTGAGCTGCTCGATGGCCTCGAGGATCCGGGCGCGCGTGTCCGACCGGACCCGGGGCTCGTTGTTGATGACCCTCGACACCGTTTTCGGCGAGACCTTGGCGAGGTCTGCGACCTCCTGAATGGTGACGGATGCCGGTGCAAGAGTGATGGCCAACTGAGGAACCTCGTTTTGCGCCTATATTAGCGATTCGCTCGAATATTCGCGCTGCAACCCTTAAGAGCCTGCCCGAGTATCCCCTGTGGCGCCGGGACATTTCGACGCGGAGCTCGAATTCTCGTGCCCGATACTGACCTCCGAGACCGTCAGGCCGAAGCGGCCGGCGGTCGACACCGCGAACGGCACCTCCACATGCCCGAGGTCGGCACCCGCCGCCGCAAAGCAGGCCAGCGGAATCGATAGGGTGCCCCAGTCCCCGGGGTGCGCGTCTCGGAAGGCGGAAGTCACGTCCAGCGTCGCGCCTTCCCGAGTACCGCACAGAGGTTCCGTACAGCGCAGACCCAGCGCCACACTGCGCTCCGGCGCCCGGTCGAGTCGATAGCGCACCTCGAGAGTGCCGCCCCGCGAGGCCTGGGATCTAAGATCGATGGCGCGTCCGGAGATCATGAAGACGCCCTTCTGCGTGCCCGCCCAAACCGCCGTGCTGTCTTCGCCGGCTTTGATAGCGACGACGCTGCCGCCGGGGCTTTCCTGCCGCGTCGTCGTCAGATGGACCTCGCCGCCCGCGTCGGCGACGAAGATGGACCACGGCGCCGTGACATGTCCGGCATGAAACAGGCTTCCCGGCGAAGCGGCAAAGCGCGCCGGTATCCGCGGATCCTCCGGCAGCAGCGGCGAATCGGCGCGGCTGCTTTCGTCGAGGCCCCATCCGCGCGGGAATTGCGCGCGCACCGGATTCCCGGCCGCGTCGAACGTCACGGGCATGGCGGTGCGGGGCCAGGAGAAGGCCGTGCGCCCGGTAAAGTCAAAGTGCTTGCCGCCGGCGGAGCTGAACAGCACATCGGCAACGCCCTCGCCTTCGCTGCCCGGCAGCCACGCGGCCACGAAGGCGTCCGACGCATTGATGTACGGGTTCACCCACAGGGGCCGGCCGGAAAGGAAAACCGTGATCGTGGGCACGCCTCGAGCCCGCAATCGCTGCAGCAGATCCAGTTCGTGCTTGTCGTTGGGCGAGTATTCGAGAGTCTCCCGATCGCCTTGGAATTCTGCATAGGGCCCCTCGCCGAAGACCACGATGGCGGCGTCGGGCTTTTCCTTGAATTGGCCGTCCTTGGCAAGCACGGCCGAGCCGCCGCCGGCGGCCACCGCGGCTCGAATGCCGCCGAAGATCGACGTGGCGCCGGGGAAATCGGCGTTGCTGTTGTTATTTCCCTGCCAATCGATGGTCCAGCCGCCGGTCTGCGCCTGGATGGAATCCGCCGCATCTCCGGCCACCAGAATCTTCGAGTGCGGATTCAAGGGCAGGGTCGCGTGCTCGTTCTTGAGGAGCACGAGCGACTTGCGCACGGCCTCGCGCGCGATCTCTCGATGCGCCGGACTGCCGAGACGCGTGAAATCGCCCGCGCCCTCGCGTTGCTTCGGAGCCTTCCGCTCGAACATTCCTGCGATGGCCTTGACGCGCAGAATGCGCCGCACGGCATCGTCGATCCGCGCCGACGGAATTTCACCGGATTTCGCCTCCGCCAACGTGTTCTGGTACAGGTCCCGCCAACTGTCGGGCGCCATCAACATATCCACCCCGGCGAGAAACGCCGCCGCACACCGGGACTTGGTGCAGCCGGGTATTTGTTCCTGTGCATTCCAATCGCCGACCACGAAACCCTGGAAGCCCAGCCTGCCCTTCAATATGTCCGTGAGCAGGTAATGGTCGGCGTGCATCTTCACGCCGTTCCAGCTGTTGTAGGACGCCATCACGATCAATGCGCCGGCGTCGATCGCCGACAGATACCCGGCCGCATGGATGGCGCGAAGCTCCGACTCCGGCACCACGGTCTCGCCCTGATCCCTACCGTCCCGGGTGCCGCCGTCGCCGAGAAAATGCTTGACCGACGACAACGTGCGTCCGGGAGCCATGAATTGGGGCGTGCCGCGCTCACCTTGCAGGCCGATGACCATGGCCGAGGCGTAGGCGGCGACCAACTCCGGCGCTTCCGAGTAGCTCTCATATGAACGGCCCCAACGGACATCGCGCGCCACGGCCACGGTGGGTGCGAACGTCCAATCGATGCCGGTGGCGGCCACCTCCTCCGCGGTCGCCTGGCCGATCCGCCGCAGCAAATCCGGATCATGCGTGGCCCCAAGACCGACGTTGTGCGGAAAAATGGTGGCGCCCACGATTTTGGCGTGCCCATGCACCGCATCGATTCCAAACAGTATCGGAATGCCGGGGTGCGATTCGCCGCCGGCGGCCAGCGACGCGCGAAAAAACTCGTCGGTCAAATCCAGCCACGCCTGCGGCGAGGTGCGCACATTTCCGCCGGGCGCGGCGTTGCCGCCCGCGAGAATCGAACCCAACTTGTAGGTGTGAAGCTCCGCCGGAGAGATCGATGCGATGTCGGCCTGGATCATTTGGCCGACCTTCTCTTCCAAGCTCATGTGCGCCAAGAGTTGCGTGGCGTATGCATCGGCGGCAGTGTTCGCCGCTGCGGGCGCAGCGGCGGGCCAAAGATCAGGATGTACACTGGCGGGCGCGGAGGCCGGTACGTCGGCGCGCGCGGAGCAACACAGCAATAGAGCGGCGGCGGCGAGGGCAGGCAGCGAGGACACAGATTCTCCTAATCGTCCACGCAGGGGACAGGCGCGGATTTTTCTCCAGCCATTCCGCAGACCTAATGCCGTGGACACGAATACGCTATAAGTATTGGTAAATTATATGTTTTCTATGGCTGAAGCTCCGTGGCAATGCCACAATCATTGCCCCGGAAGCAACAGCTCTATTGGATTAGATGGGAAAATGTCAGCGCTGTCAAACTATCCTCCATTCGGCCGCCGCGCGCATCCGAGTTTGAGCCGGTGAACCTAAGCACCCCCGCAACCTTCGGTGCGCTCGGCCTGCTCGACTGGGTCGTGGTCGCTCTGTATGCCGGCGGCCTGATCGTACTGGGATTGGTCATGTCGCGACGGCGAGTCGCCCCGGTGGATTATTTTCTCGCCTCCAGAGCGACCCGATGGCCGGTGATCGGATTGGCACTGCTGGCTTCCAACATGTCCTCGACGGCCTTGGTGGGTTTGGCCGGAGGCGCCTACGCCATCGGCATCTCGGTCTACGACTATGAGTGGTCGGCCGTCGTCATTCTGGTGTTCTTCTGCATCTTTCTGCTGCCCTCCATTATTCGCAGCCAGACCTACACCATGCCTGAATTTCTCGAGCGCCGTTACGACGCCCGGGTGCGGCTGTACTTCGCGCTGCTCACGCTGTTTCTCAATATTTTCGTTGACTCCGCCGGCGTGCTCTACAGCGGATCGCTGGTATGCCATCTGTTGTTTCCCGGGTGGTCCCTGTGGTTGATCGTCGCGCTGTTGGCGGGAACCGCGGGCCTTTACACCACCTTGGGCGGTCTGCGTTCCGTGATCTACACCGAAGCAGTCCAAGCCGTCGTGCTGATGGCGGGCGCACTCATGATATCGATCGGGGCTTTCAGCCGTGCCGGCGGATGGCACGCCGTCATGAGCGGCGTCGCGCCGGCGGCGATTTCGCTCATCCGGCCGGCCGGCGATCCCGGAGTGCCCTGGCCCGGCTTACTGCTGGGGATTCCCCTGTTGGGATTTTATTATTGGTGCACCAACCAATCCATCGTGCAGCGGATGTTATCGGCCGAGAATATCGATCATGCGCGTTGGGGCGCGTTGTTCGCCGGACTGCTGAAACTGCCCGTGCTCTTCTTGATGGTGCTGCCGGGAACCTGCGCGCTGCTGCTGTTCCCGAAGCTGCCGCATCCGGACCTCGTATACCCGAACCTGATCCTGCGCCTGCTGCCGGCGGGCCTCGTGGGCCTCCTGGTCGCGGGATTCGTCGCGGCGACCATGGTGTCCATCGCCTCCATGCTCAATTCGGCTTCAACCTTGATCACCATGGACGTCGTCAAGCAACTCAAACCGAACCTGTCGGATGCACAAATCGTACGCATCGGCCGCGTGAGCACCGTCGGAATCTTGGTCGTGGCGGTCGCATGGGCTCCGCAGCTGCAGCTGTTTCCGTCGCTTTGGCAGTATCTGCAGGCCGTTCTGGCCTACGCCGTCCCACCGGTGGTTGCGCTGTTTCTGGTCGGCATGTTCTGGCGCGGAGCCAATGCCGACGGCGCCGCGGCTGCGATGCTCGTGGGATCGGCCTTCGGCCTCGCTCTGTTCATGATCAACGTGGTGTTCGGTTGGACGCACCTGCATTTTCTCTACGTGGCGCCGATTCTCACGGCGCTCGACGCGGCGGTGTTGGTCGGCGTCAGCGTGCGCCGACGCTTGTCACTCCCGGCGTGCGCCGATGTCGCCCTGTGGAAATTCGACTTAGGGAGCGCCGAGCAACTGCGGCGCAAGCTGGAGCCGCTGTGGCAGGACTACCGTGTGCAGGCGGCGATACTGCTGGCCTTGACGGCCTGCATCGTCATCGTCTTTCGCTGATCCGCCCGCCCGCGGCCGGCACCCGGCGATTCGACATAATGCGCGCCGGTGGGATTTAAGATTAGCGGCCTCCAGCCGAATATCCCTAATAGCGGCCATACAACGCCGCAGGACGGACTCATGCCCAACACCCCCACGGCACCCACTTACCAATCCGGCACGGCATCGGTACCGGCCGACGGCGTGGGCGTGGCTCCCGAGGCGCGCGGCGCCGCCCTGGAATTTCTCGGCAGTCTGGCCGCCGAACTGTCGAAAGGCACGGTGGATCTGCCCTGCTTTCCCGATGTGGTGGTACGAATTCGTCATGCTCTGGCCGACCCGGCGACGACCATCGAAAAGACGGTCGCCATCGTCGGCAACGAGCCGCGGCTGGCGGCACGCCTGCTGCAAATGGCCAACTCGGCTGCATTGAATCCCACGGGCAAACCTTTGACGGACTTGCGCTCGGCGATCACCCGTCTGGGACAACGACTGGTTCAAAGCGCCGCGGTGGGCTATGCGGTTCAGCAGATGAAATACGCAGGCCCGTTGCGGTCCGTTACCAAGCCCTTGACCGAGTTGTGGAGAGAATGCATTGCCGTGGCTTCGATCAGCCGGGCGGTGGCGACACGCACCGCCGTCCCTCCGGATGAGGCGTTCCTCACCGGACTGCTCCATGGAATCGGACGCCTGTACATCATGGTGCGCGCGATCGGGCACACGGAACAGTTCGGGGACGATCGGTCCTTTCTGGATCTCGTCGGGGACTGGCACGCGTCGATCGGCAAGGCGGTGCTGGAGAATTGGGGATTCGCGGAAGAGATGTGCGAGGCGGTGGGCGAGCAGGACGACTACGAGCGGCGCTGGATTCGCGGCGGCGAACTATCGGATATCATCATCTGCAGCGTCGCCCTCGGCGCCGTATTGAAGAACCCGACGCTGCAATTCGGAGCGGCGAGCGGCATCAGCGCCTTCCAGCATCTGCGTTTGACCGAAGCGGATTGCACCGAGGTACTGGCCCACGCCAAACAGCATCTCGGTTCGCTGCACGACGCGTTGGCCTAGATCCTCAGCCCTCGCACAGGTTGCTAGGGACTGGGGGGATTGGGTTTCTCCGGCGCTATGCCGCGGCAACCCACTCCCTCGGCGCAGACTTGGTTGACGGGGCAAACTAGCGGCGTTCCCTTCACGCAACCGCGCGCGTCGGCGCCTGCGGAGCGCGGTGCACAGCGCTCGCGTCCGTTGCACATCCGCTTGTCGTCGCAATCCGAATCGCTCTTGCAAAGCAGCGCAGCCTCATCACGGTCGGTGGTCGCGAGTTCGCCCGGCGCGGAGATGACTCCCGACAAGGTGGTATCGAGCAGCCGTTCGGGCGGCGATGCGCCCGAGGGCAATTCGACGTCCGCGGCCACGATCTCCAATCCCTGCGACGATGGGCTGGCGCTTCGGTAGTACAGGCTGAAGCGCACCACGCTGCGCGGGTCCAAGGGATCGTTGAGCTTCACCGGTATCAAATGCGTGGAATCGCGCGGCCACCCCTCGCCGTTGACCAGCGGCAGACGCCTCACGCTCTTGCCCGCTTCGTAAATGCGCAGTTCCAAAGAGCTCCCCGCGCTCAGTTCCTCGGCGCCGGTGACGATACGAACCTCGAGGCGGGACACGGGTATGGCAGCGGCGCTCGCGGCGCCGAGAATCCCGGCGATGAGGATGGGCCAAGCGACTCTCGGTAGGCTTAACATAATCAACCTCCCGGTGAACTGATGCACCCTATCCTAACTCATTCCTCCTGCTTGTAGACCTTGCCTTCCTTCATGACGAACCCGACGTGTTCCAGCGTGCGGATATCGGCCAGCGGATCGCCGGCAACAGCGATGATGTCCGCCGACTTGCCGGCGGTGATGGATCCGAACAGCTCAGAATGGCCGATGAGGTCCGCGGCGTTCACCGTGGCTGACTGAATGGCCTGCATCGGCGTCATGCCGTACTTCACCATGAAGGCGAATTGCCGGGCATTGATTCCGTGCGGACAAACGCCGGCGTCTGTGCCGAACGTCATCTTCACGCCGGCGCGAACCGCCTTGGTGAAGTTGCGGCGCTGCGCCTCCGCCAGGTCGCGGTCGTGCTGCAGGAAGTCGGCCGGCGTATCCGCCGCCGACTGGATGCACTCTTCGTCGTAAATATCCATGTCCAGATAGGTGCCGTGCTGCTTGGCAAGCGCGATACCTTCGTCGTCGATGAGCGTGGCATGCTCGACCGACGCCACTCCCGCGCGTATGGCGTTCTTGATGCCTTCTGCGGCATGCGCGTGGGCTGCGACGCGCATGCCGAAATTGGCGGCCTCCTCAACGGCGGCGCGCAGTTCCTCAGGGGTGAACTCGATGGACTTCGGATTGCTGCCATGGGTGAGAACGGCGCCTGTCGACAGCACCTTGATGTGATCGGCGCCGCGATGGGCCAGTTCGCGAATCTTCTGCCGCACTTCCCACGGGCTGTTCGCCTCGCCGTAGCGCAGATCCTCGGGCAGCTTAATATCCCAGGAGAGTCCGGTCATCGCGCCGGCGCCCTGGCTGATGGTGATATAAGCGCCGGCGACATACATGCGGGGTCCTATGATGATGCCTCGAGCGATGGCATCCCGCATCGCAACGTCGTTGAAGGCGCGGTAGACGCCGACATCGCGCACCGTGGTGAAGCCCGCGAGCAGAGTGACGCGCGCGTTCGGGATGGCCAGATACGCAGCTTCCGCCGCGGTTCGCTGCAGCACCGTAAGAGGTTCCGCATCGGCGAGGTCCGCCAGATGGGTGTGGCAGTCGATGAGCCCAGGCAGCACCGTCATTTTCGACAGATCGAGGACTTTGGCGCCGTCCGGTATGGCGAGGTTGGCGCCGACGGCCTGAATCTTCGTGCCGCGCACGAGAATGATCTGGTTCGAAAGGACACGGCCGGCCTCGACGTCGATGAATTTGCCGGCACGGATGGCGGTGACCGGCGCGGCGGCCGCGGCTGCATCGGCGGCGGCACCGGCCGTTGCATCGGCGGCTGCATGGCGCGACAGGCAAATCAGCGATAAGAGAGACAGACACAGCATCGGGAACGATGATTTCTTGTTCACAGACGTCCTTTGATTGATCCCACCCGTACGGCCGCGGAATGATAGACCTCGCGCGGGCCGCGGCGCCACTACTTTTCGAACGTTCAAGTAGCGCGAGCGCGCGGTTCTTGCTGGGTGATGCAGTGAATTCCGCCGCCGCCGCGAAACAAGTCCCGAAGTTCGAGGGATACCACCCGGCGGTCCGGATAGGCGCGCCGCAGGGTTTCGGCGACCTGCGCGTCCTCGGCAATCCCATAGGCAGGCGCGATCACCGCGCCGTTCGCGAGATAGAAGTTCACGTAGGACCGGCAGTAGATCTCCTCGCCGTCGGGGACCGAGGTGCGTGGCGCTTCGGCAATCGGCAGCAGCTCGAAGCGGCGGCCTCGCGCATCCGTTTCCGACTCCAGGACTCTGCGGTTCTCCGCCATGATGGGAAATCGCGGATCGGCGGGATCGACGACGGTCTCCAGGAGAACCGCCGCCGGCCGAATGAATGCAACGTAGCCGTCGACATGCCCGTCCGTCGCCTGGTCGGTCAAGTCGCCCGGCAGCCAAATGATCTTTTGCACCCCCAGCATGGCGCGCAGCTCCGCATCGGCCGCTTCTCTGGTCCATCCGGGGTTGCGGTTGGGGTTGAGTACGCACGATTCGGCCGTGATCAAAGTTCCCTCGCCGTCCGACAGGAACCCTCCGCCTTCGACGACGAGGTCCGAACGGAAAGCGCGCGCCGAGGCGAGCGCGGCCACCTGCGCGCCCACTGCCGCATCCTTGTCGAAGGGCCGGCACTTCGCGCCCCACGCATTGAAGGTGAACACCGCCGCGGCGCGTGCTCCGGCCGCGTCCAGCACGAAGGTCGGCCCCGAGTCGCGCAGCCATGAGTCATCGAGCGGCGCGGCGACCACGCGAACCGACGGCCCGCATCGTGCGGAAGCGTCCTCGGCCTGCGCAGGATCGGCCAGCATGGTCAGCGGCTCGAATCGGGCGATGGCCTGCGCCACCCGCGCGTAGTCGCCGCGCGCGGCCTCGATGTGTCCGTGCCAGATCGATTCGCGCTGCGGCCAGCCCATCCAGCATCCGGAGTGCGGGGCCCATTCGGCGGGCATCAAAAAGCCTAGGTCCCTCGGTTTCATTCGCCCTACGATACACAATTCGCCGCAACAGGACCGGACATGAACGATCTCTCCGCCTTTCCCATCACCCGAAAATGGCCCGCGCTGCACCCGGACCGGCTGCAGCTTTATTCCCTGCCCACTCCCAACGGCGTCAAGGTCTCCATTATGCTCGAGGAGATCGGATTGGCCTACGAGCCGCACCTGGTGAGTTTCGACACCAACGACCAGATGACGCCGGAGTTCCTATCGCTCAATCCCAACAACAAAATTCCGGCCATTCTCGATCCCAATGGCCCTGGCGGCAAACCGCTGCCGCTATTCGAGTCGGGCGCGATCCTAATCTATCTGGCCGAGAAGACCGGGCAGCTCATGCCGCGAGATACGGCCGGGCGTTACCAAACCATTCAGTGGCTGATGTTTCAGATGGGCGGCATCGGTCCCATGTTCGGCCAGGTGGGATTTTTTAATAAATTCGCGGGAAAGGCCTACGAAGACAAGCGTCCGCGCGACCGCTACGTCGCCGAGTCGAAACGGCTGCTCGGGGTGCTCGACCGCCAACTCGCGGAACGAGCCTGGATCGCGGGCGACGAATTCACGATTGCGGATGTGGCCACTTTCCCCTGGGTTCGCAACCTGATCGGATTCTACGAAGCGGGCGATCTCGTGGGGATCTCGGACTTTCCGCACGTCACGCGGACGCTCCAATCATTCCTGGCGCGACCTGCAGTGAGTCGGGGTCTTGATATTCCGAAGAGAACTTAAGTTGGCCGCCGCAAGCGGATATGGCGGCTTGGACTTACACCCGCTATCTAGCTACGAAGCTGCTTATCTAAATGCCAAATCCAACCGCGTTTGGTGAGACCTGACGTATTTCGGTTTCCCATGGTTTTTCCTTTTCAGGTTGAGCCGTGGGATGCCCGTTGCGGGCCAGGTCTTAGACCAATGCCCGCTGTTGGGCCGCCGTTTCGGGTATCACACGCACAATTCCTGTTATGCCATCCAGCGCATCTATGATTCGGGTGCGTGCCACCAAGCCCATAGGCTCCGGCAAATCGTCGCGGCCGAAGTAGCCCATCTGTGCTATCTCGTCATTCGGCCGCCATGGATTCTGAGCTACCACACTTGCCCGAAAGAATAGGACTATGTCGTTCTTGTAGGGTTTGGAATAGACGCCGACGAGTTCTTCGGGAACCACTTCAAGTCCGGATTCCTCAAGCACCTCGCGCTTCAAAGCATCGAGTGGCGATTCGCCAAGCTCAACCCGTCCGCCCGGCGTCGTCCAAGCATGCGTTCCGTAATTCATCCGCACGCACAGAATGCGACCCTTTTTATCAAATATTGCGGCAAAAACGCCGAGCGTCAACATGGTTTATCCTGCGGTATCCGATGCGAGCGGATCGTATCAACGTTGATGTCTGGTGTGAATTCAGCGCCAATGTAGAACTCGGGCGTCAATGCGAGCTATCGGACCCATTCTTGTCGCTGGCGACCGGCAGTTTGGAGTCGGCAGATTGCCCCTCCGCGTAACTGGTCTTGGCCGAGGCTGGCTGGGGTATTCAGATGCCTCACACCCATACGCGGGCTAGGGGTGCGGCCGAATGACTCCGCGTTCGGCCCCTGACGGGCAAGTAAGTGTGAAAGAGATCGTGGATTCACAGTGCACAGCGGCGTAGAAGTTCTGCAGGAACAAAGCCTTAGTTGTCAGGAAAGAACCAATGACGACCGATATGCCTAGAAATCCACTGTTGCATGCCGCTGGGATCGTCGGGCGGGGTTTCTTGCTAGGGGTTGGATTCTCATTCGCCCTCGGCATTGCTGTAGTTATCGGATCGCGAGTGTCCAGTCATCGGGCGGCCGAAAAAATAGACGTGATGCAAGAGGATCTTGGCGGAAAGGATTTCGAGAAGGATATTGCGCTCACCAGCGTCGAGGAAGTGAAGCACGATGGCGTGACCGCGATCATTGGTACCGCGACGAACCACGGTAGCAGGGCTGCTCACGGCATCCACATCCAAGCCAATCTCTTTAATCACGACAAATTTGTCGACCAGTATTCAACCTATCTTACCGGCGCAATCGGGCCCGGCAAGTCGCAATATTTCAAGATCTCCTGTGGCTGCAAAGACTCGCCGCCAGCGGAGCATGATAGCTACAAGCTTGAGGTGTTGGGCGGATACTAACCAGCTAGAGCTACATTCAACATGGCGCACAGGGAGAGTGTTTTGAAATCTGCAAGAGTGCTTCCCCGACTAATCGTCGGCGCTGTCATCAGCCTTACGCTGGCCCTACCCGCGTTTGCGCTCGAGACATTTACCGACGAAGCCAAGGCGCAGCAGCATTGTCCCAGAGATGTCGTCGTGTGGCTGAATCTCCCCACCATGATCTGGCACTACAAGGGCCAGCGGTGGTATGCGAATACGAAGCACGGCGCCTATGCGTGTGAGAAAGAGGCCGGCGCGGCTGGGGCGAGGGGGACAAGGAATGGACAGTGAGAATCACGCTTGAATGCGGTCGCATGCAATGAACGGATAAACCGTCTTCCCGCGTTAAGGATGGTCGCAAAAAAGTAGTCAAATTGACGTCCAAGCGGATTGACCACCTCGAACAGGTGGTCGAATGATTCACGGAACAACGACGTTGCAATTGCTGTTATTTGTATCCCAAACGCACTCCGTGGACCTAGTCCCTAGGTCGGAGATTTGCAGCGCATATAGTGCCATGATGGCGACCGGATTCATCGATTGACCGTGAGGCGCTCCGGCACGGCGAACATTCGAGCAGGCTGAAGTCAGTTATTACAAGGATTGTAGCTAGTGCCGAAAAGCATATCACTTGGAATCGCGCTCTACATCGCTGCACTCGTCGATACGCTCTGGGGCGGCGGGATATTTGTTCTAGTCCTCGGGACCCCGTTTCTGCTTTACCAGGGATTCTTGCTCTACGAGATTTATAAAAGACAGAATTGGGCGCGGATTGCGCTCATCATCATCGTCCTCTTTATTTTCAGCCGGTCACTACCGGCCTATAGATACATCTATAGCATCGGAGTAACTCCGCTCTTAAAGCCTTCGTTTTCGGACATGCTAGAACCGATCTTACGGATTGCGGCGGTAGCCTGTTTCTTCTCGAAATCCTCGACCCGCTGGCTTCTCAGCGCCTCTCTCGAATCCCCGAAAGACGGTGAGTCCAATGGAAGGCCGGCTGAACCGCGTCGCGTCGACGAACGGAATTTCGGATTAGGGTCGACGCAGTCGATCGGTATAGGAATCCTTGTCGCAGGCGTGGCGATCGGCGCCTTTTTTATGGTCATTCACGATCTGCGCCGGTCCATGCCGACCGATGCAGATACCCAAGAGCTGAAGGCGGGCGACGCGAATTACCCCGTTTCGAACGGCAATCCGACCCATATCATTCCCTTAGTCGCGCCAAGGATGGATTTGAGCAACTACCGCTTTAACGCCGACTATTCCTCGGACGTGAAGCTCTGCGGGCACCGGGTTGGCGTCGCAGAAACTGTGGCGTACGGCCTGACCATTCCGATCGAAATGGTCCAAAGCCAGGACAGCAAGTATCGCGGCTCAATCATCATTGACAAGTTTCTGTCGGGAAAGTGTGGCTGGCAATTTCGAGGTGTCGGGTTCACCCGCCCGGACGGGATTGGAAACGCGTTTGGACTGCTCGGCGACCGGCGGTCCAATCCTTCCCCGGCGACCGCGCCACACATCGATATGTGGTGCTACCGAGTGACGGAGGGCCAATTCGAATCCGTAGACTCGAAGTGCGAGATATTGGCGTCGTTGCGATGGCCCGACGCTAAGCGACGCGTTAGTCCAGAGTTCCTGGCGAAATTCTCTCCTGAGCAGCAGGACGCCAACGGCATCGTTTACATCACCACCGAAACCAAAGAGTTAACGGTTGAGTTTCACGATTTGAATGCGATTCCGAGCGCGCTGGTGCCTGTGGGCGACAGAGCCGAGCAAATCAAAGCCTTACAAGAGGCGCGCGCCGCTGTAGAGGCTTCTCCGGCAGGTCAGGCCAGACTGTGTTTTGAACAAGCCAACATCGCGTATGGACGAACTCACCCGCCACCGGATACTGCCACTGTTCACACACAACGGGATGCCGTGTTTGCGCTGAGAAACAAGTGTCGAGCCGACTTTGGCCTGCCACCCATATATCCCGAGTAGCGCGATTGCCGCTCGATATCCAACGTGCAATTCATAGACCGAGGAGAACCGGGTCGCGCACGACGGCTTTGGTCCTTCGGCCTTCTCACAAAAGGCCGAATTCTGGGTCTGTCCCGCAATGCCCAGAACCCAGTCATGCCCCCACCAAAGGGTGGCTGTATCCGGAGGTCAGTGGACATTACAACCTGTCAGCCTCACGCCGCCAATTTGAGTCATTCGTCTTGTGACGTCAGCGGATGCCTCACTCGAAGTGACCATTGTTGATTGACGAAACCGAGAGGCTGCCATCGAACCCAATCCGGACATCTGCGAACGGCAGCTACATGGCGGTTCAACGGCTCATTCCGCCGCACTTTGACCGCTCTCTACAGCATGGCGAACCTATAGCGAGCGTTGGCCTTGCACCAGCGCGCTAATCCGGCTTCCTATTTCGACAGGCGCGGGCCCCGACAGTGCCGAATTTCGACTTGGTTTCGAGTTGATCACCGTATATCGCAACGTATCGAATGCTGTTCGACAATGCAAAAATCTTATCGATCATGAAGCCGCGCTCTTCTCCTGGTGATTTGGCTACTACTTGCCTTACGCATTATTCCCGGGTATATTACAGGGCATACTTCCGGAGAAATCCATCAGCGATACAGCACAGAAGCGAGCGTTGCGAAATTATCGCTCCCGTCTGAGGAAGCGGGGGATCGCCCGATTCGAGGTGCTCGGACTCGATGCGGATCGTGACTTGATCCGCTCCGTCGCACGGCGCCTCGCGGAAGACGGCCCGGATTCAGCGCGGATTCGAGCCGCCATCGGCCGGACGATCTCGGGCGATCCGCCGAAGAGAGGCGGAATTCTTCAGGCGCTGCGCCGGTCACCTCTTGTAGGCGCCGATCTCGAATTCGGGCGTTCCAGGGAAACCAGCCGCAAGGTTGACCTTTGAGCCGCTACCTTCTCGACACAAACATCATCAGCAATATAACGAAACCGAACCCGTCCGAATCGTTATTGGAATGGATGGGTGTGCAATCCGATGGCGATTTGTTTATCTCCTCCCTGACGGTCGCTGAAATCCGGCGCGGCATACTGGATAAACCAAAAGGCAAAAAACGCGAACGATTGGAGGCGTGGTTTGCCGGGCCGGAGGGTCCGCAGTCGCTATTCAAAGGCAGAATATTGCCTTTTGACGAAAAAGCGGCATTGGTCTGGGCTCGTCTCATGTCTGAAGGTCGCGCTGCCGGGAAACCCAGAAGTGATCTGGATATGATTGTCGCTGCCGTCGCCGAAACAAACGAGTGCGTGATTGTAACGGACAATGAAAAGCACTTTTCGGGCCTCGATGTCCTCAATCCTTTGCGAAAACCACCGTGACTCCGTAGGTCGATTGGGGCCGCCTCCTCGCGGGTTTAGGGTAGAGAATCTATAGCGACCATCACGTCGTGCTCGTGGGTGGCTTCCACGAACATACGAAATCGAGCACTTGTTTGGGCGGCCATTCTGTGGCGGC